>Ga0194128_10010634_pt1 | contig 10891 bp, 10 predicted proteins | sample TA2KigCa65mmetaG_FD_148650 | JGI IMG/M metagenome (GOLD analysis project Ga0194128, IMG submission 148650) | Freshwater microbial communities from Lake Tanganyika, Tanzania - TA2015037 Kigoma Deep Cast 65m | ecosystem: Environmental > Aquatic > Freshwater > Lake | place: Tanzania: Lake...
CGCGGGCCCGACGACCCGATCGCGCGCCAGGCCGGCGTCGGCCACAAGGCGCTCGTGCCTGTGGGCGGCCGGCCCATGCTGCAGCGCGTGGTCGAGGCGTTGGGGGCGAGCGGCTGCGTCGGGCGCATCGTCGTCAGCATCGACCGCGCGGCGGTGCTGGCCGCCTGCCCTGCGCTGGCCCAGGCCGCGGCCGCGGGCGGGCTCGAGGCGTTGGCCAGCCGGGCCTCGGCCTCGGCCAGCGTCGCGGCCGCGTTCGACGCGCTCGAGCCGCCGATCCTAGTCACCACGGCCGATCACGCCCTGCTGACGCCCAACCTGGTGCGCCGCTTCTGGGCGGGCGTGCCCGAGGGCGTCGACGTCGCCGCCGGCATCGTCGAGGCGCGCCTGGTCCGGGCCGCGTTCCCAGAAGCCCGGCGCACGTTCCTGGGCTTCCGCGACGGCGCGATCAAGGGCACCAACCTGTTCGCCCTCATGACGCCAGGCGCGCGCGCCATCGCCGACTTCTGGGCGCGCGCCGAACGCCACCGCAAACGCCCGCTGCGCCTGCTGGTGCAGGTCGGGCCGCTGACCGGGGTCGCCTTCGCGGCGGGGTTGCTCACACGCGCGGGCGCCGTGCGCCGTCTGGAACGGCGCACCGGCCTGAACATCGCCCTGGTGCCGTTGGACGACGCCCTGGCCGCGATCGACGTGGACAAGGCCGACGACCTGGCGCTCGCCGAACTCCTGCTGGCCGCGCGCGAGGGCGACCGGTGACGCTGACCCTGCTCACCTGGAACGTCAACTCGGTGCGCCTGCGCGTGCCGCTGCTGGCGCCGTTGGTCGATGCCGCGCGGCCCGACGTGATCGCGCTGCAGGAGACCAAGGTGGCGGATGGGGGGTTCCCCCTCGCCACCTTCGCCGAACTCGGCTACGGCCACGCCGCGCTCAACCAGGGCGCGCGCGGTCACGGCGGCGTCGCCATCCTGTCGCGCCTGCCGATCGCCCACGTCGAGCGGCCGACCTGGTGCGATCGCGCCGATGGCCGCCACGTCTACGCCACGCTGCCCGACGGCATCGAGGTGCACAGCCTCTACGTGCCCTCGGGCGGCGAAGAGTCGGACCCTGCGGCGAACCCGCGCTTCGCCCACAAGCTGCGCTTCCTGGCCGACGTGGCCACCTGGTTCGCGGCGCGCAAGCGGCCGCGCAACCGCTTCGTCCTGATGGGCGACCTTAACGTGGCGCCGCTCGAATCCGACGTCTGGTCGCACCGCCAGCTGCTCAAGGTGGTCAGCCACACACCGGCCGAGGTCAAGGCGTTGGCGAGCCTGCAGCGTGCACACGACTGGATAGACGCCGTGCGCTATTTCGTGCCGGCGGACGAGTGGCTCTACTCTTGGTGGAGCTACCGCGCCGCCGACTGGGCCGCCTCAGACAAGGGCCGGCGGCTTGATCACGTGTGGGTCACGCCGCCCTTGCGCCGGCGGCTGCGCGCCGCCGCGGTGCTCAAGGACGTGCGCGGCTGGGAACCGGCGTCCGATCACGTGCCGGTCACGGTCACCCTGGACGCCTGAGCGGCCGTCGTGTAGCGAAGCGCCATGGACACCCCGCTCGACCTGGCGATCGACGGCGCGGTCGCCACCATCACGCTCAACCGGCCGGACAAGCACAACGCCATCGGCATCGCCGACCTTGCGACGCTGCACGCGCTGCTCGACCGCGTGGCGTCCTCGTCGTCCCGCGTCCTGGTGCTGACCGGGGCGGGGCCCAAGGCCTTCTGCGCCGGCATCGACCTGGGCGACATCCTGGCCACCGACTGGCGCGCCAACCCGGTCGAGGCGCTGATCGACCGGGTGGAAGGCTACGCGCTGCCCACCGTCGCCGCGCTCAACGGTCTGGTCTACGGCGCCGCGGCCGATTTGGCACTCGCCTGCGACCTCCGGCTCGGCGTCACGGGCCTGCGGCTCGGCATGCCGCCGGCGCGGCTCGGCGTCGTGCTGCACGAAAGCGGGCTGCGACGCTTCCAGACGCGGCTCGGCGGCAACGCCGCCCGGCGTCTGCTGCTGGGCGACGCGACGTTCGACGCGGACGAACTGCTCCGCGTCGGTTACCTCGATCGCCTGATGGCGCCGGAGACCCTGGCGGACGAGACCGCGGCGCTCGCACGGCGCGTGGCCGGGCTGTCGCCGCTCGCGCTCGCCGCCATGAAGCGCGCGCTGACCGACATGGAACGGGGCGCGCTCGACCGCGACCGGCTGAAGGCCGAGACGCTCGCCTGCTTCGCCTCCGACGATCTCAAGGAGGGCTTGCGCGCGTTCGTCGAGAAGCGTCCGCCGCGTTTCGCCGGCCGATGACGATCGCGCGCGAGACCGACATCGCGATCGCCGGCGGCGGCCTGGTCGGCCTGACCATGGCGTGCGCGCTGGCCGACGCCGGGTTCGATGTGGTGGTGCTCGACGGCAAGCCCGCCCCGGCCCGGCGCGATGCCGCGTTCGACGGCCGTGCCTCGGCGATCGCCGCGGCGAGCCAGCGCATGCTGGCCCGGCTCGGCGTGTGGGACGCGCTGGCACCCTGCGCCCAGCCGATCCTGGAGATCCGCGTCTCCGACGGCGACGCGCCGCTGTTCCTGCACTACGACCACGCCGATGTGGGCGAAGGGCCGCTTGGCTACATGGTGGAGAACCGCGACACCATCGCCGCGCTGCACGAACGGGCGGCGGCACTGCCGGGGCTCGCGCCCGTGGCGCCGGCCGCGGTCGATCAGCTGGAGCGGGCGCGTGGGCGTATCGTGCTCGGCTGGCCGGGCGGGCGCATTGCCGCCCGGCTCGCCATCGCCGCCGATGGCCGCGCTTCGCGGCTGCGCGCCTTGGCCGGCATCGGCTCGACCACGCATGATTACCGCCAGACCGGCATCGTCTGCACCGTGCGCCACGAACGGCCGCACCAGGGCATCGCGCACGAGCGATTCCTGCCGGCCGGACCGTTCGCCATCCTGCCGCTCGCCGGCGACCGCGCGTCGCTGGTGTGGACCGAGCGCGCTGACCTGGCGCCGCGCCTGCTGGCACTCGACGACACGGCGTTCCTTGAGGAACTGGGCGATCGGTTCGGCGACTTCCTAGGCGGGCTCGCGCTCGAAGGACCGCGCTGGAGCTATCCCTTGGCCCTGGTGCGCGCCGAGCGGGTGGTCGACGACCGGCTGGCGCTGATCGGCGACGCCGCTCAAGCCATTCATCCGATCGCCGGCCAGGGTTTCAACCTGGGCCTGCGCGACGTGGCGACGCTCGCCCACGTGCTGGCCGAGGGCCGCGCCGTCGGGCTCGAGCCGGGCGACGCGGGCCCGCTCGCCCACTACGAACGCTGGCGGCGCACCGACACCGTGGTGCTGGCGACCGTGACCGACGGACTGAACCGGCTGTTCGCCAACGACAGCGCTCCGCTGCGCCTGGCTCGCGATGTCGGGCTTGCGCTGGTCGATCGCGCGCCGCCGCTCAAGCGCGTCTTCATGCGTCATGCCATGGGCACGTTCGGCACCCTGCCGCGGTTGCTGGCGGCGGACCACGCCAACACAGTTAGGCGCACTTAACCGATTAACCGATTTACGTCTCGTACCGGTTCGCGACGGGCGACCGGACCTTAACCGTTCGTGTCGCAGGATGGCCGCGCGCCAAGGGCACGAAGGGCGCGGATCCGCGCCCCAAGTGTGCGGCGTCACTGCGACGTCGCGCGTCTTGCACGAGGCTTGCAGGGCTTGAACGGACTAGGCCCGCAAAGGGCCGCAACATGACACCAGGAAGGGTCAGCGTGCGTCCCATGATCGCGTTGAAGGGTTGGTCGCGGTAGCCGCGTTCGGCGCCGTGATGATGGCCGGTGGCGTCGCGCACGCCGTCGAGGTCACGAGGAACACGTGCGAGGGCGGGTCGGATTCGATCTGCAACGGCGGCCTGCAGGAATCGGTGCGTACCACTGCGGGCAGCGGCACGGGCACCGTGTTCAGCTTCGAGGGTATCGGCGATCTGACGCGCGTCCTGCGCGTGTGCTCGTTCAACACCTCCGACGACTTTGGTCTCGGCACCATCCAGAAGGGCACGATCAACATCTGGGGCGGCGGTCTGGGCAGCCAGACGACCAGCGAACCGACCGGTTCGCCCAACCACGCCATGGACAACATCGGCCCCGACGAGCTGATCGTCTTCCAATTCGCCAGCGACGCCTACATCCCCAAGAGCATCCGCATCGGCTGGAAGGGCGACGACGCCGACATCATGACGTACATCGGCGGCTCGCTCAGCGGGCTCGACGACATCCTGGCGCTGTTCCTGGCCGGTGGCTTCACCTGGGACGCGGGCAACGCCGTGCTCGGCTCGCCCGGCTTCGTCCATAGGTTGTTCTCGAACGTCGCGGTCGGCGCGACCAACACGCTCAGCAACAACGCCGCGGGGCGCTACCTGATTCTGGCGGCGAACAGCGAATCGGAACAGGTCAACACGTACGCGTCGAATTTCACGATGATCTACGGCTCGCTCGCCATCACGCTGGCGAACTGCCAAACCAACGCCGGCAACAACCACGCCGTGGGCTACGACCACAGCCGGCTCAAGTTCTATTGCAAGTAGAAGGCGCTGACCGGGACGAGCCTGACCGACAAGGGCAAGGACGCGTTCAAGGTGCAGCAGATCATCGGCGTCGCGCCCGACGAGACCGAGGCGCCCGAACCCGCGGCGCTCGCGCTGCTCGGGTTCGGCGGCGCAAGGCCGCCTGACGAACGCGACCCTGCGGTCGGCGCGGCGCGACCGACAGGGATCGCTGCACGCGCACGAAGGCTGCTAGAGTCGTTCTTCGCTGACAGGGAGGAACGTGATGGCGCTCGAACTCTTCACCGCCCGTGTCTGCCCCTACGCTCACCGCACGCGCCTCGCGCTGCTCGAGAAGGGGCTGGACGTGACGCTCCACGAAATCGACTTCAAGAACAAGTCCAAGCGGTTCCTCGAGGTCTCGCCCTACGGCCGCGTGCCGGCGCTCGTGCACGGCGAGGCGGTCGTCTACGAAAGCGCCATCATCAACGAGTACCTGGACGAGGTGTTCCCGACGCCGCGCCTGATGCCGGCCGATCCGGCGCTCAAGGCCTTCACGCGCATCTGGATCGACTATCTCGATCACCATGTGCTCGACGACTACTACGCGCTGCTCAAGGAGCAGGACGCCGCGCGCCAGGCGAGCCTGCGCGCCAAGGTCGAGGATCGCTTCCGCTTCATCGAGTGCGAGGGCTTGGCTCGCCACGGCGGCGCCGGTCCCTACTGGCTGGGCGCCGACGTGACCCTGCTCGATCTCGCCTACTACCCGTTCTTCGAGCGCCTGCCCGCGTGGCGCCATTACCGTGGCATCGACGTGCCCGCGGAATCTACGCGCCTGCGTGGCTGGATCGGCGCCATGGCGGCGCGACCCAGCGTGCGCTCCATGGCCAACGACGAGCGCTACTACGTGGCCAACTACGCGGGATACGCCGGCGCCAAGGCGGCGTAAGTCCTCAGCCGCCGTTCGCGCGCTCGGCCACCAGGTCGGTCCAGCGTTCGCTCACGTGCTCGCACAGCGCCCGGCTGGCGGCGTAGTGGCGCGGCATCTCGGCCGCGATGCGCTGGGGAAACGCCGGATCGACCTTGGCGATGTAGTCGGCCGCGTTGCCATGCCACAGGGCGAACAGGTCGGGCGTGACCTCGATGTGGCACTGGAACGCGTATGACGTTTTGCCCACGCGGAACGCCTGGTTGCGGCAGGCCTCGCCGGTCAGCATCAGCACGCCGTCGTCCGGCAGGTCGAAGGTGTCCTCGTGCCATTCGAACAGGTGCTGGGTCGGCGCCAGGCCGGCGAACAGCCGGTCCTCGCGCGCGGGTTCGGTCGTCGCCAGGGGCACGAAGCCGCGTTCGTGAGCGCCGTGGCGGTGCACCTTCTTGCCGAAGGCGCGCGCGGCCAACTGCGAGCCCAGACAGATGCCCAGGAACGGCTTGGCCTGACGGTGGAATCGACGGATCAGGTCGACCGTGGCCGGCAGGTGCGGCCACAGATGATCCTCCTCGGCGTTCATCGGCCCGCCCAGCACCAGGAGCCCGTCGAAGCCGTCGTCGTCCGCCGGCGGCATCCCGCCCCTCTCGGCGTCGTTCAACACCAGGTCGACCCCGCGCCGAACCAGCACCTCGCCGACCACGCCCGGCAGGCTCGGCGAACAGTTCTGAATGACCAGGACGCGCATGTCCGACCGTCTCCCGCTGACGGCGCCAAGGTGGCGACTGGCACGGCGCTATGCAAGAGGCGACCGCCCTGTGGCGTGGGCGCCACGCGGCACGAAACAAAGATATGCCAATATTGCATGTCTGTCCCGTTTCATGTTGCATTGCAATATTTGTATTGTTTCACTATCTTAGTGCCAGATCACACCGCACTGGGTGTGATCCGGAGGCCTCGCGGTGGCCCGCACTTGGCGCTGAAACACGGCGCCGGGCGGCCGGCCCGGGTCCTCTTCGCAACTTGTCGGAAAGAGAGGAGAACGTCATGAGCATGGCCATTGGCCTTCTCGGCTTCTTCGGAGCGGCGACGGCCGGCCGTCCCCACGCCCGGCGCAACGAACGCACCGCTCCATCGGTGCTCGGCCTTGATTGGCTGATCACCCGGCCGCGCGGCCGGAAGTAGGCGAGTCACGCGGGGGCGACCCCGCACGGATCGGCCCCGCGACCCGTACCAGAGCAGGACGGGTACGCGGGGCCGATGTCGTTTTCGCCTTCCCCTTGACACGCCCGCGCCCGCGTCTCCAAGTGCGCCCTCGCCCAGTCCCGGCGGTCCGAGCCCGAGGGGGATCCCTATGACGGCGGTGTTCCAGACCTCGCTCCGGCGCCTGCCGCTGACCGCGCGCGGCAAGGTGCGCGACCTCTACGACCTGGGCGACCAGCTCCTGTTCGTGGCGTGCGACCGGATCAGCGCGTTCGACGTGGTGATGCCGACGCCGATTCCGGACAAGGGCCGCATCCTGACCGCCATGAGCCTGTTCTGGTTCGAACGTCTGGGCGCGCTGGTACCCAATCACGTGGTCGGCGACGACCTCGGCGGCCTCGACCTCGACGCGGACGAACGGGCGCACCTGGCCGGGCGCGCGTTGATCGTGCGCAAGGCCAAGGTGGTTCCCTTCGAATGCGTGGCGCGCGGCTGGCTGGCCGGCAGCGGCTGGAAGGACTATCAGCGCACCGGCGCGGTGTGCGGTGTCGCGCTGCCCACGGGCTTGCGCCAGTCCGAGCGGCTGCCCGCGCCGATCTTCACGCCGGCGACCAAGGCGGGGTCGGGCCACGACGAAAACGTGCCCTTCGCGGCCATGGAAGCGGCCCTGGGCGCGTCCACCGCGCGCCGCCTGGCCGAGACCACGCTCGACCTCTACGGCGCCGCGGCGGCCTACGCCGAGACGCGCGGCATCGTGATCGCCGACACCAAGTTCGAGTTCGGCACGATCGACGGCGTGCTCACCCTGGTGGACGAGGCGCTGACCCCCGACAGCTCGCGCTTCTGGCCAGCCGAGGCGGCGATTCCCGGCACCACGCCGCCCTCGTTCGACAAGCAGCCCCTGCGCGACTGGCTCGAGGCCCTGCAGGGCTGGGGCAAGGTGGCGCCCGGCCCTACGCTGCCGCCCGAGGTGGTGGCGGGCACGCGCGCGCGCTATCTGGAGGCCTATCAGCGGCTGACCGGTCGGCCGTTCGACCATCGCGCCTGAATCATGCACTGGACGCATGTCTGACGCGATGCAATATCGCTACTGCAAAATCCACTCATAACCACATAATTTTACGCGAAACGGCTGGGCATGGTGCCCGGCCTGGCTATCCGGAGTGTGAGATCATGGTGACCCGCAACCTCTTCGGCCGTTTGAAGGCTTGGCAGCGTTCGCGCACGCTCCGCCGGGAACTGGCGGGGCTCAGCGATCGCCAGCTCGCCGACATCGGCCTGCGGCGCGAGCAGATCGAGCTCGTCGCGAGCGGCATGCTTGTTCGGGCGTCGGCGCGTCCCCTGTAACGCAGCCATCGCTTGGACGGGGTCGCGGCGGGGTGGCAAAACCTCGCCGCGATCCTTATCTTTTCGTTCGATGGGGCTGACTGCGCGCCGATCGCGACGGATCGGTGGCGTTCGTTCGTAAGGATTCGACGCCCCGGCGCTCGCCGTAACGGACCGGCCCGATGAACAAGCCTCTCCTGCTCGCCGTGGCGATCGCCGTCGGCGCCGCCCTGTGGGTGGCGTCGGGCGAGTTCGCACGGTCGGCGCGCGAGGCCTCGCCGGACGACAGCGCGGCGGCGAGCGCGACCGAACCCGAGAGCGCGGCGATGCCGTCGGTGCGGGTGCGCACCCTGGTTGCCGAGCCGCGCGCCGAAGCCATCGCCGTGCTCGGGCGCACCGAGCCGTCGCGCGCCATCACCGTGCGCGCCGAGACGCAAGGAACCGTCGCCGCGATCGAGGCGGCCGAGGGCGCGGCCGTGGCCGGGGGAGACGTGCTGCTGCGTCTGGCCGAGGACGACCGTCCCGCCCGGCTTGACGAGGCCAAGGCCCTGGTCGAACAGCGTGCCATCGAGCTGAACGCCGCGACCAAGCTGGCCGACAAGGGCTACCAGACCCAGGTGCGCGCCGCCGAAATGGTGGCGCTGAGCGAGGAGGCGCGCGCCCGCCTCGCCGGGATCAAGCTCGACCTGGCGCGCACCGTCATCGCCGCGCCCTTCGACGGCGCGGTCGAACGGCGCGACGTTGAAATCGGAGACTTCGTGGCGGTGGGCGACGCCGTCGCCTACATCGTCGATCTCGATCCGATCCTGATCGTCGCCGAGCTGACCGAGCGCGATGTCGGGCGCATCACCCAGGGCCAGATGGCGACGGCCCGTCTGGTGACCGGCGCCACGGTCTCGGGCGTCATCCGCTTCGTCGGCCGCGTCGCCAATCCCGAGACCCACACCTTCCGCGTCGAGCTCGAGGTGGCCAATCCCGAGGGACGCATCGTCGCCGGCGTGACCGCCGAACTCGACGTGCCGCTCGAACCCGTGGCGGCGCACCGGGTGACCCCGGCGGTGCTCACCCTGGACGAAGCCGGCGTAGTCGGCATCAAGACCGTGGACGCCGACGGCCGCGTCGCCTTTTTCCCGGTCGAATTGGTCGGCGACGGCCCCGACGGCATGTGGATCGCCGGCCTGCCCGAGACCGCGGCCGTCATCGTCGTGGGCCAGGAGTTCGTCACGGCCGGCCAGGCGGTGACGAGCGTCCCGGCGGACTAGGGCGCGCCACCGTGGGTGCCTTGATCGACGGGGCGCTCGCGCGCCGGCGCCTGGTCATCCTGGTGCTGATCCTGATCATGATGGCGGGCGCCGTCGCCTACGACCGCATCCCCAAGGAATCCGACCCCGACGTCACCATCCCCATCGCCTACGTCTCGCTGGGCCACGAGGGCATCTCGGCCGCCGACGCCGAACGCCTGCTGGTCAAGCCGATGGAGCAGGAGTTGCGCACCATCGAGGGCGTCAAGGAGATGCGCTCGACCGCGTTCGAGGGCGGCGCCAACGTGATCCTCGAATTCTGGGCCGGGCACGACATCGACACGGCGCTGGCCGACGTGCGCGAGAAGGTCGACATCGCCAAGGCCGAGCTGCCCGACGAGAGCGACGAGCCCACCGTCCACGAGATCAACCTGAGCCTGTTCCCCGTACTGATCGTCGCGCTGGCCGGCGAGGTGCCCGAACGCACGCTGCTGGCGCTCGCCCGCGACCTCGAGGATGCCATCGAGGCGATCCCCGCGGTGCTCGACGCCGAGATCGCCGGCGAACGCGAGGAACTGGTCGAGATCGTCATCGACCCCCTGCGCGTCGAGAGCTACGGGCTGTCCGGCAACGACGTGATCGACGCGGTCCGGCGCTCCAACCGGCTGGTCGCCGCCGGCGCGCTGGACACTGGCGCGGGGCGCTTCGCGGTCAAGATCCCCGGGCTGTTCGAGACGGTGCGCGACGTCATGACCCTGCCCGTGGTGGTGCGGGGCGACGCGGTGATCACCGTCGGCGACATCGCCACGGTGCGCCGCACCTTCAAGGACTCGACGGGCTACGCCCGGGTGGGCGGCCGTCGCGCGCTGGTGATCGAGGTCTCGAAACGCGCCGGCGTGAACATCGTCGCGACCATCGAGAAGGTGCGCGCCGTCGTCGAGCGGGAACGCGCGGCCTGGCCGGCCCAGGTCGAGGTCTCGTTCATGCAGGACCAGTCGGTCCACATCCGCGACATGCTGCTCGACCTGCAGAACAACCTGCTGTCCGGCGTGCTGTTGCTGGCGGTCGTGGTGGTGGCGTCGCTCGGCCTGCGCTCGGCACTGCTGGTCGGCTTCGCCGTGCCGACCTCGTTCCTGGTCGGCATCCTGGTGCTGGCCTTCATGGGCCTGACCATCAACGTGGTCGTGCTGTTCAGCCTGATCCTGGCGGTCGGCATGCTGGTCGACGGCGCGATCATCGTGACCGAGTACGCCGAGCGGAAAATGGCCGAAGGGATGGCGCGCACCGCCGCCTACGGCCTGGCGGCGCGGCGCATGGCGGGGCCGATCATCGCCGGCACGCTGACCACGCTGGCGGCGTTCGCGCCCTTGCTGTTCTGGCCGGGCGTGGTCGGCGAGTTCATGAAGTTCATGCCGCTGACCCTGTTCGCGACCCTCGTCGCCTCAGTGGTGATGGCGCTGTTCTTCACGCCGACGCTGGGCTCCATGTTCGGCCGCGCGGTGACCGCGTCGGCCACGCCGGGCGCGCTGGCCGCCGCGGGCCGCGCCGACCTGCGCGCGCTCGGCGGCGCGACGGGCGCCTACGTGCGCCTGCTCGACTGGGCAATCCGCCGACCGATCCTGGTCATCGTCCTGGCCATCGCGACGCTG
>Ga0194128_10010638_pt1 | contig 10889 bp, 6 predicted proteins | sample TA2KigCa65mmetaG_FD_148650 | JGI IMG/M metagenome (GOLD analysis project Ga0194128, IMG submission 148650) | Freshwater microbial communities from Lake Tanganyika, Tanzania - TA2015037 Kigoma Deep Cast 65m | ecosystem: Environmental > Aquatic > Freshwater > Lake | place: Tanzania: Lake...
GAAGATCCAGGGAGGATATTCTCCTTCGTTGCGCCTCGCCATCCGGCCTTTGGCGCGAAAACAGGACCCCGCGGAATTTTCGGACACGCTCTAAGAGCTTCGCCACCTTCCTGTATCAGGCCGACCACGAGGACTTCTTGCCGCTCTTCGGCGATCACTTCCCGGCGACCGCGGACACGACATTCTGGTTTCAAAAACTCGCCCCTTACATCGGCAGGCGTTTCGACAAGGATCTCGATGGCGATGGGCTACTGGACAGTTCCGGCGGTGTTGAAGCCGGAGAGTTTCCCTACAACAATGCTCGCCCCACGGTTCATAATAAAGGAGCGAATGTGGCCTTGATGGATGGCCATGCAGAGCGCGTCCCCTTCCAAAAACTTTGGGAATGGAGCGACAAGGGCATGGTCCACTCGTTTTGGCATATGGATGATTGAGTTCTATAATAAACTGAATCGATCGCACGAGTTGTTCCGTGGCCAACGAAGCCCGCTGCTCTTCTTTGGCTTCTTGAACCTTCTCCTCCCATCCTTTGTCCCGGCTGCAGGGTCGGCTGAAACGTGGGGCGAGATCACCGCCCGGCTGAACCGCGAAACCGCCGAGGCTTACGCCGCCAGCCCTTTCTCGGAATTCTCGGGGGATTACTTTGCCCGCCTGACGCGTGACCCGAGCGCCCGAGTTGGACGGGATGAGATCGAGATCACGTCCCGGTGGCGGATCGAAATGCCGCCGGCGCCCACGACGGTCACGACCACCATGAGGGGTTACTTCGAGGATTTCATGGCGCGCCGGATGGAAGTCAAGCTGGCCCCGTCCACCGCCGCCACCCGCCCGGGCGGGTGGCCGCCCGCACGGCGGATCGTGTGGCGGGAAACCGGCGGCGGCGTGTCCGACGTGCCGGAAAGTTACACGCTGGAGATCAGGAAGGACGGGGTGCTAATCCAAGGCCGCGACGCGCCGGGACTGCGCGACGGCATTGTGAGGTTGACCGACTTGATGGGGCTGCGCCAGGCCCCCATGCTTCCAACCGGCAGATGGATCGTCAAACCCAGGATTCCGGTGCGTTTGGGCGCCGTGCCCGGCGAGGGTTCGCTTTCCTGGTCCGGGAAGTCATCGCCTGGTTCTTCCGAGCGCCTGTCCGGCAAAGGCTCGCTCCGCGAAGCAGTGTTTCTAGGTTACAATGCGGTGTTCGTTCCGGGCGGCAGTCTCTTTGCGCTGTCCACTTCGGACGCCATTCCAGAATTGAAGTATCGCCGCGAGCCGGCACTGCGCGAGCGGTTCATCGCCGCAGTGGGCGACACGGACAAGCACGCGCTGAAGGCATACTGCTGGCTGGACACGCGCCAGAAATTCGCGCCGGACCATCCGGTGTTTCAGGCGTTCCCCGAGTCGCGCGGGACTCGGACGTGGAAAGCGGATGGCGAGTTCGTCCTCTGCACGGAACATCCGCTCGTCAAGCGTTACCTTGCCGAAAGCGTCGAGGGTCTGGTGCGCGCCGCGCCGTCGTTGCAGGGCATCGTCATCATCATTGGCGGAGAGGGTTTCTACCATTGCTACATGCGCTCGTTTGGCGCCGCCAAAGGGCATTCGGCTTGTCCGCGCTGCGACCGCCTGGGCCCTGAGCAAACCGTTGCCAATCTCTGCAACCTGCTGGCCGACTCGGTCCGCAGGGTGAACCCGCAAGGCGAAGTCATTGCCTGGCCTTACTCGGCCGAATTTGTGTGGTCCGCCGACCGTGATCAGGCCGGCCTCATTCGCTTGCTCCGACCGGGGGGAGGAATTCTGACCGAGGTCGAGAAGGATGAAGACATCGTCAAGCCCCAGGGCTTCACCAAGCACCTTGATGATTACAGCATTGACCTGATTGGCCCCGGCGAGCGCGCCAAACGCCAGATCGCCGCTGCCCTGAAGGCGGGCATTCCGATTTACCTCAAGACGGAGCCGGAATTGGGCTTCGAGGCGCCGCGCTTGCCGTTCATCCCGTGCCTCGACCGGTGGCTGGCGCGGGCTGATGCCATTGCCGCATCGGGGGCGACCGGTGCGTGGATGTTCCCGGCCTTCAAGCCGATGTACGCCAGCAGCGCCGCTGAAGTCCCAAAGTTCGCCCTCTGGGAACCGCGCCCGCCACTGGAGGAAATCTTGCAGCAATTGGCCGCGCGCATTGCCGGCCCGGCGGCGGGCGCGCACCTGCGCGAAGCATGGAAAAAGGTGTCGGAAGCGATCCCGTTCTCACCCGAGCAGCCACCCTACTACACCGGGCCTCATTACCTGGGGCCGGGCCAGCCGATGTGCGCCGATCCCTCGGCCAACGTGCCGGACGTTTTCCTTGGACGGTACCTGTTCATGGGGGAAATGACCGATGCCGAGGGGCTGCGGTTGCGGCCCACCTACGACACATCGCCCCGTGGCAGCATTCCGCTCTTCGGCCCCATGTACCGCCAGATGGAAACTCACCTTCGAGCCGCAGTGGACTTGATCAACCAGGCCGAACCGCTCGTTCCGCCAAGATTGAGAACCCTGTTCGCGTCTGAAACCAGTCCCATCCGCTGGTTCTATCACACGGCCCGGACGCAGGCCAATTTCTACGAGTCCTGTGACTTGCGCGACAAGATCCTGGCCCTGGCTGCCAAAACTTCCCGCACGTCGGACGAGCAAACCGAGGCGTCCCGCATGCTGCACCGCTGGCGCGCAGTGCTTGCAGACGAGAAAGCGAACACCGAACAGGCGCGACCAGTCATGGCGGCGGATATGCGGTTGGACTACTACCACGGCGCCGATCACATGTTCTCCCACGGCGTTGACGTGCTCGATGCCAAGCTCAAGATCATCAGTGTGGAGATTGATGAGTTCCTTCCCAAGATCGCCGCGCGCTGTCGCTGACGACCTAACCCTGACGCGTATCTATGCCTGTCCTTCGCTCAAGCCTTGGCCAGGCGTGGGTGGTCCCACCCTGATCAGTGACACCTCTGTCCACGCGAACCAACTGGTGCTGGATCGGAAATTATCAGGAGTCAGGAACCCGGCTGGTGTGATTCTCCTCCAGGAAAGCCTCTTCCGTCAGGCTGCCAGCGTAACCGAGCCGGAGGGCTACGGCTCTGGGTATACCCAGTGGCACACGTGGCAGTCCAGTGGTTATCCCTATGGCACCGGCGGGCCCAATGACGGCGGTGAATACCTTAGCAACGCCCATGAGAAAGGCGGGAACCTGGTGTTCTGCGATGGGCATGTAGAATATCGGAAGTACGAACGGCTTACCAACCTGGACTTCGGCCTCTTGGACGGGAATGGCAACATCGTGCCTTGGATGCCGTCCGAGGCCAGTTCCCGTCAGGCGCACTGGCCCGCCTTTAGACCAGCCTTCAAGCCTGGCCCAACGGAGGCAAACCCGAGCATGAAGACCAAGACTATGCCCCAACTTACTCTGATTCTCCCCGTCCTGTGCCTCGCGGCGAGCGCTGGCGGTTGGAGATGGGGAGAAGTGTCAGCGAAAAGAACACATGTCTTTTGCAGGAATTTGCATGTCGCCAGGAGGCATCGTGGTATAGCATTACTTTGTGTCTGATCGAACGTTTCGCAAAGCCATGAGTTCTGCGGCTTCAGCCAAGCCAGACAGCCGAGGCGGTTTTACGCTGATTGAGCTGCTGGTGGTCATCGCCATCATCGCGATTCTGGCGGCGATGCTGTTGCCCGCGCTCGCCAAAGCCAAGGAGAAGGCCAGGCGATCACAGTGCCTGAACCAGATGCGGCAGGTCGGCCTGGCGTTCCACATGTATGACATCGACCATGATGGAATGCTGCCCCGGGCGCACAAGGCTTGGGATTTCGCCAATACCAACGCGACTCCGAACCTTCTGCAGGTCTTGATTCCCTACCTTGGTGGACGGCTCGATAATGTGACGCCGACGCCCGTCTATGCCTGTCCGTCGCTCAAGCCTTTTCCGGACCCACGGTTCCCGCCCACGCTGATCAGCGACGCCGGAATCCACCCGAACCAACTGGTGCTGGATCGAAAGTTATCAAGAATCCCGACACCATCTAGCGTCATCGTCATGCAGGAAGGACATTATCGGCTTTCCTTCTATTTGACCGAGCCGGAAGGCGGGCCAGACATCTATAGTCAATGGCAATCGTCGGATGTGAGTCTTTCCAATGCCCATGAGGAGGGGGGAAACCTGATCTATTGCGATGGACACGCCGGGTACTCGAAGTATAGGAAGCTCACCAGCCTGGACTTCGGCCTGTTGGGACTCGACGGCAAGGTGGTGCCTTGGATGCCGGGGCAAGCACACTCAACGCAGCCGCACATCCCAGCCTTTTGAGGTGCTCCCAGACCTGGACTGCCGAGTGCGATCATGACGTGAAAATCGGGAACTGGATACTTGTTGGGCTTGTTCTGGCAGGCCTGCCGTTCAATGCCGGCCTGGCTGCGGAATCCGGCCGGGTGGACTTCAACCGCCACATCCGTCCGCTGCTCTCGGATCGTTGCTACACCTGTCACGGACCGGATGAGAAGGCGCGTAAGAAAACGCTGCGACTTGACACGCGCGATGGGCTCTTCAAGGCCTTGGAGCACGGTTGGGCCGTTGTGACGCCAGGCGATCCGTCCAGGAGCGAGCTTGTCCGTCGTATCCTTGCCGAGGACGCGGACGATCTGATGCCGCCACCGGAATCGAAGCTCTCGCTCTCGCCGGTGGAAAGAGACCTGATAGAACGTTGGGTGACTCAAGGCGCGGAATTCAAGCCGCATTGGTCGTTCATCCCGGTGGAAACGGTTATGCCGCCCCAGGTGGCCAACCCAGACTGGGTTCGCAATCCGATCGATGCGTTTGTGCTCGCACAACTCGCTTCGGAACAGCTCTCGCCCGCACCCGAAGCGGCCCCGGAAACCTTGTTGCGCCGGCTCGCGCTCAACCTCACCGGCCTGCCGCCAACGGTCGCGGAGCTGGATTCGTTCCTGGCTGATCAATCGCCCGGGGCCCGCGCGCGCGCGGTCGAGCGTTACCTGATCTCACCCGCCTATGGGGAGCGCATGGCCATGGACTGGCTCGATCTGGCACGCTACGCCGACACTTACGGATATCAGGCGGACATGGATCGCGACATGTCGCCGTGGCGCGACTGGGTGATCCAGGCCTTCAACGATAATCTGCCCTACGACCAGTTCCTGCTCTGGCAGCTCGCCGGCGATCTACTGCCGAACGCCACCCGCGAGCAGCGCCTGGCCACCGCCTTCAATCGCCTGCATCGCCAGACCAACGAGGGCGGCAGCATCGACGAAGAGTTTCGCGCGGAGTACGTCGCTGACCGGGTCAACACCGTCGGCACGGCGATGCTCGGCCTGACCTTGGAGTGCGCGCGCTGCCATGACCACAAGTTTGACCCCCTCAGGCAGCACGATTACTACGCGTTGTCCGCGTTCTTCAACAGCATCGATGAGGCGGGCCTCTATGCGCATTACACCCGGGCCGTGCCCACCCCGACCCTCCTGCTCCGGTCGGGGAAACAAGACATCGAAGCCGCCTCCCTCAAGACACGAATCGCCGCCGCCGAGAGGGAACTTGAAACCATCCAGCGCGACGCGGAGGACGCTTTCCAGGCCTGGCTCAAGATCGACGGCCAATACATCGAGCCTCGACCTGTCGCGCACTTCCCGTTCGACAACGTCGCCAGCAACACCACCCCGGATCGCGTGAACCCGACGAACTTCGCCAAGCTCGTGGATGAGCCAAAACTGGTCCCGGGCGCGACTGGCCACACGGCGGACTTCGCGCTGCTTTTCAGCGGTGACAACGAGGTGGTCTGCACAACGGTCCCCAATTTCAGACGGACGGATCCATTTTCGTTGAGCCTCCGGCTCAAGCCGGCCGAAACGCAAAATCGCGCCGTCGTCCTGCATCAATCACGAGCCTGGTCGGATTCAGGCAGTCGCGGTTTTGAACTTGTGCTCGACCAGGGCCGTCCGTTCTTCGGCCTGATCCACTTCTGGCCCGGCAATGCGCTGGCTGTGCGCGCCAAGGAGCCTTTGCCCACCCGGGATTGGTCACACCTCACGGTCACGTCCGACGGCTCAAGCCGCGCGGCCGGGGTCCGCCTCTACCTCAACGGCACGCAGCTCGAAACCGAGGTGGTGCGCGATCATCTCTACAAGGACATCGTCCACCGCCGCGAGTGGGGCGATGCGGACGCGGGCAAAATCTCCCTGACCCTCGGAGGCCGTTTTCGCGACAGCGGGTTCAAGAATGGCGCGGTGGATGACCTGCGGGTCTTCGATCTCTGCCTCACCGCACCCGAGGTTGAATGGGTGGCGCGTGCCGCGCCGGGGCGTCGCGCACTTGGGGGCGAAGGGTCGCGCGAATCCGCTCCATCACCCGCGACGGACTCTGCCGCGGAAAACCCGGCGGCGCGCCTCTACTTCCTAGCCCGACACCACGAGCCGTATCGGGCCGCACTCGCTGGATTAAGAGCCCTACGCCAGCAGGAAAACGACCTGGTCAACGACATTCCGGAAATCATGGTCATGCAGGAAATGCCGGACCCTCGCGCGACGTTTCTGCTCGAGCGCGGCGCTTACGACGCACCCGGCCAACCTGTCACGCGCGATACGCCGGCTAGCATCCTGCCCTTCCTCAAAGACCAGCCGCGTAACCGCCTCGGCCTGGCGCGCTGGCTGATTGATCGCGGGAATCCGCTCACGGCGCGCGTGATCGTCAATCGCATCTGGCGGATGCACTTTGGCCGCGGCCTCGTTGTCACGGAGCAGGACTTCGGCAGCCAGGGCGCGCTGCCGACGCATCCAGAGTTGCTCGACTGGATGGCCGGCTGGTTCATGGACAATGGCTGGGACGTGAAGGGGTTGCACCGGCTCATCCTCGCGTCGGCCACGTTTCAGCAATCGTCGCGGGCCCCGCGGGAGATCGGCGAACGCGATCCGGACAACCTGTGGCTGGCGCGCGGGCCCAAACATCGGTTGCAGGCGGAGCAGATCCGCGACGGCGCGCTGGCCGCGAGCGGGCTTTTGAACAGCGCCATCGGCGGGTCCAGCGTCAAGCCGTATCAGCCGCCAGGGCTGTGGGAGCAATCCGGCACGGGCAAGACTTACACGCAGGACCAAGGCTGGAAACTGTATCGCCGCAGCCTCTACACGTTCTGGCGCCGCACCGCGCCGCCACCCTCCATGCTGGCGTTTGACGCGGTCACGCGCGAAGTCTGCACCGCCAAACGAGAAACCACCGCCACGCCGTTGCAGGCGCTCGTGCTGCTGAACGACCCGCAATTCGTCGAGGCTGCCCGCGCGCTGGGCGAACGGTTGCTGAAGGAACACCCGACCGACGCGGCGGCGCGCGTTCGCCAGGCGTTTCGCTCATTGATCGGGCGGGCGCCCGACGAAAAGGAAGCCGCCTTGCTCATGCAGTTGTTCGAGGAACAGAAACGGTTTTACGCGAAGAACAACGCCGCGGCGGAAAGGATTCTGGCCACGGGCGAATCGAAGTGGGACCGGAGTTTGCGGCTCGACGAGTTCGCCGCGACGGCGATGCTGGTGAGTGCCGTGATGAATTTTGATGAATTTGTGATGAAACGATGAAGACAATCACTCAAGCCCCAACGACAGGAATTTTTTGTGAATAACCAGGTTTGCACCGGCCCGCTTTCCGCCGCTGGACTTTCCAGGCGCGCGTTTCTCAATCGCTTCGGCATGGGGTTGGGCGGCGTGGCCCTCGCCCATTTGATCCACCCCGCCAACTGCTTTGCGGGGGGGGCGGGTACGGATCGCGGCATCCTCGGCGGACGACTGCATTTTCCGGCGAGGGCCAGACGGGTCATCTACCTGTTCATGGCGGGCGGCCCTTCGCAGATGGAGACGTTCGATTACAAGCCCTTGCTCAATGAGCGCAACGGCCAGCAGTTGCCGGACTCCGTGCGGCAGGGACAGCGATTGACGGGCATGTCCGGGAATCAATCCTCCCTGCCGCTGGCGGGTTCGGTGTTCAAATTCAAACAGCACGGAAAATGCGGGGCTTGGGTTTCCGATCTGGTGCCACACACGGCACGCGTGGTGGACGACCTGTGCATCGTGCGCTCGATGTCCACCGAGGCGATCAACCACGATCCGGCGATCACGTTTCTGCAGACTGGCTCCCAGATTTCGGGCCGGCCCAGCATCGGCGCCTGGGTCCATTACGGTCTGGGCAGCGACAACGACAATCTTCCGGCGTTCGTGGTGCTCATCACACCGGGGAAGGTGGACCAGCCACTCTACGCCCGGTTGTGGGGCAGTGGCTTTCTGCCCTCGCAACATCAGGGCGTGCAGTTTCGTTCCGGCAAGGACGCGGTGCTGTATTTGGGCAACCCGGACGGCGTGACGTCAGAGAGTCGGCGATTGCTGCTGGATCGCCTGAAGGAATTGCACGAGCACGCGGCGGAGAAACTCGGCGATGCGGACGTGGACGCGCGCATCGCGCAATACGAGATGTCGTATCGGATGCAAACGAGCGTGCCGGGCGTGATGGATCTGACGTCCGAGAAACCGGAGATCTTCGAACTTTACGGGCCTGACGCGAAGCAGCCAGGGACGTTCGCGGCGAATTGTCTGCTGGCGCGGCGGTTGGCGGAGCGGGGCGTGAAGTTCATCCAGCTCTACCATCAGGGCTGGGATCAACATGGTAATTTGCCGGCGAAAATCTCCGTTCAGTGCCAGGAAACGGATCAGGCGTGCGCTGCGCTGGTCACGGATCTGAAACTACGCGGCATGCTTGACGATACGCTGGTGATCTGGGGCGGCGAGTTCGGCCGCACCAGCTATTCCCAAGGCAAGCTGACCGCGGACAACTACGGGCGCGACCATCATCCCCGCTGCTTTTCAGTCTGGATGGCCGGGGGCGGCGTGAAGTCAGGGACGGTCCATGGTGAGACGGACGATTTCAGCTATAACGTGACGGTCGATGGCGTTCACGTTCACGATTTCCACGCCACGATGCTCCACCTGCTCGGCGTGGATCACGAGCGGTTGACTCATTTTTTTCAAGGCCGCCGCTTCCGCCTCACCGACGTCCACGGCCGGGTGGTGAAGGCGCTTTTGGCTTAGCGGCGCGGCGGGGGCTGCTTGATGCCCTGGCCCGAGGTTCGCCATGTTTGGAGATCGGGTCGGAGGGCGTGGCAACAAATCGCAAGGATTTTCACAGGTTTTGCATGGGTGGGACAGTCACGCTGGAATACCCTACGGCCGAATGCTGTCACGCCTCTCCACAAGCCGGGGAAAAGCCCTCCCCGCCGGCCCAGTCCTTGCCGGATTGGGAAACCCGACTGGCCGGTTCCCTTCGGCTATGATAAATCCCACATTCATGATGTTTTGCGGCCACACCGATAATCTCAGTTTTGAGGAATCCAACCGCCGAATTCAGGATGGAACCTCTCCTGCCAGACTGAAGGCCTTTCTTCAGCGGGCGGTGAAGGGCCTGATTCTCGCCGCGCTGGGCCTGAGCTGGATGGTGATTGGGAGTGGGGCGCAGGCCGTTGAAGTGCGCAGGTTCGATCCGGCTCGGATCGGTCCCCGAACCGTGCCGGTGCTGGCGGCCGACTACCAGATGGTTCTCCATGTATCCCAAGCGACCGGCTCGGACCAGGACGGGGACGGATCGGCGGGCAAACCGTGGAAGACCGTCACTCACGCTTTGGCGCAGCTCAGGAATCCCACGGACATCAATCTCCAGCATTCGAAGCGGTATGCACTGCTGGTGGCTGCGGGGACCTACGCTGATGGCACGATTCAGATGAAGGAAGAGGTGGACCTGTTTGGCGGGTTTGAGGCTGGCGGCTGGACGCGCGACATCAAGAAACACCTGACGGTGTTGAGTGGCCGGGGCGAGCGCCGCGTGATCGTCGGGGCGAACTACGCCCGGGTGGACGGCTTTGTGATTCGGGACGGTGCGGTGCGCGGCTACGGCGGGGCGCTGCTGTGCGACGGGGTATCGCCGCGGGTCACGCATAATGTTTTCACGGGGAACATGACGCGGATGGCGGAGGGGTGGAATCCCACGAATCGCCATTTGCTGGCGAACGACGGGGGGGCCATCGCCTGCCTGAACCACGCTCAACCGTTCATCCAGGGCAACATTTTTGCCGGCAACAGCACGGAGGTCGGACGCGGTGGGGCATTGGCATGCCACGCCCATGCCTCGCCGACGATCGTGGACAACGTGTTTGTGGAGAACATTGCCGGGCAGAAGGACGAAAAGGCTTGCAGCGAAGGCGGGGCCATCTCCATCAATGATTACAGCAATCCCCTGGTGGCCAACAACATCATCTGCCGCAATAAGAATGTGTACGACAACGACGGAGGCGGGATCGCGATCATGCTGTGGAGTTCACCTCAGATCTGTTACAACGTGATGGCGGGCAACACGGCCCTGGATGACGGGGGCGGCATCTTCATCAGCGGCGACACCCATCGCGTGGGGGGGTTGGACATGGCGCCGCCCCCGAAGGACGAACATCTCATCAAGCTCACCGGCAACGTGATCGCCGGCAATGGCAAGAAGGATTGTTTCGATTCCGGGGCCATGCGAGTCACGATGCGCGCCCGCGTGCATCTCATCAATAACGTCATCACCGAGAACGACCGCGGTCTCTACCTGCAGCGGGAAGAGTTTGTTCTGGCCCACAACACCATCGTCAACCAGCGATTCGGCTTTGAGGAAGGCTTCCCGGGATATGACGCCGCGCTGTTGCAAAACAACATCATAACTCCTGGCGGTGTGGGGACCTCAAAGAGGGTGTTACGAAAGGGTGTAAGCTGAGATGCGGATTTACTGGCGATTTTGCAAATTTTCGGTGACGCGGCGTTTTCGCAGTTCAGGCGCCTTCCTCCCAATCCCAAGCGAGTTGTTCGGGCAGGA
>Ga0194128_10010640_pt1 | contig 10888 bp, 10 predicted proteins | sample TA2KigCa65mmetaG_FD_148650 | JGI IMG/M metagenome (GOLD analysis project Ga0194128, IMG submission 148650) | Freshwater microbial communities from Lake Tanganyika, Tanzania - TA2015037 Kigoma Deep Cast 65m | ecosystem: Environmental > Aquatic > Freshwater > Lake | place: Tanzania: Lake...
CGTGGGCCCCGAGCACGCGTGCGGCGCCTGGATCGCGTTCGTCGGGCCTCCCGCGTAGCTCAGGCGAGCACGTCGTCCGCCAGCGCCTGGTCCATCAGGCGGACGGCGCCGAGCCGGCCCATGATCGACAGGCCGTTGAGCTGCACGGCCGCGTGCGCCCACACACCGCCGGTCACCTCGAAGAAGCCCGGCGTGGCGTTGTACGCGCCGAACGTCTCCCACAGGATGTCGCCGCGGTTGACCGTGTGCGTGTTCGACGTCGGGTCGTACAGGTCACCCGTGGCGGTCCACGTCGCCCACGCGTGCGAGCCGAAGTAGAGCGCCTTCACCTGGTTGCGATGCCGGGCCGGCGTGCAGACGTTGCCGTGCCAGGCCGTGTCGATCAGCCCGTTGGCGTTGCCGAAGCGCGGGTGGGTCATGAACGAGCCGTTGTGCGAGGCGGTCGTGAACCGCGAGGTCTCGCCGAGCGGCCCTTGCGTGGGGTTCGCGCCCGGCCGGTACTGCGAGTCGGCCCCGTCCACCTGCAGGATCTCGTTCCCGAGGTAGAGCAGCGAGCGGTTGAAGCCGTCGGCGTTGCCGTTCACGGTGTCGCGCCACGTCCATCCGTGCAGGCGGCCGTACGTGTGGAAGTTCGTGGTGAGGTGCCCGAGGAGGACGGGGACGGTGTCGCCCGCCTGGTGGCGCGCCCAGAGGTCGGTGGGGCCGTGGATGATGTCCCAGGCGCTTATTCCAGCTCTTTCAGGCGCAGGATCTCCGGGCGCCCGTCCATGAACTGGCCCATCCTCCTGCCGAGGTCCTTGAAGTAGTCGGTCGCGCGGTGCGCCTCGACCGCCGCCTGGTCGACGTAGCGCTCCATGAACACGTAGGTGGACGGCGCCTCCCCGGTGTGGAGCGCGTAGAGGGTGCAGCCGGGCTCGTGGGCGTTGACCTTCGCGACGAGCTCCTTCGCGACCGCCTCGAACTCCTTCTCCATCCCGGGCTTGACCTTGATGGTGGCGACGACTCCGAGCATTGACGTCTCCTTTCGCGATCGATCGATGACGATTCAGTCGATGATGTGGTCGGCGCGGAGCAGCAGTGCTTGGGGCAGCGTCAGCCCCAGAGCCCTCGCGGTCCGCCGATTGAGGGTGAGCTCGAACCGCGTCGGCTGCTCGACGGGGAGGTCGGCAGGCTTCGCGCCCTTCAGGATCTTGTGAACGTACGATGCCGCCGCGCGATGCGTATCCTCGCTCCTCGCCCCGTACGCCATGAGCCCGCCCGCATCGGCGAACAGCCGGTAGAAGTAGACGGCGGGCAGCCGATGGCGTGACGCGACCGCGATGATCTTACTGCGGTTGGCGGTGAACAGCGGATCGCCCGCGACGACGAGCCCCCGCGCGCTCCCACCACCGAGGCTCGCCAGCATCCGCTCGAGCGAGGCGACGTCCTTCGCGTCGAGCACGTCCATCGTCACGCGCAGGCTGCGGGCTGCCGCGTGCAGCTCCTGGAGCTGGCGCGCGGTCTGCGGATTCGCCGGATTGGCGAGGACGGCGACGTGCGCGAGGTCCGGCACGGCCTCCTTCAGGAGCTCGATCCATTTGCCGGCAAAGCCGGCGCCGCCCACCCAACCGGTGAGACCTGTGAGGTTGCCGCCCGGCCGGGCGAGGCTCGCGACCAGGCCCGCCGCGACCGGATCGATCACGCTGACGAAGACGATCGGCAGCGTGCTGGTCGCTCGCTTCGCCGCCACCGCCGTCGCGGTCGAGTTGACGACGAGCACGTCGACGTCCCGTGCCACCAGCTCCGCCACGAGGTCGGGCAGCCGCTCCGCGCGTCCTTCGGCGAACCGCGCCTCGATGAGGACGTTCCGCCCCTCGACGTAGCCCAGCTCGCGGAGGCCGTCGCGGAAGGCCTGAAAGCTCGAGCCGACCGACGCGAGCGAGACGTAGCCGATACGGGCCACGGCTGCCGACTGCGCATGGCACGTCGTGGTGCCCAGGAGCAGCAGTACGAGGCCGAGCGCGGCGGCGCGGGCGCGACTCACTCGACGACGCGGTCGACGCGCGCCTGGAGCGAGGACGGAATCGCGAGCCCGAGCGCTTTCGCCGTCTTCATGTTGACCACGAGCTCGAACTTCGTCGGACGCTCCACCGGCATCTCGGACGGCTTGGCGCCCTTGAGCACGCGATCGACGTGCGACGCGAGCCGCACGTAGCTGTCGGTCAACACCGGGCCGTACGTCAGCACGTTGCCTTTCTCGGCGAAGGCGCCCCACGCCGACACGGTGGGAATCTTGTGGCGCAGCGAGAACGCCGCGAAGCGATCCGGATGCGAGGCCGTGATGCCACCCGCGAACGCCATGACCGCGTCGGCCTTCCACTGCACGATCGCGTCGAAGGCCGCGTCGAGCTCCGCGGGAGTGTGAGCGCCGTGATAGCGATGCTGCAGCCCGAGCTTGTCCGCGGCCGCCGCGGCGGCCTCGATCTCCAGCGCCTCGCCCGCGTGGGGCGGCCAACCGACGAACGCCACGCGCTTCAGGCCCGGCAACATCTCCTTCAGCAGGGCCACGCGCTTCGGAATCATCTCGAGCGCGAAGAAAGACACCCCGGTGCGGTTCACGCCCGGGCGCGCCCAGCTCTGCACCACCTTGCCGAGCACGACGTCGCCGCTGAAGGTGAAGACGACCGGCACCCCGACGTTCGCGTCGACGAACGGGCGCACCGCCGGGCCGCCGGCCGCGACGATGACGTCGGGGCGGCTGGCGACGATCTCCGGGACGAGCTTCCTGAGCCGCTCCGGCGACCCCTCGCCCCACCAGGTCTCCACGACGAGCCCGGAGCCTTCGGTGTAGCCGAGGGCGCGCATCCCCGTACGGAACGCCGCGAGGAACGTGTTGTCGGGATTCGGCGGATCGATCGAGACCCAGGCGACCCGCGCAGGCCGGGCGGCGACGGCGCGCCGTGCGCGCAGGCCCGCGGCGCCCAGACCGAGGAGCGTGAGGCAGGCGACACGGCGGGTCATCGCGGACATAGGCACGTCACACGTCCCACCCGCCGTCGACCGTGATCGACTGGCCGGTGATGTTCTTCGACTCGTCCGACGCGAGAAAGCACACGGCGTTCGCGATGTCCTGCGCGCTCGTCACGCGCCGCAGCGCCATCTCCTGCACGTACTCCTCGTACACCTGCTCCGGCGTCCAGCCGCGCTTCGCGGCCTTCTCGCGGCAGAGCCGCTGCATACGCGGCCCGTCCACGATGCCCGGGTGCACGGCGTTGACGTTCACGTTGTACACGCCCGCGTCCAGCGCGGTGGTGCGCGTGAGCCCGCGGATCGCCCACTTCGAGGACGAATAGGCCGCGCGGTGCTTGTAGCCGCGCAGCCCGGAAGTGCCGCTGATGTTGACGACCTTGCCGTAGCGCTGCGCGATCATGACCGGCAGCACGTGCTTGATCGGCAGGAACGTCCCCTTCACGTTCACGCCGAGCACCTGGTCCCACGCCTCGGCGGGGATCTCCCAGACCGGTGTCTCCACCGGTCCCGTCACGCCCGCGCAGTTCACCAGGATGTCGATGCGCCCGCCGAGCGCGGCGAGCGTCCGCGCGACGAGCGCCTTCACCGCGGCTTCGTCGGTCACGTCCGTCGACTGCACGACCGCCCGCCGCCCGCGCTGCTCGATTTCGGCGCCGAGCTCCTTCAGCGGCGCCTCGTCGCGCGCGGCCAGCACGACATGCGCGCCCTCGTCCGCGAGCGTGAGGCAGATCTCCCAGCCCATCCCTTTCGCCGCACCGGTGACGATCGCGACGCGGTCCTGCACGCGGCCGTTGGCCATGGGCCTTAGACGTAGCCTTCGCGGCGGTCGCGCGCGCGCGCCTCGGCGGGCCGGTCGCCCGGGGGGCCGTAGCCCCCGCCGCCGCACGTCTCGATGACGACGAGGTCGCCCTCGCGCAGCATGAGCGTCTCCTTGCTCCCGATGTCGCGCGCGTTCGGCCCCGGGTTGAGCGTGATGCGGAAGCCCTGCGCCGGCTCGCCCCCCGCGAGGCCGTACGGCGGCACCACGCGGCGGTCGAGCATGGTCGTCAGTGACACCTCCGGCGCGAGCACCCGGTACGCGCGGCGCAGACCGAGGCCGCCGCGATGCGTGCCGTCGCCCGCCGAGCCCGGACGCAATGCGTGCTCCTCGACGCGGAACGGATACTCGAGCTCCACGACTTCCGACGGCGTGTTCATGACGTTCGACATGTGCACGCGCGTGGCGGAGGCGCCGTCCTTGGTGATCGTCGCGCCCTCGCCGCCGCCGTGGACCTCGTAGAGGATCGTCCAGCGCCCGTCGGGCGCCTTGGCCCCGAAGATCATCACTCCCGACGTCGTGGGACCGCCCGCGGAGACGTTGCCGGGGATCGCGTCCGCGAGCGCTTTCACGATCGCGTCGACCACCCGCTGCGAGGTCTCGTGGTTGCCGCCCACGACCGGCCGGTCCGGCGGCGGGCGCAGGATGTTGCCGTCCGGCACGTGGACGTGCAGCGGCCGGTAGCAGCCTTCGTTCGGCGGCACGTCCGGCGCGGCGAGCGCCTTCATCGTGTAGTACACGCCCGAGCACGCGACGTAGTACGTGGTGTTCACCGGGCCCCGCACCGCGGGCGAGCAGCCGCTGAAGTCGAAATGCGCCTCGTCGCCGCGGATCTCGACGCGCACGTGGACGCGCAGCGGCTTGTCGTCGACGCCGTCGTCGTCCACCCAGTCCTCGCCCTCGTAGACGCCGTCGGGCAGCGCGCGGATGGCGGCGCGCATCCGCGTCTCCGACTCCGCGTGCAGGCGCTCGAAGCACGCGCGCAGCGTGTCCGCGCCGTAGCGCTTCACGAGCTCCGCGAAGCGGCGCGCGGCCACGTCGTTCGCGGCCACCTGCGCGAAGATGTCGCCTTCACGCTCCTCGTGGCCGCGCACGTTGGCCAGGACCATGTCGAGCTTCTCGCGGTCGGGGCCCTTCGCGGTGACGATCCGCAGCGGCGAGATGCGCACGCCTTCCTGGTGGACCTCCGTCGCCCACGGCACGTAGCTGCCGGGCACGGCGCCGCCCACGTCGGCCCAGTGCGCGAGGTTGATCGCGAAGGCGAGCAGCGTGCCGTTCGCGAAGATCGGGCGAATCGCCTTCACGTCGGGCAAGTGGTTGCCGCCGACTTCCGGCAGGTTCAGGAGCCACACGTCGCCCTCGCGCAGCTGCGCGGGCGGCACGCGCTTGAGGAACTCCTTCACCGTGAACGCCATCACGCCCATGTGGATCGGGATGTCGCGCCCCTGCGCGATGAGCCGGCCCTGCGCGTCGGTGAGCGCGGAGGAGAGATCGCCGGCTTCCTTGAGCAGCGGCGAGCGGGCCGAGCGCATGACGATCACGCTCATCTCCTCGGCGATCGCGTAGAGCGCGCTGCGGACGACCTCCAGCGTGACGGGGTGCACGCCGCCTTTCGGCCGATTCCCGTTCTTCGTCACCGCTCGCTTCGTCCGACGCTTCGTCACCGCGCGCTTCGCCGTCCGGGCCCGCGCGCTCATCGGCCGGCCTCGATCACGAGATTACCGAGCCGGTCGGAGGCGCAGCGCTGGCCGGGACCCACCAGCGTCGTGGACCAGTCGTCCTCGATGAGCGCGGGGCCGCGGATCGCGCGCCCGGGCACGAGCCGCGCGCGGTGATACCGCTCGAGCGCGACCTCGCCCGTCTCGGCGAAGTACGCGCGCTGCTCGCCGTCCCGCGGGTCGCCGTCCGCAGGCCTGACCGGCGCGAGCCGCGCGACGTTCTCGTCCACGCGCGCCACCACGCGCAGGTTCACGCACTCGACGCTCTCGCCGCTGGCGTAGCCGTAGAGCTGGCGATGCCGCGCCTCGAAGGCGTCGCGCAGACCGCTCACCTTGCCACTTACATTTGACCGCCCAACGCGGTCACGAACATTGAACGGAATCTCGATCTCGTAGTTCTGGCCGGTGTAGCGGAGGTCGAGGCTTCGCAGCAGCCGGATGCGGCTGGGCTCGATCCCTTCCTCGAGCAGCGGCGCCAGGCACCGCTCCTCGAGATCGCGGAACCGGTCCTCCGCCAGCTTCGCCTCCCAGGCGTCGAGCCGCGCGCGGTAGGTCTGCACGGCGTCGTAGCGCAGCGGCGACACCAGGCACCCGAGCGCGGAGAACGCGCCGGAGTGCATCGGCACCACCACGCGCGCGATGCCCGCGTGGCGCGCGAGCGCGGCCGCGTGCATCGGGCCCGCGCCGCCGTACGCGATCAGCGTGAAGTCGCGCAGGTCGTAGCCGCGCTGCACGGACACCAGGCGCAGCGCGCGATCCATGTTCGCGTTGGCGACCTCGAAGATACCGTGCGCGGTCTCGAGCATCGAGAGCCCGAGCGGCCGGCCGAGCGCGGTGAGCGCGGCTTCCGCGCGCGCGCGGTCCAGCCGGATCGCGCCGCCGTACACGCGCGTGGGATTGAGATAGCCCAGCACGAGGTTCGCGTCGGTGACGGTCGCCTCCGTGCCCTGCCCGTAGCACGCGGGCCCGGGCACCGCGCCGGCGCTCCGGGGCCCGACTTTCAACGCCCCGCCCGCGTCCACGTACGCGACCGAGCCGCCGCCGGCGCCGATGGACTCCACCGCCACCATCGGCAGCCGCACCGGATAGCCGCCGAGCTTCCGCTGCGACGACGTCTCCGCCACCCCGTCGGCGATGAGGCAGACGTCGGTGGTGGTGCCGCCCATGTCGAACGCGAGCGCGCGCGGAATCTTCAGCGCCTTCGCGACGTACGCGGCGGCGGCGACGCCTGCCGCCGTCCCGGACGCCGCCATCGACAGCGGCTTCGACTTCGCGGCCTCGATCGACATCATGCCGCCCGCCGAGTGCAGCAAATGGAGCGCGAGGCCGCCGCCGAGCGCCGTCACCAGCTCCTCGATGTACTTCGTCGCGATCGGCATCACCGAGGCGTTGAGCACGGTGGTCGACGTGCGCTCGTACTCGCGGAACTCCGCGTTGACCGCGCTCGAGATCGAGACGTGGCGGAAGTGACCGGTGAGCGCCTCCGCGATGGCGCGCTCGTGCAGCGGGTTGGCGTAGGCGTGCAGCAGGGACACCGCCACACTGTCGACGCCTTCCTGCTTGAACGCCTCGATCAGCGCGGGCAGCTCGCGCAGGCTCAGCGGCGCGAGCACGGCGCCGTCGGCGGCGATCCGCTCGTTGACCTCGAGTCGCAGGCGACGCGGCACGACCGGCGTCGGCTTCGCGGGCGCGTGCAGATCGTAGAGGTGCGTGCGACTGTACCGGGCGATCTCGAGCACGTCGCGAAAGCCGTGCGTCGTGATGAGCCCGACGGTGGCGCCGCGGCCCTCGACGATCGCGTTCGTCACGATCGTGGTGCCGTGCGCAAGCGCGCCCGCCGGCCCCGCCGCGCCTTCGAGCGCGCGCAGGCCATTCAGCACGCCCGTGGCGGGATGCGCGGGCGTCGTGGGGACCTTGCACGAGTGCAACCGGCCGGACGGCTCGCGCGCGACGACGTCCGTGAACGTGCCGCCGACGTCGACGCCGACGGTGGAGCGGGCCGCGGAACGGGAGGAAGCCATGGGTTACCTCTTGGAAAGTGCCTGGCGGAGCGAGGCGGCGACGTGCGAGACCGCGCGGTTCGCGGTGTCGATCAGCCGGCCCATCGGCACGAAGCCGTGGATCATCCCGCCGTAGCAGACGTAGTCGACGGTGACGCCCGCGTCGCGCAGCTTCTGCGCGTACGCCTCGCCTTCGTCACGCAGCGGATCGAAGCCCGCGGTGACCACCACCGCCGGCGCGACACCCGCGAGCGAGGCCGCGTTCATCGGCGAGACGCGCCAGTCGGCGCCCGCGGCCTTCGACGGCAGGTACTGGTCGAAGAACCACAGCATCGCGTCGCGCGTCAGCAGGTAGCCGTCCGCGAAGTCGCGGTACGAGCGCGTCTCGGTGCCGATCTGGGTGACGGGATACAGCAGGACCTGCAGCTTCAGGGCGGGCGCGCCCGCATCCCGCGCCATGAGCGCGACGACGGCGGCGAGGTTGCCGCCCGCGCTGTCGCCGCCGACGGCGAGCCGCGCCGGATCGATCCCCAGCTTGCCCGCGTTCGCCGCGACCCACTTCGTCGCCGCCCACGCGTCGTCCGCGGCCGCGGGGAACTTCGCTTCCGGCGCCAGCCGGTAGTCGACGTTCACCACCACGATGCCGGCCTCGGCGGTGAGCTGGCGGCAGAGCACGTCGTGCGTGTCCATGTCGCCGATCACCCAGCCGCCGCCGTGGAAGTAGACGAGCGCGGGCAGCGCCGCGTCCGCGGCGGCGCCCACCGGTCGATAGACGCGGACGGGAATCGTGTCCGCGAGCATGTCGCGAACGGCGCCGATCTCCGGCGGCGTCGGCGTAGAGGCGGCACGGGTGTCCTTGTAGAGCTGGCGCGCGTCCTTCGGCGACAGCGTGTGGTAGGCCGGGCGCCCGGCCTTGATGACGAGATCGAGCACGGCGCGCACCTGCGGGTCGAGGGCCATGGACATCTCCTTCGCGGCGATCTACGGGGCGATCGACGCGCCGCCCATTATATTGGTCGCGCGATGGCCCTGGACGACCTCGTTCCCGGCGACGGCCTCCTGCCGCCCGCCGCGTACGCGCGCGACGACGACGGGCCCGACCCGGCGTTCTACGCGGTCCCGCGGAAAGTCGTGCACATCGACGACGAGGCGATCGCCGCGCTCGGCGGCCTGTACGCCGAGCTCCTGCCCCGCCAGGGCCGGTTGCTCGACCTGATGAGCAGCTGGCGCAGCCACCTTCCGCCCGGGTACGAGGACGCCGAGGTCGTCGGGCTTGGCATGAGCGCGGAGGAGATGGCCGACAATCCGCAGCTCCGGCGCTTCGTGGTGCACGACGTGAACCGCGAGCCGCGGCTGCCGTTCGAGGATGCGAGCTTCGACGGCGCCGCGTGCGCCGTGTCCGTGCAGTACGTCCGGCACCCGCTGCGGCTGTTCCGCGAGGTGGCGCGCGTGCTGCGGCCCGAGGCGCCGTTCGTGGTCGCGTTCTCGAACCGCTGCTTCCCGACGAAGGCCGTGCACGTCTGGCTCGAGACGACGGACGCGCAGCACGTGACGCTGGTGCGCGGCTACTTCGAGCGCGCCGGCGGCTGGGCCGACATCCGGGAGGAAGACCGCTCCCCGGGCGGCGACGCGAACCCGCTCTTCGCCGTCACCGCGCGCAGAACGTTGACGAGCGCGTCCGCGATTCGCTAGTCTCGCTCGCGGCCTCCGGGCACTCCATGTGGGTGGCGTCGCCCACCGAAAGGTCCTCCCCATGGCATTCGTGAAGAGCAAGCGGCGGCGAGACAACGCGCGGCGCGTGGCCTCGGTGAGCGACGCCACCCTCAAGAGGCTCGGGATGGACCGCGTGTCGCTCGCGCGGCGCATGGACCTGATCCAGGGACAGATCGTCTTCCCGGGCGATCCCGGCTACGACAAGGACCGCCAGGAGTTCAACCAGGCGTTCCAGGAATATCCGCAAGTGATCGTCTACTGCGAGACGTTCAGCGACGTCCAGCAGTGCCTCGCGTGGGCGCAGTCGCAGCCCTACTGGGTCACCTGCCGCGCGGGCGGCCACAGCACGGCCGGGTACTCGGTCAACAGCGGCATGGTGATCGACGTCAGCAACCTGAGCTACGTGCAGATCGACCCCACGACCAACATCGCGACCGTCGGCGCCGGCACGAATTTCGGCACGCTCAACCAGGTGCTGGACGCCAACGGCCTGCACGTGCCGGGCGGCGGCTGCGAGGACGTCTGCGTCGCGGGCTACATGCAGGGCGGCGGCTTCGGCTTCACCTCGCGCCAGTTCGCGATGAACTGCGACAACGTGGTGTCGGTCACGGTCATGCTCGCCGACCAGGGCATCGTGATCGCGAACGCGACGCAGAACGCCGACCTCTTCTGGGCGATCCGCGGCGGCACCGGCAACAACTTCGGCGTGCTGCTCGAGATCGACTACCAGTGCTATCCACTCGGACAGCTCTGGGGCTTCGGGCTCCTGTGGCCCGTCGACAAGGCGGCGGCCGCGCTCAAGATCATGCAGGACCAGTTCACGACCACCTGCCCCGGCATCCTCGGCTACATGACCATGATGACCGCGCAGCCGCCGACCAACCAGACGATGCTGATGATGCGCGGCATCTACAACGGGCCTGAGAGCGAGTGCCGCGCCGCGCTCGCGCCGCTGCTCGCGGCCGAGGGCGAGGTGCAGATCTGGCAGGGCGGCAGCTACCTGAGCCTGAACCAGTACCTGCTGGAGGAGCCGTACCCGATTCCGAACTTCCCCGACGGCGCGCCGATCCTGGAAGACAAGCAGTCCGCGTACATCGCCAGCCCGCTCAGCCTCGCGCAGTGGCAGCAGATCGTGGACTACTACCAGACCACGCCGAAGCCCTTCAACATGGTGGTCATCGAGCCGTACGGCGGCGCCATCAACGACTATGGCGGCGACAACGCGTTCATCCATCGCACCGCGATGTTCGACCTCTTCGTCGACTGCTTCTGGCTCGACGATCCCGGCAAGCAGGCGGCGGAGCAGTGGCTGAACGGCTTCATGGCGCTCGTCGGGCCGTGGTCGAACGGCGAGAGCTACCAGAACTACCCGCGCCGGACGCTGACGAACTATCGCGCGATGTACTGGGGCAGCGCGTTCAACACGCTGTTCCAGGTCAAGGCGAAGTACGACCCGGCCAACTTCTTCCACTTCCAGCAGTCGATCTCGCTGTCGACCGCCGACGCGGGCCCGGAGGTCGTGCGCGACACCTCGAAGCCGAAGTTCGCGCCGTCGCCCATCGTCTACCAGCAGGTGCCCCCACGGCCGCGTCCGTAACGCTCCGCGGCCTCGCCCGCGCCGCCGCGCGCGC
>Ga0194128_10010644_pt1 | contig 10886 bp, 11 predicted proteins | sample TA2KigCa65mmetaG_FD_148650 | JGI IMG/M metagenome (GOLD analysis project Ga0194128, IMG submission 148650) | Freshwater microbial communities from Lake Tanganyika, Tanzania - TA2015037 Kigoma Deep Cast 65m | ecosystem: Environmental > Aquatic > Freshwater > Lake | place: Tanzania: Lake...
GCGGCTCGAGCGGCATCGGCCGCGCGATCGCGGTTGCCGCGGCGCGCGCCGGTGCCGACGTCGCGCTGACCTATCACGCCAACCAGGCGGGCGCACGGGACGTCGCCCGCGAGATCGAAGCGGGCGGTCGCCGCGCCGTCGTCCTCCAGGCCGACATCGCGGATGCCGCGTCGGTCCGCGCGCTCGGCCCCGCGGCGTGCACCGCGCTCGGCCGGCTCGACGTCTGGGTGAACAATGCCGGCGCCGACATTCTCACGGGCGCCGGCGCGTCGCTCGGTCTGCTCGAGAAGCTCGAACTGCTGCTCGCCGTCGACTTGCGCGGCACCATGCTCGCGTCGTGGGAGGCCGCGGAGCTGTTCCGCGCGCAGGAGCGCGGCGGCGTGATCATCAACATGAGCTGGGATCACGTCCTGACCGGCATGGCCGGCCGCGTCCCGGAGCTCTTCGCCGCCGCCAAGGGCGGCGTCCTGGCGTTCAGCAAGTCGCTGGCGCGATCGGTCGCCCCCCGCGTGCGGGTGAACGTGATCGCGCCGGGCTGGATCGAGACCTCGTTTGCGGCGAATCTTCCCGACGAGCGGCGGCGCGACGTCGCCGCGTCGGCCCCGCTCGGGCGGTGGGGCACGCCGGAGGACGTCGCCGGCGCCGCGGTATTCCTCGCCTCGCCCGCTGCGGCGTTCCTCACCGGCCAGACGATCCTCATCGGTGGCGGCGCGGTCATGTAATCGTTGGCGAGTTGGGAGTGGTGACGTCATGGCACAGAAAGAAGCAACCTTCGGCGAACCGGAGATTGCCGAGCGCCTGCGCGCGCTGCCGGGGTGGTACTTCGAGGAGGGGTGGATTCGCCGCGTCTACAAGACCGACGGGTGGCCCACGACGTTGATGCTCGTCAACGCGATCGGCTACCTGTCCGAGGCGGCGTACCACCATCCCGACCTCTCCGTGACGTACGCCCGCGTGACGGTCAAGCTGATGACCCACAGCGCGGCCGGGATCACGGACAAGGACTTCGCGCTCGCCCGGCAGATCGAGGACCACGTCCTCTGGCGGCCGCCGGCCGGCGGCGCGCTGGACGGCACGCCGAACAAGTTCGTGCGCAGCGGCGACCCGCGCGGATGACGCCGGAGGGACCGCCGGTGCCGGCCCGCGTGCTGTTCGTCACGGGACGGTTGGCCGAGCCCGCGCTCCGGCGCGTCCTGGGCGAGATGGCGCCGGCGTTCGCCTACGAGGTGGCGCCGCTGAAGATCACGGTCGCCTCGCTGATGACGACCGGCTGGATCGCGCGCGCGCTCGACGTGCCGGCGGGCACCGACCTCGTGCTGATTCCCGGACTGTGCGAGGGCGACCCACAGGAGATCGCCGACCGCGCTGGCGTGCGGGTAGAGAAAGGGCCGAAGGACCTGCGCGAGATCCCGCGTTATTTCGGGGCCGCAGCAGCCGCCCGCGAGTACGGCGCCTGGGACATCGCGATCGTCGCCGAGATCAACAACGCGCCCCGCCTCGCGCGCGAGGCCGTCCGGCGGGAGGCCGAGTACTTCCGCGGGTGCGGGGCGGACATCATCGACATCGGGTGCACGCCCGGGCGGGCGTTTCCCGATCTGGCCGAGGTGGTCGGCGAGCTCCGCGGGGCCGGGATGCGCGTGAGCATCGATACGTTCGACCCCGGCGAGATCCGCGACGCGGTGGCCGCCGGCGCCGAGCTGGTGCTGAGCGTCAACGGCTCCAACGTCGACGTGGTGGGCGACCTCGCCGGAACGGGCGCGCGGGCCGTCGTCGTGCCCGACCTGGGAGGGACGCTCGACACGCTCGAACGTCCGCTCGAGCGGCTGGAGGCGGCGGGAGTGCCGTACCTGATCGACCCGATTCTGGAGCCGATCGGCCACGGCTTCATGGCGTCGCTGGAGCGGTACGCGGAGGTGCGGCGGCGGTACCCGCACGCCGAGATGCTCATGGGAATCGCGAACCTGACCGAGCTGACCGCGGCCGACAGCACGGGCGTCCACGCGGTGCTCATCGCCGTGTGCCAGGAGCTCGGCATCCGCACGGTGCTCACGACCGAGGTGATCCCGTGGGCCCGAGGGGCCGTCCGCGAGATCGCCGTGGCGCGGCAGCTCATGCACTACGCGGTCACGCGGCAGACGCTGCCCAAGGGCGTCGACGACCGCCTGGTCACCGTGAAGGATCCGGAAGTGCTCGCCTACAGCGAGGAGGAGCTTCGGGCGCTGCAGGCGGCGATCACCGATCCGAACTTCCGCATCTTCGCGGACGGCCAGACGATCACGGTGCTGAACCACGAGCAGTTCGTCCGCGGCACCGACATCCAGGGCATCTTCGCGCAGCTCGACGTCGAGGATCCCGCGCATGCGTTCTACCTCGGCAAGGAGCTCGCGCGCGCCAGCCTGGCCGTGACGCTGGGGAAGACGTACCGGCAGGAGGGGGCGCTCTCGTGGGGCTATCTCACGCCGCCCGACGAGGCGCGTTCCGAACACGTGCGCCTCACGCAGCCGCTCAGGCGCGGGCGCCCGGGCGGGAGCCCATGATCATCGAGACGATCGTCACCACCGTTGCCGCCGACGGCACGGTGAACGTCGCGCCGATGGGCGTCGAGTGGGGAAACCGCGCGATCGTGCTGAAGCCGTTCCTGGAGACTGCCACCTACCGCAACGTCGTGGCCACGAGCGCCGCCGTCGTGAACCTCACCGACGACGTGCGCGTGTACGCCCGGGCGGCCATCTCCAACCCCAGCGTCCAGACCGTTCCCGCGACCGTCGTCGGCGGCGTCGTGCTGGCCGACTGCTGTTCGTGGCGCGAGCTCGCCGTCCGCTCGATTGACGGCACGCCGCCGCGTTCGCGGATCGAGACGGAAGTCGTGCACCACGGCACCAGGCGCGAGTTCCTCGGCTTCAACCGGGCGCGGCACGCGGTGCTCGAGGCCGCGATCTACGCGACGCGGCTGCACCTGCTCGAGCGGACGTTCGTCGAGAGCGAGCTGGCGCGTCTCCAGGTCATCGTCGACAAGACCGCGGGCCCCGACGAACAGGAGGCGATGGCGCTGCTGGCCGACTACATCCGCTCGGCGCGCGCGACGGGCGGCGCCGACGGACCAATGGCGACGCAGTCGGGATGAGTCACCAGACCGACGGCTCCAGGGTATTCGTCGAGGCGCCGGCGAGGCTCCATTTCGGGGTGCTCGATCTGGGCCGCGCGCGCGACCGCTGGTTCGGCGGCCTGGGCACGGCCGCGCCGGCCCCGACACTGCTGGTGTCTGCGTCGGCTGCCGGCACGCTGCGCGCCGACGGCGACGACGGGGAGCGCGCGGCGGCCTTTGGGGCCCGCTTCCTGGCCCATCACGGGATTCGCGGCGGCGCCGACGTCGTCGTGCACCGTGCGCTGCCGCGACATGCGGGGCTCGGATCGGGCACGCAGCTCGCCATGTCGGTAGGGCGCGCGCTGGCGACGCTGTACGGCGTGGACGGCGAGGCGCCGGGGCTTGCACGCGCCGTCGGCCGCGGGCGGCGCTCGGCCGTCGGGACGTGGACGTTTGCCGGCGGGGGGCTGGTCGTCGAAGGCGGACGGCGCCCGGATGGCGACGCCTGCGGACCGCTGCTCGCGCGGCTGCCGTTTCCCCCGGCCTGGCGGTGCGTCGTCGCCGTGCCGGAGGGGAGCCCCGGCCTCGACGGCCTGGACGAGGAGGCCGCGTTCGAGCGGCTGCCCGCGCCGCCCGAGGACGAGGTGGCGCGCGTCGCGCGTGCGGTGCTCCTGTCGCTGCTGCCCGCGCTCGCCGACGCCGACATCGCGGCGTTCGGTGCCGCGCTCACCCGCATCCAGGAGATGACGGGCGAGTGGTTTGCCCCCGTGCAGGGAGGCCCGTTTGCGCCCGGTCCGAGCGCCGAGCTGGTGCGCCGGATGGCCGAGTGGGGCGCCGCCGGGGTCGGCCAGAGCTCCTGGGGCCCCGCGGTGTACGCGGTGGTCGGCGATCCCGATGCCGCCGCTCGCTTGGCCGATCGCGTGCGCGGCGTCCTCGGCGCCCGAGGCGCCGTGTACGAAGGGGCGTTCCCCTCGCAGGGGGCGCGCGTCTGGCGGGGCCCCCTGACGCCTTGACGCGCCGGGGGAGTGGAGGCATCGTGTGGCAGCCAGAGTGGAGGTGGCCATGAACATCGCGAGGCTCGCGTTGGGGTGCTCGTTCGCGCTGGTAGTCGGCCTGCCGGCGCTGGCTCATCACAGCGCCGCCGCGTTCGATACCCGGCAGCAGGTGAAGACGAGCGGAACGGGTCACCGGTTCGCGAACCCGCACATCTACATCACCCTCCAGGTGAGGAGCGACGACGGGTCCTCCCGATCGGTGGAGGTCGAAGTCGGCTCGGCCGCCGTGCTGAGCCCACTGGGCTTCACGCGAGAGGCCATCGCCGTCGGTGACGTGGTGACGATCGTCGGCAACCCCTCGCGCCGGGATCCCGGCGCGCTGCTGCTGGGGCTGGAGCTCTACAAGCGGGACGGCACGTACTTTCCGCTGAACATCGCGTCGCGCAGCATCTACGCGGAGGGAGCCGACACCGCCGCGACGATTGCCGGCACCTGGTTTCCACCGCGCACCGAGTTCAACGGGTTTCTCGGCGGTGCGGCCAAGTGGCCCGTGACCGACAAGGGCAAGGCCGCGCGCACCACGCTCGATCCCAAAGCGACCACGCAGAAGGACTGTATCCCCATCGGCCTGCCCGCCGTGATGTTCTATCCGGTCGCCAACACCATCACGGTCGAGCGCGACCGCGTCGTGATGAACGTCGACTGGATGGAGTCGGAGCGGACGATCTTCCTCGACGGACGGAGACATCCGCCGGCGAACCAGACCTCCCTGCACGGCCACTCGGTTGGACGCTGGGAGGGCGACACGCTCGTCGTGGAGACCACCAACTTCCGGGAGCACCCGATGGGCCTCTCCACGTCGCTGCCCGGCAGCACGCAGAAACGGGTCGTGGAGCGCTTCCGCCTCGGACCGGATCGCACGACGCTGATCTATTCGGGCGTGATCGAGGATCCGGTGTATCTGTCGCGGCCGGTCGAGTGGTCAGGGCACTGGGTATACAGGCCGCAGATGCGCCACTCGAACGAGAAATGCGATCTCGAGGTGGCCCGCCGGTTCCTGGGCGACTTCTGAGCGTTGGCCGCGGGCGCCCGCCCCGCACGGACGTTCGCGCCCGGAGCGCTATGCGACGCGTGCGACGTCGATCGCTCGGATTAGGAGGAACGAACATGAAGGCAGGCCGAGTCGCTGTGTGTGCCGTCCTTGCAGCCCTGCCGGCCGCGGCGCAGGGCCAGACCGCGTCCCCCCGGACTCACGAACTGAGAGCCTCGGCGTCGACCGTCCATCGCGGGTTTTTCGACGCGTCGCTGAAGCCAGTTCTCACCATCGATTCGGGCGACATCGTGCGGCTCGAAACGGCCAGCGGCAACCCGAAGTGGTTCGAAGACCTCGGCGTCCCGAGGGAGAAGATCCCCCCGGAGCTCTACGCGGCGTACGAGGGGTTCGAGGGCAGGGGGCGCGGCGATCACAACCTGAACGGGCCGATCGCCGTCCGCGGCGCCGAGCCCGGGGACATGCTCGAGATCCGGATCCGATCGGTCGACGTGCGGCTGCCGATCGCGGGGCAGGGCTTTGTCCCGAACCGCGGCGTGCTGCCCGAGGACTTCCCGTACGAGAAGGGCCGCGTGCTCTGGCTCGATCTCGAGCGGAAGACCGTCGAGTACGCGCCGGGCGTGGTGGTGCCGCTGAAGCCGTTCTGGGGCGTGATGGGCGTCGCGCCGCCCCCGGCCATGCCGAAGGCGATCTTTCGGCGCTGACTCAGGTGAGGGGGTCCACGCGCCGGCTGTGAGTGGATACACGCCGGCTCGCAGTCGACTAAGAAGTTCGACCGTCAGAATCTCACGGTGCGAGGTAATGATTCAGGACTCGGCAATAATGCGGGCCGTTTCGCAGATCTTGCAGCGCTCTGAACGTCAAGAGGATCTCGCGAAGCTTGTACACACGTTGGTGGATGTGGGCGTTCTGCCCCAGCTTGAGAATCGTAACAACGAGATTCTCTACGGACGGCGAGGCACGGGCAAGACTCACGTCTTCAAAGTGCTCGGCTCCACACTTCGCGAGTCGTCGCGCCACGTTGTCATCTACATCGACTCCCGCACCCTCGGCAGCACGGCGCAGTTCTCCGATTCTTCACTGCCGCTTTCCAAGCGCTGCCTGGCTTTGTTCAGGGATGTGCTTGGAGAAGTACACGACGCGCTCCTTGAGGCCAGGGCGGCGAACGATACGCGTATCCTGCCCCCTTCAACGCACCAGGCTTCTTCGAAGACTACTTCGACCGACGACCAGGTGCGATCAAGGCGTTTTGGCGGGCGGTAAACCGTCGACTGGCGACTGCAACTGCCGTCGCGTAGGCGGACGAGACAAGAAGATCGAGGCCAGCTAACCGCTTGCAGCCGACGGCGGTCGGTGCAATCCTGAGCCGCCGCGGCTGAAGCCGGACACTACGAAGGTCCGGCTGAAGCCGGACGCTACGTCGGGCGCTACGGCGCCCGGCACTCGAAGTTCTCCGCGGCGTCGATGCTGCCGGCGCCCTTGTAGGCAGCCGTCTGTGGATATGGGCAGAGCGGCCGCGTCCGATCGACCTTGCCCCCGGTCGAGTGCGACGCGGGAATGCGATCCGGCGCCCTACCGTGCTCGACCCACTGTTCGAGCGCCGTCACCATGTCGAAGCTGTTCGGACCTTCGCCGCCGCCGCAGTGCCCCATGCCGGGAGCCATGAACAACCGGTAGGAGTCGTGGACGCGGGAGGCGCCGCCCAGCGCCTGCGTCACCCGCGTGTAGTACTGCACGCTGTTAGCCGGCGAGATCTGCGGATCGCTCCAGCCGTGATACTGAATCAGCTTGCCGCCGCTGTCGAAGAACAGCTTCAGGTTGGCGTCGAGCGCGTTGATCGTGTCGCGGTCCGCCTCGTCGGCGCGCACGATGTCCGACTCGAAGTCGAACTGCTGCACAGTCCAGCTCGCATCGCCGTGCACGAGGTAGCGGAACTGATCGACGCCGGTCGCGCGCGCCGACTGGGTCCAGCCCAGGTCGGTCCATCCCAGCTCGCTGCCCGGCAGCAGGCCGGCGATCTCCCGCTTCGTCTTCGGGTTGACGGCGGACGAGTAAATCAGGCGCGCCGTCTCCACCTGCGCCGGCGTCAGGCAGTCCGCTCCCGTGGAGCCGCCGCAGGCGAGGACGCCTGGATCGAAGCTGCAGCGCTCCGGGTTCCCAATCAGGCCGTCCTTCACGCCGTCGAGCGCATCGCATTTGCCGACAGCCGCCGCGTGCAGCAGCCGGCGCTCCCGTTCCAGCAGGCGCGCGGGTTCCGACGCCTGGAGGACCTTGGCGACGCGATTGGCCTGTGCGGCGCGGCCGGTCCAGTCGAGGCCCGGGGCTCCGGCGATGATGCCGTCGAAATCGTCTGGGAACCGCTGCGCCGCCTTCATGGCCTGCCGCCCGCCGGCGGAGCAGCCGTTCCAGTAGGAATACCGCGGGCCGGCGGCGTAGTGCGCGGCGACGATCGTTTTGGCGGCAACCGTCATCTCGTGGACCGCGCGCCAGCCGAAATCGATCACCTTCTCCGGGTGGCCGAGCGCCCACTGCGCGCCGCCGCCGACATGGCCCGTGTCGGTCCCGGCGGCAGCATAGCCGCGGCGCAGCGCCGTCATCATGGCCCCGTACGGGACGTTCCCGTTGAAGGCGCCATTGCCGACTGCCTGAAGCTTGCCGTTCCAGTTGGCCGATGGCAGCCACACCTCGATCTTGATGTCCGAGTCGCTCGACGGCCTGAGCGTCGCCGCGACCCGGCAGAAGGCGGGCAGCGGCGCGCCCGCCGGCCCCTCGGCCGCACCCGGCGGCGTGAACGGGCCGGCCGCGACCGGCTCGGCGAGCGTGACCGTCCCGTTCGGGACCGTGAGCGAGTCGAGACCCGCGCACGAGCGGCCGGCGCTCTGTGCGCTGGCGGCGTGCGCCACGCTGAGAAGAAGAAGGACCAGCAGCACGGTGCGCGTGTTCATGACAGGTGCTCCTGTGAATCAGTTCCGGGTGACCACGAACGGCCCCTTGTCGCGCCCCTGCGTCCACGTCCCGCGGAAGACGCGCCGGTACGCGCCGATGTTCTCGAGGCGCCCGTCGACGACGATCGGCATCGGCCGTCCGGACGCGTCCTTGCCCTCGGCCTCGAGCCTGATCACCCACGATGATGGATCCGAGTGATCGATCTTCACGCTCGTGACGGTGGCAGCGTTCGGCCCGGGGTTGATCACTCCAGTGATGGTCTTGCCGTCCCAGTCGAGCTCGAGCAGGAGTCGATTCGGCTTGTCGCGCGGTCCCCACTGGCCGCTCCACAGGCCGTCGAGCGGGTGCCCGAACTGGGCCGATGCGGAGGCCGCCAGGGTCAGCCACACCAACGCCATCGCGAATAGCCCTCGCGTCATCGCGTGCCGCTCCTGCGCGCAGGCACCTCGCCGGGCTCCCGGCGCGGGCCGAAGATCGGCTGTCCGAGGTCGTCGGTCAGGTGGTACAGATACTGGTTGTTTTCCTGGCAGATGTATTCCATCAGCTCGCCGTTGGGATCCCACGGAATGTCCCACGCGATCGTGAACGGTCTCGTGTAGGCGCCCGGATCGGTCACCGTGGCCTCGTAGTGCAGCCGGTTCTTCTCCGGCCGCGAGAAGCGCTCGACGACATGCAGCTTGTCGGTGTGCGGGTGGCCGAAGTAGTCGAGCCACGAGTTCTCGTTGAAGCCGACGACGTCGACGACGAGCGTGTCGCCTTCCCAGCGGCCGACGGAGTGGCCGAGGAAGGTGGGGTTGAGCGCGGTGCCGGTCGGATGCGGCCGTCCGTCCATGTGGACCTCGCGCCAGATGTGCGTGCCGCCCTCGAAGATCATGATGATCCGCCGCTGTTCGGGGAGCTGGATGATCTCCATCGGATACGGCGTAGCCATGAAGCGCGGTCCGCCCGGCGGCAGGCAGTAGCCCTCGGGGTCGAACTTCGAGCTGTTGCGCGAGTTGTAGTCGTACACGGCCGCCGACCAGGGCATCCAGGGGATCCAGGGCTCGGACGAGGCGCCGCCGCGTCCCCGTCCTCCGCTGGCGCCCCCGCCGCGCGCACCCGCGCCGCCGGAGGCCGCCTGCGCCTGTTGGATCTCCGGCAGCAGCCGGCCGTCGGAGCCGACGACGCGCATGGCCATGTTCTGGATGTACGGCACGCGCCAGACACCTTTTTCACCCGCGACCCGTCCCAGATTGACCGTCCCGTCAGCCAGACGGGGGGGAGGGGCGGGCGGTGGCGTGTTCTGCCGCGCCTGCGAACTCCAGGCGACGGCCAGGACGATGACGGCGGCGACGCTGACGACCGCGCCTGCTATGCGGTATCGCACGTGAAGACGACTCCTTACTTCGGCAGATCGTTGAGGAGCGGCACGTCCTTGAGCTGGGGTTCCCTGGGGAGCGACAGGATGTACGCGTAAATGTGCGCGGCGTCGGTGTCGCTCAGCACTTTGGCCGTATAGGCCGGCATCTGCCGTGTGCGCGGCGTGCGCAGGTACAGCACGAACTGCCGTTCGGTGAACCGCGGCGGCAGTAGCCGCGGCCCGTTGCCGGTCTGCGCGTTGTAGCCGTGGCAGGCCCAGCAGCTGTAGTCGAGGTACAGCGGCTTGCCGAGCGACGCGGTGCCGGTGGGCTTCTGCGGCTCGGCCGGCTGCTGCGCGGTGGCTGTCGCCGCCAGAAGTGCCGTTGCGCCCACGATCGTGATGACAGCAGTGTTCATCGCGCATCCTTGGTCCGGCTCAAGCCGGACCCTGCGTACGTGGCGTCCGGCTTCAGCCGGACCGGGGCCAATCGGCCCGCTTCAGCCGGACCCGAGCCCATCACCGCGGCTGCGTGATGACGTCGAGCAGCACCGGCTCGCCTTTCTTGACGCGCTCCAGGCCGCGGCGGAGGGCGGGGCCGAGATCGTGCGGGCTCTCGATCGGCCCTTCCGCGTACATGCCATAGCTCTCGGCCAGCTTCACGTAGTTGATGTTCGGATCCTTGATCGCGGTGCCGATATGCGCGTTCCTGGCGCCGCGGTTGCGCTCCGAGCACATCTGCTGCACGAACATCACTTCCTGATGGTAGCCGCGGTTGTTGTGCATGATGGTGAGCAGCGGAATCTTGTGATGGACGGCCGTCCACAGCACGCCCGGCGCGTAGTTCAGGTCGCCGTCGCACTGAATGTTGATCGCCAGCCGGCCATGCTTGCGCAGCGCCAGCGCCGCGCCCACCGCCGCCGGGGCGCCGTAGCCGACGCCGCCGCCGCCCTGTCCGCCGAGATAGCTGTAGGGCTTGTTCAGTTCCCACAGCCGGAGCGGCCAGTTGCTGAAGAACGCCACGGGCGAGACGAGCGACCAGTCCTCGTGCCGGATGAGCGGCCAGAGCTCCGCGGCAACCCGGGCGGTGCTGATCGGGCTCGAGTCCCACCCGTAGCGGGCCAGCTCGATCGTCTGCTCGCGCGCCTGCCGGTTGGCGTCGGCGTGGGTGCGGCCGCGCGCCTCGAACGACGCCCGGCGATCGGGCGTCACGAGCCTCCTGACTTCCTCGACGAGCGCGGGGAGCGTCGCCTCGGGATCGCCGGTGACCAGCACGTCCGCCTGCGGCGGACTGCCGAGCACGTTGAAGTTGGCCGTCGGCAGCAGCTCCGCGGCGGCGAGGCTGATCCGCCGCGGCGGCGGCGCGTTGGCCGGGCCTGCGGCCGCGCCGCCCCCCGTCACTTCCAGCATCAGCACGAGGTCGGGCGCGCCGGCGCCGGCACCGGCCAGCGGGTGGCGTGAGGGGAAGTTCAC
>Ga0194128_10010648_pt1 | contig 10883 bp, 8 predicted proteins | sample TA2KigCa65mmetaG_FD_148650 | JGI IMG/M metagenome (GOLD analysis project Ga0194128, IMG submission 148650) | Freshwater microbial communities from Lake Tanganyika, Tanzania - TA2015037 Kigoma Deep Cast 65m | ecosystem: Environmental > Aquatic > Freshwater > Lake | place: Tanzania: Lake...
TTGACTTCTTTTTTGGTTCGTATATACTGGCTTTATTCTGAATATGTTGAATAAAAGAAAAACACTTTTGAATCGGGAGCTTTGGCGAGCCCTTTTTTAGGTGATTGCGCCGAATGCAGATAAACCCGATTCAAAGTCGGGTATTTTCTTAATTTTTTCCGAATAGCAGGAACATTGAAAACTGAAAAGCCCGCAACCATTGAGGGGTCTTGATGGTTCGGGAGTAGGTAATCGATAATACAAAGCAGAACTAAAAGTGGTTAACCTGTTTCCTACCGGTCCCAGAGTTATTCTGGCGGTGGGGAAATAAGGGCGTATGGCGGATGCCTTGGCTTGAAAGAGCGATGAAGGACGCGGCGTAGCGGCGATATGCTTCGGGGAGGCGCAATGCAGCCTTTGATCCGGAGATTTCCGAATGGGGAAACCCTTTCGCGTAAAACGCGAAAGTCTCGGCGCAAGTCGAGAAGTGCACCTAGGGAAGTAAAACATTTCAGTACCTAGAGGAAAATAAAACAATTGTTATTCCGTTAGTAGCGGCGAGCGAAAGCGGAGAAGCCCAAATTGATTTGTCCGCAAGGACGAATTGAAGTTGTAAGATTGAAACATCGTATTTATACGGGGATAGTTACAAAATTATTTATTAGGAGAAGTTGCTGGAAAGCAACGCCTTAGAAGGTGATGGCCCTGTATCCGAAAATAAATAATCTTTCCTGTTTCTTTCTTGAGTACCTCGAGACACGAATAGCTCGGGGGAATCTGCCGGAACTAACCGGCAAGGCTAAATATCTTTCAAGACCGATAGTGAACAAGTACCGTGAGGGAAAGGTGAAAAGCAGCCCGGGAGGGCGGTGAAATAGACCTGAAACCATATGCTTACAAAGAGTCGCGGCCCCGAGAGCAATCGAGGGGTTGCGGCGTGCCTATTGAAGAATGAGCCAACGAGTTGATGAATGCGGCATGCTGAAGCGCGAGAGCGCAAAAGCGAAGCGAAAGCGAGTGTGAATAGCGCGTAAGTCGCACGCATCAGACCCGAAGCCAGATGAGCTTGCCATGAGCAGGGTGAACCCCGTCGAAAGGCGGGGGGAGGCCCGAACCTATAAGCCGTGCAATACTTCAGGATGACTTGTGGCAAGGAGTGAAAAGCTAATCGAATTTGGTAATAGCTGGTTCTCTCCGAAATAGCTTTAGGGTTAGCGTCGCATGTTTCTTTTGGGGGTAGAGCACTGGAAGGTCCGGACAGGCCGAAAGGCCGCTGGACCTATCAAACTTCGAATACCAGAAGCAAGAGTGCGGCAGTTAGACCGTGGGGGCTAAGCTCCAAAGGTCAAAAGGGGAAGAGCCCGGATCTCCAGTTAAGGTCCCTAAATCCATGCTAAGTGCATCTTAAGGAGGTGATGTTTCTCAAACAGTTAGGATGTAGGCTTAGAAGCAGCCATCATTTAAAGAAAGCGTAACAGCTCACTAATCGAGAGATGTTGCACCGAAGATGATCGGGGCTAAAGCATGGTACCGAAACTGAGGATGTTCGTACCTCACTATCGTTCAGCACTCACACTCGATTCGAATCTGGCGAATATGATGCGAATGCCGCGAATAAAAATTCGTAGATTCGCATGTAATTCGTAGATTTGCATCGGGTAAGCGAAGTGCCGAGCAGTAGCGAGGTACGAGCGTGGTAGGAGAGTATTCCAATCTGCGTTGAAGCCGAAGGCGTGAGCCACGGTGGAGCGTTTGGAAGTAAGAATGTTGGCACAAGTAACCACATTGCGGGTGAGAAACCCGCACGCCGAAAGACCGAGGTTTCCCTCTCAATGATTGTCAGAGAGGGGTTAGTCGGGCCTTAGCCGATGGCGAACGCCGGAGGCGATGGACACACGGTTAATATTCCGTGACTGCGGCGCGTTTCGATGGAGTGACGAAGGCGAGTATTTCGGGCGCATTATTGGATTTGACGTTCGTGGCGTAAGGAAGAGCTTCAGGAAAATCCGAAGCTCTGGTTTTAATACCGATTCCAAGCGCAGCGAAAATGTTCTCCGCAAGGAGGATAAATCCGAATGAGCCGCCTTCCAAGAAAAACTTCTAAGATTAAACGCGACGCAACCGTACCGCAAACCGACACAGGTGGTCTGGGCGAGTAGCCCAAGGCGAACGAGTGAGAGGTCTCCAAGGAACTCGGCAAAAAAGCAGCCGTAACTTAGGGATATGGCTTTCCCGACGCAAGTCGGGACGCAGCTAAAGTCTGCCTGACGACTGTTTATCAAAAACACAGCTCCCTGCGAACTCGCAAGAGGATGTATAGGGGGTGACACTTGACCAATGCCAGAAGGTCAAATATCGGCGTTCGTATGTCGCAAGATGTATGGGTGATTGATATAAGCCCTGGTGAATGTCGGCGATAACTATAATCGTCCTAAGGTAGCGCAATTCCTTGCGGGGTAAGTTCCCGCGCGTTGAATAGTGTCACGATTGGGCAACTGTCTCGGAGACTCGCTCGGTGAAAATACAATACCGGTGAAGATGCCGGTTACCTGCAGCTAGACGAAAAGACCCCGGAAGCTTTACTGTATCTTGGTATTGCCTATATGTTTTTGATGCGTAGCGTAGGCGGGAGACTTTGAGGCGCTGTTCTCGGATGGCGCGGAGTCGTCGATGAAACACCGCTCTTTAAAAATATATATGCTAATCTTCGTGGCAAAAACGCGGAGCGACAGTACCTGGGGGGCAGTTTTAGTGGGGCGCTACTCTTATAAAAAGTAACTAAGAGGTCCATCAAGGTCGGCTAGGCGCGAATGGAAACCGTGCCGATAGTGCAATGGCAAAAGCCGGCTTAACTGTGAGGCGTCAGAGCCAAACAGACGCGAAAGCGGGGCATAGTGAACCGATAGTCCGCATTAGACGCGGCCAGAGATCATCTGCTAAAAGCTACTCCGGGGATAACAGGCTAGTTCCGCCTAAGAGTCCTTATCGGCGGCGGAGTTCGGCACCTCGATGTCGGCTCAACTTAACCTGGGGCTGGAGAAGGTCCCAAGGGTTTGGCTGTTCGCCAATTAAAAAGTTACGTGAGCTGGGTAAGTGGATTCATGAGCCCAGCGAGTTCTTGCACGAGGTTAAAAAATTCGAGAACAAATAAACTGACTCATAACGGTAGAGTCCGCGTGCTCGTGTTAAAATATGAGTAATGGGTAATATCGTGGGAAGATTGCAATCGCTATTTCCAGCACATCAACTAGATGTGATTATAGGGTCGTTGTTAGGTGATGCATGTTTAGAATGTCGCTCAGTCGGAGCTCGTTCTCCGATTACGGCGCGTTTTCGAGTGCATCATGGAGAAAAGCAAAAAAATTATGTATGGTGGAAATATGAAATTCTAAAAGATTTGGTATTGCGTGAGCCGTGTGAAATTTCTTGGACAAATCCAAAAAGGATGTTGCATGAAGTATCATTGTACTTTCACACAAAGAGTCTAAGAAATTTTGGAATTTTGTATCATTATTTTTATCCGCAAAAAGTAAAAATACTACCAGCTCACATTTTTGATTTGCTTACTCCAAAAATGTTGGCGGTTTGGTTTATGGATGATGGCTCGTATAACGGGAACAATATTACACTGAACACACAAAGCCTTCCGAAAAACGAGCAACTAAGAATAGTTGATTATTTGCGAGATAAGTTAAGCATATATTCAACAGTAGTGAAAGAATATCAGAATTGGAAAGTTTATATTGGTAGCCGCGATTTCAGAAATTTTCTTTCAATTATAGAACCGCACATCATACCTTCAATGGCATATAAAATTGGCAATCCCCGTAACGACTTGTTCGCCGCGGCGAACGGAGCAAGAGGTGATACTTTTGCTAACACGTCAGTTCCGACATTGGAAATGTTGGGAAAGGTATAGTCTAATCTGTTAGTAATAACAGGAGAAAAGATTGTCAGACCGTTCAGGAATAGATTCAAGAATCTTGATTCAAGAATAATTTTTGAACCGTCTGAATCCATGACAGAGAAAAAATTTTCGTCTATGAAATAAAGATAGAGATTAAATCAAATCACGGCGGCCATATGTGGTGACACATGTGGACAAGTTAGCTAATATCGGTGGAATCCTAACCTTTCATATGTTAGGATAATACCGAGGAAAGTTATGAACGATGAATTACACGAGATCATAAAAGAATTGGAAAGTATCAAAGGATATTTGCAAGTTCTAACAGGAATTGTTGGAGCTTTGCTTATTATATTAATTCTGGTGTTGCGTTCGTAATTCCGTAGAGACTACATGCTGACCATCCCAAGAGGATGAAGATATAGTCCAATGCACTGGGTAACCAGTGGAAACATGCGTGAGACAGGTTGGTCTCCTATCTGCTGCAGGCGTTGATTCTTGAGGGGAGTCATTTTTAGTACGAGAGGACCAAAATGAACGGACCTCTGGTGTACCGGCTGTTCCGCCAGGAGCATCGTCGGGTAGCTATGTTCGGACTGGATAACCGCTGAAAGCATCTAAGCGGGAAGCCAACCCCAAGATTAGGAATCGTTTAGGCTGGTCAGAGATGATGACCTTGATAGGCGCTAGGTGTACACGCAGCAATGTGTTAAGCCGAGGCGTACTAATAAGCCGATTCTCCCCGCCAAAATAACTTTGTTTTGCTGGTTGGGAACAGGTTTACCATTAGTTCTGCTTTGTGTTATTGATTACTTAATATTAAAAATTGAGCCTTGCGTGTTGGTGATTTGACGCCGTGGAAACACCTCTTCTCATTCCGAACAGAGTAGTTAAGCGCGGTAGTGGCGATGGTACCCCGATTTATTCGGGAAAGAGTAGCTAGTCGCCAACACATAGGGTTTAATTTCGTGATAATAATATTGTATCACTCTTGCAAACAAAAACCGCGGCCATATTTCAGACCGCGGGGAAGTTGTTTACTTCTTCCGCAATGCTACCGCTGCAATAGCTCCACAAAGTAGTACGCACACGCCGGGATAGAATCGTTCCTCAACTGTCCACGCCCTGCCACCAAAAAACGAGAAGCCGTGCTTATTTAATTAGTCAAGTTGTTTTTACAGTCTTTCACCATTTACTTAAGTGGGATAGGAAATGGTGATGTGGTGGGTTCAGGCTTTATCATTAGATGCTATACTACTTCTCATGTTCTCGTGGGCGAGAAGAAGACAAATTATTTACGGAGGGGGCGTTTTGGTTTTTTTGCTGATTATTTTTGGCGTGCCATTTATCGTAAAAAAAATTTCCGGACCATCGTGCTCCGATGGAAAGAAAAATGGAATAGAGGAGGAAATTGATTGCGGAGGCGCGTGCCCACGTCTTTGCAGAGACGAAAGTTGGGCGCTCTCAATTGTTTGGCAGAGGGTATTCAGAGAAGGTGGAGGTGTCGCGAGCGCGCTTTTATACGGCGAGAATTTTTATAAGACCGGCGGAGTTTTTGACGCGCAATATTACGTGAAAGTATATGATACGGCGGGAGTGCTTATCGCTGAAAAAGAAACAATTGGTTCTATTTTACCGGGCTCATCATTTGCGATTTTCGCGCCAAATTTTTACGCGGGTGAGCGCGTCCCAGTTCGCGCTATTTTTGAACAACGCGCGCCGTTTGAATGGAGACAGGATGTTCCTAAAGCCAGCACTATTCGCACAGAGAGTATTCAACTCTCAACAACACCGCAAACGCGCGTTGAGGCCGTTTTGTTTAACTCCGGAGAGAAGACTTTAAAAGCGCGCGCCGCCGCGATTTTATACAATGCTAACGGAAACGCAATAGGTGCTTCGGAAACCACGGCGTCTTTGCGCGGCGGCGCGCGTGTTCCAATTTCTTTTTTTTGGCGCGCGCCTTTTTCTGAAACGCCTGTGCGGGCGGAGATAATTTCTTCTGTTAGCGCTATGGAAGCGCAATAATATGCGCAATTTTTTAAGAACCGATTGGATTTTATTTGGAGCTACAATCCCCTTAGTCGTAGCCGGTTTGTCAGTTCTTGCTTCTTTTGGAGCCGAAACGCAATTTTTCTCAAAACAGATTGTATGGATATCAATATCATTCACGGTATTTTTTATTTTCTCAAATATTGATTGGAGATTTCTTAGGGAAGCGCGTTTTACTCTCGCGGTATATGTCTTCGCTTTTATTTTATTGGCAACAGTTTCTTTATCTGGAACTGTTATAAAAGGCGCGCAAAGTTGGTTTGATTTCGGTTCTTTTTCTTTACAACCCGCGGAGTTTATGAAGCTTGCATTAATAATCGTGCTGGCTAAATATTTTTCACGAAGACATATTGAAATCGCGCGGATACGACACATATTTATTTCAGGATGTTATGCTCTGGTGCCGTTTCTTTTGCTTTTAATTCAGCCGGATTTTGGTTCCGCGGTAATTATGTTTTTAATCTGGTTAGGAACAGTGTCTTTATCAGGAATTTCACGCAAACATCTTTTGTTTGTATTCGGATGTGCCGCTGTATCAGTATCTGTTTTGTGGTTTTTTGTGTTTTCCGATTATCAAAAAGCAAGAATAATCTCATTCGTGCACCCGCTCGCCGATATTCGCAGTAGCGGTTATAACGCGTTTCAATCAATGATTGCGGTTGGTTCCGGAGAAATTTTAGGGAAGGGAATCGGATACGGAACGCAATCGCGCCTGCAATTTTTACCTGAATACGAGACAGATTTTGTGTTTGCAGCTTTTGCTGAAGAATGGGGTTTGATCGGTTCGATTTTGATTTTCATTTTTTACGGAATCGTAATTTGGCGCATTTTGCGAATCGGTCGCGAAGGAGAAACGAATTTTGAATCGTTGTTCGCGCTTGGTGCCGCTTCGTTTTTTATCGGGCATTTTTTCGTTAACATAGGAATGAATATTGGACTTCTGCCAGTTACAGGCGTCACGCTTCCGTTTCTTTCTTACGGCGGTTCGCATCTTTTAATGGAATATATAACTCTTGGGGTTCTTGTTGGAATCAGTCGTAGAGCGCGGAAAAGTCGAGTAGAGCCAGCGCATCAGGAAATAGTGTTATAATTTTATTTATGTCTCTAAAGTCGCTTGAGATTTCAGGATTCAAATCGTTCGCGAAGCGCGCCGTTCTAGAGTTTAAAACACCTATTACTGGAATTGTCGGACCGAACGGTTCGGGTAAAAGCAATGTGAGTGAAGCGGTTCGTTTTGTGCTTGGCGAACAATCTGTAAAGAGTATGCGCGGAAAACGCACCGAAGATTTGATATGGAACGGCGCGGAAGCCGCGCCAAAAGGAAATAGGGGATCCGTAAAAATTGTTTTTGATAATTCAAGACGGATGCTTAATGTTGATTTTGACGAAGTGTCGGTTGAACGGGTTATTTATCGCGACGCGTCAAGCGAATATTTTTTGAATGGCAGTTCCGCTCGTTTGCGCGACATACACGAACTTTTAGCAAAAGCGCATCTTTCGCACGGCGGCTATCACATAATTTCACAAGGCGAAGCGGACAGAATTCTTTCCGCGCCGGCGCGTGAACGGCGCGAACTTATGGAGGACGCGCTCGGATTAAAAATATATCAATGGAAGCGTGAGGAGAGTGAAAAGAAATTAGGACAAACGCAGGAAAATATAAAACAGGCGGAATCGCTTCGCAGGGAAATTGCTCCGCATTTGTCTTTTCTTAAAAAACAAGCGGAGAAAATTGAAAAAGCAAAAGAACATAAAATTGAACTAGCGGAGCTTTACAGAAAATATTTCGCGCGCGAAGCGCGCGCTATAAAAGCAGAACGTCTCGCGATTGAAAATAAAGTCGGGGAGCGCGCAATGGAGGGAGTGGAGAAAGAATTGCAGGCGGCGCGAACGGCTCTCACATCGCGTTCCAGTATTCCATTCGCGGATGTGGAAAAATTGGCTTCTGAAATAGAAGCGGCAACACAACTATCGGAAGCGCAGGAGCTCGCGCGCTCTTTTGTGAAAAATCATAGAGGAACTCCGTCAGTGGAAGCGGAAGCGCTTGCGCGCGCCGCGAAACTTTTGGAAGAAAAAGAGCGCGCGCTTGAAACGGAAGCGCGCGTGGCTATTCAGCGTCGCGAAGAAAGCTTTAAACACGAACTTCATGATGCGGCGATTGTCGCCGGAAGAAGCGCGATTTTATATGAAAATGAAAAAGTGAATGAAAATGAAAGCGAAAGTGAAATCGCGGATAGAAAAAAGAAAATAGAACGACTGAAAATACGAATTGAGGATTCCGGAACTTCCGGCGCTGAAGATGTTCTGAAAGAATTTAAAGATACAAGCGAAAGGGAAGCGTTCCTTGCGAGAGAAATTTCTGATTTGGAAAAGTCGGCTGACTCATTACGCTTTCTTATAAAAGAATTGCAAGGAAAATTGGAGACGGAATTCAAAGAAGGTCTGGCGAAAATAAACGAGGAGTTTCAGAAATTATTTACTATTATGTTTGGTGGGGGTTCTGCTAAGATAATTGTCGTAAGAGTTCAACAACGAAAGCGAAAAGACAATAGCGAATCAGAAGAAGATGTAGATGAAACAGAAGCTTTTTTGCGCGCGCAAACAGAAGAAAAAGAGGAAGAAGAAACTGGTATTGAAGTTGAGGTGTCCATTCCTCGTAAAAAAATAAAAGGATTGATGATGCTTTCAGGAGGTGAGCGAGCACTCACTTCAATCGCGTTGATTTTCGCGCTTTCCTCCGTCAAGCCGCCGCCATTTATAGTATTGGACGAAACTGACGCGGCGCTTGACGAATCAAATTCAAAAAAATACGGAGATATGATTGAGAATCTTTCAAAACATTCGCAACTCGTTTTGATAACGCACAACCGCGAGACGATGTCGCGCGCCGGCGTGCTTTACGGAATTACGATGGAACGCGGCGCCTCGCGCTTGCTCTCTCTTGCCTTCGAAGAAGCATCAGCAGTTGCGAAATAATTTAATCCTTCAGTGCTTCAAGAGTTAAGGACACAGTTTTTTCGGCGCCTTTGTGGAGTATTTTTATGCGGACTGTGTCGCCAACATTCTTTTTACGAATGAGAGATGAGAGTGGATGTTCGCTGGTGACTTTTACTCCATCAATTTCCAAAATAATATCGTTTTCAACTATTCCTGCTTTATCGGCTGGCGAGCCGGGTACAACAGCAAGTTCTCCTTCGCCGGCACCGCGCACTACGAGCGCGCCGGAATCAACTGAAAGATTATTTTTCTGAACTATTGCCGGAGTAATATCCGCGTATCTTATTCCGATATAAGGCCGGACGATTTTCCCGTATCTTTCAACAGAAGATATGGCACCCTTTGCGAGATTTGCGGGAAGCGAGAAGCCGATATTTTGCGAACCTTGCGCGACCGCCACGTTTATTCCGACCACTTTTCCTGAAAGAGACAGTAGTGGACCTCCTGAATTTCCCGGATTTATCGCCGCGTCCGTTTGTATAACTTCTTCAAGCGTTTCTGCTTTTCCAGATTGGTCGCTTGCGGTTATTGAACGCGAAAGCCCAGAAATTACTCCGACAGAAACCGTATTGCGAAATTCTCCAAGGGCATTTCCAATCGCGATTACAGTTTCTCCTACATCAAGAGAAGATGAATCGCCGAGCGAAAGAAACGGCATGTTCGTTGCGCTCGTTAAACGAATTACAGCGAGGTCAAGAACCGGATCTTTTGCGACAATTTCAACCGCATATTTTTTTCCGTTGTTCATCAGCGCCGTGTATGAAGCGGAAGAATCTACCACTACATGTTTGTTTGTTATAGCAAGCCCGTTTGCGTTCACGAGAAAACCTGTTCCTCCGCCGACATCTTTCTTTTCAGTTCCTTTTTGGCGATATTGCGGAATTTGAAAACCGCCGCCAAAATCCCCGCCAAAAAAATCTTTGAACGGATTCCAATTTTCATAATATTGTTCTATCACTGGAACATTCTTTGAAATTACTATAGAGAAGACGGCCGGATCCGCTTTTTTAACAACATCAACAACAAGCGCTTCTTGCGTGACTATCTTTATCGTTTCTTTTTTTACATTATCGCTTCCGCCAGAAGCTTTTTGCGTTTCCGTCAAAAATTGCGTCGCGAAATAATGAAAAACTTCAGCGCGTTTAAACCATACAATTACGCCAACAATTCCCAAAACAACAATTGTAGTTATTAAAGAAGAAGCAAGATGCGCAAATATTTTTCTTTTATGCTTTTGGAACATGCGATATTATTATATATATAATATGCGCAGAGTCAAAATTATTTTATTTGTATTGCTTTTTATAGTTTTTTCAACAGTTATATTTCTTTTTATATCTCCCATTGAGAGGAGTACCAAGCCGTTGGGCTTGGAGAGGGATGTTACGTTAAATCTCGGCTCCGGAACATTCACTATGCGTATCGCTGATTCAATTTTGGAAAGAACCCGCGGACTTGGTGGAGTGGAAAAATTGGCGCAAGACGAAGGAATGTTTTTTATTTTCCCGGAAAATGATTTTCACCCAATATGGATGAAAGATATGCTGATCCCAATAGATATAATTTGGCTCTCGGAAGGACTAAAAGTCATTGACACACGCGAAAATATTTCGCCAATTTCTTTTCCAGAAATTTTTTACCCTCGCGCGCCCGCGCGATACGTCGTGGAACTTTCTGCAGGCGCCATAAAGACCTTTGGAATCAAAGACGGGAGCGAAGCGAAAATCTTGAGCGAATGAAACATAGACCAAGAACTTTTTTTATTGCGGATTAATTTTTTTACGAGTTTTCCACAGGCGCGCGCTGGCGCGCGCGAGTAGAATGGTTGGGCTTTTATGCCAAAAGTTTCCGCATTAGTAAAAATAGTAAAAAAGCGCGATGGCTCCGTAGTGCCTTTTGATGTTGAAAGAATTGTTAACGCGATAAATAAAGCGATGGTTCAGACAGGGGA
>Ga0194128_10010654_pt1 | contig 10880 bp, 2 predicted proteins | sample TA2KigCa65mmetaG_FD_148650 | JGI IMG/M metagenome (GOLD analysis project Ga0194128, IMG submission 148650) | Freshwater microbial communities from Lake Tanganyika, Tanzania - TA2015037 Kigoma Deep Cast 65m | ecosystem: Environmental > Aquatic > Freshwater > Lake | place: Tanzania: Lake...
CAAATCTTACACCCGCCGCCACGGCTCAAAACACTACGGCACAGGCTTTGCTTGATGCACTTAATGCGCGACGTCAAAACGAGTATGGTGGCTCACCTTTGGTGAAGCCAGTTTTGCATGAAGCCGTACATCCAATTTTGCTCCACCCACCGCTTGATGAACTTAATGCCCGTCGTGGCGAGCAGCAAATGGTGTCTACGACAAAGAAACCGCCCGCGAAGAAGAAGAAGTAACGAAAGGACTTATAGACGTGGCGATGACACCCGAAGAGGTAGCGGCCTTTATCCAATCACTTGGTCAAAAAGGTTTACCCCAGGCCGCCGATTTAAATATATTGCAAAACGCCATTTTGGGCGTTTTGACCGGCACCTACAGGCCGTCATACACCGCAAAAACATCAACAGAATTGGTTGATGAATACATGCCGAACTTGGCGGATGCCGCAAGTTCGGATGACCCAATTTTGAGAAAAATTGGACAATTGATTACCAACGGAACGAGCGCATGGGAAACCAGACAGGAAGTTAAAAGATTGTTGGCGAACAATGCGATGAGCGGCATCGCGATTGACAGTTCGTTAAATAATGAATATTTGGAACAAGTAAACCTTTTCGACAGGGAGTGGAGGGCCTACAACAACGCAAGCGCAAAAAATGAACGCGACAGGATAACGAACGACCCGTTTCTGTCGGCTGGTTTGCCGGGGTTTGAGGAAAGATACGACCCGGAAATATATGCCCCTGCGCTTTTTGAAAAATTTGAGAAAGACTTGGCCGCACGGCGAGCCACGACGAAAGTTTATCAACCTCCAAAATTTCCGCCTGGCCAAAAACCGTCTGCAACAGCAACTGACCCCAAAATATTAAAACAGGTTATGGAAGCAAGAAAAAATGCACCCTGGTCCCCGGTTCGACCAGGCGAATCAAAAGCCGAATTGGACGCAATTAGAAAAGAACTTGAACAACAACGTGTTATTGACCCAAATGCCAAATACACCCCATATTGGCCCGGCGAAACCGATGCAGACGTGCGGCGCATCGCACAAGAAAGACAATTAGAAAAAGAAATAAAAGAATTAGAAGCCAAACAATTAAAAACCAAAACGTCACAAAGAAAAGGTCCGTATGCGCCGGGAAGCGTAATGCCGTTGTCCACCAAACCGTTTGATGTGGAAAAGGCTGGCCTTGCCGCGGGCATCAGCAAAGAATACGAAGACAGATATCGTGCCGAACTGCGCCGACTGGTCGCCGCCCAATTGGAGGCAGAGGGTAAAACACCATTGCTGGACCAATTGACCGCCCGTGGTTTGTTTGTTGCCGCATCTGTGCAACCAAAAACTTCCAAAAAAGAAAAAGATAAATCCTACAGGGTTAAAGGTTCCGAAGTAATCCGGGGCAAGTAATGGCAATAGACCAGAACGAACTCAAACGAAGACTTGCCGAACTGAATGCTGGACGACCGCAGAACGCGGTGTTGCCCCAATCGTCTTTGCTTGATTTTCGTGACGCAAGAATTAAGGCGCTGCAAACCGCGCCAGGTTTGGAGGAACAATTAAACGCAATTAGCGCCGGGGCAAAACCAAAATCAAGTGGCGCTTTGGGAACTATTGGGAATGCCATTTTTGGCAACCCATTGGTTCGCGGTGTTCTTACGGGAATAGACGTGCCTCGTCGCATGGTCATTTCTGGAATTAAAGAAGCAAAAGATATTTTGGATTCCGACCCCAACACTCGGGGTTCTTTCAGCGATTTTAAATCTCAAGTTGCCGACCCAACCTTCGGGTTTGGTCGGGTGGTGCCGATGAAGGGTTGGACTGGACGAATCGTTGGGCTTATTGGCGACGTTTTGCTTGACCCAATTACGTGGGCAACCCTGGGTGGGACCATCCCCAAAAAAGCCATGACCGCGCTTGGGCGCGTAGAAGGCAAAACTCTTGCTGAGCAGGTTGCTAAAAATGCCGAACAATTAAGCAATTTGGGTTTGACAAAAATTGCAGACGACATGGTTAAATATGTTGGGGAAACCGGAAAAACAATATCCACCAGGGCGTTTGTTGGCGGCAAATTTACACAAGGTAGAACGGGGGCCGAAAGGTTGGCATCTGCGGCTCGCAAACTTGGTGCTAACGATGCCGAAATAGCCGATATTTTAAAAAGGGGAAAACTTGGTTTAAGCAAAACCACTTCCGAACTTTTAGGTTTGAACAATTACGGCATTTATTTTATGGGTTCGCGGGTCAAGGTTCCTTTTTCGGGCGCAATCGCAAAAGGTTTGGCTTCAGGTTTAACTAAAAGCCGATTGGGGCTTGTGGGGATTGGGCCGATTGGGCGACTTGTTACAAAAGCCACGCCGGGCGGCACAGCAGCCAATTTAAATTTGCAGGAACTTAGGGTCGCTGGAAGAACTGGGCGAGAATTGCCGGCGGGTTTGACACCCAGAATGGGTGTGGCTGTCTTGGATGCCGATTTGTTTGCTCGGGCGCAACGCAACATTGCCGGCAGGGACGGCAGTTTGATTTTGCAAAAAGTTTTGGAAGACCCGGATGTGGTTGCCGAACAGGATGTAATTTACAAATTTTTGGACGTGGCGCCAGGGTATCAGCCCGCAAATATTTCACCCAGACAACTAAGGGCAAAAGAAAAAATTCGCGCTGCGCTTGACGAATTGTACTCGAATATTGAGAATTACGGAAAGTTTGTGGCTGGCGGGGACAAATTTGAAATCGCAAAAAAACGCACAGATTTTTTCCCCCACAAAATGACTCGAGCGGCTCAAGATTTTGTTGAGAACAGCTCGTCTGACCGAGCTGTTCAAATTCGTCAATATTTGAAAGTTGACCACACCAACATTGGCGGGTCTTTCGAGTCCCGCCAATTGGAGCGATTGGTTAACAGGGGGGACCAGACAGTAATGTGGTTTGGTCATCAGTTGACGCCAGAAGATATGGCAAAAGGTGCAGACAGGTTAAACGAGTTGGCCCGTGCCGGTGGATTTAGGGGCGATTTTTTTGAAACCAACGTAAACAGGGCGTTGACTTCGTATTTGAGCAATTATGCCGAAGGAATCGGCACAATTGCTTTTTACCAAAACCTAAAAGAAGCGGGGCAGGACATTGGCGGAGAAGCGGTTTCACGCGGTCTTATCACCAGAGAGGCTCTCGACGCAATTATTGACAGACCCACCCAACTGCATAATGCGCTCAACGGGGCGTACGCAAAGGTTGTTGATGCCGCCAGGCAGGGCACTAACGAAGTAGAGAAAATTTTTAAAGATAAATTGAAGGCATTACGAACAACATTAGACCTAACTGAAGAAGAGTCAGCAATTGTTGCTTTGGGCGGACCCGATGCCGATGCTCTGCTTGCGCGGACATCGGCCACGATAGGGGCCGCAAAGCAGACACAGATTCAAAATGCGCAAGAAAAAATTACGGCCGCAATAGCGGCATTGGACAAAGCCAAAACCACGGCAACAAACAGGTTTGCAAGGTTTTACCAAGAGTTTCAAACATCGTCGTTTATGTTGGGGGAACAGCGCGCTATTCATGGTGAAATACTTGGGGCTATTGAGTTAAAGAAGGTTCAGTTTCAAAATTTTGCCGACCTTCTTGCCCAAACTTCGGACCTTCCACCAGAAGGATATATTGCAAATTTGAGAACAAATTTGCAATTAATGGATGATTTAATTGAGTCAAGAGCCGCAGAAACGGGACAAACTTACGCCGCTTTTGGGGCAAGGTTTACGGGCGACCCCGTTCGGGATGTTTCGTTGGAAGACATTAACCAAGCGCTTTCCGATTTGGGGGAATATACGGTTCTTGGCAACAGGGAAAGCAGCAACGCGGCAACAGCGTTGCGCAACCTTGCCATATATGGTCGAGAATGGGGTAGAAAACCAATACGGCCTGGAATAACAAGGGGGTTGGGGGAAGCCAACATTGCCAAATGGTTGAACATGACCGCACCAGCCGTACCGCTAGAGGACACACCCCAAATGATGGCGTGGATTCAATTAAGGGATTCGCTGGGTATCGGTGGCAAAAACGTCAACAAGGAGCGGTTGCAAACTTTAACCATTGCCAAAGTTAAAGAAACATTGGCCAGAGCAAGCTCAACAACAACTTTAGACGAATTTGAAAACATAACAGAGGCAATTGCTTGGCTGGCAATACGAAACCAGATGAGTGACCCCAAGTTTGCTCAAAATTTGTTGCAAAATCCAACCAACGAATTTAACCAAATAAAAGAAATGATTAGGGAGTACCGAAGCATACGGGACATAATCTCTTGGCGCAAAGCATTTGAACAAAGTGTTGAATACGAATCATTGCCCGCAACAATGCAAAAAAATGTAGACATTTTAAAACTTTGGAACGAAACGGAAGATTTAAAAAATAAAATTATCGCGGGAAATGAACACATATTGCTTGTGCCCGATGAACCTGGTTTAACGAACGTTATTACCGAAAGTTTCAAGGATGTGTTTGGCGGGGTTGAACCGACCCAAATAATGAAACTGAGCGACATAAACAATGTTGTTTCACATCTTGAATCGGTTAGTCGCATGTATCCAACCGACGGTTTGGATTCGTTTATCGACAATTTAAAACTTTATCAAAATGAATTAAAACTCGGCAACCCGAAAGTTGGTGAACTTTCATTTAGGGAACTTGTGTTGAAAATGAATGAAAAGTTTGGCGACCTTACATCAACAATTAAAATAACCGACAAACGCCTTCCGCAAAAAACCGCCGAACTTTACGGTGGATTAACCAGTGCGGAATCAATGCGTGTGAGAATTTCAAGACAGTTGGCTAAATGGCAAACAGAATTTGATGAAAAAACAACTCAATATAATCGCCTTGTTACGAAATTAGGACGAGAAGAAAAAGAAAAATTTGGAATTCTTACAGACCAGACCGGCATTAAGTTTGAGGAAAAATCGCAAGCTTTTGCAGGTGCGGTTAAGGCGTTTTACATTAATTCGGAATCAGATTTTGTTATGCAAAAAGCTGCCGAAATACTGCGACCTGCTGGTCGCTCGTTGACGCCAATGGGTTACGCAAAACTTAAAAACCAAATTATTGAAGGATTTGTGCAACCGACGGAAGTTCGGTTGCTTCAATTGCAACAGGCCGAAGAATTGTTGAAAAAGATTGGCCAAAAAGTAGTTACGTCAAACAACAACGCGGAAGAGATGCGAATAGCGCTTATCACCGAACTTCGAAACAGTATCGACAACCCCAACGAACGGGAAGTGTTGCAACGCGTGTTCCCGGGCCTGGTTGCGGAAATAGAAATCAGAAGACTGAACAAAAACATTGCGTTGTTTCAGGTGGACAAAAACTACATAGACACGCTTAAGCAAATTGCAGAATTGGAAATAGAAATTTTTCCTGAAATCGGAACTCAGGTCAAGGGTGGCGCCAGGTCAATAGACATGACCGAAATACCCACAAAAGCTGGTGTTGACGTAACCGAAGCGGCCAGACGCCAACTTAGTCTAAACCTTCAGTCGCAGGGTGTAAAATTTAACAGAATATATGACACGCTTAGTCGAATCGCACCCGAAGCACATCTTAAATATGTTGACGACCTTTTGGAGAAAATTGGACAAAAAGCAGAGCAGACCTTTGGAAAATTTGAAAAGGTACGGGGTAAATTATCCAAAACAACCCAAGAACAAAGTAATTTGGAAATACTTGGCAATCAGGTTGTCGGAATAAGAAACATTGAAGAACGATTGCTTGAGTTAAAGCAATCGTTGAGTCGCAGGTTTGACGAACTAAAAGAAGAACGATTGACCGCCTTGGCAAATGAAACCGAAACAAGGGGGCAGCGATTGGCGGCCAAACGAAAGGCAACACCGCCAAAATACACCCAAGGTTTGTTTTCGGAAGAAGATTTGTTGTCGCCAATTTCCAAAACCCAACAAATAGCAAACGAAAAAAAGTTAAAGCTTTTGCGTTCGGATAGTCGAGCCTACAGGACCAGCATAAAAAATCGTGGTGAATTTTATGCAATAACCGGCTCAATCAACAGATTAATTAGAGATGCGCTTGACGACAACATTAGTTCGACAAGACCAATCAAGGCTTTATTTGCCACGTTGTTTGGCGGTGACGAATACGCTGTTCCAACCCTGCGCGGAAGCGAAGCGGTACGGTTGTCAAAATACGGACGAATTAGCATGACAACAACGCGGCCAAGTGAATCTTTTTTTGTAAAAGAAATTGATTCAACCCGAAAATTTAAAGACAGTCTTTTTAACCAACTGCATTCAACCAACCCAGAAGAGCAAATAGCGATAAGGCTCAAAATTGAACACGCAGAAATGTTGCGAAAAAACCTTGAAACACTCAGGGCAAAAATTGACGGCCTTCCGGAAGCCAAAAAAGCATTTCAAAAAGCAGAAAAAGTTTTTGAAGAAGCAAAAAAGGCTATGGGCGGCGACGATGTGCCGCTTATGGAAAAATTAAAATATTTTACATATATCCGTTTCAAACAGGGCGAGCTTAAAGTACGAAGAGAACCAAAATGGAATTCCGCACAACGGAAGTTTGTGTATGAGCGCACATCCAAAGAGGCAGCAATGCCAAGTTTGTCTTCGGAAGAAACCCAATTGGTCAACCAATATTTAACCACCAAGCGAGCCCATGACGCCTTGCTTGGAACGGATGGTTATTTGGTGGCGTCAAAGGAAGAAAATTTTTACGAGATTAGAAGAGAATTGGCCAAATACGATTTACCCAACCTTGATTGGATGTGGGCAGGCGGAACAAAAAACAGTTTTACAATTGACAAGGATGGAATTGCACAGGTTATTTTAACCCTTTCGGACAACCCCGTAATTCGAAAACGAAGGATGGGGGGAGTATCCCCCCTGACAATAGATGATTTCAAAATAGTTCAAAGTGACACTTTTTCGCCATATCGAAAAGACCCGTTTGGTGAAAATTTACCAAAATTGATTGAAAGAATGTCCGACACATCACGACCAGAATTGGTTTTTGTGAATGCCAACGGCGAACAAATCCAGCTGCGGGTTGCGCGCGATGCCAAAGGCAATTCTTTGGGTTATTTAGAAAGACAAAGACAACAACCTATATCTGATTTTCCTGTTGGTCAAGAACCCAAACCGTGGTTTCCCGTCCCCCAAGAATTTGGATATGTCCTCGAGGCGCGCAGAATAAACGAACCATATATTTATGCGAGCATATACGACCCCGCAGAGGAAAATCTTTCAATTTTAAATTTTGAAAGCGTTGCGGACGAATTGAACCCCGACAAACAGGTTGTTAAAACAGCGCTTGATTTGCGAAAGCCAGACGGCGGTGGTGTTGATGTTAACCCAGAAAATGTTTGGGTAAAAATAAGCGATACGGGGGGAAATCCGTTACAGGAAACCACGAGCCGCATGATTCCATCTGAGGCGCAGACGCAAATTGACCAAATAATTAACCCTACGCAATATTTTCGTTTGAGCGAATTGGTCCCGTCGGGACCAATTCCTAAAAGAACAATAATGTACGAAGGACAACCATTTGCATTCACAAAAGCAGAAACCGATGCGATGTTTACCGACTTTGCCACCAACGAATGGAGGAGCAAGGCCAGCTACTACGTTACCGATGACAGATTTAATCGTGAGGTAATTCGACGTCAAAACATAGCAAAACAACAACTTGCGGAAGTCAAAGACATGGAAAATGACAACCGGAGATTTTACGAGTTCACGACAGCCCCGAGCAAAAAAAAGCAAACAAAACGCAATACAATTACGAGCAAACAACAAAGACTGGCTTTCGAAAAAGCCACAGCCCGCGCGCGGGACAGATACAGAGAAATGCTTGATGAGATAGAAGATTTCCAATACGGCAAAACGGTTTGGGATTCTCGCGTTTCGGCAAACAAAAAAGTTGCATATTTAGATAATTGGTTTGAACAAACTGATTCAACGCGAGAAATTCTAAATCCCGCAAGTGGTGACGTTGGGATGTTGCTGTCAACCGAACCCACGACCGCATCCTTGTCTAATGTGCTCCCGAATCTGCCAGGCGGCAATTCGCGTATAAAACTTAGGAATTATTTGAAACAATACGAAGAAGGCGGCGGTAAGGCGGTTTTAAGCGAAGCGGATGCAAAAGTTAGAAGAGGCCTGCTTGAGGAAAGATGGCTTGAAACCGACAATTCAAAAATTATGCAACGGGAACAACGCTTGCGTATAGCAAATGAAGACGTTTTGAAAGACAAACAAGACAGCATTCAAGGGCTTTTGACGGCATATTACAAGGCGCAGAGTGATTTCAAAACAAGCAAGGTTGCGGACGCGCTGGAAGCGGAAGCGGCGCGAAACTCGGCTCGACAAAGTTTGGTTAATGAATTTTCTTTGGATGCCGAAACGGCAACCCAAAGACAAATTGTTGGGGCGACGGAAAAGAAATTAAAAGAAACGCAAGCAGAACTGCAAGCCGGACCGTTTGTGGAGGATTTGCCGGACAGAGCGGGTCGGCTTGAGGCCGCCCGCTCGCAAAGCAAAATGTATGAAGCCGCGCAACAACGCACCAAGCCGCAGCAATTTTCTGCCGGCACAACAGCGGCAGACTTTGCAAAAGCACAAAAACAGGACGTTTTCAAACCAAGGGATGTTGGTGAGGTTGACGAAACAATCGCGTTCAGGGACGACCTTCAAAAAGAATTGGCGTGGATAGAGAGCATCCAGTCCAAGGAATCTCTTGTGCGTAGTGCGGCGTTGTCTGGTTTGGGGGAAACCAGGGGACAAATTAAAGCATTGGAAGGTTCGTTGGTTCAAGCCGAAAAAGCCATAGCAAAAGAATTTGACAAAGTTAACAAAAATCTAAAAAACATGGCTACGTTTTCAAACTCGTACGTTAAAGAAGAAACGGCTCTTGAGCGAGGCAGACAGGCTTTTGATTCGGCAACCACATCAACGGGCCCGGAAGATGTGCCCGTGTTGATGGCAAAAGTAAAAGATTTTGAAGATTTCCGCAACCGTTCGGCGGCGATGAAAGAAACAATCAGAAAAAACAAAATACCAAAAAATGCATCGAGCCAAGAAATACAAAACTCACTTGCGGCAATAAAAACAGAATACGATTTATTTATTGATAAAGCCACGGCGATGGCGGCAATTGCTACTGACTCAACTGTTACGCCAGCAATACAGAAGGTTGCGGCAAACTGGATTGCCGTAAATCTTGAATATCAAAAAGCGGTCACCGCGCTGAGCGACGCGCAACAAATGAAATTGATTGCGGACGGGTTGACCAGACGCACATATCTGGGTCCGAAGGGCCAAAAGAGAGAAGGAGCCGAACTGCAATACGGCGTCGGGTTGAACATGATTGAAACCGACTGGGTCACCACCTTCGACCAGGGCATGGTGCAGTTGAGCAAACAATTCCCAACTTTGCAAATTGCCGAACCAATAGCCGAGTTCGTGAAAAATGTGCACAGAATTGAAACCCCCGCAATAGCCAGAGAATTGAACATGTTCATCGGCAGATACACACGTTTCTTCAAAGCGTACGCCACGCTCAGCCCGGGTTTCCATGTAAGAAACGCCATTTCCAACGGCTTCATGTTGTTTGCAGCAGGTGGCAACCCAAGGTATTTGATGGAAGGTTTGCAGCTTTCCAAAAGTTTGAACGAAGCATCCCGATTGGGCAAAAACGTCGAGGAATGGATTCTTGGTTTGCCACTTGAAAAACAGGCAAAAGCACGTATCGCCGTAATGGCAAGTTATGCGTCTGGTGGCGGCAACGTAGCCGACAACCTGCGACAGTTGTACATGTCGGGCAGATTAATCAACAACCCATTGACCAGAACGAGCAAAGGTTTCGGTCAATGGATTGAGGGGCATTCAAGATTCATGTTGGCCTATGATGGCGCGGCCCAAGGAATGGATTTCGGGCAATCGGCCGCAAGGGTGCAACGATTCCTTATTGACTACGAGGACATCTCGACGCTGGACGCTTCGTTGCGCCAAATTATCCCGTTTTGGATGTGGACTTCCCGCAACCTGCCAATGCAAATTCAAAACATGTGGATAAACCCGCGCGCTTATCAAATTTACTACAGCGCAAAACGCAACTTCAGGGACGACAAAGAGGGCGATATCGTTCCCGCGTGGATGACGGAAATGGGCGCATGGAAACTGCCGTTCGGACAAAATGTGTATGCCGCGCCAGACATCGGATTCAACAGAATTGAATCCGACATAGCCCAGTTGCGCGACCCCGTTAGACTTCTGTCAAACGTCAACCCGCTTATTCGTCTACCGATTGAACTGACTGGCGAAAAACAACTTTTCAGCAACAAACGATTCTCCAAAACCCCGGTTGAGGTTACGGGTGGTATTGCACCCGCAGTGCAACCGCTTATGGAGCTTTTTGGTTATGGTCAAACCGGCGCTAATAACCGCAAGTTTGTAAACGATAAAGCATATTACGCCTTACGCAACTTGATTCCGTTGTTGGGTCGAGCGGAATCGCTTAGCCCATCTACGCCCACGGAACCTGGTGCCGAAAGTTCCAACCCCCTGTTTGGTTTGCTTGGTATTCCCGCAAAAGAAATAACACCCAAAATGCAGCAAAGCGAATTGTTGCGCAGACAATTCGCGATGCAAGAGCTTGCTAAGATTTTCACAACACTCAACAACCCCCCAGAACAACCATGAGAGCAAAAAAGAAGTACACGGGCAACAGCGACGGCGTGGCCGCGGGCGAACGACCGGGGCTGACCGAACTAATCAAACATCTGATTTATTTCAGCGAAGGTGCGTTGTGGAACAACGGCACCTTCGCGAACAGGCCGATGCGGGGTTCCCAGAATCTTTCTGTGCATGCCACCGGCAGGGCG
>Ga0194128_10010659_pt1 | contig 10877 bp, 7 predicted proteins | sample TA2KigCa65mmetaG_FD_148650 | JGI IMG/M metagenome (GOLD analysis project Ga0194128, IMG submission 148650) | Freshwater microbial communities from Lake Tanganyika, Tanzania - TA2015037 Kigoma Deep Cast 65m | ecosystem: Environmental > Aquatic > Freshwater > Lake | place: Tanzania: Lake...
GGCGAGCTGGACCGAGGGTAGGGGCGCGGCGGGAGCAGGTCCGGGCGCGGGGGGCGCGGGGGCCGCGGGGACCGCGAAGGCGGCGCGGCCGTTCTTCGAGACGATCACCGTGCAGGCACCCTTCGTCTCGGGCGGCGCGGAGACGGCGCCGATCGCGATGCGCTGCGTGGTGCCCGGGGCCGCGCGGTGCGCGAGCGCGCGTTCGAGCGAGGGAAGGTCGACCGCGCTGAGCGGGCTCTCCTCGAGCGCCGCCACCACCTCGGCGACGGTGGGCGCGACCGCGACCGCGCGCGGCGCGATCACGAGCTCGACGGTTCGACCCTCGTAGGCGATCTCGAACGCGGGGTGCGACCCGGCATCGGGCTGCGTCATCGCGGTCAGTCCGCGGGTGGCGCGCCCCGCACCCGGGCGCTGCGTGTTCACCCGACAGCGTGCGGGCGCGCGCGGGCCTCCACCATCGGGGAACGCCCCTACGAACGGGCGCGCCGGCGCTGCTTCCCGCGCGAACGGCGCCGGCGGGGCCGACGCTACCCCAGCGCGCGCAGCGGCCGCTGCACGAGCGCGATCGCCGCCGCGCTCGCGAGCATCATCGCGCCCGTCGCGGCGAAGAGGAGCGGCAGCCCCAGCGCCTGCCCGAGCAGCCCGAACGCCAGCCCCGAGGTCTGCGCGAGCCCCTGCGAGAGGAAGAGCAGCGCGGTGATGCGCCCCAGCAGCGCGCGCGGCACCTCGCGCTGCAGCAGCGCGGTTCCGACCGTCTGCTGACCCTGGAAGGCGAACCCCGCGAAGAAGAGCGCGCACGCCGTCACCGCGATCGAGCGCGAGAGCGAGTATGTCAGCACCGCCGCCGCGTAGAGCAACGCCGCGGCGACGAACTTCGGGCCCATCCCGCGGTAGTCCCCCTGAGACATGAGCCACGCCGACGAGACCACCATCCCGATCGACCAGAGTGCGGTGAGCAGGCTCCAGCCCGCGGGGCCGACGCCGAGCACCTCGTTCATCCATGCGGCACCGAGCGTCCAGAGCACGCTCGTGCCGCACAGGACGGAGATCCACATCAGCAGCACCGCCCACCGCACGGCGCGGTCGCGCCGGACGTAGGCGACACCGTCGCGCACGTTGCGGAGGAGCGACCTACCTCGGGCGGAGGAGTCGCCCGGCGCCACCCGCACCCGGAGCTGCGATGCCAGGATCGCGACCGCGACGTGCCCGACGACGCCCACGGCGTAGGTGGTCCCGAAGCCGAGCCACTCGACGAGCGCGCCGCCGAGCCCGTTCCCCGCGATCATCATGACGGCCAGGACGAGCCAGTTGATCGTCACCGCGGTCGTGAGGTGCCGGTCGGGCACGATGTCCGCGATCAGCGCGGTGCGCGCGGGCAGGTCCTGCGCGTTCATCAGCCCCATCGTCGAGAAGAGCAGCAGCACGACGGGAAGCCAGGGGCCGCCCTCCTCCACCCCTGGCAGGAAGAACAGCCCCGTGGTGATCGAGACGAGCACGGCGCCGGCGGCGTGGGAGGCGATCAGCGTCACGCGCCGCGGGTAGCGGTCGGCGATCGCGCCCCCGAAGAGCGACCAGCCCAGAAACGCGGCGCCGTTCACGCTGGCGAGCAGCCCGAGCCAGAGGAGGCGCTGCGACTCCGGCGCCGCGGTGTTGACGTACCAGGCCTGCGCGAACCAGAGGGTCGGTCCGCGCAGGCCGACGAAGACCTGGATCGCGAGCAGCAGCCGGAAGTCGTCGAGGCGGAGCAGCGCGGACGGGGCTGACTCCGGCGGCCAGGTCGTGTCGCCCACCGCCGTCATGCACTCGAACCTAGCGCGACGCGGCGCTAGCCACCACGGGTGCGGCCCCCGATCCCGCCCGCCCGTGCCCACCCCACCGGGGCAGCCGGAAGCGAACGGCGGCTACGCGAGCTCGTAGCGCGGTGGGCGCGCCCATTGCTCGCTGGGCGGGTTCTCCTGCGCGCGGATCTCCTGGCGGCGCTGCGCCGCCTCCAGCCGGCGCGCCTTGCGGATCACCAGGTCGCGCTGGCGCACGTGCTCCACGTCGCGCTGGATGCGCGCCTTCGATCGCGCCCGCCGCGGCGTCCCGGGCTGTTCGGCCACGCGCCCCTCATCGACGAGCTGCTCGAGGTGGCTGCGCACGTTGTTGTCGGCCGCACGCCGCAGCCGCCGGTCGATCTCCGGGTAGAGGCGCAGCATGATCTCCCAGCTGCTCAGCGGCTTCCCCTCCTCGAGCACCCCGAGGATCTGCCGCTCGCGCTGGTTGCGGTGGTTCACGTACATCTGCAGCCGCTCGCGCGGGTCGTGGACGATCTTCCCGTGCCCGGGGCAGATCACCTTCAGGTTGGGGAGCGCGAGCAGCCGCGCGAGGCTCCTGCGGTAGAGCCCAAGGTCCCAGACGGTCGTCGTCGACGACCCGAGCAGCGTGTCGCCCGTGAAGAGCACGCCCTCGTCTTCCAGGTAGTACGAGAGCGAGTCGACGCTGTGGCCGGGGGTGGCGATCACGCTGACCCGCACGCCGCCGCCGAGGTCGATCACGTCCCCGTCCTTGAGCGGCCTCACCTCGCGCGGGATGCGGCCCTTGAGCAGCCGTCGCCCGCCGTCGGGGATCGCGACCTCGGCCTGCAGAAACTCGCGCGCCCACTTCAGGTTGCCGGAGTGGTCGGCGTGGTGGTGGGTGATCGTCGCGATCCCGATCTCGGCTTGCTCGGTCGCGGCGAGGTAGCCGCGCAGGAACCACTGGTAGCGGTCGATCGCCTCGCCGGAGTCGATCGTGAGCGACTGGCCGCCCTTCGGCCCGACCAGGTAGATCGAGGTGAAGTCGGGGTGCATCGGGTTCTCGTCCGGGACCATCGCCGCGCGGACTGAGGGGCTGATCTGCATCTCGCGCCATCCGATCTCGAGCGTATGAGGGCCCTGGGACACCTCGCGGGCAACGAGGAGGCCCGGCTCTCGCCGGGCCTCCTCCCGGTGCGCCGGGGAAGCTCGCCCTAGCCGCGCGGCAGCCCGAGGCCGCGCGTGGCGATGATGTTGCGCTGGATCTCCGATGAGCCGGCGGCGATCGTCGCGGGCACCGAGGTCACGTACCCCTGCGTGAAGGCCGCCTTCGCGGGCGCGCGCTCGTCCGCCGGGTCCCACAGATTCGAGTAGAGCCCGAAAAGCTTCGTCCCCGTCCGCTGCAACCGCTGCCCCGCCTCGGAGATGAACATCTTCGCGGTGGAGGCCTCGTAGTTCGGGATCAGCCCGCGGTTCTGCATCGAGATGATGCGGAACGAGAAGTTGAACCCGACCTCGGTCTCGATGTAACGGTCGGTCAGCTCGGCGCGGATCACCGGGGACTCCTCGCGGCCCTCGAGCCGCGACTTCGGCTTCCCGTCCTTGCTGCCGGTGTAGTCGATCAGCCGCCTGATCGTGCGGCGGGCGGCGACGGCGCCGGCGATGTTCGAGCGCTCGAAGTCGAGCAGCGTCGCGCCGACGTACCAGCCGCGGTTGATCTCGCCGACGGCGTTCTTGGCGGGGACGCGCACGTCCTCGAAGAACGTCTCGTTGAAGCCGTGCTTCCATGCCATGTTGATGAGCGGGCGCACGGTGAGGCCGGGCGTCTTGATGTCCTCGATCACGAGGAAGGTGATGCCACGGTGCTTCGGCGCGTCGGGGTCGGTGCGTACGAGCGCGAAGATCGCGTCGGCGTGGTGGGCGCCCGAGGTCCAGATCTTCTGCCCGTTGACGACGAAGTCGTCGCCGTCGCGCACGGCGCGCGTCTGCAGCGAGGCGAGGTCGGAGCCCGCGCCCGGCTCGGAGTAACCCTGCGCGTACACGATCTCACCGGAGAGGATCGGCGGGAGCCACTTCTTCTTCTGCTCCTCCGTGCCGTGCACGATCAGCGTGGGGCCGAGCAGGCTCACGCCCGAGCCACCGACGCGCGGGGCGCCGGCGCCGGCGATCTCCTGGTTGAAGATGAACTGCTCCATCGGGGAGAGGCCGCCGCCGCCGTACTCCTTCGGCCACTGCGGGGCGAACCACCCGCGCTCGGCGAGCGCCTTGCCCCACCGCTCGGCCGCCTCGCGGCGGGTCTTCTCGTCGGACTTGCGGTCGGCGACCCAGTCGCCCCCGCCGCCCTCCTCGACGGTCTCGCCCTCGGCGATCCGCTTGTAGTAGTCAGGGAGGCCACTCTTGAGGACCTCGCGCACCTGCGCGCGGAAGGTCGCCTGCTCCGGAGAGTCCGCCCAGTCCATCTGTCACCCACCCCTCCCGACGGTTCGTGGTTGCCCGGAGATTGTAATCACCCGGGGCCAGCCGCGGGGCGGCGGTCACCGCCGCGCGACACGTGAAGCGGGCGGGGGCCGGCGCCACCGACGCGCACCGCGGGCGAGCCGGACGCCGGACGGTCGCCCGCGCGAGCGCCGCCCGGGTCGGGGCGCGGGGGCCGGGGAAGCGTCACCCAACCGCCGCCGGCCAGGCCGCGTCATCCACCGTGTCGACGAGGCAGCGCCGCCGCCCCCGCCGGGCCGTAGCGCGCGAACGACGTGGCGCGCTGACGATGACCGCCGGGCTCTCGAAGCAGTGGCGCTCCCTCGAGCCGGCGAAACAGATAGGTTCGCTGTCCGCGTCGCGCGAAGGCATCGCCGGCCGCCGAGCCGACATCCCGCTGGTCGCGCAGCCCTCTTCCCGCGTGCACGCTCTACCGATCCTTCGCCGAGCCTCGATCCGGCCGGCACCCCCGAGGGCTCAAGCCCGGCGATCGCTCCGCCGATGGTCCTGCAGCGTGGCTCGGCGCTGCGTCGGCTCGAACACGCCCTAACGCCTCTGGAACAGGAGGGGTACAGTCAAGATATGAGGATGTCGATCTTCCGCGTGGCCGCGCTTGCGGCCCTGCTCACGCTGGCCATCGTGGCTGCGGGTTTCGCCGCCGGCTCACGAGACGCCGAGGCCCGGGAACGCACCGTCGTCCAGCACGCGCCGATCCTCGAGCGCGACCCCTAGACCTGGATCGAATCCGGTCCGTACGACCGCACCGGCTCCCCATCCGGGGTCACCGTGCGCGGTCGGGCGACCTTGATCCGGCAGCCCGACGGCTTCCAGCTCGTGCTGAACGACCACTCACTCGCCCCCGGGCACGCCTGCAGCGTGTGGTTCCAGGTCTGCAAGGCCGATGCGACCGTGATCGAGAACGGCACGCAACGCGGGCGGTTTGAGGCCGCGAACTTAAGATATGTCACGACGAGGGACATCAACATGAGCGGGAGCGGGGGCGTTGCGAACGGCGGCGGCAACCTGCACGTCGTCTTCCGGCTGCCCGTCGGGCCGATCCCGCCCGTGAACGAGTGCGGCCTCGATCCCGCCAGCCCCCGGCCGACTTGCGACCGATCGGGCCCGAAGATGAAGGAGTCGACGCCGCTCACCTCCGAGATGGTGATGACGAGGATCGTGCGACTCGTCGTGAAGGACCACGGGCCCGCCGCGAACTTCGCGGACCCCGATGCGTTGCGGATCGCGGTGACGCGGACGGATGGGCCTGAGTGTCAGCCGCACCGGCACCGCTGCCCCGACCACCACACGGTGATCTTCCCGGGCCCGTAGCCGCGGCCCCACCGCGGGAACGCAGGACCCACGAGCGGCGCGCCCGCTGGACGTGCCGCTCGCATCCGCTCCCTACGCGCCCGCCCCGCGCACCGCCCGCGTCTGGGTCACGAACGCCACGCGCCGCCCCCTCGTCGCTCGCGCGCCGACTCCACCTCCATGCCGAGCACCGCGCCGAACGGGAGCGAGCGCCGGAGCGCCCGGCGCGCCTCCTCGGTACGGTCTTCCTCGCCGCCCTCGCTCACGGGCGCACGGGGCGCTTCGGCCGCAGCGCGAGCTTCGCGAGCATCGGCTGCGCGAGCTTGACGAAGCGGCACGCGAGCGCCCGCGTGTCGCGCGGGTCGATCAGGTCGATCACGTCGCCGCGGTGCGCGGCGCGGAAGGGCGAGCGTAGCCGCAGCAGCCGCTCTTCGATCATCTGGCGGTGGGCGTCCGGGTCCGGCGCCGCGTCGATCTCGCGCCGGTACGCCGCCGCCACGCCGCCCTCGATCGGGATGCCGCCCCACTCGCCCGCCGGCCAGCCGAAGCGCAGGTTGAGGCCGTGCGGCTGGCCGACGCTGTGCGGCGCGTCCGCCGCAACCCCGTACGACTTGCGCACGCAGAACTCCACCTTCGGCACCTGCGCCTCGGCGCTCGCGATCAGCGCGCGCACGCCGCGCCGCATCGTCGCCTGCGACTCTGCGCGCGAGCCGAGCATGAAGCCGGGCATGTCCAGGAAGATCACGATCGGCAGGTTGAACGCGTCGCAGAGGTCGACGAAGTGCGCGTACTTGTCGGCGGCGTCGCCGTTCATCGCCCCGGCGATCACGTGCGGGTCGCTGCCGAGGATGCCCACGCTGTAGCCATCGAGCCGCGCGAAGCCCGTGATCACGGCGCCGCCCCAGTGCCGCCGCATCTCGAAGAACTCGCCGTTGTCGACGACGAGGCGGATCAGCTTACGCGGGTCGTACCCGCGCCGGCGGTCCGGCGGGACGATGGTGAGCAGATCCTCCGGCCGGCGGTCCGGCGGATCGCCGGTCTCGACGCGCGGCGCGACGTCGCTCGTCGTGTTCGGCAGGTAGCTGAGGAACTGCTTGATCTGCTCGAAGGCGTCGTCCTCGGACTCCGCCTCGTTGTCGACCTGGCCGCTCTTGTGCACGTGCATGTAGGAGCCGCCCAGCGCGTCCTTGTCGATGTCCTCGCCGATCGCGCGCCGCACCACCGGCGGGCCCGATGGGAAGATCTGCGACTGCCCCTTCACCATCACCGTGAAGTGCGACATCAGCGCGAACGCCGCCGGCGCGCCGGCGACCGAGCCGAGGATCGCCGCGGCGACCGGCACGCGGCGGAGGAGCTCCGCGCCGCGCCACCACTGCTGGCCGCCGGGAAGCCCCATGTGGCCCGCGCTCTCGTCCGACTTCGAGCTGTGCCCCACACCTTCGACGAGCTGGATGTACGGGATGCCGTACTGCAGCGCGAGCGGCTGCGAGAACTGGCCGGCTCCCTTGTGCACGTTGTGCGGGCTCCCACCCGAGATCGTGAAGTCGTCGCCGCCGATCGCGACCGGCCGCCCGTCGATCTCGGCAAGCCCCATCACGTAGGCGCCCGGCGTGAATCCGCGGAGGTTGCCGTCCTCGTAGTCGGCGGCGCCGACCAGCGGCATCGCTTCCATGAACGAGCCCGGGTCGACGAACTTGTCGATGCGCTCGCGCACCGTGTAGCGACCGCCGCGGTGCTGCCGCTCGATGCGCTCCGCCCCGCCCAGCTCGGCGGCGAGCGAGCGGATGTAGGCGATGTCCTCCATCGCCCGTTCCCAGCCCATGCCGGGCCTCCAGCTCTCGCGGTCCATGTCGACGGGCAACGCTCACTCCTTCGCCGCAGCGCGGCTCGTGACTCCCCTGCTCTGCTGACCCGGCGCGGTCGCCCGCGCGCGGCGGCTCACCGCCCCCGCGCAGCGAGCGGCACGGTCCCGGTCACGTCGTCTCGCTCCAGGGCGGCGAGCTCATCGACGCTCACCCCGAGCAGCTCGCGCAGCACCTCGGCCGTGTGCTCGCCGAGCAGCGGCGCACGCCGCTCCGGCGGCGAGGCGGCGAAGCGGAAGCGGTATGGCTGCGCGGGGTAGTGCTTCACACCCACCCCCGGCCGGCCCTGCGGGATGAGGCTGCGCCGCGCCGCAAGGTGCGCGTCGGCGAGCAGCTCCGGACCCGACATCACCGCCCCGGCGGGCACCCCGGCCGCCTGCAACACGTGCATGAGCGCGAGGTGCTCGCGCCCGCGCGTCCACTCCGCGATCGCGCGGTCGATCGCCTCGCGCTCGGCGAGGCGGCCCGCCGCCGTCGCGCACGGCGACCCGGGCGCCGCCCACTCGGCCCGGCCCATCATCGACGCGAGCGCCGCCCACTGCGCGTCGCTGCGACAGGCGATCGCGATCCACTCGTCCTCGCCCGCGCACGGGTACGTCCCGTGCGGTGCCATCGTCGGGTGGTGGTTCCCCACGCGGCCCGGGTCGTGCCCCGCCAGCGTCCACCCCGTGAGCGCGTCGCCGATGAACAGCGTGCAAGACTCCACCTGGCTCAGGTCGATGTGCTGTCCCTCCCCGGTGCGATCGCGATGGTGCAGCGCGCCGAGCAACGCGGTCGCCGCGATCACCCCGACGAACGGGTCGCCCCCGTTCATCCCCGTGAAGAGCGGCGGGCCCCCCGCGTAGCCGGTGAGGTGGCTGATCCCCGACATCTGCTCGGTTGACATGCCGAACGCGACGTAGTCCCGCCACGACACGTCGGCGCCGAAGCCCGGCATCGACATCATCACGAGCCGGGGATTGAGCGCGCGCAGCGTCTCGTAGTCGAGCCCGAAGTTCCCCATCACCCGAGGCGTGTAGTTCTCGATCACGACGTCGGCGTCCGCGATCAGCCGTTTCACCAGCGCGACGCCGCGCGGGTCCGTGAGGTTGAGCGTGATCCCGCGCTTGGAGCGCGCGACCCAGTTGAAGTTCGGTGAGCGCTCCCACGGCCGGTCCACACCCGCGGTGAGCGCCGAGCCACGCCAGCCGTCGATGCGCTGCACGGACTCGACCTTGATCACGTCGGCGCCTGCGTCGCCGGCGATCTGCGTGGCGAGCGGCCCCGAGAAGAACATCGAGAGGTCGACGATGCGCAGCCCCGCGAGCGGCGCCGGGTGGCGGCCATTCGAGCCGCCGCGCGCGCCGGCGACCGCCGGCGCCGCGGCAGACGTCGCCGCGGCGACCTCCGCGAGCACCTCCTGCGTGTGCTCGCCGAGCAGCGGCGGGCGGAACGGGCGCGGGTCCGTCGCGGTCGACTTGAATGGGACGCCGGGCACGGCGACGCGCCCCGCCACGGGGTGATCGAGCGTGACGAAGAAGCCCCGCTCGACGTGCGGCGGCATCGCGACGATCCCGCCGAGGTCGGGGACGAGCCCGAACGGGACGCGCCAGATCTCGCCCTCGTGAAAGATCGCCTCCGCCGTGCGGTCGCGCACGGCCTCGGCGAAGGCCTCGCGGATCTCGTCGGCGAAGCGGATGCGCTCGCGGCCCGCGTAGCGCGGGTCCTCGAGGATGTCCGGCCGCCCCAGGAACCGGCAGAGCAGCTCCCACTGCGCGGCGGTGAGCACGTTGACGCCGAGGAGGCCCTCGCGCGTCGGCAGGATGAACGAGGGGCCGGGGCCTCGGCTCGAGTTCCGCTCGGGGATCTCGCCCGCGTACTCGTAGCGCAGCGTGGGGAAGAGCGCGCCGGCCACCGTCGCCTCCTGCGCGCTCACGTCGACGTGCTCGCCGCCGCCGTGCGCGGCGCGCCCGAGCACCGCGAGCATCGTGGCCGCAGCGGCGAAGGCGCCGGTGAGGGTCTCGGTGATCGCGCCGCCCGCCTGCAGCGGCTCCCGGTCGGGCAGCCCGCAGGTGCGCGCCCAGCCCCCGGTTGCGCAGGCGATCAGGTGCGACCACTCGTACCCGGCGTACGGGCCCTCGGAGCCGAAGCCCGAGATCGTCGTGAGCACGACGCGGTCGTTCCAGGCGCGGAGCTGCTCGAAGCCGATCCCGCGCGCGGCGAGCTCGCCCTCGGTCTCGCCGGCGATCACGACGTCGTACCGCGCGACGAGCGCGCGCAGGCGCTCGCGCCCCTCGGCGCTGCCGAGGTCGAGCACGGCGCCGCGCTTGCTCGTGTTCAGGTAGAAGAACGCCGCGCTGGCCTCGGGGTCCGGCACCCCGCCGGGGAAGGGTCCGAGCGCGCGCGCCCGGTCGCCCTCCGGGGGCTCGACCTTGACGACATCGGCGCCGAGGTCGGCGAGGAGCTTCGCGCAGAAGGGGGCGGCAACGCCCTCGGAGATGTCGAGGATGCGCAGTCCGGCGAGCGGAGCGACCATGCCCTTGCCTGCCCCCGTTCAGTCTCGCGCGTGCGACCGGCGCACGGCGATTCTAGCGGGGGCAGGGCCTCCCGGGAGACGAAGCGGCCCGGGAGGGTCCGGGGGGCGGGGCGCCGCGGCGTCAGCCGGGCGGAGCGACGAACCCCGCCTCCTGCGGACGACGCGTCGCGGCCGCGAGCCAGGCGCGCCGCGACGCGCGCGACGAGGCAGCGCACCAGCTCGGACGACGCGTCGTCCGTCCAGTGCACGTCCTCGGATGATCCCGCTCGACCCGGCCGCCCTCGAAGTCGGCCCCGCTGGAGGGTGGAAAGCGCGACGACGAGCTGTTCGGCGGCGTGGGGGACGATGCGCTCGACGGCGGCGCCGGGAACGACCGCGTCGACGGGGGACCGGAACGACCTGCTCGAGGGAAGCGAGGGCGACGACCACCCCGACGGCGGTCCGGGGAACGACCACGTCGACGGCGGGCCCGGCGTCGACACCTGCCGACCGGGCCCGGGCAAGGACACGCTCCTCGCGTGCCAGGCCGTCGCGTCGCGAGTGCGTGCGCGGGGATGGCGCGCCCGCTCGTCGCGGCGAGGGCGCCGGCCGGGCACGCCCGCGAGCGGGGTCGCGCGCGGTCCTCGAGCGGGTCAGCGGATCTCGATCGGCGCGCTCGCACTCGCGCCGGCGCACGTGACGGTCACCGTGCCCGTGCCGGGGCGCGTGGCGCTGCCGATCGTCCAGCTCCATCCCACGTCGCCCGCCGCGTCCGCGACCTTCGCGACGAGGCCCTGCGCGTCGCTCACCGTGCCCGCCGGCGTCACGTAGCGGATCGCGCAGCTCGCCGACGGCGTCGTGCGCGCCGCGAGCCGCGCCGTGCCGCGAGGACTCACCGGGCTCGTGAGCGAGATGATCGCCGGCGTCCCAGCCGACGGCGCTCCCGCGGGAGCCGGCGCGGCC
>Ga0194128_10010665_pt1 | contig 10869 bp, 10 predicted proteins | sample TA2KigCa65mmetaG_FD_148650 | JGI IMG/M metagenome (GOLD analysis project Ga0194128, IMG submission 148650) | Freshwater microbial communities from Lake Tanganyika, Tanzania - TA2015037 Kigoma Deep Cast 65m | ecosystem: Environmental > Aquatic > Freshwater > Lake | place: Tanzania: Lake...
TCCCGCTTTTCGCGGGAGGGGTTTGGGGAGGCTGTAAAGTCAGCCTAGAACTTGTAAACGACGTTGGCGATGACCTGGTTCGCGTTCACGCGACCGCCACCGAACGGACCGGCGCCGGCAACCCGGCCGCTGGCCGCATGATCCCAACGATACTCAAGACGGGAGAGGACGTTCTCCCACAGCGAGTAGTCGAGGGTGACGGTGGTGGTCAGGATCTCCGCGCTCCCCGCAAACGCCCCAACCACGGCGCTGTTGTTGTCGAGGTAGTCCGCGCGGACGTTGACCTTGAGCTTGTCGCTCGCCTTGTAGCTGACATACGCCGCGAGGACCTGCGCATCCGTCGCCGCGTTCTGCATGTGGTGATCCCACGCGAGACCGACGGTGAGGTTCTCCATCGGCGTCGGGATGGTGGCACCGACGTAGATGTAGGTGATGTCGTTCGCAGCGCCGTTGCTCTGCGCATCGACGACGCCCGCATTGAGGACCGTTCCCTTCAGCGCACCGAAGCTCTCGGGAGCCGTGGCGCTGATGGCGGCCATGTAGGTCTTCTGGGACTGGGCGGAACCGTTGCGTGCGTTGATGTTGCCGAGCGCGGTGTTCGCGACGCCGATGCTGCCGCTGAAGTTCTCGCAGAAGCGATAGCTGGCGAGAATGCCCGTGTGCTGGACGGGGTCAATGGTGTTGCCCCAAGAACGGGTGTAGTTGGGATTGTCGGGGCTGTTGGTCGCCTCGTAGCCGATGACGCTGTCGAACACGCCCATCTTGATGTCGAGGCCGTTGCCGACAGGGGCGCGGAGCGCGACGTAGGCCTGCTTGAGGCCGAAGCCGCCACCGAGACCGGCGTTCGCGTCCGGTCCGAAGACCATTTCGGCCTTGTAGCCCGACGCCCACTCGCCTTCGCCGGGGGCCTTGGCCACCGTGACGTTGACGACGTCGAGGTTGAATCCGTCGGCCTTGCCCGCGCCAAACCGATAGGCGCTGACGCCGGCGGCGCTGGAGAAGTCCCAGCGGGCGGATGTGCTGACGTAACCGCTGAGCGTGGTGCCCGAGACGGCGGTCATGACTTGGTTCTTTGCCTCTTCAGCCTGAGCGGTGCCGGCGAAGCTGATGACGCCTGCGGCAGCCAGTCCGACTGTCCATGGATTGATCTTCATGCTGTTGTTCCTCTTGCGATGTGTTGTGTTTCGTTCTCGGCGTTGTTTGGAGGCAAAAGACCGTTTGCCCCGCACCAAGAACGGTGCATTTGCTGGTGAGAATAGGAAATGAGGCCGCGCATGACAACAACTATTTTGAGAAAGTTTTGCGGCCGTTTGCGAGTAATCCTCGCCTTCGTGAGGGAAAGGGCGCGGTCTGCCGCTCGCCAAGGCAGAAGAACAGGCAAGAAACCGTGCCCATCGGCCGGCATCGCAGACTTGGGAATGCCTCAACCGAGGAACGCCCAGCAACAACCGACTGAGAGCGCGGTGACTCCACAGGCGCCGATCCACATCCGGTAGCCCGGAGGCCAGCGCGTGGCGCTGCCCCGGCTCACGCGTTCGACGCCGGCCGCAAAGGCGCTCATCGCGAGGACCGTTCCGATTCCGTATCCTGCGAGAAATCCCGCGGCATCGCCGGCCGCTGGGAATGCGAGCGCGGGCACCACTCCGACGAGATGCGCGCCGCCTGCGAATCCGTGGAGCGCGCCGATCACCAACGCCGCATGCGTGTGCCGATGCGGCGGCTGGCTTCCCACGGGGTGTGAACTTCCGGGGGTGTGGACGTGAAAGTGCGAGTGCGAACGGCCGCCATGATCGTGCGCGTGGTCATGCACCCGGCGGCTCAACGCAAGCCGCAGGCACCAGAGCCCCATCCCGATCAAGACCAACCCGATCAGCCGCTCGCTCCAGGACGAAATCCAGTCGACGGGCAGCAGGCCGCGGAAGGCGAGGGCGACCCCCCCGAGCAGGACGACACCGCACCCGTGGCCCAGGCCCCACGCTGCGCCTGTCCTCCACGCACGGGCGCGGCCCACGGACAGGGGAGCCACGGCAGCGAGATGGTCCGGTCCGGTGAAGACGTGGACGCACCCGGCAAGCAAGCCCGCGAGAAGCGCCAGAAACATGATGTGAAGGTCCTGCAGCAAGGCGGACGAGGCGTGAAGTTATGGAGCGCAACCCGCCGTGTAAAGAAGAGAGGGCGGCGGTTTGGACTTCGCACACAACCCTGAGCGCGCGGCGGCCGCGGGAGCGGGGCGCGGTCAAAAAACTTCCGGGACCCCCTCTTCCAAGAATCTGACACGCTGGCTCAGCCCGTCCTTGTGCGCGAGGTCGCGGAGCCAGCGCGGCGGCTCGTCGACTTCCTCGAACGAGAGCTTGAACGTCCCGTAGTGCATCGGCACAAACCACTGCGCGCGCAGGTCGCGGAAGACTTTCACCGCGTCGTCCGGGCCCATGTGGACATTGCGAAAACTCTCCGGGAAATACGCGCCGATGGGCAGCAGCGCGACCTGCGGCTTGAGGCGCACGCCGATGTCCTTGAAGCCCTCGAAGTAGGCGCTGTCGCCGGCGTGATAGACTGAACGGCCCTGGTGTTCCAGCACGAAACCGCCGTAGCCCCGGTGCTGGTCGTGGAGCATCCGTGCGCCCCAGTGTTTGCACGGCGTGAGCGTCACGCGCCAGTCGCCGTGCTGAAAGCTTTCCCACCACTGCAACTCCACGATGCGCGAGAAGCCCAACCCGCGCGCCAGATCCCCCATGCCCCACGGCATCACGCCGATCTTCGGATGCGGCAGCCGTCGGAGCGTCGGTTTGTGGAAGTGGTCGAAGTGCGCGTGCGTCAGCAGCACCAGGTCAACCGGCGGCAGGTCCTTCAGCTTGAGCCCCGCGCGCTTGATGCGTTTGATCAGGAAGAGCCAGTTGGCGAAGTTCGGGTCCACCAGCACGTTCAAGTCCGTGAACTGCACCAGGAACGACGCGTGCCCGATCCACGTCACCGCCATCTGCCCCTCGCGCAGGCGCGGGAACGCTGGCGCCCGGTGCGCGCCCGTGCGGCGCGTGAGCCACGCCTTCCACACCATCTCGCGGAAGAATGTGCGCGGGCTGAAGTGTCTGCTGGGGGTCAGGTCGCTGAAGGATCGCGGCAGGCGCCGCCGCGGTTTGTCGGCGCCGGGATGACTTGGGCCGGGGTCGGAGGTCATCGGGATGCGTGGCCAACTTAGGCCGCGTCCTGAATATTGGCCAACTCATTCCGTCGAACACGCCAACAATCACCAAAGAAAGGGATCGATGAAACTCACGCTGGCCATGCTCCTCGTCCTCGCCTTGTTCAGCGCAAAGGCCCCGAGGGCAGCCGCCGGGGATCGTGAATGGGCCACGGCCGGGAAAGTCCTCACCGGACTCCTGGCGGCGAAGGTCATCCACGAAATCGCCGAACCCCGCCGCGTGGTCGTGCAAGCGCCGCCGCAAGTCATTTACTACCAGCCCGCACCGGCCTTCGTCGCGCCGCACCAGCCCCAGATCATCTACGCGCCGCCGCCGCAGGTCTTGGTGCAGCAGCCCGCGGTTCAGGTTCAACCTGCTCCTGTCTATGTCCAGACGGCGCCGGCGGGACCAGTCGTCTACGTCCAGCAGGTGCCGGTCATGGTGCACCCTGCGCCTGTCGTGACTTACACTTACGGGCCGGTCTGCCGACCCCGCGTGTTTATCGGCGCTCGCTGGTAGTCCATTTCAAAGGAGGACTGATTGGGTTAAATCCCGCCGGACGCTCGTCCGGCGGGTTTTTCCTTTGCAGGAGGCGTGCCTGCTGAAGCGCCGCGGAGCGCGCCTTGATTTCAGCGCATTTACGAAGTCATCCGCGCTCCGGCGCGAAAAACCGTCCCGCATCCGCGCGAGCTTCACGCCAGCCAATTGCGCAGCACAGCCAGGTCCTTCTTCATCACCGCAAGCAGCTCCGCGCGTCCATCGGGCAGCTTGAACTCATGGTGCTGCGAGATGGGGCCGGGTTCATGCGGATTCGCGCGTGCGGTTTGGCTTACTTGAAGAACAACAACTTCACCCCCACCAGCACCAGAAACGCGCCGAAGCCGCGCTTGAGCATCTCGGACGGAATGTGCCCGACCAGCAGCGCGCCGAGATAGCCGCCGAGGATCGCCATCGGGATGAGCGATGCCGCGGCGCGCCAGTCCACGTGGCCCTGCGCGTGATGCTTGATCGTGCCGGAGAGCGCGGTGGGGATGATCACGGCCAGCGAGGTGCCGACCGCCATTTTGATGTCCATTTTCAGCAGGAGCATCATGGCCGGCACCATCACCACGCCGCCGCCGACGCCGAAGAGTCCGCTGGTCACTCCCCCGAAAAGGCCGATGAGCCCTGCGATCACGTATTGCATGGGCGCTTCATGCCCCCGCCCGGCGCAGCCGACAACTCATTTCTCGGCGCCCGCCGCGCCGCGCGTCACTTCGCGGCCGGCGATTTGGGCTCCACGGGCTTCGCGGGAAACGCGGGCTTCACTCCGACCGCAATGAGTCCGTCCAACTCCGGCGGAATCATCAGCGTCGAGTGGACGGTGTCCGCAAAGACCTTTCGCAGCGCGGGCATCGTGCCCACCGCCGCCGATTCCTCGCGTTCCCCTACTTTCGCCGCGCCCCGGAGCCGCAGGTGCACCAACCGGCCCGGCGCGAGCCCGGCGGGCAGCGTGACCTTCATCGTGGTGTTCGTGGCTTTCGCGGCGATGATGTCATTCTCGATCGTGAAACCCGGCGACGGCTCCGCGAACGCGAGCTTCACCGGCCCGTCGTGACCGGCGCGCGCGCAGTCCACCTTCAACGAAAAACTCCCGCCCGCCGCCGCCTCGAACTTGTCCGTGTCCACGCTCAGCGCGAACGCGGGCGCGGGCGCAAGCTCGATGCGATAGGCGAGATTCGTGCCGCCAAGCCGGTTCACCTCCTCGACGCGCAACCGATACGTGCCCGCCTCGGTGAAGGTGTTCGTGATCGCGGCCTCCTCGACCGCGGTGGGCCGCGTCGCGGCGAGGCGCGTGCCGTCGGGTTTGAACAATTCCATGTAACAGTCGCACGGCGAACCGAGCGTGCGCGTGCGGCTCGCGATGAGCAGGCGCTCGCCCTTCGCCACGGTGAACTCGAACCAGTCGCGGTCGCGCGGCCTGGCGAACCGCCCGTTCACCGCGCACGGCAGCGCGAGCTTCTGCGCGAGCGTGTTCGTGTCGTTTGGCTCCACCTCGTTCACTTCGTTGAAGCCTGTGACGAGCACGCCGCCGAAGCCCGTGGCTGCGCCGCGCGGCAGTTTCGCGTTCACCGGCACGCGGCCGGCGAAGGCGGACTTCGGCGCGAGCAGCGCCAGCGGTTTCGCCGTTTCGAGCCCCTTGCCGACGAGCGAGAAGCTTCCGGCATCGCCCGCCTTCGCCGCGAAGGGAAACGGAAATTCCACGAGCGGGAAGCTCCCCACGCGCAGCCGGTAGCGAAACGCCGCGCCGCCGCGATATTCGATGTCGCGCACCTCGATGAAATACGCGCCCGCCGCGGGAATCTCGAACAGCGCGCGGCTGTCGCGGCCCGCGGACGGGTCGTCGTCGCTCCACGCGAGCTCGCGGCCCTTCGCGTCGAACACGCGCACGACCGGGTCGAGCGCCGAGCCGAGCCGCCGCGCCACGCAGTCCACGGCGATGCGGTCGCCCTTCTTCGCGGTGAACTTGAAGAAGTCGTAGCTGAGTTCCTCGCACGCGCCGTCCACGGCCACGGGCAGCGTGAGCGCCTGCGCGTTGGTGACGGCCTTGTTCGTGCCGTTGTCCGCGATGCTCGGCAGGTCGTCCACCAGGAACGGCACGAGGCCCGAGACGCCGTTCGTCGTGGCGACGCGCACCGCGCCGATGCCGACGGGTTGCGTCGCGGGCAGCGTGAGGCGAAACGTGACCTTCGACGCGTCCGGCGCGTTCGTGCCCGCGGGCGGGACAAGCTCGGCCTTCGCGTTGAAGCTCGTCCACAGCGCGGCCGTGCCCGCGAGGTTCGCGCCGGCAAAGGTGATTTCAGTCGCCCTGCCCGGCGCGGCGGCGGCGGGCGACGCGGAGTTGACCGAGGGGCTTTGGGCGAAGCACGGAAACGCGAGCGCGAGCGCGAGGGAAGTCAGGGCCGGCTTGATGGTCACCGTCGAATCGTAACCGGCCGCGCCAGCCCGCGCCAAGCGTGGTTTGGACACGCGATTCACCCCTCACCTCATCCCTCTCAATATTCGCGCGATTTCACTTCAAGCGTTCAGTTCGCCGTTCGAACTGCGGCGGCAGTCCGCAAGCTTCACGCCACCACACCCATCACCGGCTTGCCGGCGCGCGAGCAGCACGCTCTGTCCGTAGGTCGTGCGGCCGTAGCGGTCGCGCACCTTGTCGGGCTCGCTCGCGAGGTCGAAGGCCTTGCGCAGCTTCGGCGACGTGAGCATCGCCATCGCGCGCTCGTAGTAGTCGTTGATGCCGCGCGCGGTGGCCGAGTAGTCGAGCAGGCGCGTCTGCGCATCAATGAGCTTCTGCACTTCGCGGCGCTGTTGCAGGCGCCCGGGCGTGATGTCCGCGGGCAGGCTCAACTCGGGCAGCGCGAAGGCCGGGTCGTTGGGATTCTGCGTGACGAGCAGCGGGTCGTGCCCGCCGACCTTCAGCGCGTGGCGGCGGTTGAACGCCGCGGCGTGGAAGCCGGCGCAGGCGGGCGAATGGGTGCGGGTGGAGCGCATCGGTGAACCGTGGGGGAGTGTATCACCCGACCCGCGCCGGCATTGGGGGAGTTGGTCCTCAGCTCTTAATCCTGATCTTCATCCTGATCCTGATCCTCCGAACGCGCCGAGTCAGCCTTTCCCATCCGGTTGAGGAATTCAGCTTGTCCAACCGCGACGGTTCTGCAACGGTGCGGACGATCCCAGACACATTGCCGGACCCACCGTCATGAAAACCCACGCCATCCCCTCGAGTCCGTCGCGTGCGAACGTCACGCGCGCATCAAGTGCGTCAGCAATCTCAAGCAGGTCTGCCTCGCGTTCCACGTGTTCGCCAACGACAACGACGCCCGCATGCCCTACCGCACGCAGGGCAACTGGCTCACCGGCTCGGCCGGGCAGGTCACGCCCGACGTGGCGCTCGGCGCCTGCCGCACGGTCCAGGCGGCCGGGGCGCGCTACATCCGCAGTTCCGAGGCGGTGTTCGACACGTTTGGCTTCCTTTCGAACGAGCTGGGCAGCGCGAAAATCCTGATGTGCCCCGGCGACAAGCTTCGCCGCAACGTCATGGCCACCGACTGGGGCACGACGATCAGCCCGCCGGCGAACATCGGTTACTTCGCCAACCCCAGCGGCGCGATTGTCCCCCACCCCATCCCGGGGAACTTCGCGCTCGACCGCGGCGCCGCGAGCTACGCGATCGGCTACGATGCGGATGAAATCCGTCCGACGGTTCCGCTCAGCGGCGATGGCAACATCGGCCCCGGCATCTCGGCGAGCGCCCTCTCGCCGTCGGTGCCGCCTTATGGCAGCGGGAACAACGGCCAGTCCGTGCAGGCTTACAACAGCCCGATGACGCCATCGAACGGGCGCTACGGCGGGCAGTTTTCGGTCAGCACACCGAACTCGATCGCCTGGGTCATCGGCAGCAACTCCGGCATCATGGCCGGAGGCGCGGCCGCGCACCATGACCTCGCCGGCAACATCGCGCTGTCCGACGGGAGCATCCAGCAGATGGACTCGAAGGGGTTCGACGGAATGCTCACGCTCTCAATCACCGCCGTGAATGGCACCACGGCGGGCGGCGCCTTCGTCACCGGCGTGCTGCCGCAGTGAACCGGGGCGGGATGGGGGCGCCGGAAAACCGCTTGTCAGCGTCATCCGCTTGTGCAAGCGTCCGACCAATCCAAAAGCCGGCAGCACCCCGCGGTGTGATTGGCACTTCCATCGGCCCCGCGGTCGTGTCACGGCTGAAACAAAGCCTGCCCAAGCCCACGATCATGAATGCCATCGTCTCCCGATCCGGCACGCCTCGCGCCCGCGCGCGCGGTTTCACCCTCATCGAACTGCTCGTCGTCATCGCGATCATTGCGATTCTCGCCGCCATGCTTCTCCCGGCGCTTGCGCAGGCCAAGAAGCGCGGCCAGATGGCCAAGTGCATGAGCAACAACAAACAGGTCGGAACCGCCATGATCATGTATATGAGCGACGCCGACGACAAGATGGCCTACGCGAACATCACCTTCGGCAACGCCAACCCCCTGCTCACCGCGAGCATGACGTGGGACGACTTGATCGCCAGCTACCTCGGCACGCCGCTCACGCTGGCGGAGCAGTGGTTCGTCGTGAACCAGAAAGCCACGGCCGCGCTCGCCTGCCCCTCGGACCGCAACCCGCTCTTCCGGCCGACGACCCAGGCCTTCCTCGCGACGCTGGCCAGCCCGCCGAAGTATTCGCGCCGGTCCTACACGATGCCGATGTATCAGGACACGGCGGCGCCCACGTGGCCGCCGGGGCCGGACGTGCAGGAAGGGGCCGGATTGAACTGGAGCTTCCCCGCCAATGCCGCGACGACCGCGACGTGGAACAACGCCGACTCGTCCTCGCCAAGCTTCAACGGGGTGACGCCGCCGAATCCCGCGCCAAGCCGTCAACTGGCCCTCCGTGAAAACACCTTCAACGACCCCACCGGCACGATCATGATCACCGAGTATTTCCACGTCGACAACATCGCCGGTTACCCCGACCGGGCGGTGCTTCGCGATGCGGCCGGCCACTACGCCTCGCCCGGCAGCGTCTTCAACTACATCAAAAACGAGCACCACGGCATGGACAACTACAACTACCTCTTCGTGGATGGGCACGCGCAATTCCTGAAGACATTCGAGACGACGCCTGCCCTCAACCAGCGCCGAGGCATGTGGAGCATCCGAAAGGGCGACTAGTTCGACCGATGATCCGCGCGCTCAACACTTGCGTGGCCGCCGGTGCGTTCGCCCTCGCGGCGTGCAGCGGCAAGCCGCCGCCCGAAGCGACCAAGCCCATCCAGGTCGCCACGCCGCCCTCCGAGCGCAAGGCGCCCGCCTCGCCCGTCACGGCACCCGCGGCAACAGCGCCCGCCGCACCGGCCGCGCCCGTTGCCGAGATGTCTCCCGCTGAAAAGGCGGCAGCCAGCGCCGACGCGCTCGCGCACTTTGGCGCAAGGATGGATCAAGCCAGCGTGCTCACCCGCGCCAACTCCGTGCTCGCGTATCACATCGACCGGTTCAAGGAGAACAACGGCCGGTGGCCCCGCAGCCTCGCCGAGGCAGGCATCGGCCGCCTCGACCTGCCCCCCGGCAAGAAAGTCCAATACAACGCCGCCACCGGCCAGGCGACGATCACGGACTAGTCGGGTCGTCCTCGCCTCGCTCGCGTTCAACTCCCTCCTTGACCTCCCGTTTCGTCGCGTCTTGGCTTCCAGCATGAACCGCCGCCGCTGGTCCGCCGCCGCGCCCGGCCTCGCCCTCACGCTCGCCCTCGCCGCCCCCGGGCCCGGGCAGGATTCCAAGCCCGCGCCCAAGGCTCCTGCGAAGCAGAAGTCAAACGTCACCTACTCCGACGCCTACGGCAAAAAAGGCGAGCAGCCCAAGCTCGACGCCGCGAAGGACCTGCCGCGATTCCCCGCGCTCTCGCCCGCCGACGCGGTCAAGTCGTTCAAAGTGAAGAAAGGCTTCCGCGTCGAGCTGGCCGCGGGCGAGCCGCTCGTGAACAGCCCCATCGCGATGGTTTTCGACGAGAACAACCGCCTCTTCGTCGTCGAGATGCGCGACTACTCCGAGCTGCGCGACGAGAAGCCCCACCTCGGCCGCGTCCGCATGCTCGAAAGCACGCGCGGCGACGGCGTGTTCGACAAGGCCACCGTCTTCGCCGACGACCTGCCGTGGCCCACGGGCGTGATCTGCTGGAACGGCGGCATCTTCGTCATCGCCACGCCGGACATCCTCTGGCTCAAGGACACCAACGGCGACGGCAAGGCCGACGAGCGCAAGGTCGTCTTCACCGGCTTCGGCTCCACGGCGTCCCGGCTCAACGTGCAGGCGTTGCCGAACAGCTTGAACTGGGGACTCGACAATCGCATCCACGGCGCGACCGCGGGCAACGGCGGCGTCATCAAACAGGTCGCCGCGAACCCGCCGCAGCCGGACCTCGCGCTGAATGGCCGCGACTTCTCCTTCGACCCGCGCACGCTCGTGATGCGCGCCGAGGGGCCGACCGCCCAGTATGGCATGAGCTTCGACAGCAAGGGCCGCAAGTTCGTCTGCTCGAACTCCGACCACTTGCAGGTGCTCATGTATGACGCGCGCTACGCCGGCCGCAACCCGCACTACGCCATGCCCAGCCCCAAGGTGAGCATCGCGGCGGACGGCCCGGCGGCAGAGGTCTTCCGCATCAGCCCGGACGAACCGTGGCGCATCATCCGCACGCGCTGGCGCATCAGCGGCGTGGTGCCCGGCGGGGTCGAAGGCGGCGGGCGCGTCTCCGGCTACTTCACCGGCGCAACCGGCGCGACCATCTACCGCGGCGACGCCTACGGGCCGGACTTCGCGGACAATGCCTTCATCGGCGACGCCGGCGGCAACCTCGTTCACCGGAAGAAGATTTATCCCGCGCCCGACGGCGTGGGACTCGTCGCGAAGCGGCCGGACGACGAGCAGGGCTTCGAGTTCCTCGCGAGCACGGACACGTGGTTCCGCCCGGTGCAGTTCCAGAATGCGCCTGACGGGTGCCTCTACATCGCGGACATGTACCGCGAGGTCATCGAGCATCCGTGGAGCATTCCCGAGAGCATCAAGCAGCACATTGACCTCAACAGCGGCAGCGACCGCGGCCGCATCTGGCGCATCGTGCCGGAGAACTT
>Ga0194128_10010668_pt1 | contig 10867 bp, 9 predicted proteins | sample TA2KigCa65mmetaG_FD_148650 | JGI IMG/M metagenome (GOLD analysis project Ga0194128, IMG submission 148650) | Freshwater microbial communities from Lake Tanganyika, Tanzania - TA2015037 Kigoma Deep Cast 65m | ecosystem: Environmental > Aquatic > Freshwater > Lake | place: Tanzania: Lake...
AGCTTCTCCCTCCGGGCTCCTCGACGTACTGTTCAAGTACGCCTGCGTCGCCCTCCGGTCCGAGGCTCGCGAATCTTCCGCACTCTCGACCGCCTCGCGACGTGATCTGGTGAGAAATGCAGGCTAGGGTTCGCTGCCCGCGCGGGCTTGTCGTTTCCGGGGACGGCGGTATACCTCGGGGGACGGGCGAGGCGTTAGCTCAGTTGGTAGAGCAGCAGCCTTTTAAGCTGCGGGTCGGCGGTTCGATCCCGCCACGCCTCACTGAGCGGCTGGCGACGGCGCCGGAGGATTCGAGACGCCCGGCCGGAACACGAGCACGTATTGATACGGCAGGACCTCCGGCTCCTCCGTGAGCTCGTAGCCGGCTTCGGTCATCTCCGAGACGACGCTGTCTCGAGCGAGCTTGTGGCCCATGTCGGGGCCGACGGGGAGCTCGCGCTTCTCCCAGTCGACGATCGCGACGCGGCCTCCCGGGCGGAGCGCGCGCTTCAGGCCGCGCGCGTACTCGATCCGGTCGTCGATGTGGTGGTAGGTGTCGAGGACGAGCAGGAGATCGACCGACTCCTTCGGCAGGCGTGCATCGCCCGGCGACGCGAGGATCGGCGTGACGTTGCGCGTCGCCTCCCGCTCGCTCCGCGTTCGGAGATGAGCGACGAGCGCGGGCTCGGTGTCGACCGCGAGAACCGTCCCTTCGGGCCCGACGGCGCGCGAAAGATGGCGGCTCAGGTAACCGGTTCCCGCGCCGAGATCGGCGACGGTCGTCCCGGGCGCGATGCGCAGCGCGGCGACCAGCTCGCCCGGCTTCTGCCACGCGTCCCGCGCCGGATCATCGAACACCTCGACCCAGTGATCGACGTCCTCGAAGGAATGACGCGCAGTGGCATCGTCGGACTCCTCGGCGCGGATGTGCGCGGAGAGCAAGAGTGTTGCAGCCAGTGCGACTGCGGCACGCAGCCGAGTCGGCGACATCGGGCGCCTTCCAAGCACCGCGCGTCGCTTCTCGCAAGCCGAGCGGCGTCTCGCGCAGCGTCCGGTTTCGACGAAACAGGCGTCGCGTGGTGGGACTTCATTGACACCGGGCCAAAACCATTCATAGGCTCCCCCCGGCGACCCGCCGGCAAGGTGGCTCTGAGCGGGGACGCAAGGGGGGAGTGATGGCATCGATCTCCGGAAGAATGCACGCCTTCGTCGCAGGCGTCGCCATGCTCGCGGTGATGCTGCTAGCGCCGCACGCGGCGGCGATCGAGTTCGGTCCGGACGACGCCTTCACGCTTCGCGGCAAGGTGTACTCGCAGTTCACCGTCGCGACCGAGCAGACGAAGTCGTACTCGGACGGCACCGGTCTCGACAAAGGCGGCGCGATCCCGTCGCGAAACGCGTGGGACATGACGCAGTGGCGCAACTTCATGAATCCGGAGTTCGAGGTCGACTTCCGGAAGCTCGCCCATCCGACGAAGAGCTGGGTCGACGAGCTGGAAGGTCGCGTCGCTCTCTGGGGCTTCTACGACGGCATTTACGACTTCGGCCCCCAACGTTGGTCGCAGGTGAACGCCGCTTACAACGACCACACCCTGCAGAGCGTGACCGAGGGCACGCAGATCGAGCTCGTCGATACGCCCAACGGGAAGCGGGTGCAGTTCCCGGCGGGCGTCTACCAGCGCCAGCCGCGCGGGGTGTACGGCCGTCGCATCCGCGTGAACGAAGCCTACGTCGACGTCGCAAAGGGACCGGTCTTCTTCCGGATCGGCCGGCAAGCGATCTCCTGGGGTGAGGCCGACACGATCGGCCTCCTCGATGCGAACAACCCCTTCGACATCACGATCCAGCCCGGACTCCTGATCGATCTCGACGAAGCGCGCATTCCACTCTGGACGCTCCGCGGGACGTACGAGATGTTCGACACCCTCGGTCCGTTCTCGAGCGGCTTCCTCGAGGCGTACTGGGTCCCCGGCTGGCTCGACACGACGATTTCGCCGCTCGTCATCCAGAGCGCCAGCCCGTACTCGCTCCCTCCGCCGGCGGCGCTCGGTTACAACGCCGATCCGAGCATTGCTGGCCAGCGGCTCAACATCTTCCAGCAGCTTCCCGAGCCGAGCACGGCGAACTCGCGCTGGGGCGTCAAGCTCCAGACCGTGATCGCACGCGACTACAACATCCAGACCTGGTTCTACACGACCTACCCGATCCAGCCCGTGCCGGTCCTCTATGGTCTCGACAAGAACGCACAGGTCGCGACCGCCCTCAAGAACAAGCTGACGAACGTCATCGGCGTCGCCTCGAGCTGGTACAGCGACACGGTGAACTCGATCATCCGTGCCGAGGTCGAGCTCTTCAACGGCGAGCCGGGCTTCCTCGCCTACAAGAACATCGGCCAGGTCGTGGCGAGCGGCTTTCAGAAAACGGGCGCTTACAACCGTTTGAACATCGTGCGCGGCGAGCTCGGGCTCGACCACAACATCTTCATTCCGGCACTGAACCCGACTTCGAGCTTCCTCATCATCAGTTCGATCGTGTGGTTCTGGAACACGGACGAGTCGTCGATGAACGACTATCGCGCGAACGGCATCCTGAAGCCCTCGGCGATCGAGCGCGAGCAGAAGGGCGGGGCGCCGGCGGGCTCCTTCAACGGGTTGTATTGCGACAACCCGACCGATCCTTCCATCCCCGAGGCGCAGCGCGCGTGCGACTTCGTGAACGAGGACAAGTTCAGCGGCTTCATGCAGATGACGATCCGCTCGGACTTCATGCACGGGACGCTGACACCGCAGCTGACGACGATCGCGACGAGCCGCGGCTCCCTGACGTTCACGCCTTCGATCAACTATCGCTTCACGGACAACTTCCTCTTCGACATCAAGTATCTCAATACGCACACGTTCGGCTCGATCAACAACGGCTTCACGATCGGCCCAGGACTCCTGCGCGACCGCGATCAGCTCTGGTTCCGCGCGACGTACCAGCTCAACTGACCTCTTGACGGTCCCTTCGGGGCTCGTTGAAATGAGAGCCGGGTGCCGTGCTGCACGACGCAGCGCGCTATCGGCTCTGTCTGCTTTCATCTGCAAGTCACAAGGAAGGGCAAAGATGCGTCTCCTCTCTGTTCGCAAGTGCTTGGGCATCGCCGCAGCGGTCGGACTGACCGTGGCGTTCGCGCCGGCAGCCCGCGCGGAACCGATCGACGAGGTGCCGTCGGGCACGAAGCTGAACAAGGCGAACTGGGAGATCGCGAAGGGCCATCTCCCGGACGAGATCCTCGAGTTCTACAAGCGCGGCGACTACGAAAACCCGATCGTCCAGAAGCCGGGCAACGAGTGGCTCGTCGATCCGAACCTGATCGAGGCCTCGAAGAAGAACGCCGGCAAGTTCAAGATCGACGAGAATGGCACCGTCGTCGACGCGTCGACGGGCGAGCGGCCGGCAGTGATCACCGGGCTTCCGTTCCCGGACTTGCAGGCGAACGATCCGGAGGCGGGACAGAAGGCGATCTGGAACTGGTTCTACTCCCTCTACTGGGAGGGCTCGTTCCACACGAACTCGCCGGTCAACTGGGTGTCGCGCGACGGGCTTCTGCGCCGCATCGCGACCGGTGTGCACTTCAAGTACTACGACGGCAATCCGCCGATGTTCCAGGAGAAGATCGGCGAGAATCCCCTGAACATCCTGTCGCGGACGATCGGCGTCGTGAACGAGCCGGCGGACGTGAACGGGATCGTGAACCTGAACTGGCGCTTCCGCGAGGGCGACAAGCAGGACAACGCGTGGACGTACGTGCCGGCGCTGCGCCGCGTGCGCCCGATCAACCCGGCGAACCGCTCGGACGGCCTCCTCGGCTCGGACATCTCGCTCGACGACGGGCCGTACTTCGACGGCAAGCCCGAGGACTTCAACTTCAAGGTCGTCGGCGAGGGCAAGATCCTGGCGCACTTCGACGGACCTGCTCTGGAGAAGGGCTCACCGGTACGACCCTTGAAGCCGGATGAGGAAGTCTCGAGCCTCGTGACCGAGGCGGTGACGGGCTGGCGTCTCGAGTCGCCCGAGGTGCCGCTGATTCCGCCGCAGACGGACGGCTGGAAGCGCGACGACGGCAACAGCCTCGTTGCCTGGGCGCCGATCGCCTACACGCTCGTGCCGCGGCCGGTGTGGATCATCGAGGCGACGCCGAAGAACCCGTACTACCTCTACGGGAAGCAGGTGCTGTACCTCGATAAGGACACGTTCCGCGGCTACTGGAAGAACAAGTACGACTGGAAGGGGAACGCGCTCGCGAACTGGGCGGTTCCGGCGATGCCGCTCACGAAGACGCAGACCGCGGACGGCCAGCCCTGGTACATGCGCACGGGCGGCGGCGGCAACGCGGCGTTCGCGGTCAACTACAAGCAGGACCGCGCGACGGTGACGGGCATGCCGGTCGAGACCACGGACTACCACATCCAGATCCCGGACAAGATCTACGAGGTCGACCGAGTGAGCCGCATGGGCAAGTAGCCGCGGCGCGCTCGGCGCTCGGCGCGGCGTTTGGAAAGGGAAGGGGGCGGCGAGCTCGAGTTCGTCGCCCCTTTTCTGCGTCTGGAGTGCATGTCGCGCTTCTCGCGCTTCGTCTCCAGTTCTGCGCGCAGGCGCGCGGTGGTGGCCCGGTTGCGACGTCGGGCGTCGCCGTCTACATCATCGGGTGCCGCGCGACGCTCACGACCCCGTCGTCTAGCCTGGCCAAGGACACCAGCCTTTCACGCTGGTAACACGGGTTCAAATCCCGTCGGGGTCGCCTGTTATTTCAATGGGTTACGCGACACGCCGAGTGCGGTCGCGACCCCCAGTGCCAAATCGGTGCCATTTCCGTCGACTTCGGGCATCGCATTCACTCGTTGCCCGTGCTCGGCGCCCGCACCTGCACTCGATCGACGGCCGCGCGAAGGAAGTCGTCCGACAGATGCGAGTAGCGCATCGTCATGCGCTGGTCGCGATGCCCGAGAAGATCCTGCAAGGCGCGCGGCGAGAGACCCGACATCGCCTGGTAGCTGGCGAACGAGTGCCGGAGATCGTGGAAGCGAAAGTCCTCGATGCCGGCTCGCTTGGCAACCCGGGCGAACGCCATCCCGACTTGGTGCCGAGTGAACGGAAAGAGAAGGGGGGTGTCGACTCTAGCCTGCATTTCTCACCAGATCACGTCGCGAGGCGGTCGAGAGTGCCGAAGATTCGCGAGCCTCGGACCGGAGGGCGACGCAGGCGTACTTGAACAGTACGTCGAGGAGCCCGGAGGGAGAAGCTCGCGAAGATTCGGTGCTATCGGCCGCCGCAGTAGGGATCTGGTGAGAAATGCAGGCTAGGGGGAAGGGAGCGGAGCGCGTCGAGGGCGCCTCGTTCAGCCGGACGACGCGATCGTCGCCGCCCTTGCCCTCGACATGGGCCATGCATCGCTCCCAGTCGATGTCCCGGCGACGTAGGCCGAGGATCTCCGACAGCCGCGCCCCGGAGTTGATGGCGAGCAGGACGAGGGGCTTGAGATAGGCTCGTACCAGCGGCGACACGTCGCACTCGCGCGGGAACGACGACAGCAAAGACTCGATCTCTTGCGCTGAAAGGAACCGAACGCGGCCCTTCGGTTCCTTCAGCAGCTTCAGGCCCTCGAGCGGGTTGGTTGCTAGCAGTTTCCAGTCGACCGCGCGGCGGGTCATATGTCGCAGGACTGAGAGGTCACGGTTGAGAGCGGCCGGCGAGAGGTCGCGGAGGCGCCGTGCCTCGAGTTCGCGGTCGCCATCCCGAGCCTGCCGAGTCACGCCTCGCGCCAGGCGCTTGGCGACGTAGTCCTCCACGCGCGCCAGGTTGATCGATCGAAGCGCGACCGGAAATGCGGGTTTCAGGTTTCGCTCAACGATCGCGGTCCAGTGATCGCGGGTCCGCGGTCGGAGGGTCGGACTCACCCGCCGAAGCCACTCGTCCGCGTAGTCGGCAAAGGACATTGCGGTGTCGTCGATGACGCCCAGGTGCTCTCGCTTTGCGACTTTGGCGAGCTTGTCGGCGAGGATCTCGATTGCAACCTGTTTCGACTTCGCCTTGGTGTTGATGCGCCTGCGACGGCCCTCCCCGTCGTTAAAATCGATCCACCAGGGACCGTTCTTCTCGCGTTTGAAGACTCGCGCCATTTTTCACCTCGGGTCGGATTCTCGAGCAGTTTTCGGGTCTCTGCTGAGCGCCTCTTTGCGTGGCCGACCAGCACCGGGGGCTCGCTGGCGGACCCACGCGCCGGACGCCCTGAGCTGACGGTGCTTCTTGGCGCTCTCCCCCGCCTTGCGTCGGGTCTCGAGACTGTCCTGCGCGGCGTGATGAGCGATCTTGCGACACGGATCGCCGCAGTACCGCTGCTTGCGGCTGTTTGGGACGAAGACCGCTGTGCAAGCCAGATTCCGGCAGCGGAGAAAGGGCCAGTAAACCGCGCACTCGAGGAGGGCGCCGATGGCAACCAGCGGTTCCTTCGAACGCAGTTGATTCAGCGGTTCGTAGTCGGCTGGTTCTTCGTCGGGCGCATTTTCGAACGTGATCGACCACGGCCGTCGTGGGTGCTCGACGGATCGCCGCCCGTCGTTCGTCGCGACCAAGTAGCCATCGGCGAGCCTCACCACCTTGGGTGGATCGCGTAGCCGTGTACCCGGAATCTCGAATTCCTGATCCATGCGCGGCACGACGTGCTTCCGCATCGCCTTCGCTAACCCATCGAGTCCCGCCTGGATCGCGGCAGGGATCTGGCGCGTCCAAGGACGTGGGTAACGCGTGCGTTGCGCGTAACGAAGCGCGAGTGCTCGGTATGCCTCGCGTAACTCCTCGCGTGGCGGAGAGGGGCTGTAGGACGGCGTGATCCCGTTTAGGAGAGAGGCGCAGTCTTGAGCGAACTGAAGGGCATCGCCGTGCAAGGGAGTTCTCGGACCAGACTTTGCCACTACAATAGTATAGACTATGACTGGGTTAACGTCAAGGCGTGGAGTAGCATCCGACGCCATGAGCGTTGACGATCATCGCGATGGAGAGGTCCGGCGTGCCTATGCGATCGCGGAACTCGCAGCGGCCTATGGGCTCAGCACCGGTTTCGTTCGGCTCGAGGTCGCGCGCGGCAATCTTCGAGCGCTGCGCCTCGGGCGCCGGGTTCTCGTCGAAGCCGACGAGTGGGACCGGTACCTCGCGCGTGCACGAGGCGACAAGTGAACGCCGAGCAGATTGCCCGTGCGCTCGGCGGGCGCTGGAACGGTACGGAAGGGCGCGCGCGGTGCCCGGTACCGGGGCACGGTCGCGGTCGCGGCGACCGCAGCCCGTCGCTCTCAATCGGGGACGGCGAGCGCGGCCTGGTCGTGCACTGCCACGCGGGATGCTCGCAAGACGCAGTGATCGCTGAACTGCGCGACCGAGGGTTGTGGGCGGACGGCAACCGTCAGGGGGAGGGGAGGTGGCATATCCCCTCCGGCGAAGCTGCAACACCGCAACACGAGGGCTGTACCCTGGAGGGCTACGCTGCGCGGAAGCGCCTGCGGCTCGAGTTTTTGAGTGCCCTGGGTCTCTCAGAGATCACGTACCTCGGGGCGCCCGCCGTGCGCATTCCATACATCGACGAGAACGGAGCCGAGACGGCGGTCCGCTTCCGAGTCGGGCTGGACAAAGGGGGCGAGCGCTTCCGCTGGAAGACCGGCGCGACGCCGAGCCTCTACGGGCTGCACCGAATCGGATTGGCGCGGGAACGGGGCGAGGTCACGCTCTGCGAGGGCGAGAGCGACGTGCACACGCTCCTCCATCACGGAGAGCCCGCCCTCGGTGTGCCTGGTTCGTGCAACTGGCGAGAGGACCGAGACGCCCCAAAGCTCGCCGGATTAGACACCGTGTACGTGGTCGAGGAACCCGACGCTGGTGGCGACTGCCTTCTCGCCGTACTCTCGAAGTCAGACGTCCGTGAGCGTCTCCGAGTGATCCGCCTCGGCGACTTCAAGGATCCGTCCGGTTTGTACCTGGACGATCCCACCCGCTTCCCCGAGCGATGGGTCGCCGCCAAAGCTGAAGCGATTCCCTGGTTGGCGATCGAGGCCGAGGGAATCGTGGCCGCCCGTCGCGAGGCCTTCGAGCGTGGTCGCTCGATCGTGTCCGCCGAGAACCTTCTTGACCTTCTCGAGTCGGCGCTGTCCGACATGGGGCTGGTCGGCGAGATGAGCGCCGCGAAGCTCGTTTATCTGGCTGTAACGAGTCGTTTGCTCCCGCGACCCGTGTCCGTGGTGATGAAGGGCCCCAGCTCCGGAGGAAAGTCTTTCGTAGTCGAACGAGTGCTCCGGCTCTTTCCATCATCTGCGAGCTACGCCCTTACCGCCATGAGCGAGAAGGCGCTCGCTTACGGCGAGGAACCCCTCTCCCATCGGATGCTCGTCTTGTATGAAACCGCGGGGCTCCGGGGGGACGTCGCTTCGTATCTCGTCCGTTCCCTGCTCAGCGAGGGCCGTGTGCGTTACGAGACGGTCGAGAAGACCAAGAACGGGCTTCGCCCGCGTCTGATCGAGCGGGAGGGGCCGACCGGGCTGATAGTCACGACGACTGCCGTCGGCCTTCACCCGGAGAACGAGACGCGAATGCTCTCGGTCACGATCACGGACACGCAAGAGCAGACTCGTGACGTGCTGCTGGCGCTAGCCCGCGACCCCGAGGATCCAGATCCCCCAGCTCCCGATGCCTGGCTAGCTCTCCAGGAATGGCTGGCCACCGGCTCCTGCGCGGTGACCGTTCCATTCGCGCTGCCCCTCGCTCGCCTTGTTGCGCCCGTCGCGGTGCGGCTCCGCCGCGACTTCGGCGCGCTCCTTCGTTTCATCGAAGCACACGCACTCCTCCATCAGGAAACACGACCGCGAGATGCTCGTGGGAGAGTCGTCGCCACGCTCGCCGACTACGATGCGGTGCGTGGACTAGTTGCGCCGCTGATCGCGGGCGTCGTGGGAGCATCCGTTTCTGCTCCGATTCGAGAAACGGTGGCGACGGTGAGAGAGTTTGCGACTGACGCCGGCGTCTCAATCACCCTGCTCGCGAAGGTTTTGTCGCTCGACAAAGCCACGGTTTCGCGGCGGGTCCGAGTCGCAATGGCTGAGGGGTACCTCCGGAATCTCGAGACCCGCCGGGGCCAGCCCGCCATGGTCGTGATCGGGGAGCCGCTCCCAGTGGAGATGGAGATCCTGCCGACCTCCGAGCAGGTAGCCAAGGCACTCTCGCGTTGCAGCGTTGCAGGTGAAACCGAGGGAGTAGAGGCCCCCCTATCCCCCGACGAGATCCTGCTGTGATCTCTCCCGTCGAGGTCCTTGAGGAGCTGCGCGCACAAGGCGTCAAGGTCTATCGAGTCGGAGATCAGGTTGGCCTCAGGCCGGCGGCTGCAGTTCCGAAGCACCTTCTCGCCCGGGCTCGTGAACTTCGGGAAGATCTCTTAGAGCTTCTACGGGAACCGACAACCTCGGTACCTGAAGCACCGAGAGCGCATTCTGACAAATCGGCCGTTCATGGTGACTACGCTCAGTTCGAGGGCTCGCGCGAGGGCGCTGCCAAGCTCATCGGCGCTCGGAGTCGCCGCGACCCACTGTGGGAGCGCGCGCAGCGCCTCTTCGTAGGCGCTCAGGCGCGAGGCGACGAGCTCCAGCCCGCAGGCGAGGCCTTCGAGCGGCGTGACCGGAGTCCAGTCCTCTCGCGCGAGCTGCACCAACACATCGTGGCTCGCGAGCGCGCAGCGTACCTTGGCGTCGTCGGGCCGGGAGTCGAAGCGCACGCGCGACGAGATGCGGCTGCGCGCGGTGCGGGCGCGGAGCTCGTCGTACGCATCGCCCACCCGGCCGAGGAAGGTGAGCTCGACGGGCTTCCCAGCGTCGTGCAAGCGCTCGAGCGCGGCCAGAAGGGTGAGCGGGGAGCGGTCCTCGTCGATGCGGCCGAGAGCGAGCACGCGCGGCAGTGCTCCGCGAGCCGTGCGCGGCGCGACGAAGTGCTCGCAGCCGACGGGAACGACGAGCGTGCGCGCCGGATCGAAGTTCGCGCGCGCGAGCTCGGAGCGTGCGTGCTCGCTGAAGGTGACGAGCACGCTGGCGTTTCGCAGGGAGTCGAAGCTGGCGGGTCGCGCAGCAACCGCGAGCGAGAGTCGCGCGCGGCGAGGCGCGGGGAACTCGAAGGGCAGCGCGACGGCGTGCACGAGCTCAGCCCCCGGCGCAAGGCGCTCGAATCCGAGCTGCAAGCGCGTCGCCGTCGGGAGAGAGCTACGCGGCAGGGCGACGCGTCGCAGGCGTGCGTGCGCGGGCAGCGCCTCCGACTCGAGTGCGCCGCGCACGCGCGCGCCGCGACCCCACTCGACCAATGTGATGTCGAGCGAGTCGCTGGGCAGCGCGACGAGCGCTCGCGCGAACTCGCGCATGTAGCGTCCGGCGCCCGGCTCGTGCGTCGCACCGGGCCAGTGATCGAGAGCGAGCTTCAAGGCGCGTGCACGGCGATCGCGCTGATTTCGACGCGCGCACCCTTGGGAAGCGCCGCGACGCCTACAGTGGCGCGGGCTGGCGCTGGAGCGGGGAACGCCTCCGCATAGACCGCGTTCATCGTGGCGAACTCGCCGAGGTCCACGAGGTAGACGGTCACGGACACTCCCTACGGTGGTGGTCCCGCCGCCTTTCCGGTTGCTCGGGACGCCGTACGCGGGATAGACGATCCGGTGGGATCGCTCGGCTGTCCGGGCTCCAACTTCCGCGAGCGCATTCTGACAAATCGGCCGTTCATGGTGACTACGCTCGGTCAGTACTTCGTCGTCTTCGTCGACGCGCGTTCCGGGCGCGTCGAGCGTGTGTGGGGGGTGGTCGACTCGCCCTTCCTCGCGCACCGCTTCTGG
>Ga0194128_10010676_pt1 | contig 10859 bp, 7 predicted proteins | sample TA2KigCa65mmetaG_FD_148650 | JGI IMG/M metagenome (GOLD analysis project Ga0194128, IMG submission 148650) | Freshwater microbial communities from Lake Tanganyika, Tanzania - TA2015037 Kigoma Deep Cast 65m | ecosystem: Environmental > Aquatic > Freshwater > Lake | place: Tanzania: Lake...
CTCGCGCATCGCGTCGCGCGTCAGCATGCGCTCGTCGTAGATCACGTTGCCCTCGACGATCCGACGCGCCCTCGCGTGGTCGGAGTCGTGGCGGGTCGTCTTCATGTAGAGTTGCATCCAGTCGACATCGCTGAACGCGAACCACTCATCCAGCAGGATCTTGTGGCCCTTGCGCTCGTTCGCCGCGCCGATCCAGAGCCAGCGGAACGGATCGCGACTCGTCGCGCGAGGGGGCACGCGGTCCTCGACGATCGGGAACCGCTTCGGGTCGAAGCCGAGCGGCGAGACGAGGATGGGCGGTCGGCGCGTTCCCTCGGGCAGGCGCACGGTGCCGAAGAGGCGTCCGACCCACAGGCACGGGACGAGCAGCGCGTCGGCCTGCGCGATCGCGGCGGAGAACTCGGGCGGCGCCGGGAAGACCTCGTACATCGTCAGCAGGACGTTGCGCGCGAACGGCCAATGCTGCGGACGGTACGTCCAGGGGTGGCAGACGTGGACGACGATCGGCCCGTCGTCGACAAGCTCGACGTCTGATCTGCGCCTGAGGGCCTCGCGCAGGTTGACCGACGCGGCCGTGTAGCCGAAGGCGTTCCCCATCGGGAGCACCTCGTTGTGCGTGCCCCAGGTGATGGGGAGTCTCCTCATAGGAGCTTCCGCCGGTCTTCGCGGCGCTCTTCGCGCAAGACGCGCATGAAGTCATCGAACAACGGCGTGGGGATCAGTATGCCGGCCGAGTTTGCGACCACAGGTCTCGGTGCGTGAGGAACCGCGGCTGGAGCCGAGTCGACGCTCGCGGGCGCCGAGGCAGCGGGGCGGCGCTTGCGACGACGCATCGCGCGTCAGGCCCTGGTTAGGATCGCGCCGTGCTCGACGCCCTTGACCATGCGGTGCTCGCGCGGCCTTCGAGGCGCACCTGGCTCGGGCTCGTCCGTCGCGAGACCTGCTTCGAGCAGGCGCTCGGCGATGTCGCCGGGGAGCGTCTCGACGCCGGGGCCTACGTCGCCGACGTCCGTGTTGACGTTGTGGAGCACGCGCACGCGGCGCGGCGGCAGGTACGATGTCGTCGCCATGCTGCCGCCCTTACCACAAACACAGAGGGGGCGGCCAGCGCTTTCGCACCAGGCCGCCCCCGGCTCAGTCTCGCATAGCGGCAGGCTAGAGGTCTACGAGACGGCTGCGTTGAGCGTCGCGCTCGCGTCGGGCGCGACAGTCTTGATGCCGATGCGCTCGGCGACGCGCATGACGGTGTTATACAACTCGAACTGGCTCTCGCGGGAGAACTCGATCGCCATCGGCGAGCGCTCGCCCCAGAACGTGTACGCCGGGTTCGTAAATACCAGGAACGGCGAGCCGGTCGCGTTCGTCGATGGCATCGCCGACGTGACGCAGAGCCGGTGGTTCATAAGCTGGCCGTAGACGGGGCCGGCCGAGTTCGGGGTCGGACCTCCCGGTACGTTCAGACCCGCCCACTGGGTCGAGTAGATCGGCATCCGGTTCGCGTCCTTGATGCCGTAGAGGTGGCGGGCGACCGCGTTGCTGCAGGCGAAGATCGAGCCGTCGCGCGCATTCTCGTGGTTTGCGAAGAGAAGCGCGTTGATGTCGTCGAACGCGACGACAGAGAAGTGCGTCGAGCCCGAGGTCGAGCCGCCGCCGAGGTACACGACGTTCTTCTCGGAGCCGGTCGCAGCAGCGACCTCCTGGAGGACGCCGCTGAAGGCGCCGTTCGCGTCTGCTGGCGACTCGGAGAAGTAGCCCTTGTTCTCCTTGAGCGCCATCGCGTCGGTGAAAACGCGCGCCCAAAACGCCGACCACGAGCCGATCGCGTCCTGCACGAGCTGGTTCGGGATGACGTTGAGGCCGATCAGGGTTTTCGCGCTCATCGTCACGGTGTCGCGGAAGGTCATCACGGAGTGAGTGACCTCCGAGCCCTGCGTGCCCTGGACGTAGACGGACGGGATGCTCGGGAGCATCGGGACTTTGATCTCGTCGCTCGCCATGTTGGTGCGCGACGCGAACGCGCGCAAGAACGACTTCTCGCCCATGATGTAGGCGACGTCGCCCCAGGTCTCGACGGGCACGAGGATGCCGCCGAGCGTGTCGTCGGTGCTCGACTGATCGGCAGCGCGGCGAGCGATGTCGATCGGTCTGTCGTAGCCCTCGACCTCGCGCGTGTAGCCGTGCTCGCGGTGCGCCTTGTACGAAGCCTTGAAGACCTCGCCCAGCTCGCGGTACGTGCGCGAGTGGAAGCCGTTCGGGTTGCGCATGTCCTCGACTGCGCGCCAGACCTTGTCGTCGCGGTCCGTGTTGCTGTCGACCGCGCGAAGCTCGGCCTGCACCTGCTCGACGATGCCACGGGTCTCGACGAGGCTGTTACGGACCTCGGCCATCTGCTGGATCAAGCCGAGGTTCGATGGGTCTGCGTTGTCGAGTGCGCGCTGCACGCGCGGGAGATCGTTCTCCAGCGCGTCCATCGTCTTCTCGGCTGCCTCCATGACGGAGTGCAGCTCGGTCTTGTTGACGCTGATGATCTCGCCTGCGTTGGCAGGGGCGCGTCCTTGGGTCGTGTTTTCCACTGTCCGCTTTCCTTCAGGCTTGGGCGCGCCGAACAAAAGGGCGCGCACGTAGAGGAACAACCTCGCGTCGCTTCACCGATCCGAAGCTCGCGCCGTGTCCCCCACGCCCGTCTGCGCTACGTCTGGCCTGCGCGTTCAGCGAGGCCCGTGCGCCGAGGAAGTGGACAGCAGCTCGACTGCTCTACTCGGTAGCCGATCCCCCGCCGCCTTGTCCAGCGCGAAGCTGCGACAGGCGCTCCAGGATCACCGCACCGAAGGCGTCGCCGAGCCGCCCGCGCGGGACTGCGACGTACGGCAGCGGGCCAGACGGCTTCGAGCGCTTGACCGTCTCGGGCGGCGGCGTCGGCGCCTCGGGCGCAGCAGTGGGCGCCTCGACCTCGGCGCTCTCGCTCTCGCCAGCACTGAGTGCGCGCGTGCGACCGATCAGCGCGGCCGAGCGCAGCGAGACCTCGCGCTCTGCTACCTCCTGACCGGAGGCGCGGCGGACGAGGCCACACATGCGGCTCTGCAGGCCGTCGTCGGGCGAGGCGACTGCGTGCTGCTCGGCCTCTTCATTCGCGTCCTCCTCGAACTTCTCGGGCGTCGAGAGGACGGCAGAGACGCGCTTCGCTGCCGTGCGCAGGAGGCGCAGGAGGTCCGTCAGCTCCTGCCGGCGGGCGCGCGCGATCTTGCGACCGGCGTGCCCCTCGACGCCTTCGAGCGCGAGACCGACCTGATCGAGCAGTGAAGCGGCGTCGATGACTGGCGCCTCCATGCTCTCGCCGCCCTCGTCGTCCTCGACCTCGATGTACGTGCCGGAGCCCTCGCCCGCGAGCGCGTCGCGGAAGTGCTCGGACGACTCCGTGATCGCGCGGGTGTGGCCGTCGATCCGGTTGAGCTGCCGCGTGATGAGCTGGTGAAGCGAGATCGGCGACGACGGGTCGTTCTCGTCGTAGTTCACGAAGCCGGTCGCGCGCGAGGCGATGCCCAGCTCGGCGCAGACAGAGCGGCCCTGGTAGTAGCACTGACTCGTCAGCGACCAGAGGGCCTCGGACGCATCGACGAGGCCGACGACGGCGCCGCGCAGGCGGTCGTTCGCAAGGTCCAGCTCGTCGGAGAGCGGGCCGTGGACCCACGTCGGCAGCTTACGCGCGTGCGTCTCTGCGCCTTGCGCCTCGCCGCCTTCGTCGATAGCGGGCTCCTCGTCCTCGACGCGCTCGCCGTCGCCATCGGGGTCGGGGTCGGCGGGCGTGGCCTCGCTCTCGCCCTCGTCGGGCGCGACGACCTCGTCAGCCCCTGCCTCGGCCTCGACTGCCGGCTCGACGGCGGCTTCCTCCTCGCCCTCGGGCGAGTCCTGCGAGTGCGTCGCGGTCGCCGTGCCTTCGGGGCGCAGCAGCGTTGAGAGGCGGTTCTCGGGGTCAAGCGTGCGCTCCTCGACGAGCACGCGCTGCTCCTCTGGCTTATAGGCGCGCATGACTGACTCCCTCTCTTGGTCGATCCCTTCGCGGTTGTCGGGCACGCGGACGCGGTCGGCGGGCGTCAGCTCGTACGCCTGGCCGTGCGTCAGCGTGCGCCACTTCGTCGAGCGGCCGATCACCTCGATGTCGTCGCTCGTGATCACGCTGCGCGTCTGCGCCTCTGCGAGCGCCCAGCGGTCGACGGGGATCGGGCAGACGGACTGCTCGACGTACTCGGACGTCACGGACTGGACGCGGATCAGCTTGCCGGTGCGCGAGCGGATCTCGGCGACCTTCTTCGGTATCCAGCCGGCCGAGATGCCGCGCATCCAGCCGCCCGCGTACATGCGGCCGACAGCAGCAGCGAAGCGAACGTGCGGATCGTCGGCGAGGTCCGCGGGCATGAACTCGACGTCGGACCACAGCTCGTGCGTGGCCCCGCGCCGGTACGTCGCGCGCCAGAGGCCGCGACCCACGGGCGGGATCTCGTACTGGTGACACCACGGGACGATCGGCAGCTCGTCCCACGAGCGGAAGTCGATGCCCTCGACGGACAGCTCCTTCTGATCGCGGCCGTCCTCACCGGAGACGACGACGAAGCGCACGACCGTCGCGCCCTTCGGTGCCTCGGGCGCAGGCGCGGCGTGGACGAGCGTCAGCGCGGAGCGGCACAGCACGCGGTCCCGCATCTCCGCCAGGCCCGAGCCGTCGCTAGCGGGGACAGCGTGCGAGAGCAGCTCTTCGAGGTAGTCGTCGCGCCGCGTAGCTTGGGGCTTCGCGAGGCCGTCGATGGGCAGGCGCCCGCCGTACATCTCGGCTGCAGTCTTCATGCTCTTCACTCCGTCGTGCGGCCCACGGGCAGCGCCGTGCAGCGGCAGTTGATGACCTCGCCGGGGTCGCCGTTCGGGTCGCCGGGGTACTGGAGGCCGTTCTCGAACTCCTCGCCCATCGCGACGCGCTCGCCGTTCAGGTCTCCGTGCGAAGGGCGCTCACGCCCGTCGAGCACGGTCGACCACTCGATCTCGTCTACGGCCATGTCCTCGTACAGCTCCTGCTTCGCCGAGTTCATCGCGATGCCCGTCTCGGTGCGCGCGATCGTGCGTGCGCGCTCCATCGAGGCGCGGAAGACATCGCGGACGCGCTTCGCCATGTCCTCGGTCGAGGCGCCGTCCTCGATCGAGCCGAGGATCGACCTGTTGACGGCGTCGCGGATCGTGTCGTTGACGCGCACCAGCTCGCCGAGCTGCTTGTCGACGTAGCGCGACACGAGCTGCGGCAGGCGCTTCGACTGGAAGTCGAGCAGTTCCGCGTCCTCGACGCCGAGGTCGCCGAGCGCGCGCCAGGCGCTCTTGCCGCCCGCCTCGTACGCCTTGCGCAGCGGGCCTTCGATCGCGAGCGCCATCGAGTTCTTGTCGATCTCGCGCAGGATCGACTTGATCTGCTTCGCCGTCAGCTCGGCCGGCGCGGCGCGCAGCACGACGTCGTCCGACATGAGCGCCGTGATCTCGACGTCCGACAGCGAGGCGCCCATCACGGGGAGCGAGCGCAGGAGCGCAGAGGTCGAGACGCCCGCCTCGCGTGCGAGAGCGCGCACGACGCGGCGAGACATGCGCTGGATGACGCGCACGAGCTTGCCGTACATCGCGTTCTCGTGCGTGCGCGACTCCTTGATGTAAGCCGCGATCTCGGCGCGCATCGTCGCAGCAGAAGGACCGCGGCGGCGGCGAATAGGCGGGCGGGCCACCCGCCGTTCGCCTCGTCCGCTGGGAGTCTTCGGAGGCTTCGGGAGAGTGGCCCGCCCTGAGAAGAGAAGAGAGCTGGCCTGAGCTGGGCCTGCGCTGACCCCAGCAATACGCGCAACGGGCTCCTTGCGCAAGAGCGCGACGACGCGCCTCGCGATGCGCTCCTCGTCGAACGCTGCCGTCTCGGCCGCTGCGATGTTGTCGCCGGAGTCCGTCTCGGGCTCCTCGGGCGGCTCCTCGACGCCGATCTCAGGCGGCTCTTCCTCCTTCGCTTCGGGCTTCGGCGGCGGCGGCGCTTCGCTGACGCCCGTGAACGAAGGCGGCTCCGCGGGGGCAGGCGGCGCTTGCTCGAAGGCGAGTGCTGCGCTCGCGGTGCCCATGCCGGCCGGTATCCACCACTCGTCGGCCCACGGGTGATCGTCGAGGTCGACGCCGAGGTCGAGGAACTCGTTCGCGCGGCGCAGCGTGACGCCGGAGCGCATGAGCGCTTCGAGCGCGGAGAGACGCGCAGAGAGGTCCTCCTGCAGGGCCTCGACCTTGTCGAAGTTGAACAGGCCGTCGACCTCGGGCGCGATCGTGTGGATGATGCGCTCGTTGATCGGCTCCGCGATCGCGTGCGCGAGCGGCAGGATCTTGTTCTCGTACAGGATGCGCCGCTGCACCTTGAGCCCCGCCTCGCCGAGGCCCGACGCGCCCTCGAAGTACGAGAGCATGAGCGGCGTGATGCCAAGCAGGCGAGCAGTGACGCCGAGGTGGTTCTGGCGCCACGCCTGGAACTCCATGTCCTTCGGCGCGAAGCCCATCAGGTTCACGCCCCAGTCGCCGCTCACGACCACGTAGCGCGAGGACTTCGGCGTGCCGTATCGCTGCGCGAGCTTCTGCTCCAGCGCGATGCGGTCCTCTTCCGGGATCTCGGCGTCGCCTTTGTAGTTGAACATCACGCCGGGCGCGCCGCCCGAGCGCAAGGTCGTCTTCGTGTAGTGCTGCGCCATGCGCTCGGTGTCGTTGTCGAGCTGGCCGGGCGTCAGCGGCGAGACGCTCGACCACGGCATCTCGGGATCAGGCGCTAGGTAGAGCGGCACGACAGCGTCGGGCGACAGCATGATCGGCGCACCCTGGCCGCGCTGCACGATCCAACCCTCGATCGTAAAGATGTCGCTGTCGGAGAGCTTCGGCTTGACCCATGCGGGCGGGATCAGGCGCAGCTCTTCGGGCCAGCCGCGAGGCGTGCGGCCTGCGATCTCGGTGCCTGCCTTCTGGATGTAGGCCGCGCCCTGGTCGCCGTGCATCTGCACGACGATCTGCGAGACGAACTGCCGCCAGGTCTGCGCGCGGTTCGGTCGGCGGAAGAGATCGAACAGCGGGCCGTCCTCGATCAGCTCTGCGTCCTCTGCAGTGCCTGCCCAGAGCTGCCAGTCGCCCCGGTTCAGGGCGTTCCAGATGACTTGGTTGCCGGCGTAGTAGGACGGGAGCTGCTTGTACGCGGAGCGTAGGTCGGAGGTCGGATCGGCCTGCAGCAGATCGAGACCGCGCTCGAACTCGTCGAACGCCGAGAGGCCCGTGACGTCAGACCGACGCGATACGCCCGTCGGCGTGGGAGCTGTGACCTTCGGCCTTGCGCGCCGCGCTGCGCTCCTGCTCACGTCAGGTCTGCCCCGAGGTCGTTGTCATCACAGCCCATCTCTGCAGGTAGCGGAGAACGCTTGCATGGCACAAGCGAGCCGTGGCATCTTTCGGCCGCTTGCCATCCCCTGCTGCGGGGCCGGGTCTCTGACTCCTACCTCGGAGGCTCGGCTCCGCGGCCCCACCCGAAGGCAGCAGCGCGCGTCAGCCGAAGTAGATCGTCTTCATCGGGTCGACCAGGCCCATCGCCTTCACGTCGCCGAAGGCGAGGATGAAGGCGTCCGCGCGGTCGGGCGAGCCGTCGAAGTTCCGGCGCAGCTCCTCCTTCGAGAGCATCCGCATGCGACCGCCCGCTGACACGGGGTACGTGTACGGCCGCGAGCAGAGCTGGTGGATCAGGATCGGGTCGCCGTCGAAGCCGAGCTTGCGCTCGTTGAGCAGCATGCCGCCGAGCGCCAGGGGCTTCGCCTCGTTGAGCACCGCGTACTCGCGCGTCTCGCACCAGAGTTCTGTGCCGAGGTTGTCGTAGCGCTCCTTGAGCTTGCGCGACGGGCGGCGCCCGTTGTCGACGCCAGCGACGAGGAAGCCGAGCTTGCGCAGCGTGTCGATCGGCCCGACGCCGAGGCCGACGTCGATCCTGAAGCGCGTCCTGCGCTTCAGCTCGCGCGTCAGCTCCTCCTCCTTCGGCACGCCCCACCAGCGACGGGCCATCGAGATCGCTCGGCCAACGATGTCCACTTGGTCGATCTTCGCGACCGTCACCATCTCCAGACCGACGTTGTCGCGCTGCGCGATGAAGACGCACTCGTCGGAGCCGTAGCGCGCGGGGTCGATGCCGATGTCGAGCGGCTCCTCCGGGTCGGGCTCGCGGCGAAGGACGAACGCCTGCATCAGCTCCTGCGGGCGGTAGACGGTGTCCGCCCTGCCCTCTGCAGGGAAGCGCCCGTAGACGAACGCCTGCACGATCGCCGAGTCCTCGCCCCACGACCTGATCCAGCGATCGCGCTCGGCGATGCCTTCGGGCGTCGATGCGCGCGAGCTTGCGGTGTACGGGACGTTCATCGTCACCCAGCCCTGCCCTCGCCGCGGCGTCATGAACACGTCGTAGAAGAACCCAGACGTGCGGATCGGGTTCGCGAGGATCAGGAAGCGATGACCGCGCGAGTTGACCGACGTGTCGATCGTCCGCAGCACGATGTCGTCGATCGAGCTGGCCTCGTCCGCGAGCCAGAAGACGTGCTCCGCGTACATGCCCGAGAGACCCTCGGCCTGCTTCTCGCCAGAGGCGCCGCGCCTCGTGTACCGCGCCGTCCCCTGCCGCGTGAAGAGGAAGTGCTCCTTCGGCTGCTTGCGCGAGCGGATCGTGCGGTCGCCCATGTCGAACAGCGCCTGCAGCCACGGGCTCTTCGAGTAGTACGTCGCAAGCTCCTGCCAGATGTTCGTCTGCACGTTCGTCGCTGAGGCCGAGATGATGCCGACCTTCGACTTCGGTCGCGTCGCGAGGAACCACCACGCCGCTTGCGCCGCACAGAAGCCTTTGCCGATGCCCTTCGCCCCGGCGACGGCCGTGCGTTGATAGACGTCGACGCTCCGCAGGATGTTCTTCTGGAACGGGTCGTTGGTCGCGCCGAGGACGTCAGCCGCGAACGCGCACGGCAGGTGGGCGTACTGCCGCATGCGCTCGGCCGAGGCCGTGAACCCAGCGACGTCCATCAGCCTCTAGTGTGTACCGGGTCAGGCTACTCGTCGTCGAGGGGCTCGCCGTCGTCGGGCCAAGGGAAGGGCGCATCACCGCGAGCAGCAGCGCACAGCTCGCCGTACGGGCGCAGCTCCTTCGGCCCGAGAGACAGCGTGCTGACGCCGCCGTGCAGCTCGCGTCGCTCGCCTCTCTCCGTCAGGTCAGTCGCCGTTGCCCAGCCGCTCCACCGCACGTCGTGGTACGCGCGCTCGGGGCCGACGACTCGACCGAGAACGTAGGCGTCAGCGCGCAAGCCCGCCTCGTAGCAGGTCACGATCAAGGGCCACGGCTCGGTTCGCCGCGTGCCCTTCACGTCAACCGTGAAGCCCGCGAACAGCTCGAAGTCGAAGCCCCCGTCCCGCAGTCGACCAGCAGGCAGGCTGCCGATGCGCGAGTGCGGCAAGATGTGCCCCCAGTTGTCGCAGGCGAAGACAGCCTCCGCGAAGGCGCCGACGCCGTTCGCGTCAGGCGCACACTCGCGCCGGTTCGCCTGCAAGCGTCCCCATCGAGCCATCTCGTCGCCCTTCGCTCGCCAGGAGCCGTCGCAGCGCCTGCAGCCATCGTCGGCCCGGTGGACGCGCGGGCAGAAGTCGCAGTCGATCGCGTGGTTCATGACGTCACCTCAACCGGCATCCCCCCTCCGGGTCAAGCTGCACCGCGTCAGGGTTCGTCCGGCGCGTCTGCTTCGTCGAAGAGCGGGCCGTCTCGCCCCGAGACCCGCGCTCTTGCGATCGCCGCATAGCCCTCGTCCCTCTCGATGCCGATGACGCGGAAGTCTTCGCAGAGTGCTGCCATGAGCGTCGTACCGCTGCCGGCGAACGGGTCGAGGACGACGCCACCCGGAGGCGTCACGAGGCGGCAGAGGTAGCGCATGAGGGCGAGCGGCTTGACCGTCGGGTGGTTGTTGCCTTCGCCTCGCTCTGCCTTGCTCGCCTTGGCGCAGTAGAAGAAGCGGGCGGCGGAGCCGGAGTCGCCGTCGCGTTCGTATCCGTTTGCAGGCCAGCCTGCCATGTATGCCGCTCGGTTCTCTGTCGGTTTCGGCCTTCGCTGACCACTCCCGCTCGTCGTCTGCGGAAACAGCCCCACCACCTCGTCGCTGCCGTCGTGGATCAGGTTCGCGGGCCAACGGCCCGCCGGGTCGCCGCCTCGCGGCCCAGGTGTTGCCGCAAAGTTGGTTGAGCCTTCGTCGGTGTAGCGCCTATCCCGTGACGCCTCGCCTTCTCGGGTGCGACCTTCCCCGGTCGTAGCCACCCTGCACCCATCCACGTTGATCGCGCCCGTGCCGTGCGCCAGGACGTTCTCGGCCACGGTGCCGTCGAGCGGCTTGCGCGCGACGGTGATCGGCTCCATCGCGGGCTTCAGCGCGGTGCCCCAGCCGGCCCACTGCTTCGCGGCGTCGGTAGCGGGGGCGGTGATGTTGCGGTCAACGAACTTCGTCCCGCCGTCCATGTCCCACCCACTCATTGCGTTCTTCTGAACCCCCAGCACCTCGCGCTCGGCCCATGCGTCTCCCGGTTGACCCTTGCGGCCGTTCAGCCTCCACACCTCAGCGTCCATGCTGTCGTCAAATCCCATGACGACCTTCATGGCAAGCCAAAGATCCCATCGTGGAACGCCGAACGACTTGCGGTTTGGCTGGGTGAAGTTGCACATGGAATTGAACCCAAGCCCAAGCCGCTCTTCTGCGGTTCGCTGTTTTACCCCGGAAGCCTTTAGCGCATTATCCAGAAATGCAGCGACCGCACGA
>Ga0194128_10010707_pt1 | contig 10833 bp, 12 predicted proteins | sample TA2KigCa65mmetaG_FD_148650 | JGI IMG/M metagenome (GOLD analysis project Ga0194128, IMG submission 148650) | Freshwater microbial communities from Lake Tanganyika, Tanzania - TA2015037 Kigoma Deep Cast 65m | ecosystem: Environmental > Aquatic > Freshwater > Lake | place: Tanzania: Lake...
GTATCAGCACCTAGGAGTTTCTTACAGAAAGCAACTCCGATTTCCTCTGCTTCTACTCCGTTAGCATCAGAAGTATCTTCATTAGCAACAACAATAACTTGTGTTACGACGTTGTTTTCATCAAGCTGACAAAAATGTGCCATAGTCTTTATATAAGTGATTACTAGTGTTTAAGTATTTATTATACTATAAGTTTGGTAACCTGAAAAGTCAGGTGTGAGTATTTATGTTATATAACGAAGTATGACGATACCGGAACCACCAGCCGCCCCGGGGCTGCCCGAAGTTCCCGTTCCACCTCCACCTCCACCACCAGTATTAACAGTCCCCTGAGTAGCTACAGTTGAACTAACAGCACCGAGTCCACCGCCACCTGACCCACCCGATCCACGAGTTCCACTATAGGATCCGCCGCCGCCGCCACCTGCATATGTTGTATTAGATCCTGAAATAGATGATGGTGATCCAGAACCACCATTACCACCTGTATTAATACTACCATTACCACCAGGACTTCCGGCGCCGCCGCCGCCTCCTCCACCATCATTATAGTCTTGATACCATCCTGCACCACCAGGGTTTCCTTGACCAGGAGGAGTAGCTGGACCTGGATTGTTAGCAGGAGTTCCACCTCCACCAGCACCGGCTCCACCACCACCAGATCCACCAGGACCACCAGCGTTTGGTGATTGGTTTTGACTTGCACCGTATCCACCACCAGTTGAGGTTACTGATACTGCTCCGCCAATAACAGAAGAATCAGATCCTTTTGTATTAACAGCTCCACCACCACCAACTGTAACTACATAAACAGTTGGACCTGCCGTTGCAGTGAATGTAGAGGTTTTAAATCCTCCTGCACCGCCACCTGCACCACCTGCACCGCCGCTACCGCCACCACCGCCGCCGGCAACAATAAGATACTCAACAGTTGCGGAATTCCCTAAGGAAGTTACCTCAAAATTTTGTGTCCCACTAGTAAAGGTATGGATTGTATACACACCACTAGTAGTTTTTGTCCCACCAGTTGCAGAAAAAGCAGCACCAGCAGTGGCATTAGTTCCTTGATTTCTTGATCTACCAAAAACATCTGCGAAAGGAGCGCCTATTCTCGTTGATCTAATACCCATCTGTCTTTCCTCTTATTAGATATCAGTATCGCCAAGGATTTGATAGTTTACAATACTACCAATACCTGCCCCCCCTGATGCTGGTGCTGTAACTTCTACAACAATCTTTTCTTGATTTACGAGAACCAGTGGATAGTTCATCTCAAAGAAGAATGTTTCGTTTGATGCAAGGTCCACTCTTGCTAGACGATGTGCGGTCACTCCAACACCAGTCACAGGAGATGCAACGCTACTTGGATAAACGTAGAGAGATGAAGTAGCAGTAGCAAGTCCAGTATTATGCATTACGATGCCACGAACATAACTGGTTGATGCAATACCAACACCACCAGCAGTTGCAGTCGTTCCAACAGTCAAAATACCAACTGTTGCGATACCTGTAACTGATTGAATGCCTAATAGTTTAGTTCTTTTGAGTGCCATTGATATATACTTTTTAAGTTATTTAGTTAAACAGCGCGGCATCAAGTTCATTAAAACTTTCACCACTTCCACCAGAACTACCAGATCCACCAGCGATACTAATATCAACTGTTGTGCCACTAACAGCAAAAGTATTTCCAGTTCCAATGAAGTTCAGTGTTTTAACTGGTCCTGATGTGATAGAAGTCCCTGCTGATGAAATACCAAGATTAAATCCACCAGTGGCAGTGACGATACCAGAGGCATTTAAACTTGTTGCACCAATGGTTCCAACAGTAATGTTAGGAGTCCCAGAAAGACCCGTTGCATTACCAGTGACATTACCAGTTACATTACCAACAACTCCACCAGTAGCCGTGGTAACACCAGAAACTACAAGACTATTAGTCCTTACATCTGTAGTGGCGGCAATACCAGTTAAATTAGCACCAGACCCACTGAAACTTGTGGCAGTTATAACTCCAGAAGCGTTTATATTTGTTACACTACTGATTCCAGAACCACCAAGATCAAGACTATCTCCCGATTGGAGTTCTTGAAGTTGGTTCGCATTTGGATTATAAATCAGCGGATATCTATCTGCCATTATATCTGAATAGTCTTTTGATTATTTATGCCACATTAAAAGAGATGAATCCTTTTGTTCCGTTTCGTTGAAGAACTCCAAGTTGTTCTCCGTGTAATGCCAATGAAGCGGCACCAGATCTTCTACCGATTGTTAGACTTGTCATTGCCGTTGTGTTTAGAGTCGTTCCGAACACAATGCAGTAAAAGCGCCCTGATGATGTTGGCGCGGCGGCAAAAGTCAGTTGGTTCTCACTGATCGTATAAGAAACAATCGGTTCTTGTATTACACCGTCCAGTGATAACAGTAAGGTATAAGGATTGGATGTGAAGTATGGACTACCACCAAGTGTCAGATTGAAAGTTGTTTTGGACCCATTAAACTGATTTGAGATATCATCAAGTTTGATGTAAGGTCCAGTTTGTTGCGGACGCCCTATGTAAGCCATTGGAGGTTTTTTGAGTATTTATGATTAATACAAATACCAGATATACCAACCTGTGTCTTGGATATTTCTTTGTGGTTTTTGAGTATTTAATGTCGGATGCTAGATGGGGAATAATGTATTCAGTATTATTATATATGATGTTGGAGAGAGTGTCAATCTACAATCTCTTCGTTATTTAGACTGTAAATGGAGAATTATAATAAACTGGATTTTGTGATTGTGATTCAACAGAAGTATTAGTTAATGATCCAGTAATAGATGGTGCATAAACAGATACGCATCCACCACCACCAGCACCACCCCAACCGGCAGGACTATAAGATCCCCCCTGATCTCCACCTTTTGCTGTGACTAAGTTTGTTCCCAAAGAAACGGTTTGTCCCCTAAGGATAATATGTCCTCCACCACCTCCACCACCACTATCTGTACCAGACCCACTAAAAGTAGGAGTTTCTGCTCCTCTCGCAGTTATACTTCCAGAAGAAATAGTAATAGTAGGAGAGAATAGTAAAATAATGCCACCACCCTTTCCACCAGGGGTGCCGACGGTATCAGAACCACCACCACCACCGCCGCCAGCAAATAACTTGTTCGAACCAGGAATATCTCTTAATGGAGATGGAATGAATACACCACCAAGGCCTCGCGCACCGGAATTATCTTGCCCCCCCTCAAATCCACTATTATAGGCAGCCCCACCCCCACCACCGCCAGATCGTGAACCAGGTTGGTGGTTTCCACCACCACCACCTATTCCATATGCAGGTTGATTCCCTGATCCAGGATATGCTGGTTGTCCACTATAATTAAAAGTTCCGTCATAAGAATCTCCCTTTCCTCCACAATTTGGAGATGATGGAGATCCACTGGATGGAGCTCCTAAACCACCGCTTTTACCAAATCCAAGAGCAGTTAAAGTTCCACCATTGATTACTGCAGAAGTTGATGCAAGAATTGCAATAACTCCACAATTATCACCAGTATCAGAAGTTGCGGTTACTGGACCACCTGGCATAGAAAATGTTGTAAATTGAGCCATCCTTACAACATAACATCTAGTTTCAGATGTAGATGGGAACGGTGCAGTGCCAGTTACATAATTTGCAGTCGTTATAGTATCAGTTCCCGGATAAACTGGTTGAAATGGTTGACCACCAAGTCCCCCACCAATATTAATCGTAGTGCTATTTGGAATAGAGGCGATTGTATGTATTGAATAATTTCCAGACTTTGGTGCATTTGGACTATTAGTATGCCACTGATACAACATAATTCTATCACCAACAGCAAACTTATTTGAATTTGGATTTACCGTTGTAATAGATGTTGAACTTAAAGAAGCAACTCTTAAAGAAGCACAGGCTCCACCAGGAGCTACTGGTGTTGGATGTGTTGCTAATGTTACCGTTCCACCAGTAGCGGAAAAAGATCCATCAGACCCAGACCCAAACCAAAATTGAGATAATGTAAGGGGTGGTGCAGCAGCACCTGCAACGCCACCACCAAATCCAGTTAATCCTAAAATTGGCATTTTCAAATCCCCCCTAATTAAGCAGAAGTTTTCAGTCTATTTGCAATGACTGTAAATGTTGCACTCGCAGTTTTAATAATCGTATAAATGTGTAAATCATACCCAGAAGTTCCACCGGCAGAAGGTGCGGAACCTCCTATCCAATATTCAGTCACTGCACTACCATCAATAGTAAGTTGTGCGGAATAAGCGGCGGCGGCCGCTGTCGTAATCAACGTAACAGAAATCACCTCACCAGTGTTCATCACGGTATTTAACGAAGTTGATGAATTATAACGAATATTTGGAGTCGAAGTTGTTGTTTCAGTCGTTGTAAATAAATGGACCATTCCATTTTCAAGATTAATATTTGTATTATCACTTAATTTACCAGCGGTAATATTAGCGCCCTCTCTTAACAAACTTGAGAAATCTACACCGGGAACTTGAAGATAACCACCACCTAAAGCCCAATATGCAGGTGTGGCATTATTCCAAGTTAAAGTCTTATCGCCGCCGGCGCCACCAAAAATTGTAATACCACCACCATCGGCAGTTGAGTTTGATGCCGATGTTGTGGTTCCAATACCAATATTCTTATCTTCTACGACCAGATTAACGGTATCAATCGTTGTGGTAGTACCTTGAACAGTAAAGTTTCCGGTGACTGTTAGATCATTGGATACAGTTGCAAATCCAACGACAATATTTGGAGTTCCTGAAAGACCCGTTGCATTTCCTGTTACATTACCAGTTACATTACCAGTGACATTACCAGTTACGGGACCAACAAAACTTGTGGCAGTTACGACACCAGATGCATTTAGACTTGTGGCACCAATCGTTCCAACTGTAATGTTAGGAGTTCCAGTCAGTCCTTGTGCAGTTGTCGCCGTTCCAGTTAATGTTCCAATAATAGTCGCACCATTAGGAAATGTAGGAGCACCACTTCCTGCCTCATTCTTAATATTATTAACTCGTATTTCAGACATCTTGTCTTATAACTTTTAAGTTATTTATGCCATCAAGTATCAATAGGTCTTTCAAACTCTGTTCCTTCCTGAACAATACCATCACCATCACCATCAATTGCATTTGGATTATACTCTGCATCCTTGACAACCTTACCACCAAAATCATAAAGTTCTTTGGTGGCATCTGCCTTCTTATTATAAATCTTTCGGTGCTCGTGTTCTGTGGTCCAATGATTATTTCCACGATAGAAAATCGTTTGTGGACCACGGCCAACATCTTGAATATGTTGAATATGATATTTTGCCATAACAATACCTTTTTTAGTTATTTATTGCCTGGTGTTCTGGAAGCTTCGGTAATAAGTCAAAAGAGATAATCGTTCGTTGTTTTCTTGATGAGTTGGGATGAACGAAGTGTAGTGTATAAGACGGAGCAATAAACAGTGTTCCCTCCTTTACATCTTGTGGATATGCAAGTGTTGTTGTATCCGTTCTAGGGTCTTGCCACGGAGCAACAAAACAAGTGGGAGTGTGATGTTTAGGGTCATATTCCACATAAAGAACACCAGAAAATCCCCAACTCTTGTGATTGTGAATCGTCTGGTGGTCTCCTTGTTTGTATCTCACCGACCAGCAATCAGTCATACTACAAGTGACTTGTGCTTCCTGACAGAACTCAAACAGTTGAGGACGAATAAGGTCTTGGAGATAGTGTAAGTAGTTCTTATTGTTAGTGCTTCTGTCGGTCTCAAAGGTTTGTAGTGTGGTTCTTACAAACTTTTGAGAGTTGATGCGATTTAGGAGACCCTTTTTTTTGAACTGCCAGTCATCAACTTGATACTGATAAGAGGGGTATTCAAAAAGTGGTGCTTTCATCGTGCTCTGTCCCAAGCACAGTGAGCTCTTTGTCCGTCTTGTAAAACATAATGAAAGAAAATATTATGGTAATAACAAGATTTTTTCTTTTTACCGAATCCGTGTTTACCATAAGGCATAGCAATTCGTTCGTGTGGACGCTCGCATCCCTTATAAAGAACACCATCACCAGGTTCAAGATAAAGGTCTCTCCATTCACCAGGAACTAATACTTGTGTTTTCTTTTTATCCGCATAAGTATCAGGAGTTTTGATACGGAATGCCCAAGGTTCTTCCAAATCAGTAGAGACGTGAACACTAATAGAGATTTCACAGGCATCTCTATCGGCATGACGTGCAAGTGACATCCCGCTGCGATAAAATCTGTCGTAATAATAAGTGTTATAAAGTTTCCGACCGATCACTTCTTCAAGTTTCATACGAATACCTGAATGGATTGCACGATATTGTGGGTGCCAATAGCGGGCGGTGGACCCCTCTACCTGCATTTCCACTTCTTGATGGGTAAACTGATCTGGTTTCTTGCCCCAGTAATTAATCTGTCCCGTTATTTCTGGAACTGGGTGATAAAGTTCTTCTGGATCCCATAAGTCTTTGATGACTAGGTATCCGTTCTTCTCAAAACTATCATTGCAAGTCCAAGCAGTACCAGTGTTCTGCCGCTCCTGCATCATCAGTTGCAGTTCTGTCATTTGCTCTGCCATAATTCAACTCCTTTTTTTTCTACCGAGTTCCCATCCTTTACCAGGGCACTCTTTACAAAATTTTTCTTCCATTTGATTTGACCACCATTTTTTACCAACTTTTGCTAATCTGACTTTTTCTTTTGTTTCCTCGCTTTGTTTTTTACCAAAGTTTGGATTATTTTCGCCAGAATTTTTTTCTCTGAATTTTGCTTTTGTTTCTTCACTATGTTTTCTACCAATCCAAGGATGTGGTTGGTTTTTCCAAGTTTCAGTGGTTCTTTCTCTTAAAAGTTCTATTGTTTCTTTGGAATGAGACTTCCCATAAAAAGGATTATTTTTTCCCTGATAGGTTCTTCTTCTATCAACCCAACCATTATGTTCTTTACCAATTTGAGATATTTTACTTTTTGTTTCTTCGGTGTGTTGTTTTTGGTAAAAAGAATTTTCTTCACCAAATTTTTTCTCCGCATAGTAAAATCCAGTTGTTTTTTGCCTTGCTTTATTTGCAAAGTGTGGATTTTTATCTACTTGATAAAACTCGTGCAAATCTATCTCAGCTTGAAGTGCTTCTTCCCTTGTGGAAAAAGTTTCAAGAACTATCTTATTAGTTGGACTAAAAGTTTCGTCGTGATAAGAACCAAGATAATCATCATCCTCTGGGAGGCAGTCGGAGGTTCTACAACCTATATACCCCCTCCCAAATTCTTCATAAGAGTAATAAACATAATGATTTTCCATAGTTTTATTATCTTTAATAATAACTATTTAGTCAGTTCTATCGGTGTTCTATTTCCACCGGGAACCCACGCACCAACCTACCAAACTCTTACGAACACCCTTTGTAACTTTAAGAACTCTATGCATCGTCCTAGAATCAAACAGGATTACAGTACCACGCTTACGAGGAGCAATATAACTATTCCCTGCTTCATCAAGAAGTTGCAAGTTGCCACCCTCATAATCATCGGGGTCGCTCAACTGAACCACGAAAGAAAGTTTACGAACAAGTTCAATATTTTCATTTACGAAGTCTTGTGCAAGACCATCTTGACGATTACCAACACTTACAGGTTTGTATTGAGTGGCAAGCCCTGCATCATTGTGCCATCCATAGAACTGCCCTGCCTCATACTTGGTGAATTGCATTGACTCACCATCAATACAGTGCAGATCATACAAGAAGTTCTCACGATTTGCACGTTCGATATAGTGCCAGACAAATCCACCGACCCAGTGTGTGGTGGGTATCCAGGCATTTTGTGAGTTTCGTTTGTCTTTATTCAGTGCGTCTCCGTGTAATTTTGAGTCGCCCATCTGGTCGTCAAACTTTTCTGTAAGATCTCGTTCGAGAATATCTACTACGTCCTCTGGTAGATCACTAAAATACCAAATTGATTGAAATGCCATATGTGAATAATGTATTCAGGTTTATTATATAGGAAGTTGGGGGAAGTGTCAAATATTAGGTTGGATAAGCAATAATAACAATGCCAGAACCGCCTCTTGCACCAGGAGCTCCAGGATAAGTTGGTGGATTTGCTGATGATAAATGACTACCACCACCACCGCCGCCAGTATTTGCCCAACCTTCTGCACCTTGATTGCCAAGATAAGAAGCTGGAACTGGACCTGCACCAGCATTTCCTCCACCTGCATATGGACCACCAGTATTTCCTCCTGGTCCAGTACCGCCATTAGTTCCCGGAGCATTTACACCACCATAAGAAGCTCCGCCGCCGCCGCCGCCGATCCAAAATCTAGATCCACCAGGACCTGGCATTCCAATATTTTGAGATGGATCTTGAAATGTTGTTGGAAGTTGAATACCTAAACCACCAGATCCACCAGTTCCATTATTTCCAGCAATACCAGGTCCACCAGCACCACCACCTCCACCAGAACCGTCTGGTTGACTTCCTGCACCACCAGGATTCTTATACGAAGTATAATCTGCGGGTGCAGTTTTACTTCCAGCAGATCCAGCGGAAGAACTTCCATGTTGGGCTCCACCACCGCCAGATCCACCAGATGTGCCAGATCCTCCTCCACCACCTCCACCACCACCAGATGCGGTGATACTACCGAAAGAAGAAGATTCTCCTTGTTTTCCAGCTTCTCTACCAGGTGCAGACTGTCCTCCTTGCCCACCCTGTCCAACTGTTACTGCGTATGGAGATCCTGATGGAAGAGTTTGAAGAGATGCAGGAGGTGTGATGAGAACTTCACCGGCGCCGCCGCCGGCAGATCCATATATAGCTGGCGATGAATCACCACCACCTCCTCCACCACCAGCTACGATTATAATCTCAGCACTACTAATCGTTGATCCACCAACAGTAAAAGTTCCTGGTTGAAGGAAAGTGTGGATTGTTTTTCCATTGTAGAAGCTAATATTTCCACCAGTTGCTTTTGTAGTACCTGATATTGAAGGGATTTGATACCGAACTACGACTATACCTGAACCTCCGGCACCACCAAGACTATATCCATCGCCTCCGCCGCCACCACCAGATCCAGTGCCTTGAATAGCATCTTTTCCATCCACATTACTTGGTCCACCACCTTGTCCGGCACCAGCATTTCCGATTGGATATGCGTTAGAAGGTCCTCCACCACTCGTTGGACCGGCATTAAATCTTCCTCCACCTCCACCACCAGCATACCACTGATATGATCCACCAGGACCTCTATATCCAGTGGTAGTGTAATCAGGATTATCGCCGCCTGCGATTTTTATACGCAATCCGATACCACCCCAAGAGTTATCTCCTGTACCAGGATTTCCTGGATCACCAGCACCGCCGGCACCTCCACCGCCGCCACCTGCATAGTTTGGTACAGAATATCCGTCACCACCAGGGTATCCTGCACCAGGTCCAACAGGAGCTGGATTACTTGTATATGCATCTCCCGATCCAGTGGTTCCACCATAAGCTGAACCCCCGCCAGATCCACCAGGTCCTCGTGCTGGTCCTGCCCCACCATTAAATCCACCACCACCGCCGCCGCCTCTGGCAACGATCTGTGGACCAAGACTACTTGGTTCACCTAATCTTCCTTGTGTCTGATATCCAGCTTGTGCAAAAGGATAAACATTTGCAGGATTTCCAACATCAGAAGCATATAGTGATGGGCTAGCGTGAGAAGATGCTCCGCCTCTACCAACAGTAACCGTATATGAAACTGGCCCAACAACTGGTAAAGCAGCGCCCCTTAATGGTGCTGGCATATCCGGATGGTTTGAGGTTACAGATCCAGATCCGCCACCACCAGCATTATATGCTCCACCACTTCCACCACCGCCAATAACCATATATTCAAGTTGGTTAGATGTGGCAGACGTATACTCAAATGTTCCCGGTGTTGTAAAAATATGAGCTCTATATTTTGTCCCACCATCGTTATATTCGTGGATTACACCACCAGTTGCAGAAATAGGACCAGCAGGAGCAGTAGTACCACCAGCAGCAGCCTTACCAAATCCAAAACCACCTACACCTCTTGTAACCCCAGTAAAAACAGGTGCTTCTTTCTTATGCCATTCAAACATTATTCAGTCCTCCTATCAAGGTCTAATACCACCGTATCTGAAATTACCATTGTTCGTGGCAAGAACATTATAGTTTCCAACAGTTCCCGTTGCTCCACCATTATAATGAACCGCAAAACTTACAATATCAATATCATTTGCCGTTGATGAGAGTGTTACCGTAGATGCCGTTGCAACTCTTGCCGAAGTTGAGAACCCTGTAACATTATAAGGAGTGAGTCTAATATTAGTTCCAATACCAGTAGAACCAGTGGTGTTACCAGTTCCAGTTGCGTTTTGTGTAAAGATAATCGTATAAGTCGTCAGAGAGTTCTTTGTCGCTGGGAAATCTCTCAACGAAACAATACCCACTTGTCCGTTAGCAAGACTATGAGTGAATACAGTTCCGTTATGAGCATCACACTCTAAAATAACATTAGTAGATCCAGAGATCGCATAAGTTGATGCGGTGCTTACAGTTTCTACTGCACCTTTGATATCAACTCCGTTGCTAAAAGTAAATGCATCAGAATTATTGTTCCAGACAAAAGTCTTATCTCCATCAGATCCACCAAAAATTGTCAGTCCAGCACCATCGGCAGTTGAGTTTGATGCCGATGTTGTGGTTCCAATACCGATGTTTTTATCTTCTACGACCAGATTAACGGTATCAATCGTTGTGGTTGTTCCAT
>Ga0194128_10010708_pt1 | contig 10832 bp, 8 predicted proteins | sample TA2KigCa65mmetaG_FD_148650 | JGI IMG/M metagenome (GOLD analysis project Ga0194128, IMG submission 148650) | Freshwater microbial communities from Lake Tanganyika, Tanzania - TA2015037 Kigoma Deep Cast 65m | ecosystem: Environmental > Aquatic > Freshwater > Lake | place: Tanzania: Lake...
CGCAGCGAGAACGAGCGGAACCAACACCGCAAACACGCCGGGGAGCGCGTACGCGATTTGCTGCCAGAACACCGATTCAGCTTCCGCCATTGCCGCCCCCCTCCATCACAATCTCCCAAAGCTTGTCGCACCGCGCCTCAACCGCCGCGATACGCTCGCTGCACGACTTGCGTTCCGCTTCTAGAGCCGCGTTTGCGGCGACCAACGCTGACTGCGTGGTCGCTTGCGTGGTGCGGCTTTGCCACAGCATCGCGCCGAACGCCGCGGTCACCGATGAAAGCGCCCCCGTGAACGTCCAGCTTTCGTCGCTCATCCGACGACCTCAACCAGTGTCGCACGCATCATCCAATTGATCGTTTTTGCGGCCTCGCCTTGCACGCGAATCTGAAGCCCACCGCTGCTCGTGCTGGCTGCCACGCTCGCGTCCCACGCGGCCGTATCTTCTCCGATCGTGGTGACGGTAGGCGAGCCAACGAGTGCTGTGCTGCCAACCCCGCTGTTACGGTCGATGCAGCCAACTATCCGATATGCCGCGCTTTCGTTGTCAGCGTCGGTGCGACGGCCGACGATAAGGAGGTCGAACGCCATCGTCATATCATCGTCCATTACCAAGGTGGTGATAGGCGTAAGCGTGCCGTTCGTCGTCTGCACCTTGCGCACCACCACGCTTGACTGCGCATCGCCAGCCGAAGCGAACTGACTCGCGCCTTGCACCTGTGAGTAGGTCCAGCGCGTGCGCGCCTCTTTTCCCCCGATCGCCGCTGCGTAATCGTGTGCTACCTGATTCGCATCGCCACCGACGGAGGCCGAAAAATCCCCGTCTACGATGTTGTCGCGACCGCTGACGGTTGCGCTGTAACTGCCGTCAACGATGTTGTTTCGACCGGCGACGATCGCGCTGTTGCCGCCGCTGATCTCGTTGTCGTAACCCCCTAGGATCGCGCTCGTCGTTGGGTCGCCTGGTGTCGCGTCGTCACGTTGGAGCGCCTTCAGCTTGCACAGAGTCCCGCCCACTACCGCGCCGTAGTCGCCATCTTGGATCTCTCCATAGCTACCGCCTGCGATTGTGCCGTGCGTCGTGTCGCCACTGATCGTCGAGTGGTGCGAGCCGACGATCACGCACGCTAGTCCGCCGTTGTCGCCGCCTGTGCCCTCGGTGATCTCGTTGTCGTATCCTGCCAAGATCGCGCGCAACGTTCGCGAGCCGGGAAGCCGGTTGCGTAGCGCGGTCAACCACGCGCCGATCAACACGCTGCCTGCGCCGATCGTCTCCGCTGCGTATGTCTGCTCCCCGCAAACCACGCCTGCCTCGGTCGCAATGTCGGTGCTTGGACGGATCCTGAGTCTAGGTATCGTCATACAGGAACCCCCCAGTACGCAGCCCATAAAGCTCTGTCGGAAGCCGTAACGCGTCGGTCGTAGATCGCGATCTCAACCACGGTTCCGTTGAGGTAATTCGCAGCCATCTGACCGCCGATGCTCATGCTGTCGGTCGCGCGGTCGGAGTCGTTCGTAGCTCCCGACAGCGCAAGAACGCCGTCAATGTACAAATTCGTATCGGCCGCGGTGTCCATCGAAAAGGCGTGCAAACCTGACGTCAGATCGGCTGCGCCTGTGAGCACAATCGACGATTTGCGCGCGCTCGATTTCAACGCGGCATCGTGGCCGAACGCGTACCGGCCCGCAGTAGCCACACCCGCAACCTGCGACGCAAGCACGTGCCGGATCGCGCCGTCAACGGTCACGTCAGCCAGCGCGATCCAAGAGAACGGGGTGTCGTCGCCTGCGATCGCTGCGCAGATCGTGGGGTTGTCTGTGTCGAGCCGCTGACCGCCCGCGAATACCGCGCCAGATCGGCCAAGAGGACCGCTCGTCGTGTGTACAGGCCGGGCCGCGTCCGTCGCCTGAACCCACACGGATTCAAGCAGCACGCCATATACCGTATCAACCTTGCCGCCGACCAGCGTGACGTTAGCCGGGTCAAAGTTGACCACCTCGATCGGGCCGACCGGAAGGCTACGCGATGCGCCCTGCCCTAGCCGGTGACCTAACGCGAGCCGCCAGAGGTCGGACACGTCACGCCTCGTAGACGGTGAAGTAGCCAGTGCCCACTGCCGTACGTAGTTCAAAGAAGCAGTTTGTGTCGTCGAACTCGTAGGGGATGTGAGTGTCCGCGGGGATCTTCACGGGTCGCGCGGCTTCGGCGCCGCCGTCCACCGTGGTTACCACCGGGTCCGTGATCGTCGCGCTGCTGCCGAAGATCACATACACCGGGACGTCCTCGGCAACGACAACGAACTGACGCCGCCCCTTGCCCTTGACGTGCGCGCTGATGTCGAACGCGACGACGCTTGTTGACGTGGCCTTGCGCGTCTTGATCGCGCTGACCGTGGGTGCTCGCACTACAACTGGACGCATTAGACTATCCCTCCGCTTTCGATGCTTTCAGACTTCGAGAGGCTCCCGCGGGTGGTCGCAGATCCGACGCTTGCATTACCGCGCGTAACAATGGGTTGGCCGATCCCGCCGTTCTGGCTTCCGTTAGCGTACAGGGCTTGCGCCGCTGCTATATTTTCAGGTCTCAAGCTCGGATGCAAGGGCTGCCCAATCACGATTGAAAGGTGCGTGAGCGAGTCCAGCGTTGGCGCTTCCTTGAGGTCCGTGAGCCCCTTGACCACGCCCGCAACGATCTCCGCGTGCATCTTCGGGTACACCGCGCGCAAGGCTTCCATTTCCCCGCGTGTGACCGTGCCGTTACCGATCGCCTTGAGCACTGACCGCGGGTTCTCGACCGCGTTCGCCGCCCGCGTGAACGCAAGCGCATCGTGCGTGCTGACCTTCTGCCGCTGCCGCAAGCGCCCGAGCGGGTCCGTCGATTGCAGCCGCGTGGGCAGCTTCGCCTGCAAGTAGGACACGGCGCGGTTCACGTGCGCACCCATCGCCGCCTGCATGTTCGCCGACGGCGCCGCACCCGCGATGCGCTGCGATAGTTCAAGCATCTTCGCCTGCGACGACGACAACTCCGCGACACGCGCCGCGCGACGCTCGAAGGCATCCGACACGCTGCCGCCGCCCGCCGCCGCGACGATCGGCGCAACCGTGCGCGCCTTCTGCGCCGTGCCGCGGGCGATGTCTAGCGCGCGGGTGATGGCGTTGTTCTGCGCCTTCTCGACGGCGTTGACGCGGTTGACGGCCTTGTGAATCGTGCCCGCCGCGTAGCCGCTGCCCTGCTCGCGCAGCACCTTGTTGACGGTGCCGGTGACGAACGCCGCCGCAAGCGCCGCGGGTGATGCGCCCATAGCTGCCGCCGCGCCGGACAGGCTGATGTAGTCGGTGAGGCTCACAAGGCGGTTGGCTTGGTCCGTCTTGATCGTGTCCTTCGATGCGTCCGCGATGAGCTTGACGCCGCTGTATTCACGCTTCGCCGCCTTGTACGCCGCAGCCGCTTCGGGGACCTGCGAGCCGATCGCCGCCTCGATCTCGTTCTCGACGATCTTGCGCGCATTCAACAGCGCATCCGCCGTGCTGAACTTGCCTTCTTTGCGGGTGAGGTTTAGCTGCGCGTCAAGCTTCACGCGCCACTTCTGCAACTCACGCACGCCCGCACTTGCGTCACGCGCGGCGGGGATCAGGCGCCCCGCTGCGTCCATGCTTGGCTCGCCCGAGCGCAGGAACTGCCCGAACTCGCGCCGCACGTTCTTCGCCAGCCTGTTGGACGTGGCGCCGCCAATGTCAGCGATTGGCGCAATCACTTCGCGCTCGATGCGGTCCATTACACTGGACATGTTCACGCGCGCACCCGCGTCATCGGCACGCTGTAGAATCGTCTCAAGCGCCGCGCCCGCTTTCGCCTGCTCAACCTTCGCGGCTGCGTGAATCTGACGCGCCGTGCGGTTCTCGGTCGACACGATGCCGCGACGTAGCGCGATCTCGCCCACGGCTTCCGCGCCGTTCTCGCCCATGAACTGCTCGGCCATCTCGGTGAACTTCTTTTTCTTCGTGCCACGCGCCGCCGCCGAGAACGCAAACCGATTGCTCAACCGCTGCGCCGTCTCCGAACGCAACGCCACGTTGAACCGCGCAGCCGCCGATTCGGCGACGTTCGCAACGCCACGCGCGCCAGCCGCGACACCGCTGCCCGCAAGCGACAGCCCGCCACCCGCTGCGCCGCCGAACAACGCGCCCGAGCCTGCGTCCGCAAACAGCCGCTCTGCCGTGAGTTCGTGGTCACCAAGCGCCGCGCCTGAAAGCGACTGCCCCGCCCCATACAGTGCGCCCTCAACCGCGCCGCCAGCGCCGGTAGCCGCTGCACGCGCTAGGACGCCTTCTCCGAGCGCCGCACGGGTTGCCGCGGTGACAGCCTCCCCCGCGCCAGCAATGGCCCTCGGAGCCACGCCAGCAGCCCGCACGGCTTGCCCTGCACGCGCCGCAAGGCCTGCCCCCTGCGCGCCTGCGGAGCCGCCGCCAGACACGAGCAACGGGGCAACGGCGCCGACGACCTCACCGCCGCCAGCCGCCAGCGGGTTGACCTCACGGCGAGCCCGCATGGCTTCGGTGTCCGCGCCAAGTCCGGCCGCCGCCACATCGGACAGGCCAACGGTGAGACCGCGCGCAAGCCCCTCGCCCGCTGTCAGCGCCTGCTGCCCTACCGTGCCGTAGGTGGCTTGCCGTTCCGCTTCGGAGACCTCTGCCGCCGACGCAAGGCGAGCGCCGCCGTCAAGCGTTGCCGCTAGCGATGCCTGCGGAACGGTGCCAACGGACCCGTCGGCGAGAACAACCGGGACACGAGCATCGGACGCGACTTCGCTACCGCCAGCCGCAACAACCTCGCCTAGTTGCGCGTCTGCAACCTCGGTGATCTCGCCCGTGCGTTTGTTGCGTACCCGTGCCAATGTCAGCGCCCCCCGATTGGCTGGAACGTCTCCGCGGCTATCGCACGCTGCCCGCCCGTTGACCTCCGCCGCTCGTGCTCGGGCAACTCGTCCGGCGAAAGTTCGATGACCATCTCGCGCGCCGCGTTCGCCTCGTTCACGCGCAGGTTGCGCATGGCTTGCTTGAGGCGCGCATCATCGAAGTTGGAGAAACTGGACCAGTCGCCGCCCTGCGCCGCGTTGACGATGCTTTCGTCTTGCTGCGAAAGCACGCCCAACTGCGCGACGTTCTTCTTGATGAGCAAGGCCTCGCTACGCAACGCCTCAAGCTCCGCACGCGCCCTCGGATCAGTGAACGAGCCGTAACGCTGCCGCACTTGCAGCGCGCGGTTGTAGAACGAGTTGAGCGTGTTGGAGTCGCTCGCCAGTTGCCGCGCCTTCTTCGCCTCGTCCACGGTACGAGCGACGCCGCCGTATTGCGGCACGTAGCGCTCGGGGTCGTACGTGGCGCCCTGCAACCGCGCCCGCTCTGCGGCGATGAGGTCTTTGACCGATGTGCCAGCGGATCCGCCCGCCATCACTTGCCGCTCGCTTGTGACAACGTTCGCGCCTAGCTGCTGCTCAAGTTCAAGCTCCAAGCGTGCCCGCTCGGCCGCCATCTGCTCACGCAACGTCGCAAGGTTGGCACGGGCTTCCGCGCCGGTCGCCATCGCCTCTAGTTCGCCCACGCGACGCGCGGACGCATCCCACATCAGCGCCCGCGACGCCAGAATCTGCGCCGCCTCGTCATCGTACATCTGCGCAACGTCGCCCATCACGCCGCGTTGTCTCTCTGCTGCGCGACCCTTGCCCGCGATGTTCTCGCGCTGCGCCAACAGGTCCCGCTCGATCGCGTCGTTGATGATCTTCATGGCCATGTTTTCTTGGCCAGCGAGCCCCGAGCCGATGCCGCTAAGGATGAGCCCGATCCCGGACATGATGCGCTGTCCGGTTGACCGGTTCGCGAAGTAGTGATCGGGGTCGATGCCGCGTTGCTCGGCCGCAATGTGTTCGTCGGCCGCTTGCCGATACTTCGCCATTTCTTCGGCGCGGCGGGCGTTGCGCCTTGCCTCAAGCTCCGCCATGGCCGCCTGCGCCTGCTCGGCCGCTTGTGCCTGCGTCGCCATTTCAAGCGCGATGGCATCGCGGTACGTGGCGATCGGCGACAACTCGCGGATCTGCGCGTCCGCTAGGCTCTCGTCGGTCTGCCGGACACGCTGCAACGCCCCGGGCAACCCCTCGGAAGCCACACGCGCGCTGACCTGCGTTGGCCCTTGCGCCGTCACCATGCGCCCCGGAGCGCCGCCGACGCGGGCGTTTGGATTCACCGCCTGGATGTCAAGCAACTCACGCAGGCGGCTTTGGCCAATCCCGGAGCCAGCCGCTAGCGGGTCCGCAAACCCTCCCTCGCCGCCAGCCGCGGCAGGTTCCACGCGAGCAGCCGGGGAGGCCTCGCCAGCCTGCGCAGAACGCCCGCCAATGGCAGGCATGACGCCGCCCGCTGTAGCGCCTGGAATGGACAGCGCGGGCGCTCCTACGCCAGCCACGGCGCCGGAATCGGCAGGGGCAGCGCGAAACGGGGCAAGGCCGCTCGCGCCCGCAGGCATCGCCACGAACGGCGCGTTATCGGGCGCCACGGATTCCGTCACCTGCGACATTGGCGCCGCTGGGAAGGTTGGTGCCTGCGGCTGGAACGATTGCAGATCCTCGGGTGGCAACGACATGCCACCCGTGTACGTGTCCGCCACCTGCTGCTGGTACTGCTGCTGCAAGCGCGCGGGCAAGCCGCCGTACGCCGTTTGCATCGTGGAACCGTTGCCGGTGTCCCACGTTGCGATCCCGCTGTCGTCGATGCTGATGATTCTCGGATCTGCCATGTTATCACCCCGGTTTCGCCATCCCACCGCCGATGGCGTTCAAGACGCCGCCCCAAAGGTTGGTGCGGTTCTGCGCCGCCTGAAGCCTGCCCGTCGCGTCGAAGCCCTGCGCAGCAAGCGCCGCTTCTTGACCGAGCGTGTCGTAGCCCATGATGCCTTGCAGCGACCGGAAAAAGCGATCGTCATCCATGCCGCGCGCTTGCAAGCCAAGCCCCGCGTACTGCAAGCCCGCGCCCTGATTCGCGACCATGCCGCGCATGCGCGCATCGTCGATTGCTCGCGCGACCTCCGCGGACTGCGCGCCCCCGGCGATGTCTTGCTGACCAAGCCCGGCAAGCGCCCCGGACCACTGCCCGCGCGCCTGCGCCATCTCGCCCGCCCGCAGCGCCGCCGCCTGCTGGTTCATTTGCTGCCCGCCAATCACGTTCGCATTCTGCGCCGCGCGAATCGCCATGGCGTTGTTTCCGCGCCCGCTGTTGGCAAGCGCAAGATTGTTGCGCGCTAACTGGTCCTGCCCGGCTCGAAGTTGCAACTCGGCCACGCTCGGGGCGGTCCCCAGCGCCGCACCACGCAACGCCTCGTTTGCCGCTAGCTGCTGCGTCCGAGTCTGCGCCAGCCGTGCCCGATCGGTGCGGTAGTCGCCCAAAAGCCCCGGCAATCCGCTGGTCACCTGCACAACGGGACCGCTGCCGCCGCCTGCGCCACCGGGAGCCCCCTTCACCGGCTGTTGGCGCTGCCTGTCAAGCGCAGGGTTCGGCGGGGCGAACGGGTTAGCCGTGGGCACGCCGCGCGGACCTTGCCCGAGCATCTCAATCGCCGCGTTGCGCCCTGCGGGATCGACGTTGTACGGGTCAACCTTCGGCGGCGCCTTCGTCCCGAGCGCGCTCCCGATCTGATCGCCCCAGTAATCGAGTGCACCGGGAACGCCGCTAAAGTTGATGCCAACCACCATACGTCACCTCATGTCAGCCAAGTTGCGTTACGCCGCTGCTTACCTTCAACGCCTACCTCAAGCCGCACGCCGATCACACGGAACGGCGCCACAGATCCAATGTTGCCAACGTACACCGAAACGGCTAGCGCGCTGCATCGCTGGACGGTCGGGCGAACCGGAATCGACACGATCGGATACCCCGGCGTGCCGTCAACGTCCGCGACGGTAAACGCGAACGTTTCGGCAGGGTTGCCCGGCGCGAAGTCGTAGTCGCGGTCAAGCCGTATCTCGAACTCGGGTGACGCGCCCTCACCGTTGTCGGACACTTCCATCAGCACCCACACGCGCCACACGCGCTGAAAGCCCTGCAAGCCCGCAAGCTTGATCCAGCCCGTGGTGATGTTCGCCTGCGCCGTGAAGCTCCCCAGCGTCTTGGACAGCACGTAAGAGCCATCGGTGCCCGTAAACACCGCTTCGCCGCGCCACGTCGCGCAGCGTGACGGCATGTCGTACGTACTAGCCGCCGTCGACACCGTGCCCGAACTCGTTGACCACGCTTGGGCGCGCATGTTGTACAGCCACACTTCGCCGTTTGACCACGCGGTCACGATCGACGAATCGATCGCGGACTCGGAGACGCCAACAAGCAACTCGTCAGCCACGCCGTCCGCGCGGTAGGCGTCCTCGATTTGCGGTAGCGGCGTGACCGCGCCGCCCTCGGAGATGACTGCAAGCGTTTGGCCCGCTTGGAAGACCACGCCAAGCGATGTCTTGGTCACCTCGCGCGACTTCGCGCCGATGCCCTCGTGCGTGATCGTGATCGTCGAGAACTGCCCGCCGTCGCCCAAGTTGTCGGGACCGTCGCCGAAGATGACGCCGATTGCGTCGGGGTAGAACACCGCGAGCCGGTCACCCAACGACGCAAGCGCTACGGGGCGTTGCCTGCGCGGGTTGCTGATGGCGAGCGTTGACGACCACGCCACGCCGTACCCATCGCGAATGAGCTTGCTCGGCCAAATGCTCCCGTCCTCGCCGCTGATGGTCCACAAGCGGTTGCCGTGCCACACCATCTCATCGGATGGCGGACCCGCTTCGTTGTCTAGCTCGCCGCTGTCCGTGTAAAGCTGCGTCGCGTCGGCCGCGGGCGTCGTCGTCAATGTCACATCGACGCGGTTGGCGCCGATTGCAAACAGAGAGGTTGCCGCGGTCTCTGCGATCTTGCGAAACGTGGTCCCGCCTGCCGCGGTCATGTACGTGACCAGGAACACCGTCCCGATGCGCTCGGAACTGATCAGCGGCGCGCCCACCACGCACTCGATCTTCTGGTCCGCTGTGCCGCCACTAAGCGTGACGGTCTCCGCAACGCTCGGCGCCGACTCGTGCAGGTTGCCCGCCGCGTCAACGGTGCGCCACGTGAACCGGACAAGGTATGTCCCATCCGAAAGCCCGCCGCTTCCGACCGATCCTGTCATGCTGAAAGGATGCGGCGCCTGAAGACTGATGTTTTCGTTGATCGTGAACCCGTCGTACGTGTTGTGACCAAAGTACACCGTGCCGCTCGCCGCAGCGCTGCGGAACGACCGCGGCGTCAGGTCCACAAGCTTCAGCGGGACGTTGAGCGTGTTCGCGTCGTAGTAGCCGGGGATCACGTAAGCAAACGAGCCCGCCTCGGTTGGCACATACGCGGAGTATCCGTACGGGTTTGGCACGCCAATCTTTGACGTTCCAGGGCGCAACGCCGCGATCACTTCGATGTGATTGGTATCGTCGATCTGCACCGTCGCGATCATCGGGTCCACCGAAGCCGCGCCCGAATCCAGCGCGATGCCGAATCGTCCAGCGGAGTAGCCGCGATGCGCGAGCACGAGATCAGGGCAACGCTTCACGTCGGAGAACGCCGCCGCGGTCGTGTTCACGCGCGCGATCATCGTCTGGTTTGTCTCGGACGTGTTGCTGCTCTGGATGATTGCGCGCACCTCCGCGGATGTTGAGCCGCCGCATAGCGCCATACGCTCGATGGTGCGCGTGTCGGTCGGGTCCCATTGGTACGTGGTGTTTGTGCGGTTCGTTACCGACGACGAAGACACGAGGTTGAACGCCTCGTAGATCACATCCTCGTTGAGCGTAACGCCCGTTGTGCGCTCGCCAAGCACAGACGCGATCGTGCCCTCAACGTAGATCTCCGTCTTGCCTGTTGCGGTTGATGCGGAGTTACACGACGCCGTGATCGCAAGCGCCTCGCTGATGACGCGCAGGCGTGGCGTGGTATCGTTCGTGGCTACGATGAAGCCGGTGTCGGTCACGTATTCAGGCCACGCCGCGCGAAACCCAGCCGCAGCCGAGATGGTGACGCGAGCGTCCCACGTCGCCGTTGTCGGGTCGAAACGCTGACCATAGAGCGTGGTCCCGCTTTGCCAGAACGCGACCGCGTAAGCGGTAGATGACGCCAGCCCAATCGGAGACGCCGTGCTGCCCGAGAGCGCGGTGGAACTGATAAGCGTGCCGTGTTCGTCGATCACGTATGCGGTCGCGTTGTTCCCCCCGTTCGGGACTGCCACGATGTAGTACGCCGTGTATCCCGTGCGGTTGACGTAAACCACGGATGAAGCAGACGCGCTGCTTGCGCTGTTGCCGGAGTTTGCAACCACGGTGCGCACCTTCGCCGCTGCCGCCGTAGTCATGCGGTCTGTGCCGTCCGCGTACGTCATCGGCGCAGCGCCCAAGCTTTCGGAAGTGCACAAGCCGTCCGCCACGTCCGAGAACGCGATCACGTCGCTGCCATCGCGCGCCACAAGCGAGACGGTCTCGCCAATGCTGAGCGTGTTCGTCGCTGGTCCGCGGCGCTGCACGTAGCCGCCGAGCTTGCTCGGGTCGAAGTTGGTCACGTCAAGCATGCCCGGCGCGTCCATGATCTCGGACATGCGCTCGTCTTGCTTGCCGCCACCTAGCGGGATGTCGATTAGCTGCTTGGTCAACGGCACAGCGTCACCCCGCGAACGGGTAAACGGTCGTGCCGCCGCTCCCGCCTGATAGCGTCCCCGTCTCGTACTCCGCTTGATAGAACTGCCCCTCGCCAAACACGACGCCGCTCTGCACCTGCGCAGCCGTGGG
>Ga0194128_10010710_pt1 | contig 10830 bp, 11 predicted proteins | sample TA2KigCa65mmetaG_FD_148650 | JGI IMG/M metagenome (GOLD analysis project Ga0194128, IMG submission 148650) | Freshwater microbial communities from Lake Tanganyika, Tanzania - TA2015037 Kigoma Deep Cast 65m | ecosystem: Environmental > Aquatic > Freshwater > Lake | place: Tanzania: Lake...
CATCGAGCCTAGACGGGCGCCACCGGCCCGGCCCGCCGCTTCGCCCGCCGCGGGGCCGGCGCCGCCGCGCGGGCGGCGAAGAACGTCTCCCGGATGTGCTGCCCCACCTGGTTCATCTTGGTCTGCAGCGTGTCGAGGTACTCGTGGAGCCCCGCGGCGATGATGTCGTCGATCTGCGCGTAGGCGAGCTCCGAGCAGAGCAGGCCGAGGAGCTGCTCGACGGGGCTGCGGAACATGCCGGCGGGCGTGCCGGAGATGGCATGCACCGACTCGCGCGCCGACATGAGGCAGAAGTGGATCGCGCGCGGGAACTCGCGGTCGAGCACCAGGAACTGGACGATCCGGTTCGGCGCGATGCGGCCGTGCCGCTTGTGGTACATCTCGAAGGCGCTCGCCGACCGCAGCACCGCCGCCCACTGCACGTCGTCGACGGTGGTGCCGACGTGGTCGAGCGTCGGCAGCAGGAGGAAGTACTTGACGTCGAGGATGCGCGACGTCTTGTCGGCGCGCTCGAGCTTGCGCCCCAGCCGGCAGAAGTGCCACCCCTCGCCGTGGGTCATCGTGGCGTCGGTCACGCCCGCGAAGAGGTGGCTCGCCATCTTCACCGACGCGAACAGCTCCTGCGAGTCGGTGAGGTCGCCGGCGCTCCGGGCGGCGCCGTCGACCATCAGATACGCCTGGTTGAGCTGCTCCCACATCTCCGACGAGATGATCTCGCGGACCGACCGGGCGTTCTCGCGCGCGGCGCGGAGACACGACAGGATCGAGTTGACGTTCTCGGTGTCGAACGTGAGGAACTGGATGATGTTGCGCTGCGTCGCCTCGCTGTAGCGCTCGGCGAACGCTTCGGTGTCGCCGGTGATCTCGACGAGCGGCTGCCACTGCTGCGCCCCCTGGCCCGGCAGGTCGAGCATCAGGTTGAGGTTGACGTCGACGAAGCGCGCGACGTTCTCCGCCCGCTCGAAGTAGCGGCTCATCCAGTAGATCGAGTCGGCGACGCGGCTCAGCATGGCTACTGGTCCCGCCCCGCCGGCGCGATCGGGACCGCGTCGGTCGACGGCGCGTCGGTCTCGACGCGGGGGTCGTCGGCGAGCACCCACGTGTCCTTGCTGCCGCCGCCCTGCGACGAGTTCACGACGAGCGACCCCTTCTTCAGCGCCACCCGCGTCAGGCCGCCCGGCAGCACGAAGATGTCCTTGCCGTAGAGGATGTAGGGGCGCAGATCCACATGGCGGCCCTCGAAGCCGTCGCCGGCGATCGTCGGCACGCGCGAGAGCGCCAGCGTCGGCTGCGCGATGTAGTCGCGCGGGTGCGCCGCGATCCGGGCCGCGAACGCCGACTGCTCCTCCCTGGTCGAGTGGGGGCCCACCAGCATGCCGTACCCGCCCGACTCGTTGGCCGACTTCACGACGAGGGTCGGCAGGTGGTCGAGCACGTACTGCCGATCCGACGGGTCGGCGCAGACGTAGGTCGGCACGTTCGGCAGGATGGCGTCTTCGCCCAGGTAGTACTTCACGATCGTCGGCACGTACGCGTAGACGACCTTGTCGTCGGCGATGCCCGTGCCCGGCGCGTTGGCCAGCGCCACCCGCCCGGCCATGTAGACCTCCATGAGGCCCGGCACGCCCAGCATCGAGTCGGCGCGGAACGCCTCCGGGTCGAGAAAGTCGTCGTCCACCCGGCGGTAGATCACGTCGACCCGCTCGAAGCCCTTGGTGGTGCGCATCCAGACGAAGCCGTCGAACACGACCAGGTCGCGCCCTTCGACCAGCTCGATGCCCATCTGCTGGGCGAGGAAGGAGTGCTCGAAGTAGGCCGAGTTGTAGATCCCGGGCGTCAGCAGGACGACGCGCGGGGCGTCGACGCCGGGCGGCGTGAGGTGCTCGAGCATGTCGCGCAGGCGGCTCGGGTAGTCGTCGACCGGGCGAATCCGGGACGACTCGAACACCTGCGGGAACGTGCGCTTCATGAGGTTGCGGTTCTTGAGGACGTAGGAGACGCCCGAGGGGCAGCGCAGGTTGTCCTCGAGGACGTACACCTGGCCGTCGCAGTGCCGGACCAGGTCGGTGCCGGTGATGTGGCACCAGATGCCGCGGGGCGGGTTCAGGCCGGCGCACGGCGCGCGCAGCGCCTTCGCCGAATACAGCACCTCGCCCGGCACCACCCCGTCCTTGACGATCTTCTGGTCGTGGTAGACGTCGTCGATGAAGAGGTTGAGCGCCTGGATGCGCTGCTTGAGGCCGCGCTCGATCGTCTGCCACTCGGCGGCGGCGACGATCCGCGGCACGAGATCGAACGGGAAGATCTTCTCGGTGCCGGCGCTGTCGCCGTACACGTTGAAGGTGATGCCCATGTGGAGGAGCGCGCGCTCGGCCGAGAGCTGCCGGCGTACCAGCTCGCCGTCGGGCAGCGCGTCGATGAGGTGGACGAGGGCCCGGGCGCCGGGGCGCGGGTCGGACGGCCCCGCGAACAGCTCGTCGTAGAACTCGCCCGGGTCGTACTGTGCGAACCGCATGGGGATACGGCCGTATTGTGGATCCGGTACGGGCCGTTCGCTACCGGACAGAAGTGTCGATTCCGGCCGGGCCGCCCAACAGGACTGTCGCAGCCGGGCGCTCGGCGGGACGAGCCGCCGGCCATCCGCCGCGCGGCCTCGGAGCGGCGGGACGTGGATCTCGAGGCCGCTCAAGGAAGCGTCGGATCCGGCCAACCGTCGAGAAGCGGCGTCTACGAGGCGTCGCGCCAATCGCGGCGACGCGTCCAGAACACGTGGCCCGCCCACCGCCTCTCCAGGCCGTAGAACGAGGACAGGTTGGCCCGGTAGGCGCGGTGGATGCGTTCCAGGCGTTCGGCGTACCGAACGAGCGGGCCGTTGTCGCCGGAGAGGGCGGCGTCGAGCGCCTCGCCGGCCCGCAGTCCCGTGTACAACGCGTTGAAGAGCCCCTGCGACGACAGGGGGTCGAACCCCAGCGCCGCATCGCCGACCGCCACCCAACCGGGACCCGCGAACGCAACCAGGCGGCTGCTGGCCGCGTCGGTTCCACGCACCGGGCCCAAGACGGCGTAGTCGTGCCGCTCCACGATCTCGCGCACGTGCACCGTCTGTCGCGCACGGCGCATCAGCTCGGCCGCGGAGCGCATGCGCGGTCCGGAGGTCAGGTCCCGGTCGGTGAAGAAGGCCAACAGGCGCGCGCCGCATGGCAGGCCGGCGGTGTACCACCACCCGTTCTCGCAGGACTCGATGACCGTGCGGGAGTCGCGATCGGATGCGTGAGCGGCAGGACGCAGGCGGGCATGGAGGCAGAACAGCCGGTCCTCGACCAGCCTGCGGGCGCCACGCGCGCGGGCGGCCACCGCCGGCCGCCCGGTTGCATCTACGAGCCAGCGCTGGTTCACGCGTACGTCACGGCGCCCGGATCGCAGCGTGGTCCCGTTCCGGCAGTCGAGCCAGCCGCTGACGACCGTGGCGCCGGCGGCCGCCGCGGCGGACCGCAGCGACTCGTCGAACGTCCGGCGATCGAGGTGCAACCCGCTTCCGTGCAGGTTGAAGATGAAATCGGACACACGAAGGTCCGGAGATCCCCATGCGGAGGCGTTCCCAGTGCACGTCCGATGACCGTCCTGCAGGATCCGCGGCAGCAGCCAGAGATCGCGCAGCAGGGGCCGGGCCGCCGGCGGCAGCGCTTCGCCGATTGACGGCGCGGGGCCGGAACTGTTAGCAAGCAGCACGCGCCGGCCGGCCCGGGCCAGCACGAGCGCGGCCGCGGCGCCACCCGGTCCCCCGCCCGCCACGACGACGTCCCACTCGGGACCCTTCATCAGTCCCTGGAGTGCCGAACCGGAGGCGGCGCCTGCCGCGCCTCCTCGTCGGATGCCCAGTTCGTCAGCCGGCGAGCCGGGCGTCGAGGCGCAGCCTCGACGGCGAGTTCGGCGAGAGGAGGCGGCGAGGGTACATCCGGCCCGAACGAGGCAACCCACATCGAGCGTGGGAGATCGGGATCATCGGGCACGCCCGGCCGGCGCTCGACCAGGCCCATCGAACCGAAGATGCGCACCATGTGCTCCATCTGCCCGGCGGTATCGCCCTGAAGCGGCTCGTTCCAGTCGGCGCGCGTGAGAAACGCTTCGACGCGCCGGGCGTGTTCGTGTGTCGGATCGATGGCGACCAGGTAGTCCGGCTCCGTCAGCACGTGATTGGGGACGCGGGCAGGCCAGAACGTCGGCTGGTAGGGATCGTACGTCTTGTCGTAGCCGCTTCGACAGAACGCCGTGTCGGCCTGCCACGGCAGGCCCATCCACCGCGTCAGATCGCCGGGCCCCTGCGCGTGCAGAGGACCGCCGCGGCTCAACGCCTCCTGCTGGGTCAGCGTCCTGCCGTACTGCGGCGGGCCGGCCACGACGCCGGCCGGGGTGTCGCCGGCTCGGCAACCGGAACGCCGTTCACGTTGCGTCGGTTGTCGGCTGACGCCTCGTACACCACGCGGCGCGCCTCGGCGATGCTGCCGACCGGCTCGTGATCCCGGAGCGACCGCCACGGACTGAAGGACAGGTTCTCGCCGTACGCCGCCTGTCCACGCTGGTCGAGGTCCTGCCGCGGCAGGATGAGCGTCGCGACGTGCACAGGGACGCTCTCGCGCTCGCTCCAGCGCACCGTCGCCCGGTCGAGCGGCATCGTGTCCGGGTCGGTCTGGAACTGCAGCAGGAGCCGAAACCGCGCCTCCTGCTGACGCAACCTGGCGTGCAAGTCGGCGCGCAGGTAGAACGGATCCGCGTAGTCCGGAACGGGCGGACCCGTGGCCGGCGACTCCGGTTCGAGCTTGTACTTGACGAACCGGTCGGCGCCAAACCGCGACGGCAGCACGCTCCAGTACGGAATGCCGAGGGCCGACTCGACGACCTTTTCCATGTCGTCCAGGATCTGGCCCGTGATCGGATGCTGGCTGATGTAGTCGTCGGCCTTGCCGTTGAGGGAGAGGCAGGTGAACTCGCACATGTCCCTGGCGGTATCGACGAAGAACACGTCGTGGTTCTGGAATACGAAGTCCTGGGTGATCGCCTCGCGATCGGCGGGCAGGAGCTTTTCGCCGGCTACGCCGAACAGCTTGACGCCAATGCCGACGGTGCCCTTCAGGTCCGGTCGCCCTGGCTGCACGTCGCTCGAGAAGCGGATCCAGGCGGAATACTCCGGCTGCTGACCGAAGACGCCGACGCGCAGATCGGCGGGCAGTCCGGGCCGGACGACGAGCCTCCCGTGAGCCACGCCATGCAGCCGCAGGAAGACCGGGCGCGTGGCCGGGTCCCGGCCCCGGCTGAGCGCTCCGCTCTGGAAGACGTCGACGAACAATCGGCGGAGCGCCGCGATCGGATCCGAGTCGCACCCGCACGGAGGCGTCGGCGTTCGAGGTGGGTAGACACGCGGCACGCCATCGAGTGGCTCCTCGGAAATCGCCATGACGGTCTCCTGATTGGTATGGCGCATTCAAGCCCGGCCGCCACGCAGTGTCAACAGCCACGTTGACGAACCGCTCTCCAGACCAGCGCAGAACGTGCAACGGCGCTGGGTGCGCGCGATGGCTCGGGCGTGTCGTCCTGGATGCCTCGTGGCAGGTCCTGTCATCCCGCGGGGCGGTAGAGTCGGCCTACTCCGCCGCAGCGTCTGACGGTCGGGGTGCGTCCGTTGCGCGCGCCCACCCGGGCAGGCGGCGATTGAACGGGCGCGGGGCGTCGGTGAAGCGCAGGTAGGCGTCGAGCGTGTGGTAGCTGATCTCGAGGTGGCGGGCGGCGAGCCGTTTGTTCCGGCCGCAGCGCTCGAAGACGATGCGGGCGTAGCGGCTGGCCCAGGCGCGCATGGTATCGCCCGCGGCAATCGACGGGGCGAGCACGTCGCGGTACTCGCCCCGGACCCGCGGCGGCAGGTCGTCGAGCTCGATCTGATGGCTCATGGCCAGGGCGACGGCGCGCTCGATCAGCCGTTCCAGCTCCCGGACGTTGCCCGGCCAGTCGTAGAGCCGGAGGGCGTCGAGCGCGGCGTCGGACAGCCCGAGCCGGCGGGTGGCGCTGTGGCGCTCGAGGAAGTGGGCGGCGAGGTCGGGAATGTCCTCCCGCCGCTCGCGGAGGGGCGGGACGTGGATGTCGACGCCGCTCAGGCGGTAGAAGAGGTCGGGTCGGAAGAGCCGGTTGGCGGCCAGGCCGGCCAGCGGCCGGTTGGTCGCGGCCACGATGCGGGTGTCGACCCGACGTGTGCCGGTGGCGCCCACCCGCTCGACCGCGAGGTCCTGGATGGCGCGCAGAAGCTTCGCCTGGGCCGAGAGCGCCAGGTCGGAGACCTCGTCGAGGAAGAGGGTGCCGCGGTCGGCGTACTCGAACTTGCCGCGGCGGCCCCGCACGCCGGTCGCGGTCCGCTCCTCGATGCCGAAAAGCTCTGCCTCGAGCAGCGTTTCGACAACCGCCGCACAGTTGACGGCGACGAAAGGCCCCTTGCGGCGTCGGCTCAGCTCGTGAATCTGCCGCGCCACCAGCTCCTTGCCAGTGCCGCTCTCACCCTCAATGAGGACCGTGAAATCGGTTTGTGCCAGGCGCGCCACCTGTTCGCGCAGGGCGACCATCGCGGAACTGCCGCCGACCAGTGGGCTCGTGGGAAGCAATGCCAGCAGGCGCGGCGGCCCCCAGCGACGGGATGCCTCGAGCACGAGGCCGCCCAGCTGCGCGGCCGTCGTGAGCAGCTCGAGGTCACGCTCGTCGAGCGTCCGTCCGCGGTCGAACGACGCTTCCAGCACGGCTTCGACGCCCGGATCGGCCGTGGGTACGCCGACGACGATCGAGTCCGGCGTGCGCGTCGGCGTCACGAGCCGCGCCTGGTACCGCGCGGGAATCTCCCGCAGCCGGACCGCACGCATCGACAACAGCTGCTGCACTTGGCGCTCGAAAATACCCGGCATCTGCTCGACGGCTGGGTACTGCAGCGCGGCGCTGACGGCTGCGACGACCTGGCACAGGTCCATCCCCCCCGATTCGGCGGTCACAGTGCGGGGGATAACAAGGGTGGTGCCACCAGGCCGCAGCGCGAAACCGGGTGTGAGTTGGCCGCGTGTGTCAGGTTACGTCTGCTCGCCGGTGCGATCAAAGGGTAAGGAGTGCCCGAGGGCGAGCCGACGGCCTTCAGTCCTGCGAGCGCTCTGCTGCTTCACGCGCCGACGCTCTCGTACCCCGAAGCCAACGCACATTACGACCAGCGCGAGCGTGATCCCATCCCACCGGTCGTCGCGGATGTAGCGGTCCACGAAGATGACCGCCGCAATCGCAGAGGCGAGGAAGCACAACGCGGCACGATTCAGCCGGGTCATGGCCATCTCCAGTACCTGGCACGGTGGACGAGTCTACCAGACCGCCTCCCGCCGCCTATACGCGCCGGAATGTCGGGAACGACATACCCGCCATCACGAACTTGTCGTCGTTCGGTTGAACGCCCGGCCGCAGGGAACCTGCCAGACGCCCTCGCTGGCGCTCAGAATGCCGCGAGCCAGGCGCGAGTGCGAGGAACGTAGCGGAGCACCCGCATTCGTCCGGTCGCGCCGAGCACACGCACCGCGAGCTGCGTGCCGTCACGCCCGCGAACGTAGACCGTGCCAGACGTCGCGGTGCCGAGCGGCGAAAAGGAGAGCAAGTTGCTGGAGCCGACGCGCACCGGGTCGCTGCCCAACTCGGGCGCGAGGCCGATGTCAACGCCCGGAAAGAGCTCGCGCAGTCGTAGGGGTGCGTCGAGCGCCGCGTCGATGCCCGCGATGATGTCGGTGGTGCGCACGCCGTTGTGGTTGGCGTCGACGAAGGTCTGCACCGTGACGCCCGTTCGAGCCTCGACAAAGCGGAGCGCCACGTGGGTCGAGCGCAGAACGGCATACCCACGGGCGCCGTTCATCCGCGCCGCCAGATAGCGTGCGGCCGCCCAGGTGCGGGAGCGATCGAGACCCGCGAGAAAGTGCGGAACGCTCACGGCGGCCATCACGGCCACGAGCCCGGTGACAAACAGGAGCTCAATGGCCGTGTAGCCGCCCCCCGATCGTCTGACTATTGGGTCGCGGCCCGGTCGGTCTTCGGCGCCGTCACGGTGACGAGCGCCTTCAGCTTCAGGAAGCTCGCCTCGCCGATCCCGCGGACGTTCATCAGCTCCTCGATCTTCTTGAAGCCGCCGCTCTGCTGCCGGTAGTCGACGATCCGCTGCGCCAGCGCCGGGCCGACGCCGGGCAGCGCCTCGAGCTGCGCCGCGGTGGCCGTGTTGAGGTTCAACGGAACCACCGCCTCGCTCGTCGTCTTCGGCGCCGGCGCGCGGCCGGCGTCCTGCGCCGCATCGGCCCCCAGGCCGAAGCCAAGTACCAGCAGCGCCGCCATCATCATGTGCATCGCGTCTCCTCCTCTGTTGTCTGCAGGTGCATGCCATGGGCTCGCCCCGGCGCGCGCCCCGTGGCGCGAGGTCGGGCGCCTTCCGGACGCGTCGGGAACGGCGGCGAAGGTGGCAAGGCTGCGGCCGGCTCCCGCCGGCCTCGCGTGTCGCCGCAAGCCCTTGCAGGCGCGCGGCTTCAGCACGGGGAGAGCAAAGAGCGTAAGCGGACGGGCGGCGCGGGCGACAACCGCCGGCGACACCCCGTGCCGGTTTTCGGTGAACCGAGGGCCCGTTCAGTGCTATTCAATGGGGCTCGAGGAGATGCGAGACATGCGGAACCTGGTGATCGGCCTCGCGCTCGGCGCGACGCTGGGCGCGGCGTCGGCGACGCTCCTGGCGCAGCGCGGCGGCAAGACCTTTCCGGACGCCGTCGTCGCGGACCCGGCGCACTACGCGGTGTCGTTCGAGAACGACGTCGCGCGCTTCGTCCGCGCCCGGTATCGTGCGGGCGAGAAGTCGGTCATGCACCAGCACCTGCCCGGCTGCGTGATCTTCCTGACCGACCAGACGTTCAACTTCACCCTCCCGGACGGCACGACCGAGCCGGCCTCGGTCAGCGCCGGCGCGCTCGGGTGCGGCGACGGCAACGTGCACCTGCCCGAGAACATCGCCAACGACGCGGAGTTCATCCTGGTGGAGTTCAAGGACCGCACGACGTTCCAGAAATAGCGGAGGCTACGCGACGCCGACCGGGGAGCCGCGGTACCAGTCGACCGTCTTCCGCAGCCCCTCCTCGAACCCGACGATCGGCGCGTAGCCGAGCAGCCGCCGCGCCTTCTCGATGTCGGCCTGCGAGTCGCGCACGTCGCCGGCGCGCGCCGGCGCGTAGACGGGCTCGACGCGGGCGCCCACGAGGTCGCGCAGCGCGCGGAACAGGCCGTTGATGCTGATGCGGCTGCCGGTGGCGACGTTGATCACCTCGCCCGAGGCGTGCGGCGCCTCGCACGCCCGCAGCACGCCGTCGACGACGTTGGCCACGTAGGTGAAGTCGCGCGTCTGCTCGCCGTCGCCGTGGATCGTGGGGGCGCGCCCCTCGGCCAGCGCGCTGATGAAGAGCGAGATCACGCCCGAATAGGGCGACGAGGGATCCTGCCGCGGGCCGAACACGTTGAAGTAGCGGATCGTGACGGTCTCGAGGCCGTAGAGCTGCGTGAAGAGGCCCGCGTACTGCTCGCCGACCAGCTTCTGGAGCGCGTAGGGCGAGAGCGGCGCCGTCGGCATCGACTCCACCTTGGGCAGCGTCGGCGTGTCGCCGTACGCCGACGAGGAGCCGGCATACACGACGCGGCGCACGCCCGCGTCGCGCGCGGCCAGCAGCACGTGCAGCGTGGCGGTGATGTTGGCGCGATGCGACGTGAGCGGATCCTCGACCGAGCGCGGCACCGACGGGATGGCCGCCTGGTGCAGGACGAAGTCGACGCCTTCGACCGCGCGGCGCGCGACCTCGGGCTCCGCCAGGTCGCCCTCGACGAAGTCCACGCCCGCAATCTGCGCGAGGTTCTGCCGCCGGCCGGTCGAGAGGTTGTCGACGACGCGGACGCGGTGCCCGCGGCGCACCAGCTCTTCCGTGAGATGGGAGCCGATGAACCCGGCCCCGCCCGTGACGAGATAGAAGGCCATCAGACCGGGTGCCTCAGCAAAAATCGGTCCGGCTGAAACCGGACGCCACGGACGGGAAAGAGCCGCAGACAGCCATAAGCCGAATTCTGTGCCGCCCGCGCCGCGCCGAGGCGCGCCGAGGCGGCGACGACCATTCCTCTAGTCCCGCGATTGCTCGCGGGCTCCAGCGACCTACCCGGTGGCTTCGGACGGGCCGTCCTCGAACGCCACCCTATTTGGTCTTGCTCCGTGCGGGGTTTTGCCTGCCATCCGTGTTGCCACGGACGCGGTGCGCTCTTACCGCACCTTTTCACCCTTACCTTCGACAGGCGCCCGAGAGCGCCCGCCGCGGGCGGTATGTTTTCTGTGCCACTGGTCCGTCAGGTTGCCCTGCCCGGGCGTTACCCGGCGCACTGCCCTTCGGAGTTCGGACTTTCCTCCCACCTTCGTCCTTTCGGGCCACAGTGGGCCAGCCCCCTGACGAGGCCGGCCCGCCGCGGCACCGAGGTGCGAAAGCCGGCGGTCGTCTGTCTGCCTGCGACCACCCTATTATCGCAGGGCCCGGGCCTCAGGCCTCAAGCGCCTCACGGACCAGGCCTCAGGGCCCGGGAACGAGCGCGCTATCCGTCCGCCTCCTGGCTGATGCCGTACTGCTCGAGCTTCTTGTAGAGGTTGCTGCGCGGGGTGTCGATGAGCTCGGCCGTCCGGGAGATGTTCCAGTTGTTCTCCCGGAGCTTCTGGACCAGATAGGCGCGCTCGGCGGCGTCCTTGAACTCGCGGAGCGTGCCCGCGGC
>Ga0194128_10010713_pt1 | contig 10828 bp, 13 predicted proteins | sample TA2KigCa65mmetaG_FD_148650 | JGI IMG/M metagenome (GOLD analysis project Ga0194128, IMG submission 148650) | Freshwater microbial communities from Lake Tanganyika, Tanzania - TA2015037 Kigoma Deep Cast 65m | ecosystem: Environmental > Aquatic > Freshwater > Lake | place: Tanzania: Lake...
GGCGGATCAACCAGGCAACCTGCGAGACGCTGGCTCCGGTTCCGCCGCCCGCTTCTTCTACACCGCGAAAGCTAGCAAAGCGGATCGTGAACGAGGATTGGATGATGCTCCAACCATTACCGCTGCGGTGATGATTAATCGCGAACCCGACAGCGCCGGTATGAAAAGTCCTAGTTCAGGCGCAGGGCGTACCAGCGGGAGTAAGAATCCACATCCTACGGTCAAACCGATTGCATTAATGCGATATCTGATTCGATTGGTGACGCCGCCGAATGGAGTGGTGTTAGATCCGTTCATGGGTAGTGGCACAACTGGTCTTGCGGCGAGGGATGAACAGAAATCGTTTATTGGGATTGAACGTGATGATGCCTATTTTCATATCGCACAGCATCGATTAAATAAAAATGCCGCAGCTCATATCTCTACACTTGATGTATAATAGCATGATGACCCATACCAGTTTGTTATTATGAGTAAAGTAAATACTATGGAGTTTGGTAAACTGAAATTATTATTTTCTACTCCTATCATGGAGTTTAACCTTGCAAACTTTATTAATCCATCCATTACTAAGGTACTAATGGAAATGAAAGCAAGTACCAATAGTGCTGTGCATGGTGTACGAGGAGACCAAAATCCCTCACATCTTCCAGAGCTGATACCCTTATATAATATTTTTCAAGAATGTGTTGATCGATACTGTCGGGAACTTGGTCTTCCTCCAAATCGAATTGAATCGAGTTGGGTAAATATTTTATATAACGGAGGCTCCGTAAGTACACATCGACATCATAATAGTATTGTCAGTGGTGCGTTTTATCCATATGTGGATTCCAATAGTTCTGGTCTGGTATTCATAAGCCCTCTAGACGGATATCGTATGATGGATGCCTCGGCGGAATTCGTTACGAATACAGAATACTCCGGAAATATTCATACGATGTTGGCAGAAACAGGAAAACTAGTGTTGTTCCCGAGTTGGCTACAACATTATGTGCCACCGAATTTATCCAACCTACGAATTACACTCAGTTTTAATACACGGTTTCTGTGATATACTATTCATTTAAGGAGCTTTACAATGTCATTTTTCCGCACTCTGATTAAAGATCTTCCCGCTATGACTACCATTGCATCTGACGGGTTGAGTTCATCAGAATTTGATGGCTACGTCAATACCGGCAGCTATACTCTAAATGCCGCCCTCAGTGGGTCATTATTTGGAGGCATGCCGAACAATAAGATTACTGTCTTCGCTGGTGACCCCGCGACGGGTAAAACATTCTTTGTCTTGGGTATAATTAAACAGTGGTTGGAAGATAATCCTAATGGTGGCGTGATTTACTTTGACTCCGAGAGCGCAGTTACAAATCAAATGTTGTCAGAGCGCGGCATTGACTTGACGCGTATCGTGAAATCTGAACCAGAAACCATTGAGCAGTTTCGTCAAACCGCATTGCAGATTCTGGATCGTTATAGTGAGACTCCGCAAAGGGCACGACAACCAATGCTAATGGTGCTGGATTCGTTGGGGAATCTTTCCAGCGCTAAGGAAGTTGAAGACATCCGTGCAGAGAAAGACACACGGGATATGACAAAAGCAGGACTCATCCGTGGCACCTTTCGCGTGTTGCGATTACGACTGTCTAAATTGAATGTGCCGATGATTTGTACAAATCATGTGTACGCTGTTGTGGGAGCATATGTACCCACGAAGGCACTCTCAGGTGGTTCAGGATTAATTTACATCAGCGACTCCATAGCGATGTTATCCAAGTCAAAGGATCGCGACAAAGAAAAGAATATCATTGGTAGCATTATTACCACGAAAATGTACAAATCGCGCCTCTCGCGTGAGAACAGTCAAGTTGAGGTACGCATTTCCTATTCAGGTGGTCTCGACAAATATTACGGGCTATTGGATATCGCCGTCGAGGCTGGCATGATTGAGTATAGCGGCGGCAAATATACCTTTTCCGGTGTCGACAAAGCGGTCTCTGCATCAAAGATTGCGGAAGCACCAGAGCAATTTTTTACCAAAGAGTTTCTCACGCAATTAGATGAAAAATTTGTGAAGCCGAATTTCAGCTATGGCAGCATGGCGACATCGACGACGACTACGGAAGACAACGAGGAATAGACGGATATATTAACACGCACACCAATACTTCATCACTATTTGACTGATTATGATTGAACCCCTGATTCTCGCTCATCTGATTCGCGATGAAGAATATACACGACGAGTCTTGCCGTTTTTGAAGAAAGAATATTTTACCACTGACACGGCACAAATTGTTTACCGCCTCATACACACGTTTATTTCTTCATATAAAGTTACACCCACCGTTGATGCAATTACGTTATTACTAGATCAGGCCTCGGTTTCTGGTGGAACATACACCGAGGCTGCGACTCTACTAAAAGAAGTGGCGACCATTACTCGTGTTGATAATAACCGACGGCAGTGGCTAATTGATCAAACGGAACAGTTTTGTAAACAACGTGCCTTATATCTGGCCATCTCAGAGTCTATCTCACTGATTGATAAAGATTTTGAATCAGCAGCAACAGTGCCTGAACTGCTTAAGGATGCGTTATCGGTCGGATTTGACACACATATTGGTCACGACTATTTTGAGGATTTACAGTTGCGATACGATATGTATCATCAAGTGCAGACACGAGTTCCTTTTGATTTGGACATATTTAATAAAATCACCGGTGGTGGATTGATACGTAAAACATTGAATGTCGTTGTTGCAGGTACGAACGTTGGTAAATCATTATTTCTTTGTCATGTCGCTGCATCAACTATCGCACAAGGAAAAAAGGTGCTGTATATTACAATGGAGATGGCAGAAGAACGTATTGCTCAACGTATTGACGCAAACCTGTTGGATGTTACAATGGATACACTGGAACAAATGCCCAAAGCCCTGTATGAATCCGCATTTGAAAAACTTCAGCAACGTCAAGTATTTGGTAAGCTTATCATTAAGGAATATCCTACCAGCGGAGGCAACGTGGGACACTTCCGTATCCTTCTTGATGAACTGGCGCTCAAGAAGCAATTTGTGCCGGATTTGCTGATCATAGATTACATTAATATCTGTTCATCGATACGATTCAAAATAGGTGGACAGACAAACTCTTACATGTATGTAAAGTCCATCGCAGAAGAGTTACGTGGGCTTGCGGTAGAGTATGATCTTCCATGTTTGACGGCCACGCAGTTTAATCGCGAAGGGTTTGATAGTAGCGATCCATCACTAACAAATACCAGTGAATCGTTTGGGTTACCACAAACCGCTGATTTACAAGTGGCATTGGTCACGAGTGAAGAACTAGAACAAGACGGATTGCTGATGATTAAGCAGTTAAAGAATCGCTACGCCGACACCTCTAAATACCGCCGGTTTACTATTAAGGTGAATCGCAGTAAAATGCGTCTGACGAATGACCAGAATCAGCAATATCTTTCAGATCCTATACCTGAACCAAGGGAATCTAAGGCTAAGCCAATCAATAAGCAAAGGACAAAAACATCAATCACACGAAATACTATAGCATCTACATCCGAAGAATCTAAGTTTTCTCATAAGAATTTACGGTCTGCACTAAAAACTAATAGTACAGCCAAGGTTATATTCTAAATATATGAGTGTAGAGAAGCTATGGTATAGAGTGTGGAGGTTAAAAATAGGAGGTTACTATTATGAATCTTCAGCTCTTAAATCAATCGCTATCACGAAATATAGAACAAATCTATCCTATTGTCAACGAAGTATTTGATAGCACCATTCGCCGCACCACAACTAGTGGGCAGGCAATAAATGCCAAAACGTTCATTACTATGTTGAACCGTGCGTTACAGAATACTCACGTTCATGTTAAACGAGAGTTAACTAAAAAATTCGGCTCGGGAAAGGACTATAACGGACAGTACTATCCCGCAATGGGCGGCTTTTGCTATGAAGCAAAGAAAAGCAAAGTTGCACGGATTAAGATTTTTTTGTGCATTCATCCACGTAGTAATCGGTTATCATTAAGCGAAGAATCTTGGCAATATTTTAAGTATCGGTTTCTAAAGTGTCTGTCACATGAACTTGTTCATCGAGCGCAATTTGCCAATGGGCGACGTGTTGATAACGTCTTGATTTTTCGACCACATACACATCTTAATCTCCCTAAACGAACATTACAAGCTCAAACCTATCTGGGAGACATGGATGAGGTGGAAGCATATGCACATGACTGTGTGGAAGAATGGTACTATTTAAATCCTAACAAACCATTAACTCTTCGAGCTATCAAAGACCAATTTCGTAATGAGGGGGGTCGGCTTCCTGCGTTGCAATATTATTATGAAACCTTTTTAGGAGATGAAACGCATCCGTCAGTTCAACGGCTTTTCCGTAAAATAAAGGCGTGGGACGATATTGTACACCCCGTGTCATTAGAACTGCCAAACCGTCCACCCTACGTCATACAAAATGCACACGTCAAACGAAACATCTATTTTGGGTAATATTGCTAGTTTTTCTAAATACTATCGCATGTTTATTGAAGAGCCGACAAAAATATTTAAAAAACGAATGCCCCATGTATTTTGTGATATAGATGGCGTTCTTGCAGACTTTTATATGGGGTTAAAGCAACACTTCAAGGTCGAAGGAGCAAATGCGGTCGAAAAGTTCTTGTCCTCATCGGCCGGGTGGGACATTATTGCAAAAGAGGAACCGCATTTCTTCCTCAAACTGCCAATGCTGCCTGGTGCGCATACTCTTATGAGTACCCTTGTAAAGTTACGAGATAGTAATCATATTAGGCTCTCGATACTCACGGCGATCTCTAACGAATGGTATGCAGATCCGGTGATGCGTCGAATATGCACTCAAGATAAAACACAGTGGATTACCAGTCGTTGGCAAATTCCTCCGGCAAATGTGCTAGTAGTGCGACGCAAAGACAAGCAAAAATATGCCCGCGTACAACAAGCTATTGGACATCCTTCGGCGATGCTCATAGACGATTTTTATAAAAATGTTCTTGAATGGGAAATGGCCGGTGGCCATGCAATTCATCACATTTCTGCCACACGTACCATTCAGCGGCTAATGGATTACCTAAATTAGTTATATGGAGACATCTAGCTATATGGAGACATCGAAACCAAGCCGGCACCTGACGAAGCTTCTTCGGCACAAACTACCACTCACGCAGAAGCAGCTAGGCCAGCTAGCAGATCTTGACAGAAAAAAGCGTATAAGCAAACGCATTTATATCATCTTCGGTCGATTTCAGCCCCCCACGATTGGACATGAAGTATTGTTCAAAACGGCGGTGCGTCGGGCCCAAACCGAGCAGGCAAAGGTTGCACTCTTTGTCTCACAAACGCAGGATCGTAAAAACCCGTTGTCTTATTCGGATCGGGTTGCGGTGATTCAAAATAGCGTGCCAGGGTTGTTGATAGGCCCAAAGACTGTGCGCACGCCAGCAGAAGCTTTAACATGGGCGTTTGGTAAAGGATACCGAGACCTTATATTACTGGTGGGTGACGACCGCACAGAGGGATTTAGCCGTATGGCAAAATCTTGGCAAAACGCGGAAGATCCCGAGAAAGAGACAACCGTGAAAGTTCAAGACCTACCACGCACTGGTGCGATGGATGCATCAAAGGTCAGCGGCACGGTCGCCCGTAAATATGCACAGCAAGGGAATCTCGATAAGTTTAAAGAAATTCTTATCTCCGGCGCAAAAAACAATCGCACTGCGCAACGGTTTATGAGGATTATACAGGATCAATTAGGACGGTTGAAGGAGATGTTTATGACAAAGAAGCAGCCCCTTACAGAAGCAGATGAGGATGCAATTAATCGTGTAGTGAGGGAGCTAATGACTGATTCTTCGTGGTACCGTACCGACGAGGTGCCAGCTATATCAGTCGAGGAACCTGATAATCGTGGAGATATTGACTCAAATAGTCGTGTGCCTGAAGATACATCAGATAATATGTCGGTTATAGTTATTCATCCGGCACGACGTTTAAAGTTTGACGCAAAGGCTAAAGCTCAAAGAAGGCAAGAAGAAGTAAAAAAGTCGTAAAGCAATATTTAGGGTTTTTAGGTTGCTAAATAGTAGTATGGAGGTTAGTGATATGGAGGATAACATGACAAAGATCGATGTAAGTGCAGTTGAGGAACGCAAAGCTCAGTGGAAGAAACTGGTAACCAGTTTAGAAGAACGTGGTCGAGCACTACATAATGAACTGACATCAGTGCAGGCACAGTTAGCTCAGTTGAGCGGCGCTATTCAGGCCTGTGATGTACTTCTGGCAGGCGATGAAGCTAAACCAGAAGTATCAACAGCAAATAACGACAGCAAATAACGGATGATATATGGCAGATAAAAAAATAACTGAACTTTCATCGCTAGCGGGTGCTTCACACTTGGCGCCGGAGGATTTATTCGTCGTAGTGGATGACCCCGCTGGCACTCCGATTACCAAAAAGATTGCGGCTGTCGACGTTTTTGGGAACGGTATTTCGTTTGTTACAAATAGCTCATATCCTGCTGCGGTCGTTCTTCGAAGTGTCCTAACCGCAAACGTTAATGCAGATACAGCTTCTGCGAATACGTTAATTGCCGCACAGTTTGTTACGAATGCATTGGGCACATCTGCGAACACCGAATATCAGTACGCAGTACATGCTACTAGTAAGCTACATGCAGCCGCTTCTAAAGTTACCCGAGAGCATGCGGCCGCAAAGCTTGTACTTGACGTGGGGCCGGCTACGAATGTTGTTTCAAATACGAGTGTGCTTCGTCTGTTGGTTGCAAACACTGGCGCACGTGTATCTAATGTTGAGAGCTTCATCTCGTTTGGAGACGCAGCAGCAAACTCGACGACGGCGCAAACCCAGTATCTGTTTGACATTGGACAGAACGGCAGTGTGTCCGCTAATTTGGCAACCGGAGCCACCACTTGCGCAACTGCGTTATTTTCAAATTCTGCCGCTGGTACGGCTACACATAAGGTGCGCATTCGTGTCAATGGCGTAGATTATTGGTTACTTGCTGTTAACTCAGCATCCTAAGCATTTAATTTACACGTACTAAATACAGGGAGAGAGACATCTAGTTTCTCTCCTTTTTTTATGGAAAATTTGACTAAAAAAAATTATCTCTCGTACGCCATGAAGGTTTATGATAATCCAAGCTGTTCTGGATTGAATGAATTTCAATCGGATTTGGTTCGGGTCAAATATATCAAACGCCTCATTAACCGTTATAGTCGTACTGGAGAAATTGCTCCCCGTCTTCTACTCAATCATATCATTGGGATTTATAATGTCTTTGAAGCAACTGCGGTAGCTCAATTATTATTTTTTCGAACTGAAAAAACGTCGTGGAGGGCTCTGAAGACTGTGCTGGAATATCTCAATTTAATGCCCGACGCACTGCTACCAATTGAAGGAGTAATTATCCTAAATAAAGATATTCCCCGTGACGAAGTGTTATGGGAAAAATTATCGGAAACGGTTGACGGACATGCAACGACTGATTGACATTTATATTGTTTTTCAGCTTGTCAAAAAGCTGACAACACCTTTCAATAAGACTGATGCTTTCAAGCGCGGAATTATTGATGCAGCAGGCAATGTACTGCGTCCGTATAAAACTCTAAAGGATACTAAAGATAAAGCTGCGTGGACGTGGCTAGATATTCTCATGAATAATCTTAAACGGCTCCTTTCGAAAATTCCCGGTGGACAGTCCACCTTCTTTACCTATGCCATGGCGTTTTGGTTACTGAAAGAGCCCATTCTTAAATTACAAAAAGCGTCTCGATTTAGTGAAGCCAAACTGTCAGAGACGATTCTGGGAGCGTCGGCAGATAAATACTTATCGGAAGCGATGACTCTTACCGAACAACTGTCCGCGTTGTCTGCGGAGATTGGCAACGGCCAAACAGGTAAGACACGCAACCAACCGTTTAATATGTTCGCTGGGCGCCGTGTGTTCTCGGTGGATTCGAATACGTTCCATCGCTGTCGCCTTGGTAAGTACAAGCACGCTCGTTATGATAAATATGTTGGTAACGGACCACGCGGTCAAGAGATTCGCGAATATGGTCGCAGTCGTCATGGACGTCGTGGTATTATTCTCGTTGATGAGACCACGGGTGCTATGCTCTATTTACGCCACCCAGGCAATTACCATTTATCAAAATAATTCATGGCTAAAACTCGACCGCGCCGCAAAGTGTCACAAACACGGCAGAGAGTTTCTGATTCGATAGTAGTGTCTATTGCAAGATTAGAACAACAAGCGGAACAAACATCGGAGTTATTTGACGTACTCGGTGACAAATTTGATCGTATTTTAAGCCGTGTAGAAGAGTTAGCACTACATACGACGAGTTTGAATTCGCGTCACGATACCGAGATACAAGTGTTACAAAAACAAATTGCATCAACGGAAACCATTTTAAATCAGACTCGTGAAGACATTAATGCCATGTCTACGCAGTTGTCCGCATTAGTGGGCAAAGAACTATCTGAGGCAGTTAGTGAAATGTCTTCTGCAATTGACCAACTGTCTGATAAAATGGAAAAACAAAACAATCGACTGGACGAGCGAGTACAAAAACTTGAACGGTGGCGAATGTTTCTTATCGGAGGTGGGTTTGTTATAGGATTTATTCTCTCTCGCGCCGCAGATAGTGTTCTTCACGTATTATTCCCTTCGTCATAAACTATGATATACTAGTCGCCTATGTCGCAATGGCTCGAAGAAAAGTATATTGCACTCGCGGGCCTACAACTTGGGCGTTTTCATAAACAGTCACGCACAACTTACGCATTTCGTTGCCCGTTCTGTGGTGATTCACAAAAACGCCAAAACAAAACTCGCGGGTATTTTTTCCTATATAAAGGACAGTACTTTTATAAATGTCATAATTGTAATATTAGTATGTCGCTGCGGTCGTTTTTACGACAGCAAGCACCTGAGTTGTTTCGCGAATATCAACTAGATGTGCTTCGGCAAGAGCGACCCACTCATAGTATTTTGCCACCGAAGCCATCTCCGGAGGCATCCATGTTTGGATTTGGAAAGTCCACAGCTACGATTACCCTTCCAACAATAGCATCATTGCCACACCATCACGTGGCAGTACAATATTGTCATGCGCGTGGGCTTCCCGATGCTTCTTTGCCTCATTTATATTTTACTGACAAATGGACGGCATGGATTAAGGAAATGAAATGGTCGTATGCATTGCCCGAGGACAATGCACCACGCCTCATTCTCCCGTGGTTTAATCGTCGCAAAGAATTACTAGGCGCACAAGCACGACGCATCGATGCTACGGGAACCGCAGCACGTTACGTAACGCTTAAACAAGACACGTGTGAAGATAAAATTTATGGATGGGATCGACTTGATTTACATAAACGCATTCATGTGGTAGAAGGCCCTCTTGATTCGTGGTTTCTACCAAATGCTGTTGCCTCAATGGATTCGGATCTATTACGATTACGTGATCGCTACTTTTCAAATTATACAGTTGTGTATGTATGGGATAATGAACCTCGAAATGCGGTGGTGAATTCTAATTTGTTTAAGGCAATTAAAGAAGGCTGCTCCGTGGTTATATGGCCGTCACTACTGAAAGAAAAAGATTTAAATGAAATGTCGCTAGCGGGATATGCTGTATCAGAGTTAATCGAAAAGCATACGTATCGCGGGTTACGAGCAGAATTAGAATTTCGTCGCTGGCGCCGCATGACTACATAAAGTAGGGGTTATTATGGAACCGGTGAAGAAAGATATTTTAGATCATGGTCAGGTGGTCTTGTTGGATGTGTTTGGAAGTGATGCGCGTATCGCGGAATCTGCTCGTGTATCCTACGGTAAAGGCACCAAAAAAGTTAGCAGCGATAAGGCCTTGATTCGCTATCTCTTACGGCACAGGCACACGTCACCGTTTGAAATGTGCGAGGTTTTGTTTTATTTGAAAGTGCCTATTTTTGTCGCTCGTCAACTTGTACGACATCGTACAGCAAATATTAATGAGATGTCTGGTCGCTATAGTGAATTCCCTGAAGAACTTTACGTGCCTGACGAAGTTCAGCTTGGCCCACAATCTCCGATTAATAATCAAGGTCGCGCCGGTGCCGTTGCTTCTCTTCAGACTAAACGCGCACAGTTAGAAATTAGACGTGCAACAGATGAAGCGTTTCAATCCTATGATCGATTGTTGACTCAGAGCAACGTATCCAAAGAAATTTCTCGCATTGTGCTGCCGTTATCTGTCTATACCGAATTATATTGGAAGTGCGATTTACACAATTTCTTCCACTTTTGTCGATTACGATTGGACAATCACGCACAATACGAAATTCGTGTGATGGCGCGAGCCATGTTTGACACTATTATTCCATTTTTTCCTCTTGCAGCGGATGCGTTTCAAGACTATATACTAGAGACAAAAACATTATCACGTACTGAGCAGTTGCTTCTTGCTACAATGCTCTCTTCCACAACTCTTCCCCAATATGATCAATATGATCAGGCGAAGAAATTAGGAATGAGTGAACGGGAATATAATGAGTTTGTTCAGTGGATTCAAACTTTAACGTTGGGTGAATAATTATGTCAGAGTTATTGCCTGCTTCTCAACCTTTTACCCCTGATACCCCGTGGTCAACTGTCGGATATCTCACCTATAAACGCACTTATTCTCGGCGCCTCGAAGAAGATAATATCTCCGGACCCACCGAAGAATGGCTTGATACGATAAATCGTATTATCGCCGCCG
>Ga0194128_10010721_pt1 | contig 10823 bp, 8 predicted proteins | sample TA2KigCa65mmetaG_FD_148650 | JGI IMG/M metagenome (GOLD analysis project Ga0194128, IMG submission 148650) | Freshwater microbial communities from Lake Tanganyika, Tanzania - TA2015037 Kigoma Deep Cast 65m | ecosystem: Environmental > Aquatic > Freshwater > Lake | place: Tanzania: Lake...
ATGGCCTCTAGGGTGCTGAAACGGATCGCCTTGACCTTCCCGGTCTTCAGCAACGACAGGTTGGTCATCGACACGCCGACGCGCTGTGACAGCTCGGTCAGCGACATCTTCTTCCGAGCAAGTTGGACGTCGAGCGTGATACGAATAGTCATATTATGATAATCATAATATATTTTATTTAAATCGTCAATACTGATCGGTGTATCAAGAGAAGAATCCTTTACTCCAGATATAAATGCTTTGACCTGACCCGGCACGTGAATTAATCCACGCGAACTGCAAGTCGTTATCCAGCAATGGCTTACAGAGATACCCCCTGTCGGCACCTCTTGCGGCGCACGTAACTCTCTGTACGGCAACTACTTAGCCCATAGCCGAATTGAGAAGGCACAACAATAATGGGCCGCGCCGGATTTAACTGAAAATCCGCGTGTCGCCAGTTCGATTCTGGCCCCAGCCATTGTAAATCAACGACTTACGACGTTTTGGGTCGTTACAATTCGTACTACATTCGTACTACATGGAGGGGAGACGGGGGTCCGTCTCCCCTCTGTCGTTCGAAAAGTGAAGTCGATGTAGTACACGATTTACTACAGACACCGTGGGGAGTCCGTGTGTCAATGTTAACGCCGATATCCGTAGCCCAAAACCTGATTGGAGGCTATTTATAGGCACTGGATAAACGTCGTGACCCCGCTCGGAGTCTCTCTGGATATGCGAAAGACGATTAGTGTCATTTCCTTGGCGGCCAGTTTGGCTGCCTCTTCAACGGCGCTCGCAGCCCAGCCAATCCTGAATCGGTCCCAGCTCCGCGAGCAACTCGCGGCACAATTCCCTATGCCTGTCGAGCCCTCCGCTCCGGTGCAGCCGAGGAAGCCAGGAGTCTTTGGGTCAAGTGTCGCTGGGCTTCTCGTCGGAAGTGGTGTCTTCGTTGGGACTGCGGCACTCTGCGGGAAGACGACTCTCGTCGGAGCGTCCCCACTCGGATCAAAAGTGAATGGGCAATATCTCGCTCCTGGAGAGGTGCGTGAAATCTCGGCGAACTCGGCGTGCACTGCGGGTGCAGCGATCGGGTCGGCCATCTCGGTTGGGTGGTTGACTCAGCGAATACGGACAGGGGGCTTCAGACGGGCGATGGCCAGTTTCGAAACAGAGGTTCAGAACTATCCTGCAGCGAGAGCCTCTTGGGAACGTGCCGTGGCTGCCCGTACCAAGGCCTTGGATTCAGCGGTCACAGTTGCCGTTGTTGAAGCGGAGCGTGCCACACTCTCCGAGCGGACTCGAGTTGCGACTGCCGCGCCCAACGCTGGTGCACCCAACTCCGCAGGTATCAGTCGCACGGTGAACACTGTGCCGATGATACCAACAGTCCCAGCTCCGAAGACCAACCTAATCAATGACGACGCCGTCGCGGTCGTGATTGGGAATAGCGCTTACACACGAGCAGAAGTGCCCTCCGTGGACTATGCCGGCCGGGATGCGGCGGCGATGCGAGAGTTCCTTGTGCAGACGTTCGGCTTCCGCGACGACAACATCATTTTTGAGGAAAACGCCTCATTCACAACCCTGCAGCGCATCTTTGGTACAAAAGACGACTTCAAGGGTCAGCTCTTTGGCTATCTGCCGTCGACGAAGCCGGTGGATATCTTCATCTTCTACTCGGGACATGGCGCACCAGATCCTGGCACGGGAACGGCGTATCTGGTTCCCACCGATGCTGACCCGCAGGCAATTCGGCTCACCGGATATCCGGTCCGTCAACTGTATGCCAACCTCGCCTTGTTGCCTGCAAAGTCGATCACGGTTGTGATGGATGCCTGCTTTAGTGGTTTAGCTGATCGTGGATCTCTGGTGCGGGGAATAAGTCCGCTCACTGTGCGTGTCGAGAACCCGGTTCTCGCATCCGAGAACGCGGTCGTATTGACCGCTTCACAGTCCTCTGAGGTCAGTGGATGGTATGATCAGCAGCAACATGGTCTGTTCACCTATGTATTGCTCAACACGTTGGCGCAATCGATAACTACCGGCAGATCTGATTCGCTCTTGACCGCACGCCAGCTGAATGCGACGGTTGGGGCAGAGGTGCTCCGCCTATCTCGCCGTATCCGACAGCGCGACCAAAACCCACAGGTGTACGGTCTTGGCTCTGATGCACCATTGGCAGTCATGCGCCGACCGTAGCCCGATGACACGATTAAATGCTTTATTAGCTCGGGTAGCGCTTTGCCACTTGCTCGGCGTGGGTGTGGCCCTAGGGGGTGTGATCAGTTGCACCGAGGGTGTGCTCGAACCTGTGGCCGTGGGATCGGTCGTTGTGTCGAGCGCCGCCTCGCTACGCCTCGGCCAGCAAGTGCAGTTGAGTGCTCAGCTAAAGTCGACAGAGGGATTCTTGCTTCCATCTACGGGCCTCACCTGGTCGACCTCAGACGCCTCGATTGCGACCGTCTCGTCAGCTGGTCAGGTGACTGCATTAAAACGAGGAACCTCGACAATTTCGGCGACTGCCTTTGGTGTCACCGGAACGTCGACGGCAACCGTGATTGGCGTGCAGTCAGTAACATCGATGCCGGACTCGGTCGCAATCATTGTCACCCAGTCAGTGCAGTTGGTGGCGTCGGTCGTAGCCGACCCGACGGTAACGGTCGCGGCGTCCTGGAGCAGCTTGGATTCCCTTGTTGCGACCGTGACATCAAATGGGCGGGTGACGGCAACAGCATCACCCGGGACGGCGCGGATCGTAGTCACGGCGGAGGATAAGCGCGATACCACGTTGGTTCGGGTCATTCCGGTACCCGTACGCAGAATCCAGCTGCAAGCTGACTCCGTATGGATCTTTCCAGGACAGTCAGTCAGTGTCACAGCACAGGCGCTTGACAGTGTAGGCGGGGTACTCGCCGGGCGAGCGGTGGCTTGGGCAGTGAGTGACACCGGGATCGCGCGCGTATCTCCCAATGGAATCGTGACTGCAGTCACGGGAGGCCGTACCACTCTCGTAGCAATCTCAGAAGGAATCGAGGGACGAATTCCGGTGATTGTGCGGACCCCCCCGAGGCGCATCGTGGTCAACCCGGATTCTGCCGTGCTTCGCCTGGGATCCTCCCAGCTTTTCTCAGCAACCGCGCTTGATGCCAGCAATCAGCCTATGAGCGGCATCACCTTTACGTGGAATAGCAGTGATACGGTCGTTGCACGGGTGTTCTCCACCGGCCTAGTGAATGCGCGAAACCTAGGTCAGGCCAGCGTGACCGCTTCCCTCGGTTCTGTGGTGGGAGCGGCGCTAGTTCGTGTCACGCCGGTACCCGTCGCGAGTATCGCCATCACAGGAGGAAGCACCGTTGTGGTCAGTCAGACACTCACGCTCGCCGCGACTCTGAAGGACAGTTCCGGGACGGTCCTCGCTGGCCGGGCGGTAAGCTGGAAATCAGCAGATACCACGATTCTAGCCATCGATCAATCTGGCTTAGCGACAGGGCGGCAGCCCGGAAGCAGCATCGTCACTGCGACGAGTGAGGGGGTGTCTGCAACGCTTCTGGTGCTCGTCAGTCCCCAGCCTTCGGGTATCGCGCTGACCTTGACAGGTCCTGCAAACACCGGAGGCTACTATGTCCGGGTGAGTGGCGGCGGGCTCTCGGTGCCTGGTCAGCCAGATCAATCATTCTGGACCTATGTGACCGCGCCGACGGGAACCGGCACCGCATTCCTAGAATTGCCTATGAGCCCCTCCGTTCCGTACTCGGTCAGGGTGATTTCGATCGATGCTCGCTCGATCACCACTGGTGGAGGGCGACTCGTCGCCAATGGAATCACAGGGGCGAAGTCAACCTTGGTTGTCGGAGAGCAGCGACAGCTCGTAATGGCCGTTGCCTCTGTTCAGGTAACGATGGTTCAAGCGCCAACATCAGTGGGGGCGTTTGCGAGTGCCCGATTCGTATGGGAAATCAAAGATCCCTCGCTTTCCTTGCTCGAGATGGCACATATGGACGCCGGCCTGTTGATCTGCTCAGGGCCGTTGAGTAGTACGGGTACCAGTGGTCAAGGTGGATGTGACACCGCTCGAAACACCACCCCGCTCATCAATAGTAGTACCGGGGTGTATCAGTGGGTGCTTGATCTCCCGGGTCGTGCGTCATCCACGGTGTACTGGACCACGCTATTGGTCTGGCATCCCCTCACGGTAAATGGAGGGAAGCAGTTCGGCTTCTTCGCACCGAATTTTTTAAATGGCGATACGCAAGGAAAACTAGTCATAGGAACTGGCGGGTGATCCCCGACCTCCCGAAGAGTCCACCTCTCAAAGAGCGGAGAATGGATAAGGATGACGGGGATCCGTCTCCCCTCTGTCGTTTCAAAACTGAAATCGATGTAGTACACGATGTACTACAGACACCATGGGGAGTCCATATCTTGGGGAACGGTTGGAAATAGGGGTGTTTGGGACCTCGAAACAGACCCTCTATACGACATGATGTACGACATGGGGTCGGGAGAGCGTTAACAGAAGCCCAATGACCTCAAAACCAATCTGTTCGGGAGTCTGTTCAAGATGTCGATGATGTCCCGCCGTACCTTCGGCACGATGCTCGGTCTCGCCCCGTGGGCGATTTGCCGGCCGCTCACCGAGGTCGAGGTGCCGCCGCTGCGACCGACGCGCGGTACCCGTGCGATGACGCTCCTCTTCACCAACGATTTCCACTCGGCTTTCGAGCCGGTGCCGGCCTTCTGGCTCGCCGGCTCACCGCGGCTCGGCGGGGCCGCGCAGCTCGCGACCCTCGTAGAGCGCGAGCGCGCCGCTGCGGAGACAACCTTCCTCCTCGACTCCGGCGACATGTTCACCGGGACGCTCTCCAAGCTGACGGATGGCGAAGCATTACTGGAGATGATGCGACTGATGCGGTACGACGCGATGGGCGTGGGAAACCACGAGTTCGACTACGGATGGCAGACCTTTGACCGTGGGATGACGCGCGTTCCCTTCCCCATCCTCTGCTGCAACATCCGGTATCGCGGCTCGGGCGTTCGGTTTACGCGCCCGCACACCATCCTCGAGCGGAACGGGGTCCGGCTCGGGGTCATCGGGGTGATGGGATCGCGTGCGGCACGCAACACGATCATGCGGTCCAAGGTGGAGGCGTTGGAGTTCACCGACCCGGTCGTCGAGTGCGCCGCGAGCGTCCATGCCCTCCGTGATCAGGTCGACGCCATCGTGGTGCTTGGCCATCAGGGCCTTCCGGGTCCGATGCAGTCCGACGCCGAAGCCGACCCGGCGGTCCAGCGCACCCTCGACGAAGACCTCGCCTTCTGTGGCGTGGTCCCAGGCATCGACGTCTATATTGCCGCGCACTCGCATCGTGGGCTCGAGACACCCATTCGGCACCCCGAGACGGGGACGCTCCTGACGCAGACGTTCGGCTATGGCACGCGCCTCGGGCGTGTGCGATTGTCGGTCGCGGATGGGCGTGTCGTCGCATCAGACGCCACTCTTCTCAAGGTCTGGAGTGACGACCTGTTACCCCATCCGGCCGTCGCCACATGCGTGGCGCGCTATCGTACCCAGGTCGCGGATCAGATCGGCCCGCCCGTGGGGCGCGCCGCCAGCCGGCTCACCCGCAAGTATCACACCGAGTCGTCGCTCGGCTCGTACGTGTGCGACGTCCTCCGGGCCAAGGGTGGGGCGGAGATCGGACTCACGAACGCCGGCGGCCTGCGCGCCGACCTCCCGGAGGGACCACTCGATCGTGGGCATGTGCTCGATGCGCTGCCTTTCCTCAACGACGCAGTGACGGTCGCGATTCCCGGCGGCGCGCTGCGGCGCGTGCTGGAGCACGGGATGGGACTCGAGGCCGGCATCTGTCAGGTCTCCGGCCTGGTGGCGGAGTACGACCCCACGCGTCCGCCGGGCGCCCGACTCGGTCGCGTCCGCGTCGGGAATGCCCCGCTCGATGACGCGCAGACGTACCGCGTGACCACGAACAGCTTCCTCGTGGAGGGTGGCGACGGATACGCTGGCTTCCTCGATGGACGCGTCATCGCTCGCGACGGGGTGCTGAGCGATGTGATTCTCGATCACCTCCGCCGCACGGGAACGATCTCTCCGCCCGCCGCCGGTCGACTCGTGCCGACCCCCGCCTGAGCGCCGCGCCCGCGCCGACGTCAAAAATGAAAAAAATGAAAGCAGTTATTTGCACGAAATACGGAACACCTGATGTTTTGCATATTCAGGAAGTCAATAAGCCTATTCCAAAAGACAATGAAATTCTTGTCCGAATCGTTTCTACAGCAGTAAATTCTGGAGACATTAGAGTAAGAGGACTTGCAGTTCAAGGTTTTATGAAAATCATAATGCGATTGGTATTAGGATTTTCAAAACCTCGAAAACCTATTTTAGGAACAGTTTATGCTGGCATTGTTGAAGATGTGGGTACCAACGTTTTTACGTTTAAGAAGGGAGATAAAGTATTTGGCATGACAGGCTTTAATTTTGGTACATACGCTGAGTATATTACTATAAAAGAAAAAGACAACATTTCCGTAATGCCGGTAAATGCAACTTATGACGAAGCTGCTTCACTTATTTTTGGTGGACAAACCGCAATCTATTTCATTGAAAAAGCAAAGTTGCCAGTAAAGAAAGCACCAAAAATATTAGTTATTGGCGCTACTGGCTCGGTAGGAACTGCTGCTATTCAAATTGCTCTATATTACGAAGCAGATGTAACTGCAGTGTGCAGTTCCGATGGAAGGGATTTAGTAAAAAGTTTAGGTATTTCAAAAACTATCTTGTACGATGAAGAAGATTTCAGCAAACAAACTATTCAATATGATTTTATCTTTGACGCTGTTGGTAAAACAACTAAGAAGCAATGTCAGCATCTTTTGAAAAAGGAAGGGGTTTATAAAACAGTTGGAGGTTTAGAATACGCAAGTGAATCTCAACAGCAATTAGAATTTCTTAAAATGTTATTTGAGAATGGAAAATTAAAAGCCGCCATTGACAGAACATATCCATTAGACAAAATAGTTGAAGCTCACGAGTATGTTGATACTGGAAGAAAGAAAGGCAATGTAATTTTAAAAGTAACTGAATAACAAGAACACCAGTTATCAGCGCGGGTTTGTGTCAGGCAGGGTGCCGGAGACCTTCGATCGCCAAGGCATGCGCCTGCCCCAAGGAGTTTCGCGGCGCATCTCCGAGACGTGGTCGGTGATCAGCGCCGCTACCTCCGTAGCGCTGAGGTTGTCGATACAGATGGTGCGGATCGGGCGGGCGAGATTGGCGGTGAGGGTTGGGTCCGATGACACAAGGCGGACAGGTGGCAAGTGCGGTCTGTGCGGGATGATTGCCAGTGGTACCGCCGATCGAGGCATGCTATCTTTTATGGAAGATCATGCCGTAATTCCTTCCTTTCATGGGCTAACCCGAGCACCCGTCATGCGTCCTATCGTGCGTCGACTGCTTATGCCTATCCTCATGGGGGCGAGCCGTCTGATTGGTGCCCAGGGGGCGCAGGATCCGGTCGTCCTGAGTCGGCTGAGCGCCCCCGTCGCGCTGCAGATCGGCATCCCCACCGGCGCCTTCGCAGAGCACGTCGCCATCGCGGGAGGTTTTGGCGGGGGGCTCCTGCTGGCGGTCAGCCCCACGATCGGACTCCGTGGGGACCTTGGCTTCCAGAGCTACGGGGCGGAGAACCGGAGGGTCCCCTTGGGCTCCGGGGCGCTCTCGCTCGTCAACGTCGACGTCACGACGACCAATGCGATCTTCTCTGGGGCGATCGGCGTGCAGGTTGGGTTGCCGCCGAGTGTGCAGAAGAAGCCTTATGCCACACCCTATGCCGGCGCACAGGTAGGATTCGGCTCCTTCGTCACCTCCACCTCGGTCCAGGGGAGCAATCAAGACGCCGGACCCTTTGCCTCATCCACCAACCTGAGCGACGTCGCGATGGCAAAGACCCTCTATGCGGGGCTCTACGCCCCCCTGCGCAGAAGTACAACCCTCTTGGACATTGGTCTCCGTCGGACCTGGCATGGCCGAGCGGTGCGCTTCCTGACCCAGGGTGATATCACCCAGCTCCCGAGTGGGGAGGTGGTGCTCCGACCGCGCGAATCGGTCGCGGAGCTCTTCACGCTCACCATCGGCGTGACCTTTCGTGTTGGGAAACCAGCTAATTAGATGCGATAGCCGTGGTTCTCGAAGTCACCTGAGCGAGGTTCTCTTTTGGGTTTGATGCGCAGGCTGCACTTTTCCAAGACATCGCTCACTCGCCTCGTTCTGGTGGCTAGTCTCTGCGCCGCTATTATCAGGACGGCAGTGAACCCCTTAACGAACCCCTTAACGAACCCCTTAACCGCTGGTGATCATTCGCCATCAGCGATGATGGCGAACACGCCGCCGACCACGCTGGCGTAAAAGCCAGCCGAACGATCCAATGGCTGGATGCGTGCCATGTCGAAACGCTCGCCATTCGACAGCTTCCAAACCCTGACCGCTCTTCCGGATCGGTTCCAGGTGAACGGTTGGCCTCGCAACATCACTTCGGGCCCGGAATCCGCGGAAACGGGCGCGTAGACCCACACGAATCCAGAGCCGTGCACAGTGCCTATGCCGTCTGCATCGATCACCAAGGCGGTTCGTTCATCGATGCCAAGGCCTTTGGGCAGATAGCCGGATTCGACAGACCGGGCCAGGAACACCATCAGGCGTCCTTCGCGGTTGCGTTCACTGAAATGGGTGTCGATCAGGTAGGGCTGCAGGATGGGAGCCGAGCCGAATAATCCCGGCCGAAGACTCACTTTCGGGTCGAAGGGATCGGCCAAGGCCTCCGCGCTGGTCACGCTACCTTTAGCCGCATCGAATATCCGACCACCCCAGATCATCGCACCCGCGCTGGTTCCGCCGAAGGGTATCCGCTTCACGTCTTTTAAGGCCCGGATGGTGGCATCGAGCGGAGAGCCGCTCCAATGCGTCACATAGTTCCATTGGTCACCTCCCGCCACAAACAGGGCTTCCACCTGTGACAACAGGGTTTGGGTGACCGGGATCGATGCGGCTTCACGTGAAGCTAACAGGAACGTCTCCACGGAGTGGACCCTTCCCAGATCGAACAAATACGCAGTATATCCGGTAGATCCGGACGCACGGATCACCCCTACATCGCCACCTGAGGCGGCGTTTACGAATCGGCGCATCGCCGCATCCTGATCGGTGGATCCGCCACCGAGAACGATCAAAGGGATCGGAGTGGTCACGGTGTCGGCAGCCGAACCCACAATTCCGATCGAACCGGGTCGCAGGTCCGGCAACGGGGGCGTGGTTCCTGTGGCTCCTGCGCAAGCCGCAGATAGAATCAAGATGGTTAAGAACCGGTGTGCATTCATTGTGTACCTTTGTACTACCGGTTACAAAGCTGGCACATATCGTCTAACAAGCGACGCAACGATAAAACATCTGCTCGCAATCATGTTCATTCACATCGCACCTCGAATTATCAATGCCACGGAGTTCTTCAATGAGTCGTTACATGTCTTTCAGATTGAGAGAAGTGGCGTGAACCTGTACGCAAAAAAGGTAGACGCAAGCCGCATCAATTGATTTATCCGCGTTTCTAGGGAATGGTCGAGGGGGGTCACTTCACAGGTTATGAAATGACCCCCCCTGCCGTTTGCGACTAGATCTCCACCGTAAAGCGACTGATCACCCACAGTCATTTGTCTTAGGCCTCGAAAAGCCGCACACCTTTCACGAATGGGTGTACATCACAATCATGTATCATGAGTCAATATTAACCTTTCCCTTTGACCACGAGGCTATCTCGGAATGATCCCGAGCTGGCGCATGAACTCTAGATTGTCCATAAAATCCTGCTCCTCCGCGATCTTCCCGTCTCGCATCGTCACGAGGGTAGCGCCGATCACATCAACATCTTTGCCAGTCGCGGGTATGCCAAAAAATGTGCCGGTATGTGTTCCCTTGAACTGCCAATACTTTACGAGACGATCACCATCTCCGAAGCTCTCCTTCACCACGAAGGTTCGGTTCGAAAAGCCATCAACAAAGTTCTGATAGTACGCCTTGACATTGGCTTTGCCTGTAATTTCAGGGACGGTATGTAGAACCGCATCATCCATATAGGCAGAATCCAAGATGGCGGTATTGCCTTGGTTGATTGCCACATCCCAGACACGAGCATAGTAATCGATGTTGGCCTTCCCAAGCGCGGCGCGCGTATCGCTTTCCGATTGGCAGGCGGCAGACAACAGGGAAAGAGCAAGGAGCAGCTGGCAGCCAAATAGTCGTGCTTTCATGGGAATGCCTCGTGTTAGTTGTGTTCAAGGGACGTTCCATCACACCACACCATCTCTTTCTCGCCAGGCAGACTTAGAATGCCTTCGGCATGCAGACGATCGCCTGTGAGGTTACCTTCGACACATCCGCGTACATCTTTGTAAAGGCTTCCCAGGCGGCATCACGCGGCGGGTTGGTTACAGGTGGGCTCGTGTGAATTGTCATCACCTGGGCCGCATCGACCACAATTGTGCTGTCCGCCATCTTGTAGATCGGGACCGTACGCTGCTGGTTGAAATTGATGCCACGATCGCGATACCACTTCCGGTGCGCCGTGACGGCCGCCTCGAACTGCGCCATCGAACCGGTGAGTGTCGAGATCCGAACGATGGCGGTGATCCCGCTGCATCCCGGCAACTGCCGTGCAACCGATTGGGCGCGAGCGACCACAGGGGCGAGCACCAGCGCGGCGGCGAGCACGAATATGATACGATCCTTCATCAAATCCCCCCGTTGAGGTGCGTGGGAGAAGGTGCAGCTCACC
>Ga0194128_10010724_pt1 | contig 10822 bp, 6 predicted proteins | sample TA2KigCa65mmetaG_FD_148650 | JGI IMG/M metagenome (GOLD analysis project Ga0194128, IMG submission 148650) | Freshwater microbial communities from Lake Tanganyika, Tanzania - TA2015037 Kigoma Deep Cast 65m | ecosystem: Environmental > Aquatic > Freshwater > Lake | place: Tanzania: Lake...
GCCGGGACGTCGGCGGTCCCGGTCGCGGCGCAGGACCGGCCCGGGCGGCCGTGGCTGACCCGTTCGGAGGTGATCGCGCGCAATGGCATGGTCGCGACCAGCCAGCCGCTGGCGACGCAGGCGGCGCTCGACGTGCTGCGCCGCGGCGGCAACGCGGTCGATGCGGCGATCTGCGCCAATGCGGTGCTCGGCGTGGTCGAGCCGGTCGGCTGCGGCATCGGCGGCGACCTCTTCGCGCTGGTCTGGGACGCGAAGGAGAAGCGGCTCCACGGGCTGAACGGCAGCGGTCGCTCGCCGCGCGCGCTGACGCTCGCGCGCCTGCGCGAGCTGACCGGCGGCAAGCCGATCCCGCCGCGCGGCGTGCTGCCGATCTCGGTGCCTGGCTGCGTCGACGGCTGGTTCGCGCTGCACGGGCGTCTCGGCCGCATGCCGATGGCTGCGCTGCTCGCCCCGGCGATCGCCTACGCCCGCGAGGGCTTCCCCTGCAGCGAGCTGGTGGCGCAGGCGTGGCAGGCGAGCGCGCGTTCGCTGGCCGGACAGCCCGGGTTCGACGCGCAGTTCCTGCCGGCGCCGCGCACCGGCGAGTGGGTGGTGCGCGCCAACCTCGCGGCGACGCTCGACCTCATCGCCAAGGGCGGGCGTGACGCCTTCTACTCCGGCGTGATCGCCGCGCGCATGGTCGACGACCTCGCTCGCCACGGCGGCTTCCTCCGCCGGGACGACCTGGCCGACCATCGCTCCGAGTGGGTGGCGCCGCTGTCGACGCGCTACCGCGGCCACGACGTCTGGGAGCTGCCGCCGAACGGGCAGGGGTTGGCGGCGCTGCAGATGCTCTCGATGCTCGAGCAGTTCGACCTCGCCGCCGCCGGTTATGGCAGCGCCGACCACCTGCATCTGGTGGTGGAGGCGAAGAAGCTCGCCTTCGCCGATCGGGCGCGCCACTGCGCCGACCCGGCGTTCGCGCCGGCCCCGCTCGCGGCGCTGCTGGCTCCCGACTACGCAGCGGCGCAGGCGGCGCGGATCGACCGGGCGCGAGCGGCCAGCGCGGTCGAACCGGGCGTGCCGCTGCCGGTCTCGCGCGACACCGTCACGCTCGCGACCGCCGATCGCGACGGCAACATGGTCGCCCTGATCCAGAGCAACTTCCGCGGCATGGGCTCGGGCGTCGCGCCGGGAGAACTCGGGTTCATCCTGCAGGATCGCGGCGAGTTGTTCGACCTCGCCGACGACCGTCCCAACACCTATGCGCCGGGCAAGCGCCCGTTCCACACGATCATCCCGGCGTTCGTGACCCGCGACGGCGAGGCGCTGCTGGCCTTCGGCGTCATGGGCGGCGATTTCCAGCCGCAGGGCCACGTCGAGTTGCTGGTGAACTGGCTCGACTTCGGCATGTCGCTGCAGGAGGCGTGCGATGCCCCGCGCTTCGCGCACGAAGGCTCGGCTGATCCGACCGGAAGCGCCGCGGCGGCGGATGGCGGTCGGATCGCGGTCGAGGACGGCTTCGCGCCGGAGGTGCTGGCGGAACTCGAAAGACGTGGCCACCGGCTCGCCGCGGTGAAGGGCATCTTCGGCGGATTCCAGGGCATCCGTCGCGACCCGGCGACCGGGACGCTGTTCGGCGCCAGCGATCCGCGCAAGGACGGGCACGCCGCGGGATTCTGAGCTCGCGGCGTCGCCGCGACGCCCGGGGAGCGGCGGCAGGTCCCACCGCGGCTGCGCAGGAACTTCTGCGTGACGCGGCAGCTCGCCGCGGCGTTCGCGCTGCGGATCGGCCGATCCCGTTCCGATCACGTCCCCCGCCCGGCCGATTCGGCCGACGAGTGGGGTACGACGATGCAGATCCGCCAGGGGGCGCGCGGCACCTCGAGGTAGAAGCCGCGGTCACCCCAGCCGATCGCGATCCACTCGAAGCGATCGTCGACCGCCGCGAAGTCCGCGCGGGGAAACCGCTGGCTCCAGTCGATTCCGGCTGCGCTTGCCGGCAGCACCAGGTCGCAGTGCACGCCGTGCGAGCTCACTCCGACCGTGATCCCGTCGGCCGGTGCCTGCCACGTTTCGTTGCAGGCGATCCGTCCGAGCAGGAGCGCGGCGCCACCCCAGAGGAGCGGTGCGACCGACGCGCAGCGCGACCGCCGCCGCTACGCTACGTGCTCGACCTCCCGGCGGCGGTCCCGCCCCACGGCACCGGCCCGGAGAAATCGGAAAGAAGAGGAGTTCATGGCCGAGTCCGCCGAATTCCTCATGCCCCAGCCGACCAAGGAGCATCGGCGCATCCAGGCGCTGGTCGGCAAGTGGAACGTCAAGTCCACTTTCTGCATGGATCCGACCCAGCCGCCGATGGTTTGCGATGCGGTCGAGGTCTACGAGGCGGCCGGACCGTTCTTCGTGCTATGGAGATGTTCCATACCATGCCGAACGGCGTCGAAGTGAAGACGATGACGATGCCGTACCGGCGCGCGTGAGTGCCGGCGTCGGCAGCGGACCGAGGAGAGGAGCCCACCGTGACTCGATCGCAACGCCTCGGCGCCATTCTCGCGCCCGCCTGCGTGCTGCTGTGCGTGGTCGCCGCGCCCGGACGAGGTGCCGACGCCGGCACGACGGCCGAGGATCCGCCGACCTTCGCCGGCGCCGTCGCGCGGATCGTCTTCGACAACTGCGCGTCGTGCCATCGACCCGGTGAGGTCGGGCCGTTCCCGCTGCTCAGCTACGAGGAAGTGCGCAAGCGCGGGAAGATGATCGAGCGGGTGGTCGCGCGCCGCCTGATGCCGCCGTGGCATCCGGTCGAAGGGCACGGCGAGTTCGCCGACGAGCTCGGCCTGACCGACCGCGAGATCGCGACGATCGAGGCTTGGGTCGCGGCCGACATGCCGGAAGGGGACAAGTCGAAGACCCCGCCGCTGCCGAAGTTCACCGACGGCTGGCAGCTCGGCGCACCCGATGTCGTGGTGAAGATGCCGAAGGGCTACACGGTGCCGGCCGGCGGTCCCGACATCTACCGCAACTTCGCCATTCCGCTCGGCTTCAAGGAGGATCGCTGGCTCACGGCGATCGAGGTGCGCCCGGGAGCGCGCGCCGTGCTCCATCACCTGCTGTTCTTCCTCGACGAGACCGGCGAAGCGCGGAAACTCGACGGGCAGGACGGCACGCCGGGTTTCCGCAAGATGCTGTCGAGCACCGAGGGACAGCTCCTCGGCGCCGACACCGCCGGACTCGGCGGCTGGGCGGTCGGCGGCATGCCGCGCCACCTGCCGCAGGGGCTCGCCCGCAAGGTGCCGAAAGGCTCCGACCTCGTGCTGCAGAGCCACCTCCACCCGAGCGGCAAGGCCGAGGTCGAGCAGACCGTGCTCGGGCTCCACTTCGCCGACTCGGCGCCGAAGCGGTCGATGGCGAACCTGCAGCTGCCACCGCTGTTCGGCGTCGCCGCCGGGATCGACATTCCGGCCGACGAAAAGGCGTTCAAGCTGCGCGACCATTTCGAGCTGCCGGTCGACGCCGAGGCGGTGATGGTCGGCGGTCATGCCCACATGCTGTGCCAACGGATGCAGCTCTGGGTCACGCCGCCCGGCCAGGAACGCGAGTCGCTGTTCCTGATCGACCAGTGGGACTTCGACTGGCAGAACCAGTACCAGTACCGCGAACCGATGCTGCTGCCGAAGGGCACCCGGGTCGAGGTCGAACTCGAGTACGACAACTCTTCGGACAACCCGAACAATCCGCATGATCCCCCGCAGCGAGTGCGATGGGGCGAGGAGACGACCGACGAGATGGGCAGCATCACGCTGCTGCTCACCCCCCGGAAGGAGAGCGACGCCGAGGCGCTCCAGGCCGGCATCCGCCGCGGCCGCATCGCGTCGATGGCGCGCAACGCCCGCAAGGCGGCCGGTCCCGGCGGGGGCGGGCTGCTCGAAGGCCTCGCCAAGCAGGTGCTGCAGTTCGACGTGAACAAGGACGGCACGGTCTCGGCGGACGAGATCCCGGCGCAGTTCCGGCCGATGATCGGCCGGCTCGACACCAACGGCGACGGCGCCATCGACGCGCAGGAGCTCGCGGCGCTGACCGGCGAGGAGGCGGCGCCGGCGGCTGCCGGCGGCGGGCCGGAGAGCCCGGGCAGCGGTCCGGCCGTGATGGGGGCCGACGGCCAGCGCTGCTGGCCGCTCGACACGCGCGACCGGATCGGCAACGTCGTGATCTTCACCACGGTCGACTGCCCGATCGCCAACGCCTACGCGCCCGAGATCAACCGGATCGTCAGCGACTACCGCGACAAGCCGCTCAAGCTCTACCTCGTCCACGTCGACCCTGACGTCACCGCCGAGCGGGCGCAGGCGCACGCCAGGGAGTACGGCTTCGCGGCCACGGTGCTGCTCGATTCGAAGCAGGAGCTGGCAAAGAAGCTCGGGGTCAAGGTGACGCCGGAAGCGGTGCTGGTGAAGGCGGGCGCGAAGGTCGCCTACCAGGGGCGCATCGACGATCAGTGGGGCGACCTGCAGAAGAAGCGGCCGGCGCCGACCAAGCGCGATCTGCGGGTCGCCATCGAGGCGCTCTTGTCGGGCAAGCCGATCTCGACGGCGAAGACCAAGGCGATCGGCTGCGACCTGCCGGAATTGCCGAAGGGGGAGTGAACGGCGGCCGCGAGCCGTCGTCACAGGCTGCCGCAACCCTGCGCGGAGCTGCCGATGCTGGACGACGCGCTCGATGCGACCCCGGTTCCCGGTCCCGCTGCCGCTGCCGGTCATCTCGCCGCCGTCGAGGCGCGGCGCGCCGCGGTCGAGCGGCACAAGCGCCGCCGCCGGATCCTGGTGGACTCGGTACTGGGGTTGCTGGCGCTGCTGCTCGCGGTGACGGCGCTCGCCGCCGGCCGCATCGCCCTGGCGGGCGATCCGCTGGCGGCGTGGAACCGCTTGCGGGAACCGGCGCGGACGGTGACCCGCGCGCCGCCGATCGAGTTCCCGGTCGCGCCGGTCGCGAAGCGAATCGACGAAAACGGACTGACCAATGACGCCGCGAAAGCGACCTCCTGGAAGCTCGTCGAACGAGTCGAATTGCTCGAGCAGCGGGCCCAGCGCGAACCGATGGAGGTGCAGCTCAGCTTCGCTCGCGGGACGCTCGCCGACGACCAGCTGGGACGGGTGGCGCTCGTCGAGGTCGAGGGTTGGCTGCATGACCGCCACGGCGAGGCGACGCGGATGATCGACCGGCAGTTCGATCTGCCGCGGCTCGCGCGCCCGCAGTCGCTCACCGAGACGATGCGCCACGATGTGGTCGAGTTCCGTGACCGCGTCACGCTGACCGATCTGGCGGGGCCGACGCTCGAGACGCACTGGTTGCGCCTCCGCCGGTCGATCTTCCACGACTGGGTCGACCGGTCGGATCGCGCCTTGTTCGGTGCGAGTCTCGGCGCCGATGCGGCGTCGGGCGTGTTCGTGTTGTCGACGTTGGCGCCGAAATGAAGGCGGTCACCGCGCTTAGCGCTAGCCGGAGACGCGGGGTCCTCGCCGGGTTGCTCGCGCTGTTCGGCTGCGGCCCTGACGGCACGGGACCGGGCAGCGGCGGCGCCGCCGCGCCGGCTGCTGCGACCGCTGCCACCGGCCTCGTCGATGCGACGGTCGCCGCGGGGCTGCCGCTCGAGTTCCCGGCAATCGACGGCAGCTACGCGCTGGTCGAGATCATGGGCCCCGGCGTCGCGCTCTTCGACGCCGATGGCGATCACGATCTCGACCTGCTCGAGCGGCGCGCGCCGCCGCCCGGGCGCGCCAGCGAGCCGGCGCCCGATCGCTTCTGGCGCCGCGAGGCCGACGGGCGCTACGTCGACGCCACCGCGGCGAGCGGGCTCGCCGATCCCGGTTACGGCCAGGGCGTCGCGATCGGCGACGTCGACAACGACGGCGACAACGACGTCTATTGCGCCAACTACGGCCAGGATGCGTTGTTCATCAACCGGGGCGACGGCACCTTCGTCGACGCCACCGCCGCGGCCGGCTTCAGCGGCGCCGACGAGTGGACCTGCGCCGCCGCCTTCTTCGATGCCGATCGCGACGGTGACCTCGACCTCTTCCTCGCGCACTACGTCGAGTTCGACGCATCGGTCGTCTGCCGCCGGCAGGACAGCGCGCCCGAGTACTGCGGGCCGCTCGCGTTCCCGCCGACCGTCGACTCGCTCTGGATCAACGATGGCGGCGGCCGTTTCACCGAGGAGGGGCGGGCGCGCGGCATCAGCGTGAAGGGCGCGGCACTCGGCGTGGTCTGCGCCGACTTCACCGGCGACGGCGAGTGCGACGTCTACGTGGCGAACGATGCCGGCAACAACCACCTCTGGATCAACCAGGGCGGCGGCCGCTTCATCGAGGATGGAATCGAGCGCGGTGTCGCCGTCAACCGGTTCGGCAAGCCGGAAGGGAGCATGGGCATCGCCATCGGCGATCTCGACGGCAACGGGCACCAGGACCTGCTCGTCACCCACATCGCCGAGGAGAACAACACGCTCTACCTCGCCGAGCCTGGCGGCGGCAGCCACCGCGACGCGACGCCGCAGGCCGGCATGGCGCGGCACGATCTTCCGCGGACCGGATTCGGCGTCGCCTTCCTCGACCTCGAGCTCGATGGCGACCTCGATGTCGCCGTCGTGAACGGTCGGGTCCGCCGCGGCCGCCCCGAACCGGGCTGCGCGCTGCGCCCGTTCTGGGTGCCGTTCGCCGACCGCAATCTGCTCTTCCTCAACGACGGCGCCACCCGCTTCACACCGGCGCCACCCGCGGCGGCAGGGAGCTTCACCGCCGCCGCGGAACTCGGCCGCGGTCTCGCCGTCGGCGACCTCGACGACGACGGCGACCTCGATCTGGTGACGAGCCAGTCGATCGGGCCGCTCCGGATCCACCGGAACGAGCTGCCGCGCGCTGGCCGCTGGTTGCGCGTGCGCGCCGTCACCGGCAAGCGCGACGCGCTCGGCGCCGAGGTGCGGCTCCACGCCGGCGGGCGCGAACGGCGTGCGCTCGCGCTGGCCGCGTCGAGCTACGCCTCGAGCGGCGATCCGCGCGTCCACTTCGGTCTCGGCGACGTCGCGGCGTTCGACGCGATCGAGGTCCGCTGGCCGAGCGGTCGGATCGAGCGGTTCGACGGCGGTCCGGTCGACCGCACGCTCGAGCTGGTCGAGGGCACGGGGCGGGCGCCATGAGCCGGCGGTGGGGCAGGTGCGCGGCGCGGCTCGTACTGGCCGCGCTCCTGGTGCCGACCGCGTGCGACGGCGAAGGCGCCGGCAGCACCCCGACCACCGCGCTGGCGATCGTCGCGCCACCGCTCGAATTCGTCGCCGATCGACCGCTGGTCGAGGCGGTGGACGCGGCGCGTGCGCGGGTCGAGCAGGCACCCGACTCGCGCGCGGCGTGGCTCGCCTGGTCGATGCTGCTCGCCGCGCACGACTGGCGGGTCGAGGCCGCCGCCGGTTTCGCCCGGCTCGAGCAGCTCGAGCCGGGCGAGTTCCGTTGGCCCTACCTGCAAGCGGTGCTGCTCGCGACCAGCGACGTCGCGGCGGCGCTGGCGGCGCTGGAGCGGGCGCTCGCGCTCGACGCCGCCTATGCGCCCGCGCATGTCGCCCACGGCCGGCTGTTGCAGGACGATGGCCGTGACGCCGAGGCGAGAGCCGCATTCGAGCGGTCCGTGGCGCTCGACGCCCGGTTGCTCGACGGCTGGCTCGCGCTCGGACAACTCGAATTGCAGCGCCGCGATCCGGCCGCGGCCGAGAAGGCGCTGCGCCGCGCGCTGGCGATCGACTCGCAGCACCCCGAGGTGAACGGCGCGCTTGCGGCCGCCTGCTTCGCCCTTGGCCGCCAGGCCGAGGCCGACGGCCACGCCCGCACCGCGCGGCTGCAGGCGAAGAAGATCTACGCCGCCGACCCGCGCGCCGCGATCGAGAGCCCGCCGATCACCGCCAAGGACCACATCGACGCCGCCGTCGGCCGCATGCAGCAGGGGCGCGCCGACGAGGCGCAGGCACTGCTCGAGCGGGCGCTCGCGATCGATCCGACCCACGCGGTGGCGTGGACCAACCTCGCGCACGTGCAGATGGGGCGGCGCGACAACGTCGCCGCCGAGAGATCGTTGCGCGAGTCGCTGCGCCACACCGCTTCGGCGCCGACGGCGGCGCTGCTGGCGCGGCTCCTGCGGGGGCGCGGAGCGACCGCGGAGGCGCTCACGTTCCAGCGTCAGGCAGTCGATCTCGACGGCGACGAGGTCGACTACCGGCGTGAGCTGGCGGTGCAGCTGCAGGAGGCGAGGCGGCACGACGAGGCGGCGGCGCAGTGGGAGCAGGTCGTCGCGGCGCGGCCGGAGGATGGCGGCGCGCGGCGCGACGGCGTGCGCGCCCTGAAGGCGCTGGCGGCGACGGCGCGCGGCGCGGGGGATGCCGGTGCAGTGGCGGCGGCGCTGCGGCGGGCGCTGGCGCTGCAACCGGCGGTCGAATCGGCGCGGGAACTCGCGCTGCTGCTGGCGACGGCGCCGGACGACGGCGTGCGCGACCCGGCTGCCGCCGCCGCCCTGATCGCGGCGCATGCCGCGGGGCGCGATCGCGATGCGCCGTGGCTCGAGGCCGAGGCGGCGGTGCACGCCGCGGCGGCCGACTTCGGCGCCGCCATCGATGCGGCCGAGCGGGCGCAGCGGCTCTATCGGGAGGCCGGCAATCGCGCCGCCGTCGAACGCTGCGAGACGCGGCTGGCCGCCTTTCGCGCCGGCCGACCGCTCCGGTTGCCGCTCGCCGCGGACGAGTAGCCGGCGCGCGACGGTGGAGCCGCCCCGGGCGGGCTACGATGCCGCGCTTCCGCGTCCCCCCGGAGCCGTCGATGCGTCGCACCGCACTGCCGCTTTCGCTCGCATTCGCGGGGCTCTTCCCGCAGCTCGCCCCGGCCGCGCCCGCGAACGACTGGAAGGTCCTGTTCGACGGCAAGTCGCTCGCCGGCTGGAAGGCGAACGAACACGCCGAGGCGTTCGCGCTGCGCGACGGCGAACTGGTCGTCCACGGTGACCGGGGTCACCTCTTCTACGTCGGTCCGGTGGCGGGTGCGCAGTTCCGGAACTTCGAGCTCGAAGTCGAGGCGCTGACCCGGCCCGGCGCCAACAGCGGCGTCTTCTTCCACACGCGCTGGCAGGACGAGGGGTGGCCGGCGCATGGCTACGAGGCGCAGGTCAACTCGACCCACGGCGACGAGATCAAGTCGGGCAGCCTCTACGGCGTGGTGAAGGTGAACCCGGCGCCGACGGTCGACGACCGCTGGTACGTGATGAACGTCCGCGTCGTCGGTCGCCGCATCACGGTCAAGATCGATGGCCGCACGGTGGTCGACTGGCTCGAGCCGGAAGGCACCAGCGGTGCGCGGCGCTTGTCGAGCGGGACCTTCGCCCTGCAGGCGCACGACCCGGCGAGCGAGGTGCGCTACCGCGCGGTGCGGGTGAAACCGCTGCCGGACGGCGACGGCACGCCGCTCACGCGCGCCGATCGCGTCTCGCTCCGGCGCGACCGGCCGGACTGGTGGGACCGGATGGACTACGGCCCATTCCTCACCAGCGTGGTCGACCTGGCGCCCGGTCGCAGCGTGAACAAGGGGATCACCGTCGAACTCACGCCCGACCGCGCCGCGGCGCTGACCTACGACACCGACCTGCTCCTCGCCGCAGCCGCCTGGCCGGGCGAGTTGCGCCGCATCGGGACGCCCTTCGACGGCGCCCACGGCCCGCAGCCGCGGCCGGACGAAGCTCCGTGGTTCACCAATCCGGAGGCGCCCGGCTGGTCCGACGACGGCAACCACCTCGACCAGCGCCCGATCCGTTCCGGCCCGATCGCGCGCTCGCGCGGCCGCTGGCTCGGGCTGTCGCGCAATGGCGACGACGTCGTCCTGCACGCGCAGGTCGGGCGCGCCACCGTGCATGAGCATCCCTCGTTCGAGGCGGCCGAGGGCGTCCGCTACATCACGCGCGAGTTCGAGCTCTCCGGCGCCGACCATCCGCTGAGCCTGCTGGTCTGCGAGCAGGACGGGGCGCGCATCGCCCTGCATGGCAGCGACACCCTCGCCTGGGTGACGCCGGCGCCGATGCTGCCGGCGACGCCGACCGATCGCCTCCTCGTGCTGGTCGACCGCACCGACGGCGACTGGTCCGATCTGGCCATGGGCGCACCGCTGGCGGACGACGCGCTCACTGCCGGCCGCACTCCGGGAGTGACGGTGCGCACCGTCGCCGGCTTCGCGGCCCCGAACGAGACGGCGGGCAGCGGCGGGAACGACCTGCCGCGCCTCGCCGACGGCGAATTGCCTGGCAGCGCCGACGAGCCGGGCAAGGTCACCTTCTTCGATGCCGGAACCGGCCGCATCCACGTCGATCTGCAGACCGCGCAGCAGTTGACGCGGATCGACACCTTCAGCTGGCATCGCGCCGATCGCGCGCCGCAGAAGTTCGCGCTGTGGGGACACGCGGCGGCCCCCGCGGCCGATGGCGCGCCGGCCAGCGTCGACCCGGCTGCCGCCGACCTCGCCGCCGCCGGCTTCGTCAAGATCGCGGACGTCGACTCGACCCGCCTCGGCGAGGGCGGCAAGCACGGCAGTTGCATCACCAACCTGGCTGGCACCATCGGCACCTTCCGCCACCTGCTGTTCGTGCTGCCGGCGAATGCGCACGAGCAGGGCACCTTCCTGGCCGAGGTCGACCTCTTTCGCGCCGGCGATCCGCTGCCGCTGCTCAAGGAGCCGCGCGGTGCCGGCGAGCGCCGGCCGCTGCTGGTGGCGCTGACCGAGGCACCCGCCGGCACCCGGCTGGTCGCCGAAGGCGAGCGGTTGCGTTG
>Ga0194128_10010731_pt1 | contig 10813 bp, 9 predicted proteins | sample TA2KigCa65mmetaG_FD_148650 | JGI IMG/M metagenome (GOLD analysis project Ga0194128, IMG submission 148650) | Freshwater microbial communities from Lake Tanganyika, Tanzania - TA2015037 Kigoma Deep Cast 65m | ecosystem: Environmental > Aquatic > Freshwater > Lake | place: Tanzania: Lake...
GCTGATCCTTTGCTCGGTGCGCGACATCCTGGTCGAGAAAAGCAAGCCCGAGCGGGTGGCCGAGATGGCGACGCTCGCGCGCCACTATTACGACCATGTGCTCGTGCATGGCGATGAGCGCCTGCTGCCCTTCGCCGCGACGTTTCCACGGGCGGGAGAGATTGCCGATCTGATCGTCCACACCGGCTATGTCGCGAGCGAATCGGGCATCGAGGCGCCACCCGGCATTGGCCATGACGAGATCATCGTCTCGGCCGGCGGCGGCCCGGTTGGCCTGCGTCTCACGGAATGCGCGCTCACCGCCCGCGACCTGGCGAGCCCGAGCGTTAGGGCGCGGCGCTGGCGCATTCTGGTCGCGGGTGGCTTCGAGCCCGCGACATTTGATCGTCTGGCGCGGCGCGCGAGTGACGGGCTCATCGTCGAGCGCGCCCGGCCGGATTTTCCGGCACTGCTCGCGCGCGCCACACTCTCGGTGTCGCAGGCCGGCTATAATACCGTGATGGATATTCTAGGCGCCGGCGTGCGCGCCATCCTGGTGCCGTTTGCCGCGGGGCGCGAGACCGAGCAATCGGTGCGGGCGGCGGCGCTCGAGGCTCGTGGCCGGGCGCTCGCGCTGGACGAGGCCGCGCTGACGCCCGAGCGTCTGTGCGCCGCAATCGAGCAGGCGCTCAAGGCGGCGCCGCCGGGCCCGAGCCCGTTTGCGCTGGATGGCGCGGAGCACAGCGCGCAGCTGATCGCCTCATGGCTGCGCCGATGACGCGCTGGCACGATCTCGAATCTGCGCTCGACCGCTGTGCGGCGGAGGGGCATGGGGTCACCTTCTGGTGGCGCGATGACGATGCCGGTCGCTCCATGCCGGCGCTCGATCAGCTTCTGTCGCTCGCCGCGCGCTTTGGTGCGCCGATCGGGCTCGCCGTGATTCCGACAACGCTCGATGATTTGGCGCTTACACGGATCATGTCCGAGCCGCTGGCGACGCCGTTGCTGCACGGCCTCGCGCACCACAACAACGCCCAGAGCGGGGAGAAGAAATCGGAGTTTCCTGCGTCGCGATCGCTGGAACTCATGCGGGACGATGTGCGCTACGGGTTTCATTTGCTGCGCGCGGCGTTTGGGGGTCGTGCGCTTCCGGTGCTGGTGCCACCCTGGAACCGGTTGGCGACAGCGCTCATTCCCGCGTTGCCGACGATCGGGATTGCGGGATTGTCGCGCTATCTCGCGCGCGACGCCGCGATGGCCGCGCCAATGCTGCGCCAGGTCAATTGCCATGTCGATCTGATCGATTGGCAGAGCACACGCGGCTTCATTGGCGAAGAGGCGGCGCTCCGCCTTGTGCTCGCCAATCTCGACGCACGACGGTCGGGCGTTGCCGATCCTGGCGAGCCGATCGGCCTGCTCTCACACCATCAGAACCACGACGATGCCTGCTGGTCGTTCCTCGAGGCCTTTCTCGCGTGCCTCGCCCGTCACAAAGCCAGCCGCATCATCGCGCCGGCCGAGCTGTTCCCCGAGGCGTGCCGTGCCGCCTGAGCCCATGAGCCTCCACCGCTATTCGTTCGGCGCCCTGATCGGCGACTACACCCGCACCGCAATCGGTCTGGTGCTGACGCTTGGGCCGCTGCTCGTGACCACGCCGCTCGCCATCATCACCGCCATTCTGGCGGCGCTGGCGGCGCTCTTCTTCGCATACGGAATTCGAACGGTCATTCGTCACTGTACGGCGATTGGCGTGTCGGATAAGGCTATGGAGGCGCGCGGGCCGCTGGGTACGCGCCTCGCGTGGCAGGACGTGAAGGGCTTCTCCTTGCGCTATTTCTCGACCAAGCGCGATCGAACCGGAGGGTGGATGCAGCTCAAGGTGCGTGGCCGGTTTCGGGCGATCCGCGTGGACTCCTCGATCGACGGCTTCGAGTCGATCCTGAGCGCCAGCGCGCGCGCGGTGCGGGCGCGCGGCCTCAAGCTTGACCCGAGCACGGTTGAGAATCTGCGTGCGCGCGGCGTGCGCCTGATGATCGATGACAGCGCGGCGGAGGCCCCGTGAGCGACCTTCTCACCGTCAACAACCTCAAGGTTCAGTTCAAGGTCGCCGAGGGCCTGGTCAAGGCGGTCGATGGCGTTTCGTTCCGCGTGCCGGTGAACGGCACGGTGGCGCTCGTGGGCGAATCGGGCTCGGGCAAATCGGTCGTCTCGCAGAGCATCATGCGCATTCTGCCCAAGGTGGCCGAGATCGCGGGCGGCGAGATCCTGTTCCACGATCCGGCAAAGCCGGGCGCGCCGCCGACCGATCTCGTCAAGCTCGATGCCGACGGCAAGGCGATGCGCATGGTGCGGGGCGGGCGCATCTCGATCATCTTCCAGGAGCCGATGACCTCGCTCTCGCCGCTGCACACCATCGGCAATCAGATTGGCGAGGCCTTCAGCCTGCACTGCGGCGCCTCAAAGAAAGAGGTGATCTCGACCACGCGCGAGATGCTGCGGCTCGTGGGCTTCCCCGACCCTGAAAAGGCGCTCAAGACCTATCCCTTTGAGCTTTCGGGTGGCCTCAGGCAGCGCGCGATGATCGCGATGGCGCTGATCTGCCGGCCCGCACTTCTGATCGCCGACGAGCCGACCACCGCGCTCGACGTCACCATCCAGGCGCAGATTCTGAAGCTGATGAAGGACCTGCAGGCCGAACTCGGCATGGCCATTCTGATTATCACGCATGACCTCGGCGTCGTCGCCAACATGGCTGACGAGGTGGTCGTGATGTATCAGGGCAAGGTGATGGAATCGGGCACGGTGGAAGAGCTCTATCGCGACCCGCAGCACCCGTACCTCAAGGCATTGCTCCGGGCCGTGCCGCGCTTCGACATGGAGCCGGGCGAGCGGCTGGTGCCGATTCGCGAGATCAAGGCCGAGACCGGCAAGTTCATCACCACGCGCGAGCCCTGGCCCGAGGGCCTCGATCATTCGGTGCCGCTGCTCTCGGTCAAGGACCTCACCAAGGCGTTCACCATCCGCAAGTCAGGCCTGTTCCGCGCCAAGGCGACCGGCGCGGTCAAGGCCGTGGACAAGGTGAGCTTCGATGTCATGCGCGGCGAGTGCCTTGGCCTCGTCGGCGAATCCGGCTGCGGCAAGACCACGCTCTCAAAGCTGATCCTGCGTGCGATCTCGGCCAATTCGGGCTCGATCACCTTCAATGACCGGGGCACGCCGGTTGACGTGCGCGCGTTGACGCCAAGGGAGCTCATTCCCTTCCGTCGGCGCATCCAGTTCATCTTTCAGGATCCGTTCTCCTCGCTTAACCCGCGCATGCCGGTGTTCGACATCATCGCCGAGCCGCTGATCATTCACGGCCTTGCGGCCCCGGCCGAGCGCCGCGAGATCGTGCAGGAGCTGATGCGCCTGGTCGGCCTCGACCCGCGCTATTTGCGGCGCTACCCGCACAGTTTCTCAGGCGGCCAGCGCCAGCGCATCGGTATTGCGCGCGCGCTCGCGCTCAAGCCCGATCTTTTGATTTGCGATGAGCCGGTCTCGGCGCTCGACGTTTCGATCCAAGCGCAGGTGCTGAATCTGTTGAAGGATCTACAGGCACAACTGGGTCTCACTTATCTCTTTATTTCCCACAACCTGGCGGTTGTGGACTACATCGCGCACCGCATCGCAGTGATGTGCGCCGGCCGCGTGGTTGAGATCGCGCCGCGTGAAAAGCTGTTCAAGAACGCGACCCACCCCTACACCAAGGCGCTCCTGGCGGCGGTGCCGGAGCCCAGCCTCGACCAGAAGCTCGACCTGACCGCATTGATGGCCGGCAAGGCCTCCATCCCCTCGGCCTGGCCGAAGCCCTTCACGATCGACGATCACAACTCGCTCGACCTTGTCGAGATCGAGCCGGGGCACTATGTCCGGGCGGCCCCATCGCTGGTTGCATCGGCCGCCTGATTTCGGGAAAATCCGGCTGCCCTTGCCGGAGGTATCACGTGCAGAAGCGTAAAGCCGGGCGCACCAGCGCCCTGATGGTCATCATGGCCGGGCTGTTTGTGCTCGGCATTTATTTTGTCACCGGCGCGGTCAGGGCGACCGACATCGCGCCGATCGAACCACAGCCCCAAGAGGACGCGCTGAAGCCGGGCCTCGCCGTGAAATACTATTACGGCGACTATCGCGACATGGCGGGCGATGGGGCGCAGATCGAGGCGCTCTATGAGCAGATGAAATCGGAGGACGGCGGTGAGGGCGAGCCGCTGCCCGACCTCAATTATAAGACCGGAGAGGGCAGGAACGTCCTGACCTCCAAGTTTGGCAAGTTCGTCGGCGCCCACATCACCGGGTTCATCCGATTCCCTGAAGCCGGCGACTACACGCTCGTGATGACCTCGAATGACGGCGTGCGTTTCACGCTCGACGGCAAGATGCTCCATGAAGACCCCGACGTGCATCCCGACCGGGATTCGGAGCCCTTGGAAGTGTCGGTCGCCAAGCCCGGTTGGGTTGCGCTCGAGATCGGCTATTTCCAGCGCAAGGGGTCTGCGGCCCTGGTCCTCAAATGGAAGGGCCCGAGCGGCGGCGACTTCGCACCCGTGCCGGCCGAGCATTACGCCCATACGGAATAGGCGCGCACCGGGGCCGCGAGCCTAGCGCACGCGGTACATGAAATAGTCACCGGGCACGATGCCCGCGGGCAGGTCGAGCGCCTCCCAATCAACTGTCACAAGCGCCCGGTCGGTCGCGACGATCGCGCCCGGGCGCACCACCGGCACCAACGCCGGGCCGAGCCAGGCGGCGAGCGCAGCGTCGCGTGCCCGGTCCGGACTGCCAATGTCGGCATGAACCAGCGCGGCGGGCGGCTTGCCCTCACGCGCGAACCCCGGCAGCGACTCGCGGAAGTCCCCGAGCCTCATATGCGCGTTATCCGGGATGCAGGCCGGGTGGGCCGCGACCTCGATGTCGAACACGTAGATGTCCCGGGCCGGAAACAGCGTGCGGAGATGATCGAAGGTGCGGCCATTGCCGAGCCCAAGCTCGAGCACGGGGCCGTCGAGCGGCGCGATCAACGCGGCCGCGGCATTGAGGCAGGCGCGCTGCGCCGCGATTCGGCGAATGAAGGCGTCAAGGCGCGAGGCGGGACGAAGGGTCTTGGCCGTCAACATGTGGTGAAAGTCACTTCTGGGTGTCCAGGGGCTGTGCGATAGTCCACCGTTGGCGGGTCTGTGCCAAGCTTGGGATCGGAATTGGCTCTGGCATGGGCCTTGGTGGGGGCAGCCGCAGCGAGCGGCCGATAGGCGTCGCGGTGCGTATGGGTCTCGACCGGGTGCGACATTCGAGCACCTTCCTCGTGTTGATTGTCTGTTTTGCCGTGCTGCTGGCCCTGAAGCCGGCGGGCGCGCTGACCTATGTCGAGACGCCCGTGCTCGATCCACTCGTCAAAGCCGGCACGCTGCCCCCTGTCGCCGAGCGGCTGCCGGAGACCCCGCTCGTCACCGATGTTGCGGCCAGCGGGCGCAGCGTCGGCCGTCACGGCGGGGAGTGGCGCATGCTGATCCACAGCAACAAGGACGTGAAGCTTCTCACCGTCTATGGCTATGCGCGCCTGGTCGGCTACAACGAGCAATACGAGCTGGTGCCCGACATCCTCGAAAGCTTCACGGTGGAAGAGGGGCGCATCTTCACCTTCAAGCTCCGCAAAGGGCATCGCTGGTCGGACGGTCACCCGTTCACGACGGAGGACTTCCGCTATTACTGGGATGACGTCGCCAACAACGAGGAGCTCTCGCCCTCAGGCCCGCCGCGCGAGCTGGTGATCGAGGGCGAACCGGCCAAGGTCGAGATCATCGATGACCTGACCGTGCGCTTTTCGTGGCCGCATCCGAATCCGTTTTTCCTCGCGGCCCTCGCCGGGCCTTCACCGCTCTATATTTACCGGCCGGCGCACTACCTGAAGAATTATCACAAGACCTATGGTGCGCCGGCGCTCGCAGAAAAAAAGGGCGCCCTGCGCAACTGGGCGGCCAAGCACAATAACCTCGACAACATGTACAAGGCCGACAATCCCGAGCTGCCCACGCTCGAGCCGTGGGTTACCACAACCAAGCCACCCGCGACGCGTTTCGTTGCCAAGCGCAATCCGTATTTCCATCGCGTCGATTCGACCGGTCAGCAATTGCCCTATGTCGATCAGCTCGTGCTGACCGTGGCCGATTCGAAATTGATTCCCGCCAAGGTCGGCGCTGGCGAGGTCGACCTTCAGGCGCGCGCGCTCAACTTCGCGGACTACACGTTTCTGAAAGATGGCGAAAAGCGCAATGGCTACAAGGTAAGGCTCTGGCGCACGTCGAGCGGCGCCCATCTTGCGCTGTTTCCCAATCTGACGATCTCGGACCCGAGCTGGCGCGCGCTGTTTCGCGATGTGCGCTTCCGCCGCGCGCTCTCGCTCGGCATCAATCGGCATCAGATCAATCAGGTGCTCTATTACGGCCTCGGCATCGAAGGGCCCAACTCGGTGCTGCCGCAAAGCGTGTTGTACGAGAAGGGCGCCTTCGATTGCTGGTGTGCGTATGATCCTGCGGCCGCCAACAAACTGCTTGACGAGATGGGCCTGACCCAGCGCGACGATGATGACATGCGCCTGCTGCCGGATGGGCGGCCACTCGAGATCATCGTCGAGACCGCCGGCGAAGATACCGAGCAGACCGACGTGCTCGAGCTGGTGCGCGACGATTGGGCGGCGCTCGGCATCAAGATCTTCACCAAGCCCTCGCAGCGCGAGGTGTTCCGCAATCGCATCTTTGCGGGCGAAACCCAGATGTCGATCTGGGCCGGGCTCGAGCTCGGCCTTGCAACCCCCGACATGAATCCGGCCGAGCTTGCGCCGACGCTTCAAACCAGCCTGCAATGGTCGCAATGGGGCCAGCACTACGAGACCATGGGGCAGGCGGGCGAGGCGCCGGATGTGCCGGAGGCCGCCAAGCTCCTCGAATTGCATGAAGCCTGGCTCAACTCGATCAACGGCGACGAACGCCGCGCGATTTGGAAGCGCATGATCGCGATCTTCACCGACAATGTCTTCACGATCGGCCTGATCGAGGGTGTGCTGCAACCGGTGGTCATCAGCGATCGCTTCCGCAACGTGCCGAAGGAAGCGATCTATAGCTGGGAGCCCGGCTCTCACTTCGGCGTCTATCGGCCCGATCTCTTCTGGCTCGAGGAGCCGAGCCAAACCGCGGAAGCGAACTGAGGCGGCGCCCCCAGACCATGTTCACCTACACGGCCCGCCGCGTGCTGATCATGATCCCGACTCTGCTCGCGATCAGCATGATCACGTTCATCATCATCCAGCTGCCGCCGGGCGACTATCTCTCCACCTACATCGCCGAGCTGCAGGCCCAGGGCGAGGGCGCCAACTTCGAGAAGATCGCGTTCCTGCGCGAGCAATATGGCCTCGACAAGCCGCTGGTCGAGCAATACGGACTGTGGCTTTTGGGCCTGCTGCAAGGCGATATGGGCTACTCGTTCGAATACAATCTTCCGGTCAATGAGGTGGTGGGCGACCGGCTGTTCCTCACCTTCGTCGTCTCCTTCGTCACCATCATCTTCACCTGGGTGGTCTCGTTCCCGATCGGCGTCTATTCCGCGACGCATCAGTACAGCTGGTCGGATCATGGGCTGACCTTGCTCGGCTTCCTCGGCTTGGCGACCCCGAACTTTCTGCTTGCGCTCGTGCTGCTTTATGTCGCGAACGTCGCCTTCGGCACCTCGATCGGCGGGCTGATGGACCCGAAATATCTCGAGGAGCCGCTCTCCTGGGGCAAGCTCGGCTCGGTCCTGGCGCATCTCTGGGTGCCGGTGATCGTGATCGGGCTCTCGGGCACGGCCGGCATGATTCGGCGCTTGCGTGCCAATCTGCTCGATGAGCTGCAGCGCCAATATGTGGTGACCGGGCGCGCCAAGGGCCTCTCGCCCTTCAAGCTTCTGGTGAAATACCCGCTGCGCATGGCGCTCAATCCGTTCATCGCGGACATCGGCTCGATCCTGCCGCAGGTGATCTCGGGCGCCGCCATCGTCTCGGTCGTGCTGTCGCTGCCGACCACGGGCCCGATGCTGCTCGATTCGCTGCGCACCCAGGACATGTACCTCGCAGGCTCGTTCCTCATGTTCATGGCGTTCATGACCGTGATCGGCGTGTTCATCTCCGATATTGCGCTCGCGATGCTTGACCCGCGCATTCGCCTGACCGGCGGGGTGACACGGTGAGCCAGGAGCCGAACGCACCCGAGAGCCGGCCGCGGCAGAATCACTATGTTTCGACCGAACCGTTCAATCCCTATTCGGTCGAGAACCTGACGCCCGAGCAGGAGCGCTTCTACCTCGCGTCGCAATGGCGGATGATGTGGTGGAAGCTGAAGCGCCACCACATCGCGGTCGCCTCCGGCATTTTCCTGCTCATCCTCTACATCACCATCCTGTTCTCGGAGATACTCGCGCCCTACAACCAGCAGACCCGAGACGTCGACCATATCTATGCGCCGCCGCAGGCGGTGCAGCTCTTCAAGGATGGCGAGTTCATCGGGCCGTTCGTCTACGGCTTCAAATACGAACTCGATATGGAGAACCTGCAGCGCACCTATGTGCGCGACCCGGACAAAGTGCACACCATCCGCTGGTTCTGCCTGGGCGACGAATATCGCTTCTGGGGCATCGTGCCGATGCGTTTCCATCTGTTCTGCCCGGCAGAAGGGGGCACGCTCTATCTGCTCGGCACGGACCGTTTGGGCCGCGACATCCTCTCGCGCATCATCTATGGCGCGCGCATCTCCCTCACGGTCGGCCTGTTCGGCATCACGATCAGTTTCCTGCTCGGCCTCGTGCTCGGCGGCATCTCGGGCTATTACGGCGGCTGGATCGACAATGTCATCCAGCGCCTGATCGAGATCATCCGCTCCTTCCCGGAGCTGCCGCTCTGGATGGCGCTCTCGGCCGCGCTGCCGGTGACCTGGAGCCCGATCGTCATCTATTTCGGCATCACCATCATTCTCGGCCTGCTCGACTGGACCGGCCTTGCCCGCGCGGTCCGAAGTAAGCTCTTGGCGTTGCGCGAGGAGGACTTCGCGACCGCAGCGATGCTGATGGGCGCGCGACCTCGGCGCATCATCGGGCGGCATCTGATCCCGAGCTTCATGAGCCACCTGATCGCCTCGGCCACGCTCTCGATTCCCTCGATGATCCTGGGTGAGACCGCGCTCTCCTTCCTCGGGCTTGGGCTCCGCCCGCCGATCACGAGCTGGGGCGTGCTGCTGAACGAAGCGCAGAACATCAACGCGGTCGCGCTCTACCCTTGGCTCATGCTGCCGGTGGTGCCGGTGATCCTGGTTGTGCTCGCGTTCAATTTCCTGGGCGATGGCCTCCGCGACGCGGCCGATCCTTACAAATAGCTGGGCCTAACGCGTCCTGAGCCACAGGCTCGACTCGACCGCGCCGGCGGGGCGGGGCAGGCGGCCGAGCACGCCCTTGGACAAGGCCGCGGGCATGCGGGTCGCGACATAGCGGCTGGAGAAGCCGAGCTCGACGCTGCCACCGAGCAGGATGGGGATGACCGCGAGCTGCTCGTTATAGCCGCGCCAGGCCCATTCGGCCGGGTAGCCGTCGGGCAGGAAGATGTCATGTAGGTGGACGAGCACGCCGGTAGGCAGGGCCGGCAGCACCCGGTTCAACAGGATGTCAACATCGCTCCCGGGCATGAGCACGTGGCTCGAATCGATGAAGACGATGTCGCCCGCGCGTACGGGCGCAAAGGCGTCAAGCCCGGCCTCCTGCAAGGTGCGCCGAACCAGCTTGACCGAGCCGAGCCCGGCGAGGTCGGCCCGGGGCTTCGGGTCGATCGCGGTGATCTCGGTCGTGAACCCACCGTCCTTGGCGGCGCGCGCAAGAAAGCGCGTCGAATGGCCGGAGCCGACCTCGACGATGCGGGGCGGCCGATAGGCCCGCACGATCGCGTAAGCAGCCGCGGCATCGAGCCGGGGAAACCAATCCTGCGCGAAGCGCGGCTCGGGCGGGGCCGCTGTGCCGATCTGCTCCAGCGCGGGCGCGTAGCTCTCGATCAGCCCGAGCACGTCTTCAAAGGCGCGCTCATGGGCGCGAAGATGCGCCTCGACCGCGAGATGGGTGGCGCGCCCGATCGGCGCGTCGAGCGAATCCGCGTGGCGATAGGGAATGAAGATACCGCGCCTGCCGAGCCCGAGCACGGTCGACAATCCAAAACACAGGCGCCTGAGGCCACGGTCCGCCATCAGGGTCGGAGCACGAGCCCCTCGCGCGCCACGATCGAGCCCGGCCGCTCCGCCGAAACCGCGGCCTGAACCCGGTCCATGAAGGCGTCGTCATGGCTCGGATCATGGTGGAACACGACGTAGGTCTTCACCTTGGCCTCCTGGCACAGGCGCGCACCTTCCTGCCAGGTGGAATGACCCCAGCCGACGAACTTCGGATATTCCTCGTCCGTATAGGTGGCGTCGTAGATCATGATGTCGGCACCCTCGATGAGCCTGAGGATGTTCTGATCGAGCCCGTCCTTCTTGTGCTCGGTGTCGGTGACGTAGCAGACCGCGCGACCCTGATACTCGACCCGGTAGCCGACCGCCCGATTGGGATGCACCAAGGGCGCGGTGCGAATGCGCACGCCAGGCCTCGGCTCCAGCACCTCGCCGATCGTGAAGTCGTGAAACGACACGGCGGCAGCCAGTGTTTTCCGGTTGACCAGGTTCAGCGGATCGTCGATCAAGCCGAGCATGATCGCCTTGATCCGGCCGCTCTCGTCAAGATGGCCCGCATGAACGCG
>Ga0194128_10010739_pt1 | contig 10804 bp, 8 predicted proteins | sample TA2KigCa65mmetaG_FD_148650 | JGI IMG/M metagenome (GOLD analysis project Ga0194128, IMG submission 148650) | Freshwater microbial communities from Lake Tanganyika, Tanzania - TA2015037 Kigoma Deep Cast 65m | ecosystem: Environmental > Aquatic > Freshwater > Lake | place: Tanzania: Lake...
CCAGGGTCGCCCCTTGCCGGAGCAGGTCATTGGAGCCGCGGGCCCGGGGGTCCAGGGGCGAGCCCGGCACGGCAAAGACGTCACGGCCGTACTCTCCGGCCAGCCGGGCGGTGATCAGCGACCCGGACTTCACGGCGGCTTCGACGACCACCACGCCCAGCGACATCCCGGCCACGATCCGGTTGCGTTGAGGGAAATGCCGCGCTTGGGGCTGCAGCCCGGGCGGCATCTCGCTGATCGCCGCACCCTGGCTTATGACCTCGTCATAGAGGCCGGCGTTCTCTGCGGGGTAGACCAGGTCCACGCCCCCGGCCAGGACGGCGACCGTGCCCGTCGACAGGGCGCCGCGATGGGCGGCGGCGTCGATGCCGCGGGCCAGGCCCGAGACAACCAGCAGGCCGGCGTTGCCCAGGTCGGTAGCCAGCTGCCGGGCGAAACGGATGCCGTTGGCCGAGGCGTTGCGGGCACCGACGACAGCCACGCCGCGCCGGTTGAGGATTTCGCTCCGTCCGCGCACGGCCAGCAGCGGCGGCGCATCGTCGACAGCGGCCAGCGCGGGTGGGTACTCGGGTTCGCAGCGGGCGATAAGGTGCGCCTCGACCGCCGTCAGCTTCTCGATTTCGCTCTCGGCTGCATCGCTTGGGTAGACGCGGAAGCTCTTGCGGCCGCCGCGTTTCGCCAGATCGGGCAGGGCGCTGAGCGCCTCCGCCGCTGAGCCGAAGCGCTCGAGCAGCTGACCGAAAATGACGGGGCCGACATTGTCGCTGCGGATCAGCCGCAGCCAGTCGAGGCGCTCGCTGTCGCTGAGCGGTCGCTTCTCGCTCAACCGGCCGCTTCCGCCTTGCGCTTGCCGATCTTCGGCTCGTCGCCGCTTAGCAGGCGGCGGATATTGGCGCGGTGCTGGAACCAGACCAGAGCGCCGAGCAGCGCGCTGAACCAGACGAGTTGGGGATCGCCGGCACTGCCCCAGAGCAACGGCAGGAACCAGGCATAGAGCGGTGCCAACGCCGCGGCGAGCAGGGCCGAGAGCGAGGAGTAGCGGAATACGGCCGCGGCCAGCAGCCAGGTCAGGCAGGCGGCGATGCCGATCGGCCAGGAGATGGCCAGCAGGAGGCCGAGCTTGGTCGCGACGCCCTTGCCGCCCTTGAAGCGCAACCAGACCGGAAAGAGATGCCCGAGGATGGCGCCGTAGCCGGCGGCAAGAGCTGCTTCCTGTCCCCACATGCCGGCGATCAACACCGCTACAGCCCCCTTGCCGCCGTCGAGAAGCAGCGTGGCGGCCGCCAGGCCTTTGCGGCCGGTGCGCAGCACGTTGGTCGCGCCGATATTGCCGGAACCGATATTGCGGATGTCGCCGAGCCCGGCGAGCCGGGTCAGCACCAGCCCGAAGGGGATGGAGCCGAGCAGGTAGCCGCCGGCGAGCGCCGCGAGAAGAAAGGTCCAGGAAACGGGATCGGCCATGGGGCGCGAGAATAAGGGTCGCGCGCCCGGGCGAACAGCCCGTTGTTAGTGATTGCCGCCGTTGACGATGAAGTTCTGGCCGCTGCAGCCGGCACTGTCGTCGGCGGCAAGGAACAGAACCATCGGCGCAACGTGCTCAGGCGTCAGGCGGAACTTGAGCGCCTGCAGGTCGAGGATCTCCTTGTCCTGTGCCGGACCCGACCAGAGTTGGCGCTGGCGTTCGGTGACGATGGCGCCGGGCACGACGCAGTTGACACGGATGTTCTTCTCGCCGAACTCGCGTGCCAATGTCCTGGTCAGACCGTTGATCGCCGCCTTGGCCGTGGTGTAGCCGACCATGCCGGGCAGGCTGCGCATCCAGGAGACCGAGCCGAAATTGACGATCGAGCCGCCGCCAGCCTTCTCCATCTGCGGCACCACCGCCTGCGCGGCGAAGAACTGGTGGCGCAGGTTCACCTGCAGGCACTGGTCCCAGTATTCGGGCGTGACCTCGTCCCATTTGTGGCGGTCGTCGCGTGCCGCGTTATTGACCAGCACGCGGATCGGCCCGAGCTGCTTCCCCACGTCATCGACGGCGCGACGCAACGCCTCGATGTCGCGCAGGTCGCAGCGGATGAAGAGTGGCTTGTTGGCGGAACATTGATCGACCAGGGCCCGCGAGGCCTTCTCGTCGATGTCGAGGAATGCCACCTTCGCGCCCTGCTCGACGAGACGGCTAACGATGGTGGCGCCGATACCGGAACCGCCGCCGGTCACCAGACAGACACGACCTTCAAGGCTCGGATAGCGGGCAGTCGGAGTCATGCGTTGCCAAAAACCTTCGTCTCGACAATCGGCCGCTGCGCATCGATCTCGCCCGTGTGCTGGACAACGGGGCCCAAGGGCAGCGTAGCACCGGCGCGGCCGAAGACCGGCAGGCGATCCAGCGGGCAAACGATTGAAACGGCGCGGCCTCCGATGTGGCGTTCGCCGGTGAAGAAATCATGCCAGACGCCGTCAGGCAACCAGACGTCGGCGCGGCCGCCCGGTGCAATGATCGGCGCCACCAGCAGGTCAGGTCCGCACATGAACTGCGTGTCGTAGGTGCGGGCCTGACGATCGCCGGGAAATGCCAGCGGCATGGCACGCATCACCGGCATTCCTGTGCGCGTCGCCTCGGCGGCGCAGGCCTCGAGATACGGGATGAGGCGATAACGCAGCTCCAGCCAGGAGCGGGCGATGCGCTCGGCTTCGGCTCCGAAATGCCAGGGCTCGCGCGGACCGATGCCGTGGAAGCGGAAATGTGAGGCGAAAACCCCGGCGGCCAGCCAGCGCAGATAGAGCTCGGCATCGGGCTGTTTGCCGTAGAAGCCGCCGATGTCCGTGGCATGGTAGGGGACGCCGGAGAGACCCCAGGAGAGGCCGCCGCGGAGGCTCGCCGCCAATGCCTCCCAGTCGCTTTGCGGATCGCCGCCCCATTGGACGGGATAGCGCTGGCTGCCCGCCCAGCCGGCCCGGCCCCAGACCATCGGCGTGCCGTGCCCGTAGAGCTTGGCCGCCTCGTAGACGCAGGCGTTGTAGAGCAGCGGGTAGACGTTGTGCAGGCGCGCCCCGGTGTCGCCGTTGTGCGCCACAGCGTTGTCGGGGACCTGCTCGCCGAAATCGCTCTTGATCACGTCGACGCCGAGATCAAACAGTTTCTTGTGCTGGTCGCGCCACCATGCGTAGGCCGCGGGATTGGTGAAGTCGACGATGCCGCTGACCGGCAAGGGTGTCAGCACCTTGCCGAAGGGAGACGTCCCTGGCGTCGTATCCCATTCGTAGCGCAGCGGCGCGCCGTCGCGGTCGCGGAGCAGGAAACTTTTTGCCGCCAGCTCCGCGAACTGCGGATGATGGACGGAGACCAGCGGGTACTCCCAGCAGCAGATGCGCAGGTTCTGCGCCTTGATCCTCTGCAGTACCGAAGCCGGATCGGCATAGCGGCTCCTGTCGAACTCGAAATGGAAACGGGTCGGCGTGTCCTGCCAGGCGCGGCCGTCGAAGGTCAGCACGTCGCAGGGCATGCGTCGCGCCCGGATCTCGGCGGCGGCTTCGAGGGCTTCGTCGGCCGTGCGGTAGTAGGCCCGGCTCATCCACACGCCGAAGCTCCAGCGCGGTACAGGTCCCGGGCGGCCGGTCAGCGCCGTGTAGGCATCGAGGATGGCGGCTGGACTCTCGCCGGCGAAGAGGAAGAGATCGAGCGCTTCATCCTCGACCGTGAGGGCATAGCTGCGGTGCGACCACGGTCCGTAGCCGACGCCGTGCGTGACCCGCGCCGGGGTGTGCACGAACACACCCCAGCCGCGCGGGCTCCAGCCGAAGGGCGCGTTCTTGTAGGCGAGCTCGGTGTTGACACCGAGCGCGTCCTCGACCTGGCTGGTGACGAGTTGATCCCGCCGGTCGAGCGGCCCGAATTTCTCGCCCAGACCGTAGAACGACTCCCCGCTGACCAGCGCGAAAGCGGCAGCCCAGCCTTTGGAGCCGTGGCCGAATGTCGGCAGGCGGGTCCAGCCGCGGAAATGTTCGTCGGTGATCGAGGTGAGAATCTCATGCCCCTTGTGCAGCAGTCGCAACCGCAGGGGGTTAGGCCGTAGTTCGAGCCGCGCTTCGCCGGCGCTGAGCGCGTAGCCACTCTCGGGCAGCGTCTCGAGGGCGGCGGTGAGCGCGCCTTTCTGCACCAGGAGCCCGTAGTCTGGCTTCGTCTCCGGCCCGAAGCGCAGACGGAACACGCCCGGCGCGTGCGCGATGACGATCAGCTCGCCGATGTCGGTGTCGAACACGCCACCGCTGGGAGTCGGCTGGCGAAGAGTGAGTGTGTCGGCCCGAGTGTAGGCGGTCGCGTCGAAGCGCATCAGCCTTTCACGCCACCGGCGGTAAGGCCGCTGACCACGCGCTCCTGGAAGACGGCGATGAGAATGGCGATGGGCACGATCGCCACGATAAGGGCCGCCGAGATGATCGGCCAGGGGAAGGCGAACTCGCCCTGGTAGAGCGTGATGCCTACCGGCAGGGTGCGCATGGTCAGGCGGCTGTTGAGGGTGAGGGCAAGCAGGAACTCGTCCCAGGCGTTGACGAAGGAGAGGATCGCGGCAGTGAAGACGCCGGGTGCCGAGAGCGGCACGACAACGCGGAACAAGGCACAGAGCCGGGTGCAGCCGTCGATCATCGCGGCGTTCTCGAGGTCCATCGGGATGTCCTGGAAGAAGCTGGCCAGGACCAGGGTACAGACCGGCAGGCTGAGCACCGTGTAGGGCAGGATCAGCGCGAGATAGGTATTCAGCAGCCCGAAGCCGCGCATCGTCTGAAACAGGGGGACGAGGAGTGCTATCAGCGGAAACATGGCGACGGCCAGCAGGCACTGGAGAATCAGGTTGCGGTAAGGCAGGCGCAACCGGGTGAGCGCATACGCCGCGAAAGCCGAGACCACCACGGTAAGGACGGTCGACAGCGTGGCGACGATCAGGCTGTTGACGGCGAAGAGCCAGAGCGGCTGGTCGGTGAAGGCGCGCACGTAGTTGGACAGTGTCGGCATCGCCGGCAGGTAGGTGATCGGATAGCGCATCAGCTCGCCCTCGGTCTTGAGCGAGGTGAAGAGAATCCACAGCGCCGGGAAGAAGCCGTTGCCGGCAACCACCAGCGCCGCCAGCCAGACCCATCGCCGCCGGTTGAAGTCGAAACCGCTCATGCCGGCTTGCGCGTCGGGCGATCGCGCTGTGTGTGACGCAGGTAGAACGAGGTCGCCACGGCGCTGACGATGAACATGATGGTGGCCAGCGCCGAGCCGTAGCCGAAATCGAGGAAGTCGATGGTCGTCTTGTGGATGTACATGGCCAGCGTCTCGGTCGAATCGCCGGGGCCGCCGCCGGTCATGGCGTAAGGAATGTCGAAGGTCTGGATGGCGGTAATGGTGCGGAAGATGAGCGCAACGACGATCGCCGGCCGCAGCATCGGCAGGGTGATCTCGATGAATTGCTGCCAGCGCGTGGCGCCGTCGACTTCGGCCGCCTCGTAGAGCGAGCGCGGGATCGACTGCAGGCCGGCGAGCAGAACCAGCGCCACGAAGGACGAGGATTTCCAGATGATGGCAAGGCAGATGGCGACGAAGGCCAGCTTGGGGCTCGACAGCCATTGCGGCGCCTCGAAGCCGAGCCTGACGATCACGTCGTTGACGATGCCCTGCCGGTACTCGAAGAACCAGCGGAAGATCAGGCCGGCGAAGACCACCGGCAGCGCCCAAGGCAGAAGCAGGCCGAGGCGCACCGGCCATTTGATGCGGAAGGGCAGGTTGGCGAGCAGCGCCAGCCCCTGGCCGACCAGCAGCGCGCCGGGCACCGTGACCACCGTGTAAATCACGGTGTTGAGCGTCGAGGTCCAGAAGCGGCCGTCGGCGAAGGCATCGAGGTAGTTCTCGAAGCCGACGAAGGGCGCCCGGCCGGCCGGCGTGCCCTGGTCGACGCGGTAGAGGCTGGTGGTCAGCAGTACGGCGACCGGATAGACGATCACCGTCGCCAGCAGGACGAAGGCGGGCGCCAGCAGGCCGAAGCCCAGTAGGCGCTCGCTCCAGTCGAGCCGCGTCAGCCGGTGGCGGATCGCGCCACCGGCCGCCGGGGAGGCTGGTACCGTGGTCATTCGCCGCTAGCGCATCACCCGCGCAAGGCGCTGGTTCATGTCGCTTAGCGCCTGGTCGCTGGTCCGCGTGCCGGCGAGGAAGGCGTTCATGTTCGAGCGGATGATGTCGCTGACCTCGTTGTAGCGCGGGCTGATGGGACGCGAGCGCGCCGTCAGGACGACGGGCCGCGCCTGTGCGAACCAGGGGTTGGCCTGCAGCACCTCGGCGTCGTCGTAGACCTCGGCGAAGACCGGCAGGTGCGAGGCGAGGATGGCCTGCATCTTGGAGACCTCCGGGCTCGAGAGGAACCGGGCCAGTTTCACCGCCTCCGCCTTATTCTTGCCGAAGGCGCTGACCGCGACCTGCCAGCCGCCGATGCAGGTCGCCGGCTGGCCGCCGGCGAAGCTGGGCAGCGGCACGACGGCGACCTTGTCCTTGACCTGGGTGTCGGCGTCGTTCTGGAAGCGGTTCCAGGCATAGCCCCACTGCATGGCGAAGAGCAGGTTGCCGGCCTGGAAGTTGAGCCGCATGCGGTCGGTGACGACCTCGGCGATGTTGGGCGGCAGGACATTGGCCTGTTTCATCTGCGTCCACAGCTCGAAGGGCTTCTTGGCCGCGGCGGCGTCGAGCTGCAGGCGACCCTGACCGTCGGTCAGGTTGCCGCCGGCTCCCCACATCGGCACCAGGAAGGTGCAGACCGTGCCTTCGATCGGCGCCCCCGCTGTCTCGAAGCCCCGCAGATTGGCGTTGCCTTCGCCTTTCAGGACCGCCTGGGCGGTGGTGATCAGCTCCTCCCAGTTCTTGGGCGGCTGCAGCTTGTGCTTCTCCAGCAGATCCTTGCGGAAATAGAGGAACTGCGCGTCGGCGAAGTACGGCAGGGCAATGACCTTACCGTCGATGATGTTGGCGTCGCGGTAGGCGGGCAGGTAGCGGGCCATGACGGCATTGCGCTCGGCGCCGAGATAGGTGTCGAGCGGCTCGGCCCATTGCTGGGCGGCCCACTGCGCCGGGCGAATGACGTCGATCAGGATGATGTCGAGGACCGAATCCCGCGCCGAGAGCACGGTGTTCAGATATTGCTGCTGCACGTCGGAGGTGGCGCCGCCGACCTCGACCTCGGCTTTCACGTTGGGATTACGCTGCTGATAGAGGTCGAGGATCTTGCGCATCACGTCGGGGCGTTGCTGGCCGCCGGTGAACACGCGCAGGGTCGTCTGCTGCGCTTCGGCAGCGGACGCGAGCAGCGGCAACGCAAGCGCGGCCGCGGCGGCAAGTCGGAACAGGGTCATGGCGGGCCTCCTCTAGGGTCTCTTGCTATGTGAGCGATGCTACCAGCCCGGGCCGCGGATGGCGGCCTCGGTCTTTGGGTCGAAGAGATGAAAGCGGTTCGCCGGCAGCGAGACAGCGATTGGCTTGCCAGCCACCAGCCCGGCATCGGGTGGAAAGCGCCCGGTCAGCTCGCCCGCCCCCAGGCGGAGCAGGGCCAGCGTGTCGGAGCCCAGCGGCTCGACCAGCAGTACGTCTGCGGTTAGCGGCACCCAGTCAGGGCCGTGGCCGTTGCCGGCCATGATGTGTTCCGGACGAATGCCGAACAGCAGCTCGCGACCGGCATTGGCCCGGCACAGTTCGCGCCGCGGAGCAGGAACGTGGAAGCGCAAGCCTCCGGCCAAACTAAGTTCGGCGCCGTCAGCGCTCACCGTGCAGGGCAGGAAGTTCATCGGCGGCGCGCCGGTGAAACCGGCGACGAACTTGGCGGTGGGCCGGTTATAGATGTCGTCAGGCGTGCCGACCTGCAGGATATGCCCGGCGCGCAGCACCACGATGCGATCGGCAAGGGTCATCGCCTCGACCTGGTCGTGGGTGACGTAAATGATGGTGCTGCCCAGACGCTGGTGCAGCTTCTTGATCTCGACCCGCATCTCGGCGCGCAGCAGGGCATCGAGGTTGGACAGCGGCTCATCGAACAGGAAGGCCTTGGGCTGGCGGACGATGGCCCGGCCCATGGCCACACGCTGCCGTTGGCCACCGGAGAGCTCACGGGGGCGCCGCTCAAGCAGATGCTCGATCTTGAGGATCTGCGCGGCCTCGCTCACCCGCGTCTGAATCTCGGCATCAGGCCGTTTGCGAATACGAAGTCCGAAGGCCAGGTTCTCGAACACCGATTTGTGCGGGTAGAGCGCATAGTCCTGGAAGACCATGGCGATATCGCGGTCGCGCGGCGGCACGTCATTGACCGCCCGGCCGCCGATACGGATCTCGCCGCCGGTGATCGATTCAAGCCCGGCAACCATGCGCAGGAGCGTGCTCTTGCCACAGCCCGACGGCCCGACGAGGACGCAGAACTCGCCGGCGCGAATGTCGAGGTCGACGCCGTGGACGACTGGCTGCGTGCCGTAGGCTTTGACCACGCCGCGCAGAGTGACATCAGCCACGGCTCGCTCCATATCGCCGGCGCATTGCTCCTCCCCAAGCTGACCTTCTTGATAGCGCTATCATATGGGGCAATGATGGGCTGTCAATCGCCGTCTTTTAGGCCGTAACAGATTTATCCCCATCTCAAGTTGACGGATTTTCTGATAGCGCTATCATACAGGTCACCATTACAGCGGTTTCGGAGTGAGTTTGGCATGCGCGCCCGCACCGCGCCAAAACCGGATAGCCGCCTGCGGCGCGGATCGGGCCGCGTGACCATGGATGAGGTGGCGCGCCTTGCCGGCGTGTCGACCAGTACGGTCAGCCGCGTGCTACGCGAGCCGGGCGCCGTCTCGGACTCCCTGGCGGGCAGGGTACGCTCGGCAGTGGATCGGCTGGGCTATGTGCCCAATCTGATGGCTGGCGGCTTGGCGGCTGCCCGCGGCCGCACCGTCGGCGTTGTCGTGCCCTCGATCCTAAACTCGTTCTTCGCAGGTACGATCGACACGCTGAGCGGGCTGCTGTCGTCCGCCGGCTGGCAGGTGCTCGACGGCAGCACCGACTATTCGGAGGCTCGCGAGGAGGCACTGGTCGAGGCGTTTCTTGCCTGGTCGCCCGCCGCGATGGTGCTCACCGGCCTGCGCCATTCCGAACGCACCGTGCGTCTGCTGCGGGCCGCGCGCATCCCCGTGGTCGAGATGTGGGATGTCTCCGAGGGCGCCATCGATATCGCCATAGGTTTCTCGCATCGCGCGGCGGGCCGGAGCATGACGCAGTACCTGATCGAGAAGGGGCGCCGCCGCATCGTTTTCGTCGGTGCGATCATGACCAGCGACCAGCGCGCCGCCCAGCGTGCCGAAGGCTATCGCGAGGCAGTGACGGCCGCCGGGCTGCCGGCGACGGTGATCGACCTGCCAAGCCGCTCGAGTGTCGCCCTGGGCGGGCCGGCGCTTGCCGACCTGCTGGTGCGGCAGGTGGAAATGGATGCGCTCTATTGTTCGAACGATGTACTGGCGCTGGGCGCACTGTTCGAATGCCAGCGCCGCGGCATCGCAGTGCCGCAGCACCTGTCCATCGCGGGCTTCGGCGATCTCGATTTCGCCGCCTCCTGCGTGCCGCCGCTGACCACGATCCGGCCGCCGCGCGAGGCGATCGGCCGCGAGACGGCGGCAATGCTGCTGGCGCGCTTCGCCGGGCAGACGCATCTGCGCCGGGCCGTCGATCTCGGATTCGACCTGCAGATCCGCCGGAGCGCTTAGGCCGCTAACGCGAAGGCAGTGCGGCCGGCGATCCAGGTGCGCATGACGCGGCCCTGTACCGGCCGCCCGTCGAACGGCGAGTTCTTGGACTTCGAGCGGAAATCCTTCTCGGCGATCTTCCAGGCCCGCTCGGGATCGAACATCACCAGATCGGCGGGCGCGCCCTTGGCCAGCTTGCCGTAGGGCAGGCCGAGGATCGAGGCCGGCGCCACGGTCATCTTGCGCAGCATATCGAGCAGCGTCAGGTGCTTGTTGTGCACGAGGTCGAGCGAGATGCAGAGCAGCGTCTCGAGGCCGATCATACCGACGGCTGCCTGGGCGAAGGGCAGGCGTTTGGCCTCCTGGTCCTGCGGTGCGTGATCGGAGGCGATGGCGTCGATCGTGCCGTCCTTGAGGCCCTCGATGACCGCGCGCCGGTCGGATTCGCCGCGCAGCGGGGGCGAGAGTTTGGCGAAGGTACGGTAGTCGCCGACGGCGATCTCGTTGAGCGCGAAATAGGGTGGGGCGGTGTCGCAGGTGACCTTGCCGCCGCGCGCCTTGGCCCGGCGGATGGCGTTGATCGCCGCACCGGTCGAGACATGCGGGATGTGCAGCCGCCCGTTCGTCATCTGGGCAAGGCGCAGGTCGCGCTCGACCTGCATGACCTCGGCCAGCGGCGGGATGCTGGGCAGGCCGAGCCGCGTGGCGATCTCGCCGGCGTTCATGCCGCCATTGCCGCCGAGCCCCGGATCCTCGGGATGCTGGATGATCACCTTGCCGAAGGTCGAGGCGTAGAACAGCGCACGGCGCATGACCTGCGAGTTGGCGACTGGATGCAGCCCGTCGGTGAAGCCCAGCGCGCCGGCCGCAGCGAGGAGGCCAAACTCGGTCATCTCTTTGCCGGCCAGGCCGCGGGTGACGGCGGCGTACGTGAAGATGCGCACCCGGCTGGTTTCGCGCGCCCGCCGCGCGATCGACTCAACCAGCGCCGCGTCGTCGATCACCGGATGGGTGTTCGGCAGCGCCACCATGCTGGTGATGCCGCCGGCGGCGGCGGCCGTGCTGG
>Ga0194128_10010741_pt1 | contig 10802 bp, 8 predicted proteins | sample TA2KigCa65mmetaG_FD_148650 | JGI IMG/M metagenome (GOLD analysis project Ga0194128, IMG submission 148650) | Freshwater microbial communities from Lake Tanganyika, Tanzania - TA2015037 Kigoma Deep Cast 65m | ecosystem: Environmental > Aquatic > Freshwater > Lake | place: Tanzania: Lake...
CTCCTCCTGATCGTGGGTCACGAAGATCGCGGTGATGCCGAGTCGCTGCTGCAGCTCGCGCAGCTCGCGGCGGACCTCCGCCCGCATCTTGGCATCCAGATTCGACAGCGGCTCGTCGAGCAGCAGGACTTTCGGTTCGACCGCGATGGTGCGGGCGAGCGCGACTCGCTGCTGCTGGCCGCCGGAGAGTTGCGAGGGGCGTCGCTCGGCAAGGTGGCCGAGCCCGACCAGATCGAGCGCCGCCGCAACGCGGCGATCGATCTCGGCGCGCGGCAAGCGGCGCTCCTCCAGCCCGAAGGCGACGTTCCGGCGGACCGTCAGATGCGGCCATAGCGCATAGGATTGGAAGACCATCCCGACGTCGCGCTTCCACGGCGGAAGGGGAGCGACGTCGCGGCCGTCGATCAGCACCTCGCCGGTGTCGGCGGTGTTGAACCCGGCGATCAGGCGCAACAGGGTCGTCTTGCCGCAACCGGAAGGGCCTAGGAACGCGAACAGCTCGCCTGGCCGGATGTCGAGGCTGACATCCTTCAGCACATGCGTCGCGCCGTAGGAGAGGTTCACGCCGCGGATCTGAACGGCGACCGCCGGCGGCCGTCTCTCTGCGCCGGTCATCGGCCGCCGGCTCCGATGTGGCGGCGCTCGACGATGTAGTGCGAGGCAAGAGTGCAGATCGTGACGAGAAGCACCGCGATGATGCCGAGCGCCGCTCCGGGCCCGCGGCCGTTCGAGGACTGCATGAAGACGTAGAGGCCATAGGCGAGCGGCGCATCCGAGTTCGACTGCACGAGCATCAGCGTTGCCGACAGCTCGACCGCCGCCGTCGAGAAGCTGGTGACGAATCCCGCCAGCAACCCTCCGGTCATCAGCGGCACCACGATGCGGCGCACGGTGCGCGCCTTGGTGGCGCCAAGATTCTCGGCTGCCTCCTCGAGCGCCAAGGAGATCTGCTGGAGCGCGGCCATGCAGGCGCGCAAGGCGTAGGGGAGGCGGCGGACGGCGAGGGCCAGGACGATGACGATCCAGAGCGCCGCGAGCGGCGTTCCGTCGGGGAGCGTGACGCCGTAGAAGGTTCTCAGGTAGCCGATGCCGAGCACCACGCCGGGAACCGCGAGCGCCGCCATCGCCGCCCAGTCGAGCCATTGCCGGCCGACAAGGCGCGTGCGCAGCACAAGATAGGCGATGGCGGTGCCGACGATCACGTCGATCAGCCCGGCGAGGGAGGCGTAGACCAGAGTGTTCTTGATGTAGAGCGAGCTCTCGGCGAAGACGCGGTTGTAATGCGCCAAGGTGTAGGCGTCGGGGAGAGGGCTGAAGGACCAGATCGTCGCGATCGACAGCAGGAACAGCGCGATGTGCGGTGACAGGACCAGGAGCAGGATCGCGATCACAACGGCATGGCCGGCGAGGTTCTCCCACCCCTTGAGCGTACGCCGGCCGAGCCCCCCGCCGCCGCGCTGTATGGTGGCGTAGTCCTTGCCCTTGAGTGCCAGTGTCGAGATCCACATCGCTGCCACCGAAACGACGATCAGTACGACCGAGATCACGTAGCCCATCGGATCGGCGATGCCGATCGAGCTGACCCGGAGATAGGCCTGCGGCGCCAGCATGTCCTTGACGTTGAGCAGCAGCGGTGTCGCCAGGTCGTCGAAGACCTTGACGAAGACCAGCGAGGCGCCGGCGACGAACCCCGGCATGGCGAGCGGGACGACGATACGCCGGATGAGCCGGAAACCGGAGGAACCGAGATTCTGCGCCGCCTCCTCCATCGCTCGGTCGATGTTGCGAAGGCTCGCGGAGAGGTTCACCAGGATGAACGGAAAGTAGTGGAGCGACTGGACGAAGATCACGCCGTTCAGCCCCTCCATGAACGGGATCTTGAAGCCGAAGGCGTCGTCGAGAAGGAGATTGACGGTGCCGTTGCGGCCGAACAGGAGCTGCATGGCCACGGCGCCGACGAAAGGAGGCATGACCAGCGGCACGAATCCGAGCGTCTGGATCAAGACCGCGCCGCGGAAGGTGAAGCGCGTGGTAAGGACCGCCAGCGGCAGGGCCAGGGCCGAGGCCCAGACGACGGACATGGCCGAGACGTAGACCGAATTCCAGAACGAGCGGACGAAGAGGTCGGTTCGCGCGAAGTCGACGAAGTTGACCAGGGTAAACTGCCCCGTCCCCTTCTCGGTGAAGGCGACGAAGACCACCATCGCCGTCGGCAGCGCGAGGAACAGGAAGAGGAAGAGGCCGATGCCGGCGGCCAGCGCGAGCTGTCCGCGGGTTGCGGCCGGGGCGGATCGGGCGGCGAGGGCGACCGTCATGGCAGCCCCGCCGCGTTGAGATGGCGCGGACTCAGCGGACGAGTTTCAGCGCGTCGGCGGCCTTGGTCTTCGCTTGGGCGTAGCGCTCCTTGGCGAAGGCGGCCCATTGCTGCTCGAGTTCCGCCTGCCGCGCGCCTTTCTCCTTGGCGCCGGTGAAGGCTCCCGTGACGTCCTTGGACGAGGCCTGTTGCGCCGTCAGCGGCATCGCCGCGATCAGGTCGCGTGCCTCCTTGGCCAGCGCGCGCGCCTGGGCGTTGTCCTTCCTGGCGAGCGCCGCATCGACATCGTGCAGAATCTTGGTCACATCCTTGAGCGCGGCGAGCTGGAAGGAGATGAGCTGGTCGAACAGCGTGTCGACCACCGCGGTCCTGGACTCGGAGGTGTCGGCGCTGAAGGTGATCATCTTCTGGAAGCGCGCATCCTTGAACGGGTTCGGGTAGTCGGCGGGCGCCTTAACGTAGACGGCGGGATTGATCGGCAGGCGGCGGATGCTGGGCTCGAGCAGCACCTCCTGGCCGGTCGGTGACAGCAGGAACTCGACGAAGGCCTCCGCACCGGCCTTGTTCGGCGCGTTGGCGACGATACCGATATTGGCGGGCACGACGGTCGTCACGCTCGGGTAGACGAACTTGACCGGGAAGCCGGCAGCCTGGGCCGAGAAGGCGAAGAAGTCGATGACGATGCCGACGCCGACCTGTCCGGAATTGACCTGCTCCGGCACGTCGAAGGAGCGGTCGGTTACCTGGCGGAAATTGCCGGCGAGCTCCTTGATCGTACGCCAGCCCTTCTCCCAGCCTTCGCCCTGCAGAATCGTCTCGATCGTCAGATGCGTGGTGCCGGAGCGTGCCGGCGATGCAATCGCCACATGGTCGAAATAGACCGGCTTGGCGAGGTCCTGCCACTCAGCCGGGTCGGGCAGCCTGTTGGCGCGTGCGTAGCGCTCGTTCCACATGATGCCGTAGCCCGAGGCGGCGAAGCCGAAATAGGCGCCGCTCGGATCGTTGATCGGGTAGGAGCCGACCTTGGCGGGGATGCCGGTCGCCTTCGGCTGGAACTTCTGAAGGAGGCCCTTGCCCTTGAGTACCTCGAAGGCATCGGGAGCCGAGGCCCACATCAGATCGATCTGGTTGTTGGCCTTGGTCTCCTCGATGAACTTCACCGCGGCATTGGTATTGCGGTTCTGCACCTCGAGCGTGGCGCCGGGATAGGCCTTCTCGAACGCCCTCTTGAACGGGTCGGTCACGTCCTTGGCGAAGGAGGTGACGACCGTCACCTTGCCGGTCGGCGCCTGCGCGAGCGCGGATGAGGCAGCGAAGAGGCCGGCAATCAGCGCGGCGGCGATGTGTCCGATCACGAACGTCCTCCCATTGGCTGAGGCCTAGATTGGCGTCGCGGCGGGCCGCCGGCAAGCGCAGCCACACCTAATCTGCCGTTTAGGAGATCCAGCCGACCGCGCCGCGCAGGAAGGCGTAACCGAGAGCGGTGAAGGCGGCGCGCTCCTTGTTGTCCTTGCCGTAGCCATGGCCGCCGGCGGCGGGCTCGTAGAACCAAACGTTGCGGTAGCCCATCGTCTTCAGCTTGGCCGTCATCTTGCGCGCATGGCCGGGATGCACCCGGTCGTCGCGCCGCGTGGTCGCGATAAGGATTGGCGGATAGGGCTTGACCGGCTCGGCCGTATGATAGGCCGACATCGGCCCGAGGAACGTCCAGTCTTCGGGCTTGTCAGGGTCGCCGTATTCGGCCATCCAGCTCGCGCCGGCCAGCAGCTTCGAGTAGCGGCGCATATCGATTAGCGGGATCGTGCAGAACAACGCGCCGAAGCGCTCCGGATACCGCGTCAGCATGTTGGAGATCAGAATGCCGCCGTTCGAGCCGCCTTCGGCGGCGATCCGCTCAGGTCGCGTCACGCCGCGGCGGACGAGGTCGGCGGCGATGGCGGCGAAATCATCATGCGAGAGACGCTTGCCTTCGCGCATGCCCGCCTTGTGCCAGGCGGTGCCGAACTCGCCGCCGCCGCGGATATTGGCGGTGACCGAGGTGCCGCCGCGCTCGAGCCAGAGCTTGCCGATCGCCGAGTTGTAGTGCGGCAGCAACGAGATATTGAAGCCGCCGTAGCCGGTCATGTGGACGGGGGCGTCGCCGGTTTCGCCGGCCGGGCCGACCTGTACATAGGGGATGCGCGTGCCGTCGACCGACTCCGCCTCGTGGCGGGACACAACGAGACCGGCAGCATTGAAGGTCTCCGGCGCGCGCTTGAGGATCTCCGGGGCGCCGCCTTGTTTCACGAGAAACAGCGAGGCGGGCCTGGTCGGCGTCTGGATCGCGGCGAGCAGGTCGCCGTTCGACTGGTGCTCCTCGACATCGAACGACCAGACCGAGGCGACGCCGATCTCGGGCATATCGGCGATGCACGTGCGCGACCAGCCGGCGGACGGAGTCAGCACCTCGAAGACCGGACGAAGATTGTCGAGGATCGAGAGCACGAGCGTCTCGCCCGACCAGAAGAAGCCCTGAAGGCTCCGGCGCGGCTCGGGCTCGAACAGCCGCGTGAAGCGGCGGTCGCCGTCGAGGAAGGCGTCGAAGCCGATGCCGAGCAGCGTGTCGGGTGCGTGCGTCTCGCCACCGACGGTCCAGGGCGTGCGCGGCTTGATCACGAACCAGCCGCGATGCCAGCTGACCCAAGCGTCGCTGGGTGTCTCGATCTTCCGCTTCGGGCCGCTGCGATCGCCGATCCACCGCACTGTGTCGAAGAAGCCGGTCTTGTCGGCGAAGACGATCCGCTTGGTCCGGGCGTCGCGGTCGGGGCCTGCCCAGACGGACATGTTCTCGAGTTTGGTCTCGAAGATGACCGGAGCGACAAGCGGATCCGCGCCGCGCGTCCACAGGCGCACCGTGCGGGCGTAACCCGATTTCGTTGCCATGCCTTCGCCGCCATAGGGCGAGGAGAGGAGAACCGTGTCGCGATCGAGCCAGGCAACCGAATGCTTCGACTCCGGCAGGTGGAAGCCGCTTTGGACGAAGTCGCGCGCGCCGAGATCGAACTCGCGGATGACCACGGCGTCGCCGCCGCCGCGCGAGAGGGCGATCAGGGCGCGGTCATGATCGTCGGGAAGCGTGATGCTGCCTTTCCAGATCCAGTCCTCCCCCTCCTTCGCTGCCAGCGAGTCGAGATCGAGCAGGATGTCCCAGTCCGGCTTTTCAGTGCGGAAGCTCGCAAGATCCGTCGTCCGCTAGAGCCCGCGCGGGTTCCTGGCGTCTTTCCAGAGATTGAACAGGCGGTCGCCGCGTCGAGCGGGATAGGGAACGTTGTCCGGCCGGTCGAGGATCGCCGTCAGCGTGTCGCGATCGGCGGCGAAGGTTGCGCTGCCATAGCGCGACATGGTCAGCGCGCTCTCGGCGTCGGCCCAGGCCGTGGCACGCGTGCCGTCGATCTCTTCGAGCCAGACGTAAGGGTCGTCGTCGGGCTGAGCGAGCGTCGGGCGCGCGTCGATGGTCATGCGGGGGCCTCGGTCGGATCGGTCGACAGCAAGGGCACCACGTCAAAACCTGCCGGCAGTTCGCCGCGTGCATGCCGCTCCCACATCCTGGCGTAGGCACTCTCGATATGGCGCGTCGACCGCGCCGTATCGAACAGCGGATTGGCTGTTCGATTGCGCGCAAGCTTTGCCCGGATCGAGGCGAGAGATTCAGGCACCGTCGCCAGACGCAACGTCAGCGCCTCGTAGTCAGCAAGCGTGTCGGTCGCGAGTTCCGGCAGGCCGACGGCATGCAGGAGGCTGGTGGCGACGCGGCCGGCAAAGGTCGTGCCCTTGCAGGTGACGAGCGGCAGCCCGGTCCACAGCGCATCGCAGGCGGTGGTGTGCGCATTGTAAGGAAGCGTATCGAGGAACAGATCGGCGAGGCGGTGGCGGGCGAGATGATCCGCAGGCTTCGCCCTCGGCGCGAACACAAGCCTCGATGGATCGATGCCGGCGGCCTCGGCCTCGCGCTTCAGGTTGCGGATGCCCGTTTCGTTGCCGGCCAGCAGCCAGAGCACGCTGCCCTCGACCTTGGCCAGGAGCCGCATCCAGATCGCGAAGATCTCGGGGGTGATCTTGTAGGTGTTGTTGAAGGAACAGAAAACGAAGCCGGCGTCCGGCAACCCGGCTTCGGTGCGGCTCGGCGTCGCCTCGGCGATCGCACGCTTGTCGTCGTTGACCAGATAGGCCTCGGGCAGGCGGACGACCTTCTCCGCGTAATCCCGCTCGTCGCCGGCGCCGACGAGGATCGGATCGGCGATCACATAATCGATGAAGGGCGCACCCATGGTTCCGGCAAGCCCGATATAGCTCACCTGGATCGGCGCCGGCCGCGCCGCGAGGATCGCGGTGCGGGCGCCTTCGGTGTGCCCGTTGAGGTCGATGAGGATATCGGCCTCGACCTCGCCGATCATCCGGACGACTTCGGCGTCGCTCTTGTCGCCGGCCTCGATGAAGCGGTCGAAGCCGCGCTTGAGGCGCGCGCGCACCTCGCCGGGATCGTCGGGCCCAAGCGCGATCGCGATGGTCTCGAAGCGCTGGCGGTCATGCGCCTCGAACAGGCCGGCGGTGAGGTAGGCGATCGGGTGATCGCGGAAGTCTGAAGACATATAGGCAAGGCGAAGACGGTCATGCGTCGCCGCGCGGGGTGTCGCCGGCAACGCGTCGGGGAACTTGTCGCGCACATAGACTTCGGCGCAGATGCGCTGGTCGACAGCCGAGTCCGAGATCGACAGGAAGGAGAAGGGGAAGTCGGCACGCTTGCCGCTGCGCACGGCGCGGACCAGGCGCTCGGCGACTTCGGCGCTTGCGCGCCAGTCGCAGCAATGGCGCAGGCAGTGGGTGAGCTGGCCGAGGAGGTAGGGCCGCTCGGGGTCGATGCGGAGGCTCGCCTGGAAGTCGGCGGCAGCACGCTCGTACTGGCGCGCATCCATCAGGGCGACGCCACGGTTGCAAAGCGTCTCCGGATCGTTCGGCTCGATGGCGAGCGACTGGTCGTAGCTCCTCAGCGCCTCGCCGTAGCGTTGCAGCTCCTTCAGCACATTGCCGCGATTGGCCAGGGCCTTGGCATCGTTCGCCCGGAAGGAAAGCGCCTTGTCGTAGTCGGCCAGGGCATCGAGCGGGCGCTTGAGCTCGGCAAGGACATTGCCACGGTTATTGAGTGCGTTGACGTGGGCCGGCTGGATCGCCAGCGCCTGGTCGTAGCTCGCCAGCGCCTCGCTGAAACGTTTGAGCTCGCGAAGCGCATTGCCGCGGTTGACCATCGCCGAGATGGCTTTCGGCTGGTGCGCGACTGCCAGGTCGTAGCTCGCGACCGCCTCCCCGAAGCGCTTGAGCGCAAGCAGCGCATTGCCGCGGTTGTAGTGCGCGTCAACATGGTCCGGCTTGATCGCGAGTGCGCGGTCATAGCTGTCGAGCGCGTCCTGCACGCGACCGAGGCCGAGGAGCGCGGTGCCGCGGTCGGTATGGGCGAGGGCCGAGCGGCCATTGATCTTGATCGCGTCCGCGATCAGGCGCTCAGCTTCCGCGTAGCGCCCGCGGCGGCCGGCGACGATGCCGGCAAGATGCAGCGCCTCGAAATGCCCGCGCTTGATCTTGAGGATGGCGGCGCAACAGCGCTCGGCCTCGTTCAGATCCCCTCGTTGATAGGCGGCGGAGGCCTGCTTCAGGATCTGAGCGAAATCCAACTCTTTGCGCGCCATCCGCAGCCAGCCTCGATGCCTTTTCCTGCCGGCGCGGAGTGTGACAGGAAAGGCCGATGGGGCGAAGCCCGGCTTCGCCCCACGGGAGGAAGGCGACGGCGCTACGCCGGAGCCGCGAGCGGCCGCCTGAGGCCGATGTACTGCAACTCGGCGAAAAGTCCCACGACCAGCGCCTGGCCGATGACGAAGGCATATCCCAACGCCGTTGGCGCCAGCCAGGCCAGAATCCCGAGGCTGGCCAGCGCCCAGGCGGCGTTGCCGAGAATCACCAGCCATACGAGCGTCTCAGGCAGGCGACCGCGCGTGCCCATCCAACCAACGACGGCCGCGTAGGGCAGGCAGAACGTTCCCGCCGCGGCTAGCAGCGCCGTCGGCAAACCGAGCGAGCCCGTCAGAAAATTCGAGCCAAAGACCATCAGCAGGCCACTTCCGGCGCTGGCGACAGCGTCGGCGAGGAGGGCACGGCGAAGGAACAGGGATGGGGTAATGGTCATGAATGGCTCCATCTTTGGGCGCACCATCCGGTGCATGGCCGGAAGATGGCCGCGACGATGTCGCCGGTCGATTACATGGCAGGTAAGGGAAACGGCCGAGATGGTGCGGCCGGGCGCCGCACCATCGTTTCGTTCAATGGGGCGGGGGCCGCGGTCGCGAGAGCTTGAAGACGATCGGTGCGCAGGTAATCACGATCAGGATGCGCGCGATGTGATGGGCGGCGACGAAGGCGGCATCGGAGTGCAAAGCGATCGCAACTAGGCTCATCTCGGCAAGCCCTCCCGGCGAGAAGGCCAGCAGCACATCGTCCTGGCTCAGCTGCGCCAGCGGCGCGAGCGTCAGGCTGAAGGCGACGGTGATCGCCATCAGGACGAGCGTCGCGCCGACCGACATCAGCATCGCATCGCGCACCAGGCGCACCGAGGTTCCGGCGAACCGCGCGCCGATGGCGCAGCCGAGCACGACTTGCGCGACCGCGACCAGCAGCGCCGGCGGCTTGGCTTCGGAGAGGCCGCTCATATGCGCCGCCGCGCTCAGGACCATCGGTCCCAGCATGGCATAGGCAGGAAGCCGGAGCAGGCGCCCGGCGACCACGCCGACGACGCCGCAGACGATCAAGATCCCCGCATCGTCGAGCGAGATCTCGCCGCCGCCGATCGCCGGCAGCATCGAGGCGGGCGGCGTGTAGCCGCCGAAGAAGCGGAAGTAGAACGGGATGACCATCACGACCAGCAGCACGCGGCAGGCATGGGTCAGCGCGATCAGGCGCTCATCGCCGCCCATGGCGCCGCCGACCATCACCATCTCGTTGAGGCCGCCGGGCGAGGAGGCGAAATAAGCAGTCGCGGTGTCGTAGCCGCAAAGGCGCGTGAAATAGACGAAGAGAAGCGCGGTGCCGAGGCCGACATAGGCAAACAGCGCCAGCATGGTCGGCCACCAGGTGGCGACGCGGCCGGGCAGGTCAGGGGTGAAGCTGGCGCCGAGCAGCACGCCGAGGACGACGATCATCAGGGCGCGGAGTTGACGGGGGACCTTGACGTCCCAGCCCAGCATCGAGGCGGCGGTGTTGGCGCACATGGCGCCGATCATCCAGGCGAGCGGCAGCCGGAAATAGGCGAAGATCGCACCGCCGACGATACCGATGCCGAGAGACAGCGCGTAAGCGCGGATCTGCGAAAGCTGGAACGGCGGCGGTGAGGACACCGGGCGCCGCCGGACGCTAGGCGATATAGCGGCCGAGGCGGACCGCGGTCAGGCCTTTCCGCAAGCGGCGCGACGGCATGATCAGGACGCAGCCGTCATAGGGCGTGAGCACCGGCTTGCCGCCGTCGCGCGCGATCTCCGTTCCCTTCCGCTCGAATTCCTCCATGCCGAGATAGGGGCCGGCGAAGCGGAAATCGTCGGAGGCGACCGTCACCGCTTCGGTCACCTGGATGACGCGCTGCTTCTTGGCTGGAGTCTTGAGATATCGGGCGAGGAAGCTCGGCGCGACGACATCGGTATGCTTCAGGAAGCGGAGCGTGCAGTCGATCGCGACATCGGCCGAAGACTTCTCCCAGTGCTGGCCGCATTCGATGAGATAGGCGTTGCGCGGATCGGATTCCTCGCCGAAGAAGCTGTAGTCGCGCATGCGTTTGCCGGCGGCATGGCCGTGGTCGGCGACGACGATCTCGGGTGCGCCGATGCCGAGCGCGAAATCCTGGCCTTTCCTCAGCGGCCCGGCGAGCCCGAGCGGCGGCGTCTTGTGCTGCATCGAATGGATGTCGAGCAGGTAGTCGACGGTGTCGATGAGCGGCCGCAGCTCGCGCGCCCGCGCCAGCTCGACAGACCTGCGCGGACCGTCGAGCACCGGCTCCGCCCAGACGCGGTTGAAGTCTTCGTCGACGAAGCGCGACGCGCTCGGCTTCTGCGGGTCGAAGGCGCGGTAGGCAGCGACATTGGCGAAAGCGAGGGTCAGCCTGCCGCGGACCGGCCGCGCGCCTTCGCGGAACAGGAAGTCGATCGCGATGGCGCCGCAGATCTCGTTGCCGTGGGTGAGCGCGTTGACCATCACATGCGGCCCCGGATGGCCGGAGTCGAAGGTGGTCACATAATCGATGCCGGTATTGCCGCGCTTATAGTGCTCGATCGATGGCGCGGTCAGTTCCACCGGATAGGCTTCGGTGTCCACGGAAGGCGCCCTCATCGCGGCTGGAGAGGATTTTTCCTATCCTAAAGGACGTCCGGTCAGCGGCGGAAGTGCTTGCCCAGAACCAGGCCCTGGCGCTGATAGG
>Ga0194128_10010742_pt1 | contig 10801 bp, 11 predicted proteins | sample TA2KigCa65mmetaG_FD_148650 | JGI IMG/M metagenome (GOLD analysis project Ga0194128, IMG submission 148650) | Freshwater microbial communities from Lake Tanganyika, Tanzania - TA2015037 Kigoma Deep Cast 65m | ecosystem: Environmental > Aquatic > Freshwater > Lake | place: Tanzania: Lake...
TTGAACGAGGTCAAAAGCGGGGCGCACGCATCGGGTTTCGAGAAACGTTGCGGACAGCTTGAGGCTCCCCTGTGTCGGCGTGGGGTCAAAATTCGGGTTTCCAGCACTCTTCTCCGGGGATTGGGGGGCAGGATTCCCGCCTTGGGCGGCCTCCGGAGGCCGCCCAAGGCGGGAATCCTTACTGCGTCGCATCTGAAGGGTTAGGCGGGAATCCTTACTGCGTCGCATCTGAAGGGTTTAATTTCTTGCGATAATACCCCGGAACGGTCAGGCTCGGTTCCCGCCATGAAAAAGCAAATTCCTATTAGTAACACGTCCGTTAGTGATCCACAATTGCTTGTAGCCCTCGGCAACATTTCGCTCCGCGTCGGAGAGGTAGATTTGGCTCGCCGTGAGTTTGTCAGGGCCACACAGTCACATCCAGCATACGCGCCGGGGCACAGTAATTTGGCCGCAGTGCTATGGCACAGTGGATTTGTGGCAGAAGCCGAAGCATCAGCGCGGCGGGCGCTCGAACTCAATCCAAATGACGAGCAAGCGGAAACAATAGTACGCCTCGTCGCCGTCCCAAAACCAGAAGCCGCCACGCCCGCACCCCGAGCGAGTTTTCAGCGAGACGATTCGGGCCAAGCCGGAGCCCTTGCAGGACAACCGACGAGTCGGTCGTTGGATGCAGTATCCGATTCGCCCGCCCTCTCTATTGGTTGGGTGGCCAACGTTTTCGACTTCAGCGGCTACGCCTGGCTCTCGCGCCACACTCTCCCGGCGCTGGATCGTTGCGGCACCCTAATCCAAGTTTACCCGCTCTCAGTGAACAAGGACTTTGCGCAAGGATTGAACCAAGATCAACAGGCAGTGCAGTTCTGGAATCGCCTATTGGACAATCGTGTGCAAAGGGGAGTGGGTGTCTATTTTCATCCCCCAGTCTCTTGGAGCGGCAAGGATATCTTCGCCCGCCTTTGCCAAGAAAGCCCTTCCTTCGATTCCCATATCGGCCTCACCATGTGGGAAACCGACCGCCTGCCTTCCGGCTGGGCAGATTCGCTCAACCGCATGGATGAAGTGTGGGTGCCGAGTTCTTTCAATCGAGAGTTGTTTGCCGCTTCCGGTGTAAGCGCAGAACGTATACAGGTGATCCCTTTTGGAATAGACAGCACAGTTTATGATCCGTCGCGCGTCCAACCGATGGCGCTGGCCCAACGGCGCGGCTTCAACTTCCTCTCGGTGTTTCAATGGAATAAGCGAAAGGGATGGGACATCCTCATCGAGGCCTATCTTTCGGCGTTCACGGCGAACGACGACGTTTGCCTATACCTGCGCACGTACCCCGACCGCATCAAAACCCCTCCCATTCCTCAGCGCATCCATGCCTTTATTCGCCGACTCGGTCATAACCCCAAGCGCATTCCGCCCATCATTCTGCTCGATGACTTCATCCCCGACGCATCTCTGCCGTCTCTATTTGCCGCCGCCGACGCCTTTGTATTGCCTACACGCGGCGAGGGATGGGGCATTCCATATATGGAAGCCATGGCTATGGGCAAACCTGTCATCGGCACACGCTGGAGCAGTCATCTCGATTTCATGACAGATGAGAATAGTTATCTCATTAATGTCGAGGGGTTGGTTCCGGTCGACGCCGACCAGACTCGGGAGAATCCGTTTTACACTTCCGATCAACGCTGGGCGCAGCCTTCGATCAAGCACACTGCCGCACTCTTGCGCGAAGTCTTCGATGATCGCGACCACTCCCGCGCCGTGGGATTGCGGGCTCACCGAGATATCAAAATGGCCTGGACTCCGACACGCACCGCAGAGTGGATAATCGAGCGCATCAAAGCGCTGGGGCGGGCCAAGCACACTGGCCGCTCCGCAACCCGGACTCGCTCGGCGCCGCCGCTCGAGAATCCGGCAGTGGTGTGGCGCGCGCCCATCTTCGATCCCAGCGGCTACGCCGATGAGGCGCGACACTTCCTTACCGGCCTTCGCGCCCGCGGCTTGCGACCCGCCGCCCGCGCCATTGGCCGCCACTCGGAAACATTCCGCAAACAACTCGACCCGGCCACGCTATCGCAACTCGACGCGATGATTTCCACCCCTGCCCAGCCGGGATCGATCAGCGTAATTCATTTTCCTGCCTACGCCTTTCAGCGCAACTCTAACGCTTCGTACAACATCGGGCGGGCGATGTTCGAGACCGACGGCCTGCCGGCCGAATGGGTGGCGGCCTGCAATCAAATGGATGAGGTGTGGGCGCCGACCGACTTCAACATGGAAACCTTTCGGCGCGCGGGGGTAACGACTCGTCTCTTCAAAGTTCCCGGCGGCATCGACACCGACATATTCAAGCCCGGCCTCAACCCCCTGCCCATTCCGGGCGCGCGCGGCACAGTGTTCCTTTCGATCTTCGAGTGGGTGTATCGCAAAGGTTGGGATGTTCTGCTCCGCGCGTGGGCGCAGGCGTTCAGCGCCGCCGACGACGTGAGTCTCGTCCTCCGCGCCTATCCGGTCAACGCTATCGAGTCGGTGGACAACACCGCAGAGATCGAGCGGCGCATCGACAATTTCATTACCAATGATTTGAAATACCAGCGTTCCGAACTCGCGCCCATCATTGTGTTGGGCGAGCAAGTGCCCGAAGCCGACTTGCCCCGCCTCTTCGCGGCGGCGACTGTGTACGTGGCCCCCTCGCGCGGCGAAGGTTGGGGGAGGCCTCACATGCAGGCCATGGCCTGCGGGTTGCCAGTGATCGCCACGCGCTGGAGCGGCAATCTCGAATTCATGAACGACGGCAACAGCCTGCTGCTCGACGTTGAGCGGCTGGCGACGATTGACGACCGAATGGAGTTCGCCTTCTATCGCGGCCAGCAGTGGGCCGAGCCATCAGTGCCACACCTGACCAAACTTCTGCGCTGGACGCGTGAGCATCCGGCAGAAGCGGCCTCCATCGGCGCGAGAGCGCGGCAAGACATGATTGCCAAGTGGCAATGGAGTGCGGTCAGCCGTATTGCCGCCGACCGCCTCCGCGCCATTCACGCCGAACTGAACGGAATTTACTAGTTAGTGTCCGGGAGAAACATGAAAATGGAATATAGCACTAAAGCTCGTATCGCCAATCTAGCCTGCATCATCGGACTAGTATTTCTCTCTGCGTGCGCTTCCGTAAACTCAAAGGTTTACGATTCGAGTCGCATAACCACCATCAGCGAATGGGTGATCGAGTTTGCTTACGAGGCTGGATCGCTCGAACAATCGCAAAAGAGCAGTGGAGATGCTGAAATCAAAATCGTAAGACAAGGACAGACCGCAAGAGATCTCCAGTTACGAGATGACCTGTTTTTCATGCTTAAAGACGATTACCGGATACCTCTTAGAAAGGAGAGCTCGAGAAATTCAGGACGCATTCAAATCCATCCCATCCACTTTCATTCCGGCGGATTCAAGCTACTAACAGTCACGCTTCTCGATGAGAAGGGGGAGACACTTGCCAGAACAAAAATCGAAAACGGTGATCGCAACGCCACTTTTAAGGAAGATGACTCCTTCACAAAGTACGCAGCCAAGGCGATTGCCGGGGCTCTTGGAAACCCAAAAAGTCGCTGAGGAAAAAGAAAGCACTGACTTTATTACGCGCACTAAGGCAGCGATAACGGTGCTATCGTTCGGCGCAGGCGCAGTCCTGTATGAGGGCCAGTTGCAGCCTTATTGGCTGTATTTTCTGAATGACGAACTCACCCGCTGGGGTGCGGCTGGGGACTGGAGCACGGAACCTCAACGAATCTACGAGTTCAAGTTTGAGCCTAGCGTGCGATGACGACGCCAATTAGTTCCTAGACACCGTGACGGGCCGGGGGGCGTATCGGGCGCGGGTGATCCGTCCAGGGGTCGCCCTTTTGCTGAAAAATCTGTGAGGGCTAACCCATCGTATAGACAAGCCCCCCGTCGCGTTCGCGCATCCCCCCCCCCGCCCCTTTGCCGGTCCGCGTGCGCTCGTGTCGTCGCGGATCGCGGGCCGGGGGGCGGCGTTCGCCCGTGCCCGGCGGCAAGCGGCGGGGCGTAGGGGCTGGCGGTCACAGGAAGGCCCAGGGCGGGCGGAAGTGTGGCGGGCCGCTTCTATCGGGGGCGGGCAGGATCGCCCGGCGGTGGGGCAAGGACGGCGGCAAGGCGGGCGGCCGGGGTCACTCTGTCTTGCGCGTGATCTTCACCTTGCCCGCCAGGTATGCGCGGACAAGTTCTTCAATGGCGTCCGCCAGGGTGAATCCGTCAAGGGCACACTTCGCTTTCAGTTCCCGGTGTGTTTGTTCGGGTAGCCGGATGTTCAACTGCTTCGGCGGGGTTCCGTACTTGGCGGGTGTCTCGGTCATGGCTTCCGTCCCTTCTTGAGATAGGCAAGCGTGCGGTCGCGGTTCACTTCACCGGCTTCGATCATCCGGGACAGTTCCTTCATGGCGGGGTGATCCGCCAGCTTCCCGGCCTTGCGCCGGGGTGTCTTGTCATGCTTCGTTCGATGTATGACAGCCGCCTTCTTCATGCCGCTTCCCTTTCAAGTATCTGCTTCACGCTCTGCGGGTGCCAGTGTGTCCGGCCCGTCTTCGTCCGGTAGCCCCGCGCTTCCAGTTCCCGCGCAATCTGCCGAAGGGAGTTGCCCGCCTCGTGAAGCTCACGAATCAAGGCAACGGCCTTCTGTTCGCCTGCGTCCGGGACAAGCCGCCCGGCGGCCAGCGTGTAACCGTAGGGGACATTTCCGCCGGTCTTCTCGCCACAGGCCCGCTTGTGGTCAAGGGCAAGCCGGGTCCGTTCGCTCACTTGGTCACGCTCAAACTCGGACAGGACGGCCAACATACGGAAGACCATCTTCCCGGCGGCGGTCGTCGTGTCTATCTTCTCGGCCATGCTCACAAGGTCCGCGCCGCGCTTGTCCAGGGCGTCCGCAATCGTGATCGTGTCCTTTGTGCTACGGGCCAGCCGGGACAGGGAATAGACAATCAGGGCGTCACCCTTGCCGACAGCGTTCAAGGCGTCTTGAAGGGCGGGGCGATTGTCCGCCCGCTTGCCGGACAGTCCGGCATCCGTGAAAATGGTCACACTCTCCGCGCCGTTCAGGTCCGCCCAGGCCCGGAGTTTCGCTTCCTGCGCGTCCATGCTCACCCCGTCTTGCGCTTGGCCGTCCGTGCTCACTCTCACATATCCGATTGCCTTCATGGTGTTGCCCCTTTCCGTTCTGTCTGATAGCAAGCTATCAAACTAACAAAGGGCAGTCAATAGCAATCTTCAACTTTCTTCCGGGGCGTCCGGCCCGTGCCGTGGAACTTCTCCCCGTTGTTCCTCGCCCGCGTTTTTTCCGGGAGTTTCCGCGCTCAAACCCATCCTGGCGGGGGTCTTCTTCCTGAACCGCCGGGGCAAGGCATCATCGGGCAACATGACGGACTTCAAGGCTTCGTACTCCCGCAAGGTCAACTTGCCCGCGTGTGCCCCCATCAGTGCCGCGAGTCTCGCCATGACATCATCAAGGGCGGCGGACTTCCGGGGGGCGGATCGTATGCGCTTCGCGGACAGGTAGCGGGTTGTCAGCTTGTCCCCGGCCGTGTCCGGGTGCTTCCGTAGCCGCGCCTTCATCTTCGCCAGCCCGCCCTTGCGGTAGCGGTGAATCCCGGCAAGCTGTTCGTAGTGATCCGGCTCGCCGGGTAGCAGACCGGCCCAGCGTGGGGGCAACTCGCCATGCTGCTTGAAGTAGGCCAGCCGTGCGGCCCGGCGTTGAAGCATCCGGGGCCAGTGCCGGGCATGGTCCCCGGTGCGGAGTTCGGCCAGCCGTTCCGGTTTCATCTTGCAGTGCTTCCGCGCCGTCTCGATCCAGGCTTCCGTGATCTCCGCTTCGACGGGGACGCGGTACAGAAGACAATGAAGCACAAGGCCCAGGTCGCGGGGCAACTTCGACAGGTTCGGAATGTCCTTGCCACAGTGCGGACACGTCCGGGGCTTCGGCTTGTGTGCTTCATCCGACACGACTCACGCTTCCCCCTTGCGGCCGGCAACAAGGGAAACGGTCGGGGTCCCTTCCCGTATCAGGTCGGCAAGCATCGCCTCGACTTCCCGGCCCGCCGCCGCCTTGGACAGTCCCCGCGCCGTGGCGAAGGCGTCCCCCAGCTTCGGCAGGGACAGCTTGCACGCGCTCACGAATTGCCCCGGCGTCAAGCCGGTGCGAGTGAAGGCCGCGTCAAGGTCGGTCACTTCTCGCCCGCCGCGCCGCTCCTGAAGGCGGTAGCCGGGCAGGGCCGCGCCGCCCTTGGCAAGCTCGGTTGCCCGCGCCCGGATCGCGTCCGCCCAGGTGGACACGAAGCGGGCCACGGTCAACGCCTTCGCCGCAAGGGTCGGGTCCGTGATCGCGGCCGGGTCCCGGATCGCCGGGGCCAGGTCTTCCCATGTCGGGGCGGTCCGGGCCACGGCTTCAACTTGCCCGGTGATCGCCGGGCAGGTTGTCCGGTGGGCACAGAAGCCGCAGTAGTCACAGGCCGCCGGGGACTGCCGGGCCGGATCGCGCCGGGCGTCCAGGATAGGCAAGACGATTCCCGCCGCGTCCGCTTGCGTCATCGCCCAGGAATCCGCCCGGCGGACTCGCCCATAAAGGACGTGCGCCCGGATCGTCTTCAGCCGTGCCCGCATGGAGAACAGCGCCAGGGCGTAGCCCGCAAGCTGGGGGCGGTGGTCTCGATCATCCGCCCCGCTCTTGAAGTCCAGCAGGTCCGCCATGTTCCCCCGGAGAATCACGGCATCCGCCGTGCCGGAGAAGACTTCCGAAGATCCGCCCTTTGCGAAGCCGTCCGGGGCGGTGAAGCTGACGGGGTGCTCCGTGAGGATCGCTTCCCCGCCCGCCAGCGTGCGGACGTAGCCCGCCGCCCAGGTCACGGCTTCGCGGGCATCGGGGGAAAGCCCCGCCAGCGTGGGGCAGTCTTCCCCGCCCTTCCGCTCGTCGCGGAGAAGGGCGGCAAGGGCCGTGTGCTGGCGGGTCCCTTCCGTGGCGTCTTCCCGTTCCGCCGGGTCGGAATCGAAGGCCGGGCACAGCGCCCAGGCCGGGAAGCTCGACGGTGCAAGCTCGTGGTGTCCGTTGCCGTTCATGGGTCACGCTCCTTTCAGAAGGAAATGTTGTCTTCCTCGCCCGCCGCACCGCCGTCCGGGGCGGCCGGGGCCGGGCTGGGGGTCGCGCTCGCGGGGGCGGGCGTGCCGGTCGCGGCTTCCTTCCACTCGCGGGACTCCATGACGATCTTCTGAACCCACTCCGGCAGGTCGGCGGGAAGCTCCGGCTTCTCGCCCGCTTCCTCGAAGCTGAAGAACGCAAGCGGGTTCTCCGGCTTCGGTGCCTTCATGCCACGGGGCAAGGCCATGATCGCCGCAATGCTGGCGAAGGTCCGGCCTTCCTTGTTCGTGTCGTGCGCGACTTGAAGCTGACAGGCCGTGCCCAGGATCGCTTTCAGGTCAAACCCGGCAAGCTCCTGCGCGGTGAACTTCCGCCCGCGCCAGCTTTCCAGGTCCTTCCGCAAGTTGGCCTTTTCGGAAAGGCTCAACGTGTACCGTTTGGAGATTGCGCGGGGCAGGCTCACTTTCTGGCCGTCCCGTTCAAACTCGCCCCGGACTTCGGGGACTTCCCATTGCACAAGGCACTTGTGCGCCTCATTCCCGAATGTCGGGTTGTGGTGGGTCCCCAGGTCAATCAGTCCGTAACAGACTGCGACATACACTCCCGCCGGTATGGGTTCGATCTCCGCTCCGCTTTTCTCTCGTGCTGTGAGGCTCATAGTCTTCCGTCCTTTCTGTTGTTGGTTTGTACCTTGCGCCTCGTTCTTCTCTCCCCGGCATCCCGCCACACGGCGGACCGGGAAAGCCGTTGTCAGTTCTCCGCGCTCCCGCGCCGATCCGTCGCCCATGTCAGAATCCCCAGTGCATCGGCGGTCTTCAACGTGACCGCCAGCGCCGGGAAGCGCCGTTGCATGGCTTCCTTGATCGCCCGCTTGCGTTCCGGTTTGTCCTTCGGCAGTTCGCCAAGGGACCGCATCCACTTGGCCGGGGCAACCTGTTCGGCGGGGATTCCCAGGACGTACAGCGCCGCCTCGACGTGGCCGCAATGCCTCGCAAACGCGCAAGCCGATCCGACAGCGTTCCCCTTGTGATAGGTCCCCGTCTTCTCCATGACGGCCACAGCGCCGGGCAGTTCCGCCGCCAGTGCCCGGAGTCGGTCCGCCTGCTCGGTCATCGTGGCGGGCATAGGCTCCGCGTGTGTGATCCCGTCCCCGTCCATCCAGGCCACGCCGCCGGAAGCTCCCGGATCAATGGCAATCGTCGGTTTCATGCGCTCGGTTCTCCCTTCGTCTTCTCGCCCGCCAGGGCGGGCCGGTGTTCGGTGAAGTGGCGGTCGGCTTCCTCGATGCTCCGCAACAGCTTCACGGCTTCCTGTATGCGGTCGTATCGGCTCGCCCGGTCGGGGGGCGGCAGGCTGGCGAGTTCCGCCCACTGCCACAGAAGGCAATCCAGGGCGGCGGCAAGGAAGGCGTCGGGCCGGGGCCGCCGGGTGTCTCGTTGCGCGTAGCGCCCGGCTTGGTCTTCGATCCACTGCCACACGGCCGGGGGCTGGCGCTTCATGTGGGCCGTGAGAAGGTCCACGTCCGCCGGGCGAAGGGTCGGGGTCAACGTGGCAAGGGGGATTTCCTCGCCGGGCGGAAGCCCCCAGCGTTGCCGGTCGGCAACCCGGCTTTCGGATTCACAGCCGCCCGACAAACCCGACATTCCCGACAATCTCGCGGTGGGTGAACCGCCCGACAAAGCGGCTTCCGTATCTGTACCCTGCCGACAAACCCGACATTGCCGACAAGTTTCTTGTTCGCCGCCCATCTTGTCGGGTTTGTCGGCAATGTCGGGCGGTTGTGGATTCGGAAGGGGGTGTCGGGCGGCCCGGAGTTCTTCCAGTCGGGCAATAGGGTTCACAGTGCGCCCCCTTCCTTCGGCGGGTTCGGGTGAAGGTGGTAAAGGACGTGCTGGGGACCGCGCCCGGCTGCGGGCTTCGTGTCTTCCGCAAGCCAGCCCTTCGTTGCGAGAACGTCCAGGACGCGCCGGGCTTCTTCCGTCTTCTGAATCCCGGCCCAGCCGTAGCGGGCCACGTCGCGGGGCTTTACGGCTTCGATCATCCCGAAGCCTTCGCGCTCCCGTTCCGCCCGCAACTTGACGCGGCGCTCGTCCAGTGCCCGCCACAGGCAACGCGCCTTCGCTTGGTCGGCATCCTGCCCCATGAGGCCGAAGGCCCGCTTGCCGTGCGTCAACAGCGCCAGCGTGACCATGTAGGCCGCGTCAATCTCCGGGGCGTCTATCGCCCCCAGGGGGACACCTTCGGCAGCGTGGCGGACCGCCCGGAAGATTCCGGCAATGCGGGCAACCCGTTCCGGTAGCTTCCCCATCCACTCGACAAAGGCGGTCGGCTTGCTCCCCAGGGACCGGCTTGCTTCCGCCGCAAGTTCGTTGTGGTAGGCCGTCCATCGTTGAAAGGCGTCCAGGGTGAAGCCGATCAGGTGAGGGGCCGGGGTGCCGTCCGGGAAGGACGCGAAGGGCAGGTCAATCAAGCGGCGGATCGCGTCCGCATAGGCCCGGTGAATGTGCGGGGCAATGCTCGCCGTCCGATACTCCGCGCCCGTGTTCGCGTCCGGGCAAATGTAGTCGAATCGGGCAAGGAATCCGCTCGCCCGGATTTCGTCGGACTCGCCAAGCGCCCGGAGCGTGTCGGGCTGCGCGGCCACGAAAGCGGACAGGACCGGCTCGGCAAGGTCTATCGGCTCAAAGCCTTCCCGTGACCGATGAACGCGGACATAATCGTATGAGTAGCCCGCAAGCCACAGGTCAATATCCGATCCGCTCCCCTTCGTGTACCGTCCCCGCGCAATCGCCAGGACCTTCCGGCCTTCCGTGGTAAAGACTCCCATCGCCCCGCCGTGCTCGTCCATGAGGCGGGCGACAACTTCGCTTGTGGCGTCGTTCGTGAACAGACACGGCTTGACCGGCTTCGCCTTGATGATCCTCTGTTGCTCGGCAATCGCCTGCTCAAGTTCGCGGCCTTCCTCCGCGTCTGCCTTCGCCGCCCGCTTCTCCATCTCCGCCACTCTCGCCCGCGCAATCCGCGCCCGCGCTTCCCATTCGTTCAGGGCGTCCCGGTGGACTTCCCCTTGTTCCTTCTGCCAGTCGTTGAACGGCGGAAGCAAGACCTTGCCGACAGGGGTTTTCTTCTGGCCGGGCGGCAGGATCGCCAGCCCGTAAAGGTTCGCGTGTTGCGTGTGCCCCGGCTTGATCTGAATCTTGACCTTGTTCCGCAAGGCGATACTCGCCACACACAGCAGGCCCAGCCCCGGAAGTTCGTCACAGGTCCCGATTGTGCGGACGATCTCCCGGCCCAGGTCGGCCAGGACCGGCGGGAAGACTTCCCAGGGCCACGGAGCAAGCGGCACGTCCGCCGAAGAAAACGGCTCCGGCGTGCCCCAGGTTTCCGGCGGGCCGGACGGCTCCGCCTTCCCGCCAGCGCCGCCCAGGGTCACGGCCACGGGCGGGGCGTAGGTGTCCCCAGCCGCCACTTTCGCCCATGTCCTTGCGCGGTAATCCTCGCGCTCCGCCCACTTCTCGCGGTTCAAGCCGGACTGCGAGAACAGCGCGAAGGCCCGCGTTTTGTCCCCGCCCGTCCAGAATCGAAGCATCCCCAGGAAGGCCGCGTCCGCATCGGACTGCGAAGCGTAGCCCGCTCCCTGCCAGTCGCCCCGCCACAGGGCGGAGAAGG
>Ga0194128_10010746_pt1 | contig 10800 bp, 4 predicted proteins | sample TA2KigCa65mmetaG_FD_148650 | JGI IMG/M metagenome (GOLD analysis project Ga0194128, IMG submission 148650) | Freshwater microbial communities from Lake Tanganyika, Tanzania - TA2015037 Kigoma Deep Cast 65m | ecosystem: Environmental > Aquatic > Freshwater > Lake | place: Tanzania: Lake...
ACCTAAATGGCTGCCCTGTCTTCGGGTCAATCTGCTGTGGGTCTTCTGGGAGTACGGCGAGGTTTTGCAGGGTATTTGAGACAAAGCCTAACGGCACGCCTCCTATGAGACCAGTATTGCCACCGAAAAGCTCTCCACGACCTACCGCATCCAGAGAATCACCAATCTGTTCCCATGCGGTAGTGTAAGCCAGTAAGCTATAAAGAAGATTTTGGTGTTTCCTTCTCCATTCTAGTCCTTCGTCGGTTGAAGCCCAGTTCGCAAAGTTTACCCAGTTGTTCAACACGGCAAGACGCATGGGAGGAGAAAGCTCACCAAGCCACTTTGCCGTGACCGCAAGTGTCTTCGCTTGGAATCTGAATGGGAACCAGGCGACATTCAATGTTTTAACAAGAGGCGATGTCTGAAATCCTCTCTTATAATGAATGGTCTGCTGAACCGCATCCTGTATCTCTCGCATTATCTTTGGATTGCGGTACACCTTAACCCCATCTCTCGTCACAGACTCAGCCGCCTCTTCCAAGGTCATATTGAACTTAGCCGCAATTGATTTGCCTATTTTTGCTGCGACATTCATAGTCCATCCGCCCATAGCGCGAATCCAGAGACCTTCCATTTTCCCGCGAGACATTATATCCGAAGCAGTCTCGACTTTTTTTGCAGCCTGCGAAATGCCGATTCTCTCTCTCGCAAACTCTGGCGAACTTAATACATCCTCTAGCGCCCTCTGTGTGTTCGGAAGAATATCATCGCGCGCGATGACCAATTCATTGAGAGCTGGTTCCTCGGTAATTTTTTGAAGCGCAGATTTCACCTCACCCAATCTTTGATTAATCTTCCCAGGAATCAATCTCTTTCCGAAGTTGGTGAGCATCTCGGCGCCTGGGATGAATTTCGGATTCTTGGTAATCATCGCTGCCATCAATTTTGTCTCAAGATACTGCTGCGCTTGGAATAGGAAAGCGGCAGGACTTTGGTAGCGCATGTAGAATGACGCCTTCAGGAAGTTATCATAGTGTCTTCCAAAAAGACCAAAGTCACGATTAGAACCGCGCATTAGGTTCACCAATTTTTCTCCCATACCGATAACCGAAGCTGGCGTTTCCCGCAAAGATTTGCGAGAAATCTTATCAATAGCCTCCGCCACATCATCAGCGAAGCCAAACTTTACAAGGTCTGTTTTATTAATATCAAAAACGCTGATTGGTCTAAATGCCTCTGCGCCGCCCAGACCAATCCTCTCTTTGAAAATCTCGTTTCTATTATTCCTTAAATACTCGTAGAGCTTATCAACGGGCAGGGTGACAGTCCGCGTCTTTTGGAGAACCCTACCGCCCTCAGTAGTTACCGCAACTGGTCTTTTAATCTTTAATGTCGTGCCAAACTTTTCTCCAATATCTTTAATAGTGTGCTGAAGGAAGTTCTGTCCAAAAAGAAACTCATTTGAGCCTTCTACAACGCCTTTGGTCGAGAGTCCAAACCTATCGAGAGCCTTTCCAAGAAAAGTTCTCTGAGTATCAAAATCAGACTCTGTTACTCCTTTTCGTCTGGCTTCTCCTCCCGCTCTTGCACCTGCACCCCCTTCTGCGCCAGTCGCTCCAACAGCTCCTCGCTTATCTGTTCCTTGGATTTTCCGATAGAAGGAATCATCGCTAATAACCTTCTGGTAATCTTTGGCATAAATTGATTCAAAGTTATTTAGGTTAAATACCGCATCTTGCTCGCCCTTTATTGCAACGCGGGTTGCATCCCTAACATCATCATACACCTCTGAGACATCAATTACAACATTGCCCGCATCATCAACCCACATGCCCAGATGTGCGTTCGGCTTATTAAGTGCCTCTAAATTTGCAGCAATATAATCGTCAATGGCTTTCTTTGTAAGCTGTGCCATAGCGACCTTGAACTCAGTTTTCTTGCTTGGGGCTACGATAAAACCTCCGTCTGGAATATCTCCATCAAGACGGATTGTTACACCACCATTTTTTCTCGTAAGCTCTTCGGCTCTCTCTGAAACTGCGCGAGACTTCTCAATAATATCTGAAGCGAAAGAAACTTCTTTTCCAGTCGGCGCAACGCCAATTCTATAACCAGTATTTTCCATATCTCTGGCAATCGTCTGCGCTTCGGGAGACCATTTCTCAAAAGAAACAGAAGAACGCTTCGCGGAAAGTTGCGCGATTGCCTTCTCAAGATTATCTATCGAACCCTTCGCGCCGTATGCCTTCTGTAGTTGTTCCGCATACTTCTCAAAATCCCGTCCATGAATATCGGTCAGAAGTTCTTGGATTTTCTCAAACACCTTCGCCGTTTGAGTAACCGCGTCAGCCTTGGGAAATTGTGCGGCAACTTCACCGCGAATGGTATCAATGTTTTCTCTCACATTCGCAATCATTGAATCAGCGGTTTCCTTTGAAATGACTTTGACTGGCACAAACTGACTGCCAGTAATCTCGCGGAGATTGCGAACCTTTACATCCGCCTGCACATAGTTCTCAAAATCTTTGAAAAGTTGCGCTGGGGTAAGGTTCGCAAAATCAGATTGTCGCTTCCAATCCATGAGTGTTCTAACCCTATTTTCAACGGTATTCTCCAGCCCCTGTTCATGCACAACAGCCTCAAGCCATTTTTCAAGACCAATAGCAGTTTTGCGGTTCGCATCAACAACCGCCTTACCAAAAATCTTTGCGACGGCTGTCCCTTCTGGAGTCCCAAATAAGGCTCTGCCAACAGCACTCGCTGGTGCGCGCACTCCACGGGAGATAGCACTTACTGGATGCCAAATTGATTCCCCAACCTTTAATTTCGTGCCATGGCGGACAACTGATTTAGCGACATCATCCGCTGTCTCTCTTGCGATTTGTAGCGCCACGGATTCTTCAACCCCCTGCTTAACGAATTGCTTTGCAACAGTCTCAGCAACATCGTCTACATTTCCAGTTCTTACTACCTTCTCAAGAGAACTGAAGAATGGATTGGCAACCTTTCTGGTGGCGCCGAACCAAGCCTTTGGGTTGAAGGCAGAACGAGTAGTCCAAAGAGCCGAATCTATCAGCTCTTGTTTCACGCCCGCCTTTAGAGCAGCTCTTACTGCCACCTCTGTCGCACTCCTTGCGGTTGTGGTAAGTGCGCTTTTTACAACCGCACCAGCACCCAAACCAGCCACCCCAAAGGCATCGAGCGCACCCATTAAAGGATGAGCTTTATAGTAATTTATGCTCTCCCTCTGTTGTTCACCACCAAGAACACCAGTGGCTCCCAGTATGTCTTTCCCAGTTTGAACTAGCCCACCACCAACCAATTTCGCAGTCCCAATCGGGTCAGTAAACAAGCCAGTTCCAATTTGTGCCACCGCAGTCGGAACTCCATATGCAAGAAGAGAAGCGTCGTTTGCGACTCTCCCCAAGATAGATTTTTCCCTCAAAACCTCGTCATTAAGCTCAATATCCCGCCCAAATAATTGCGGTTTTTGCGGTGCTGGCGGAGAGTATTCGATGGGCTTATAGTTACCTGCTTCTCTCTGCGCCGCACGCTGTGCTCTTAATTGTAGCTGTGCTTCGCTTGCCATAATTTTTATTGATTACCTCCAGCTCCCTGACCAGTGAAGAAGCTACTTACTTTCCTGAAGATTGACTTACCCTGCTCGATAAGGTCAGGGGCAGAAGCGCCTATGGCTGGTCTATCGGGAACATTTGGTCTATTCGTTCTATCCCCGAAAAACGAAGTTTCCTGCCTTGGTTGTTCTGGTGACTGTGGCACATCTGTAGGAACATCAGGCGTGGGAGGGAGTAGCATGGGAGGGAACTGCAATGGTGTAACATCCTTACTTTGAAGAAGTCCCTTCGCAAACTGGGAGTCAACACCAACAGCCTTTTTCATTTTATCGCTGAAATCTTTTTCCAGGATACCCCTCGCTTTCTCATCTACCGTATAGAGTTTTTCGTTGGGAGACGCATAGAACAATGACTCTATGGGACTTCCTTCCTCATCATATCCAGTGAATCCCTTAAAGAACTCCCCTGGTCTGATGGGGGAAACCTTCTTTGGGGCAAAGTCAGATAGGTTCAATGCGCCTGGTTTCTCGTTAAAATCTCTATCATCGCTTTTTCTCCTGTCATATCGAGCGGAAATCTTACCATCTCCAGTCCAAACCCTGCTGCCGATACGCGCGCTTACACCGCCAAAATCGTCTGTGGAAAATCGGGAGAACACTGGAATATGTCCTCCGCCGTAGTTCACCGATGACTCAAGGCGCTGATAATCGCTCTGGTTCAAGCCCTGGGGAAGATTCCCCATCGGCGCTACCGAGATACCATACACCTGCCCATCATTTTGGTCTGCATCAACATACACACCGTATCCATTAAGTGCTTTCGCCTGCGGGATTTCTTCGTTCAAGAGGTCATTATTCAGCTCTTCCATCTTGCGGTATCTCTCATACAGCTCGAAATAATAGTTTTCCAAATCGCCCGTTGATTCTCCTGTGAGAGTTCTCTCGTCAATCGCATTACCAACCGCGAAGACAAGCTGCCGCAACTCTTCTGTCGTATCAGCGACAACTTCTGGAATATCGAACATCGTATCATTCCTGAATTGAGTCGTGGGCGTCACATAGAACGCTTCACGCTCGTTTACCTTGAACTCAGAAACAGTCCTGCTTATATCTCTCTTTTTATTCTGAAGCTGTAACAATTCATTTTCGTATCCCTGCACTAATCTCTGTGCATCAAGAGCCTCGCTTTCTTTAGAAGAAAACTGATACTGCTCAAGGATTGAAATTGCCTCCTGATAACCACGGGGAGTCGCCTTACCATTAAGAACGCTCTGCTTGATTCTCAAGTCAGCCAGCTTCTTCGCATTGTTGAATGCGCTCGATGCAACTTTTTGGAATGCTTTTGCTTGGAATGTAGCCATGGTTTTACTTTAGTTTAATGTCTTCGCCTGGGCGAATGAGATTCGGGTTCGACTTGTACTGTGGGTTCAAATCGAGAATCTGTTGTAGGGTAACTCCCGCATCGGCTGCAATACCAGAAAGCGTATCGCCTTGGACAACCCTACGAAGCGCAGGAACGGTTGGCGCTGGAGCTGCCGCAACCACTGGAGCTGGCGCGGGCGGCGCGGGTTCTGGCGTTGTTTTAGCAGTAGAAGTCGGCGCTACTGGCTCTGGAGTCACAGTCGGCGCTGGAGCAGTGGGTTTTTCTGGGGCAATCGTCGGCAAACTTATTTGGTCTCCAGGTCTGATAAGGTCTGGGTTCGCCCTGAACTGCGGATTAACCGCAAGAACTTGCGCTAACGAAAGACCTGCCTGGGCAGCGATAGCTCCAAGAGTATCGCCCGCTTGTACCACGCGAACCCCCGCGGGTGCTGTCGGAGCACCGACTGGTGCGGGCGTTACGGTGGGCTTTGGCGCTTCAGGCTTCTTAATCTCAGGGACTTCAAGGTTAATCTTCGGAGCGATTCCCGCCGCCGTCCCCTCTGTAATCAAACCAGCATTCTCAAGCCCCCGTATTCTATCGAATAGATTGGCAGTATACACCTCCGTATTCACTCCATATCTTTCGCCTACATTCTTCAGTTGATTGATTGCAAACTCGTACTGCTGTGTCGCATCGGCAGCATCGGCAACCTTCTTCGCAAACTTATCAACTGCATTCGACATTACGCCCGCCTGAATGTTGTCAAAGTTATTCACGAATGGCGCTAATTCTGGTCTCAGTTTCAGGGAGTTAAATGTCCCCAACACATCGTCCAAAACTGCCTGCGGGGGAAACCCAGTCCTCACCGCCGCTGAGTTGACCTGATTATCAGCGTAGTTTTTAAGCTCTCCAAAGAAGTCTCCGAATGTCTGCGATGACCCAGAAAGAAATCCATTGCGCTCAAGGTTCCAAAACTCTTGAGCTGAACGATAGGGAACATTACCGATTTTTATTGGTCTGTTCGCGTCTGCATTCGCAAGTTGCGTATTAATGAAACTCAGCTTCTCAATGGGGTTCGTGCCGCGTGTTGAACTCTGAACCTGGAAATCAGACAGCGCATCCTGAACTCGTACTCCGAAAAGCTGTGACTCTAAGGCTGAGAGCGTCTCATCATAGGCAGTGACCTCATCTTCGTTGTCAGAAATCAAAGCCTGCGCCCGCGAACTTCTTACTGACGCAATGGCATCGTTCAGCGCCGCGCTCGTCCCATCGAACTGCGCCTTCTTCACCCGATTGGTAAGAATCGCCTTCCTGTAATCCCTCATGTTCTTTTCTGCTGTTGCAATATCGTTCTGAATTTCCGTGCGAAGGTCGGGGTCTGTTACCCCATTCAGAGAAGACTTCAGCGTGTCTAGGTATACCTGTTCATTTATCCTGCCAGAACTCAGCTCAGACAAAGTATCAGCATATCTCTGCCGATACCGCGAGAACCGAGCGAGCTTCTTTGTGTCGGCGATTGATTTCTCAAGTTTCAAAATATATTCATTGTCGCTGAAACTCGATTTATTTTCTTCTGCTAACTGATTCTCACGGAACTTAACCTGCTCTTCATACGCCAGTCCGTCTGCTATGGCGCGCTGAAACTCCGCCTCCTTGCGGGCTTGTTCAGTAGAGCGAGCCTTTTTAACGGAGGCAATCGCGCCGTTTACGATAACGCCCAGGTCAGATGAAACTTTTGTTGGTTCTACATTTACAGCCATGGTTTTATTTTCTTACCAATGCGGGCGCGCCGCTTCTTGAAAGCTGTTGCCTGACCGCGCCTTCTGGACTCACTGGCGACCCTGCTCCCGCAGCTGCTGCGGGATTTTGCCCAGGAGTGTTCTCGGATTCGGTAGCAATGGGCGGGGGTTGTCCATTCACTCCACCCATCCCCGCGCCCGTCACGGCTCCACCAGTCGCAGCGTTCATTTGAGCAACGCGCTCGGCAAGAATCTGGTGAAGAAGACCAGGCTGCTTGGCAATCTCTGTCGCCAAGATTTCATCCTGCAACTCTTCCTTCATCAGTTTCTGCTCTTCGCTCGGATTCGGGATACCGACATTGTGCTGGGTCGTAGTAAGGGACTGAACCTTCGCCTGGAACTTGTTGATTTCGTCCGCTACGCTTCGCAACAGCACCGATGAGATAAAGACATCGGTTTTGTAGTACCCGCCGATAATCAGTTTCGCGTTCGGAATGTGTTTCTCCGCGTGGAAAAGAATACTGCGGTTTATTTCCTTGAACGCTTTGACCCACCATTCTTTGCGGAGGGAAACTTTGTTGTTCACGCCCTGCATGATGACCGACAGTGCGCGTCCCGTCGCCTGCAACACCTGGTTCCCAGGATAGAGCACCTGGTTCAAGCCAGAGAGCGCAATGATGTCGTTCTTCCTGTCGTTCAAGTAGTTCTCAACGGGGAATGTCTGACCAGACTTCGGCATGGCTTGGATGTCACCGTCGTCGCCCACCTGATAAATCACAATCTGACCGCTGCGTACTTCGGTAAGATTATCGAGATTTTTACCCCAATACGCGGGCTTGGCAATCTCTTTAATGATGTCCGCCAGGTCAGAGGCGCGCTCGTTATACTCCTGCTGCGGGTCAAGCTCATGCTCGATGTCTGAAGTCCCTTTCGGCTCTCCAGGAATGTGGATGTTCGGCACATATTGAAGCGGAACAAAACCCCATTCGTGCTTCACATAGCTCACGATTTTCTTTGAATTATTGAACATCAGAAGGTACTCCTTGTCGTCCCAGTATTCGATAATCGTCATCATCGGCACCTCTGATTTCATCGTGTCGCTCGGATTCTCCGCATCATAATCCGCCTGAACCTTAACGCCAGATTTTTTTATTTCTTCCGCGAAAAGCCTCTCCGCCTGCGCTACCGAAATCCTATATTGCTTTATAAAAGCCCCCACTTCAGAGAAGTTATCATCCTTCCAAATCACGCGGATATTCTCTGGTCGCTCGATGTTCCAGTACCGTATTGATTCAAAACTCTTCGTCCCATCGTCGGAAGTCTTGTAGGTCGGAATCGCGCCGAAAATGAACGCATCTCCCGTGATTGATGCCGTTCGCGCCGCGCGTTGGAATACCAGACCCAGAGAGTTGTCTTCGTGAATCGAGTTCAATAGTTTCGAGCGCCCCTCAGCGAGCGCGCGTTCAACGGGATTCCCTTGGTCTTTCGGCGGCGAAGAAATCTGCGGCGGCTCATTCGTAAGGAACGCCGTCATGTTCTCTACAATCGTGAAGCAGTAGTTGTAAGTCCGCATCGTGCCTCCGCCTTCTTTGCGGAAACTCCACTGCTTACCTTTATAAAAATCTCGCAGCGTTTGATAGCCGCTGTATACGCCATCGCCATAGACGCGCCGCGTCCAATCTTCGCGGATGGTCGCTTCCATGTCGTTCACATACTTTTGAAGTTTTAAGGCTGCCTCATCTTTTACTCCTCCCGTAACTTCATTTTTGAAAATTGTTAGCAATCCCATGTTAGCGTCGTATTAAGTTATGACCATTGTGAGGTGTGCGACTGGCGTGAGGTGCATGCATTTGAGCATTGTATCCCGCAAGAGGATTTAATGTGACCTGCTTCATCTGCTGCTTCGGCATCTTCTTCACGATATAGGAGACGCCCATCATAAATGCCATCACAAAATCCGTATCAATCTTCTTGTCGTCAACATGATAGATGCCGAGCTGCTCATTCAGGTCTTCGATATAGTAACTTTTCACTATACCGAAATCTGGATTCTTCTCGATAATCGCGCCATCAATTTCGGACACGGTGTAATCTCTGCCCTTCGACATCGCGTTCTTCGTTTCGAGCAGAGCAACATCCTTATCAATCTCGAACGCTTTTGGTTTGAGCATCACCAAAAGTTTCTTTATTAATGTCCCTCCCATGGACTCTGCGTCCATCAAGAAGGTCGGCGCGTGAGCAGTTTTTCCATCTTCATCGTACCAAGTATATTGGTCGTACAGAGTGCGAAGAAGGGCAAACTGCATCTGTGGTGAACCACCCCTAGCTTCCTCGTGATTCACTAGGTGTATTATACCATTTGTGGTGTAATCGGTGTAATCAAAAACAAAGAACACCGACTTGTCTCCCGTATCCGCCATTCCCCAGTCAGCGACCAGGAGGTACATCCGCCCATTTTTACAGTCACTCTTGGTCTTCAGCTTCCACAAATTCTCAATCTCATTCGCATCAAAAAACCTCTTCCCGCTCGTCACGAACTCGCCTTTTACCACCTGCAAATACTTCTGTTTATCGGTTGCCTTGATACTGGCTTTCGCCCTATCCCGCTGCGCCTGGGGGATGAATCTGTTGTCGTCCATGCCCATACCCGTGAGCGCCCACCAGCCATCCTGGAGCCTCTGCCCCATGCGGGTGATGTGCAGGTAATACTGGTGGCTCGGCGAATCCACCTCTGGCGTGGCAATCAAATCAAGGCAGACGCCGTATTTAATGAGACGGGAGATAATCTTCGCGCCCAGCTCTTCTTTCAAGTGCAGCGACTGCGAACACTCGTCATAGGAGATATACCCGAACTGCGCGCCCGCCAAAGATGACGCCTGGTCAGCGCCCGTAGGAACGGAGTACATGATGCTCTTGTTCGAGAACCGAATCTCTCCCAGGTTGGCGTTCTCCCCCGCGAGAAAGTCCTTCATAAGCGGCGAGAGTTTATTGAGCCGCATGCTCCCCCCATCATTGATAATGAACTGTTCGCTCAAAATATCCTTGATGTTCTGGTAGCACGCCCGTGTCTGGCGTGAGTGCGGTGAGATGTTGAGCGTTGCATAGTACGCCTGATTGATAAGACGCTCATCCAGCTCCATGCCGATTTTATATTTGTTGAACCAAATGTGTTTCACCGAAATCCCCACCGTCTTCCCTGACTGGTTCCCAATCGCCGAAATGTTCGACCCAAACAAAAACCCCCCAATATCTTCCATGACCTCGCCGAACACCTCGCCCCATTTCGAGCGCGGGGTCGTCGTGCGCTTCAGCCACTTCTTCTGATAGTCGTTGAGCTGCACTCCGAGCATCTCCTCGGAAAAATAAATGATGTCCTCTCGTCCTCGCTTCTCCGCTTTCAATAATTCAATGAAGCGCTGCTTCGCCTCATTCTCCATTGTGGAGACCGCAAATTCTTGGACAAGATGATTAAAGTTGTGCTGATTGCTCATTACGGTATGGTGGATGTGATGCTTCGAGCAGCGCCATTTCTTCCTCGCTCATCTTCCCTGCACTCGCTTTCGCAAGTAGGTTCATAAGGAAACTCGCGTTCTCCCTCTTCTCCTGCGACGCCTTGAGCGCAAGCGCCGCTTTTCCATGAACCATCTTCGTCACATGGGAGAGCACATTCACGATATAACTTCTCCGCTTCATCAGTTCATCGCTCGTGTATATCTCCTGGAGCGCCTGGTCGTCCTGCAACATCTGAAGCGCGTCATTGGTCAGCTCTCCCGCGAGCGTCCTTGTCCCTGCTTCCAAGTCCTCGTCTTTCGGTGCGCCGAAAATAATTTTCTGGTCATCATCCCTGCTCCGAATGAGCTGCTCTGGCGATGTGTCCACAGATACCAGCCCGCTTTCAACCGAGGCTTTGTTCAAAATATCCCTGTCCCATGAGAGCTGCCACTTCTGGTACGCGCTCGGATAGGGACGGAACACCTCTCCTTGCACCTCGTTGAACCTTTGGATAATGTCCTTTATCGGCTGCCTGAAATCCCTACCCTTTTCGGCATAATAGAACTCCTTGAATGCAGGTATCAGGTGCCTGCACTCCTCAAGTTTTTGGTAGGACTCCCGTTTCGATTTCTCATCCATATGCTTTATTA
>Ga0194128_10010752_pt1 | contig 10792 bp, 8 predicted proteins | sample TA2KigCa65mmetaG_FD_148650 | JGI IMG/M metagenome (GOLD analysis project Ga0194128, IMG submission 148650) | Freshwater microbial communities from Lake Tanganyika, Tanzania - TA2015037 Kigoma Deep Cast 65m | ecosystem: Environmental > Aquatic > Freshwater > Lake | place: Tanzania: Lake...
TCTTGGCAAGGCGGCGAGCCCCGAATTGGGCCTCAGTTCATCTACCGAGTCGGCACTCCATGGTGCGGTTCGCAATCCTTGGAATACTGCGCGAACGGCCGGAGGTTCGTCGGGTGGATCGGCCGCGGCCGTTGCGGCCGGAATCGTGCCGCTCGCGCACGCGAGCGACGGCGGCGGCTCGATTCGCATTCCGGCGTCGTGCTGCGGACTTTTCGGACTCAAACCGTCGCGCGGCCGCGTGCCTTTTCCAATACGGCGCTTCGAGGGCTGGGGCGGCCTCAGCACGCATTTCGCGGTGACGCGCAGTGTGCGAGACGCGGCGGCGCTACTCGATGCGGTTGCGGGACCCGATGTCGGTGCGCCGTTTCTGGCTGCGCCGCGGCCTGGAGAGTTTCTTGGCGCGACGCGTACCCGAGTGCGCAAGCTGCGCATCGCGAGATTGCCGCAACCGATGTCGGGCACGCCAGTCGATCCCGCATGCGTGCGCGCGGTCGAGGAGGTCACGGCCCTGTGCGCGCGACTTGGGCACCAGGTCCGCGATGCGGCGCCGCTGCTGGATTTCAATACCTATAACGCGGCTTTTGGCACCATCCTCTCGGTGCAAACTCTCGCCAGTCTTCGCGATCGCGAAGCGCAGCTCGGGCGTGCCTGCACGCCAGACGATGTCGAGCCGGTTACGTGGATGATTGCGCAATCGGCGCGGCAGATCGACGCAGTGATGTACGCGCGAGCGCGAGAGGTGTTTGATCAAACGGCGGGTCAGGTCGGCGAGTTCATGCGCGGCTATGATCTGATCCTGAGCCCGACATTGGCGAAACCACCCATTGAACTGGGGCGGCTCGCATTGTCGCCAAACGACTTTCAGCGATTCGTGCACGAAGCCTCGACGTTCTCGCCCTACACGGCGCTGGCTAACATTACTGGCCAACCTGCGATGTCAGTGCCGCTGGCAATGAGTGGCGAAGGACTGCCGATCGGCGTCATGTTTCAAGGCCGATTCGGCGAGGAATCAACTTTGCTATCGCTCGCCGCGAGCATGGAACGCGAACAGCCCTGGATCGACCGAAGGCCGCCGGGATTGCCAGTTCGTCAGGCGCGTCGTATGGCGCGCTCCAAGAGCTGAGCGAATTTCGCTGAATACGGTGGCAACATGCCCAGCGCGCGCCTGGGGTCCCACCAACCCGCACGATAGACACCGCGCAGATCGCTGTACTGCTGAAAACCCTCGCGGCCTTGATAGACACCCATACCGGACCCGCCGGCACCACCAAAGGGCACGGCGGTCAACGCGACGTGCATCAAGACGTCATTGATGGCGACGCCGCCCGATCGCGTATGCTCGAGTACTCGGGTGCACTCGGCGCGGTCGCGCCCGAAGTAATACAGCGCCAAGGGTGTGGAACCGTTCTGTATGGCTGCGATCACCTGGTCGAGGTGGTCGTAGGGTGCGACGATCATCGCGTGACCGAAGATCTCATGGCGCGCGATGCCGCTGTCCACAGGCGGTGCGATGACGAGGTGCAGTGGGCGGCGCCGCGATGCGCCGTTCGCATCGACCGGACCCAACGTTTCGATTCGGGTTCCGGCCGTGCGCGCTTCGGCGAGCCATTCATCGATTCGGGCGAGCTGTCGTGGCGAGGCGATACTTGTGACGTCCAGATTCTGCGGTGGGGCGGGGAACATCCCGGCCCAGCACTCGCGGAACGCCGCGAGGAAAGGTTCTAGTCCAGCGCCCGGAACGTACACGGTATCCGGGGTGACGCAGATTTGGCCGCCGTTCTGACTGCGCCCTACCGCAATGCGTTCTGCAGCATGCTTGAGATCCGCGTCGCGCCCGATGATGACCGGACATTTGCCTCCCAACTCGAGCGTGAGTGGCGTCAGGTTCTCGGCGGCCGAATGCATGATCGCGCGCCCGACTGCGTGGCCGCCCGTGAACACCAAATGATCGAAAGGCAAGCGGGAGAACGCTTGCGCAACCGATACATCGCCAACCACCACAGAGAGTTCGAGCGGCTCGAAGCTGCGCGCGACGGCAGCTTGTAGCCACTGCGCCATGTTCGGGGATTGGTCGGACGGCTTGAGCATGGCGCGATTGCCGGCAGCGAACACGCTGGCGAGCGGCGCGAGCACCGTGAAGAGCGGTGCATTCCAGGTGCCGACGATGCCGACCACGCCCTTCGGCTGATACTGCAGTTCCGCGCGAGCGCCGAACAGGTTGAATAGCGGAACCGACGGGCGCCGATCCGGACGCATCCAACCCGCGACATTCGATTCCGCATGTTTCAAAGCGGCCACGGCGGCCTGTATGTCCATCGACAATGTGGTCACACGATGACGCCCGCCGAAGTCGCTATCGGCTGCATGACAGATGGCGTCGACGTCGCGTTTCAATATTTCGATCACGCGACGCAGGCGATCGCGGCGAACGGCAGCGCTGGCAAGACCCTCAGCGTAAAACGCGGCGCGTTGTCGCCTCAGGTGTTCCGTCAGTTGCTCGGCTGACGGTGGCAATGGCGACGTCGCTTCAGTCATGGCGTGGATCTCAATGGCAGGTCTCCAAGGACTTCAATCGGCGGCGGACCAAAACGCCCGTCGAGTACCGCAGGACCGGGTTCGTACATGCGCAAAATCAACATGAATGGGTCGCGTCCCACCGGCAGCCAGTTGACACGCTGGTTCTTGGGAGGCCGCGTCGAGATTTCGATCGCGATCGAGCCATCGCGGCCTCGTTGTAACTTCGGTGTTAGGTTACCGACACTGAATCGTCGCGTGCCGTTAGGTATCAGCTGCAGCGTGCGCGCGTCATACGCCGTGACCGACCAGAATGCGCCGACCGGAGGCTGTTCACCGGGACTGAAATGCAGCCGATACCTGAGTTGCCCCGTGAGTGCGGCGCCATCGGCGTCTCTCAGCAACGCCGCATAGACTGTTTCCTCGGGGCGATTGGCGTAGCCGCCGAATGCGACGCTCGCGCGTAGCAGGTAGTTCTGACCATAGTCGGCGAGCTGCAGCGGGAAGATCCAGCCATTGCGTACATCAGATTGCGGCTGCCGCGCCATGTTGATCAACATCGCGCGACCGTCGGCGATGGCGCGATCCAAGCCGCGGCGCGTTCCGGCATCTAGAGACTCTGGCTCGAAGCGGTGCGACGGACCAATGCCGATCTGATCAAAAAGCCCCAACAATGCCAGTTCCTGCGGCGGGACTTTGTTAGCGCGGAGCCATTGATTGAGGTGCGTGAAGAACGCGATTGACTGCATTGGGTCGAGTCGGGTACCGGCCGGCACCGGTTCTTCCGGCGGCGGTTGATCGCGCCGCCAACGCGACCAGGGCGCCGCCCAAAAGCCGCGGAGCAAGCGCTGCGCGTCGGGCAAGTCCGCAACTCCATTGACGAGCAGCCGACCCAGGATCCAAACCTGCGAGGTTGCGACCTCGACCACGTGCACGCCGGGTGGAATTGCGACCTTTGGAGTTGCCGGTCCGGCAAGTGCCAACACCTGCGCTTGAGTGCCGGTGGTGCGTCGGCCGATGTGCGTGACCTCATTGAAGAAATCTGTGATTGCGAGCGTGTAGTAGCGGCCCTGCGTATCGGGCGTCTGGATCACAACCGGCTCATTTGTTAGGTCGAACCACCCGCCGAAGTACAAGGTGTCGTGATTCGGGGCGCGTAGCTCACCGGCCGCTTCCGGTGTGACCAGTTGCGCGTGCCGGTAGAAACGATTCAGCGGTGCCGCGACCGGTTGCGGCGCGCTGACCCGATGTGTTTCGTTGTGAAGCTGTTTTGTCAGGTCGACAATGGGGTATCCCCACAAGTAGGCGATCGTTCCCACGTGGTACGCGAGCGATTCGCGTGGATCCTCGCCGGCGTCGGCTGCCGCGGCGTGAACAGGAGCCGCAAATACGGCTAACACAGCAAAGCCGATACGGGGCAGCCCACGGGCCATCATGGTGCGCTCGCCAGTCGATCGAGCGCTAAACGTAGAGTTACAAGATGTTCGACGTACTCGATGGCTTCCTGCGTCGGTACTTGTTCTTCGCGCAGCGCAGGTCCTGCGGGCGCGTAGCCCGAGTCGATGAGTACCAGCCCCGCCGAAGTTTCGAAGACGGCGACGTTGACCCAGGGAAATCGCAGCACCCAGGTTCCGACTCCCTGCGGTTCGATGCGCAGCAAGTTGGCCGCATCCGCCAATGCGGGCGCGTACGTTCGGCTGTACATGTGGTTGGCGATCGCATTGGATGGCAGATTGCCGAATCCACCGACTCGACTGACCGCTGTGATCAAAAAAGGGTTTTCGCGGAAAATCGCGGTCCGCGCTGCCACCCGTGCCGTCGCATCGGTGGCGGGCGCAGTTTGTGGAGCAGTGGCCGGCGCCAGCGCGCTTGTCAGCAAGAGTAGTGTAACGATACTAAAAGCGTGCATGAGGTTTCCTAAATTGGCGCACGACATCCTTAAGATAGCGTTCGCCACGTCGTGACGGCGGTAGCCTGGAAACAGAGGTCCTTCGAAAAAGTAGACACCCACTGGTTAGCTGCATGCCCCTTCGAACTCCATCGGGGATCGATACCCCACAGAAGAGTGTAGGCGCACGCGATTGTAGAAATCGACGTAGGAACGAATTGCGGCTCGAAGCTCGTGGTCGGTATCGAAGGTCTGGCGATGGACCATGTCGGATTCGGTGACTTGAACATCGATTCCATGTGGACGTTGTCGGTCATCCGACGCGGTCGGTTCGTGCACTGGGTGAGGCTCGAGCGCGTGAGGAGGGCGTTGCGCAGAGCCGTCGCTTTGAAGCGGTCGCTGTACCTGTACCTCGTTCTCGGTCCTGGTTTCGGCATCTCGAACACTCCTGATCAGTCAGATCGGGGTGTCCACTAGACCGAAGGAGCTATCTCCTTGAGCTAGGCATGGATGTTAGGCGAGCCGACTCGCATTCGCGCAGGACCTCAAAATCTGAGCGAACAAGCGCGCCCGCCTGAAGCCGATGACCGCCATCGGCGACGGCCCCTTTTGGCAAGTTCCGCATCTGGTGTCAGCAGTTTTTCAACCGGAGGGCCCGGTCGAGGGAATCCCAGGTGAGGGTTAACGGGCGAATCTTGACGGGGGCACCGCGAGCGCGCCCTGGTCGGAAGTGGCCTGACCGTGGCGTTTCGGCCACACATACTACGCATATGCTCGCCAGTGAGTCGGCCCGACCGGTAATTGCGCAGTTTCTATTGACAATTCCTACGCAATTGGCAAGATTGAACGCAGGGTTGGGATCGTCGCGCCGGTAGGGATCCGCTGGCGTACACGGACAAAGGGGCCGGCTGAACCGGTCGAGAACGAAGTATTTCATAGGGGAAACGCAATGAAGTTGACCATGAAGTTCTTTACCGCCGCTCTTCTCGGCGGAACCCTCTTGTCGTTTACGCTGCCGCCGGGCGCGCTCGCACAGGAGGGCGGTCTGGACGAGATCGTCGTCACCGCGCAAAAGCGCGAGGAAAATCTCCAGCAGACTCCGCTCGCGATTTCAGCGATCTCCGAAGAGAAGCTCGATCTCCTCGGCGTCTCGGAGGTGACTGATCTGACCGCCCTTGCGCCGAACCTCTCGGTCAACCCGGGCGTGACCAACGCAACGGCCGCCGTCATCAGCATTCGTGGCATTCCAAATCCAGCGGATGAAACGCAAGGCTTCGACACGCCGATCGGCCTTTATATCGACGGCGTCTATCAGGCGCGCTCCTCGGTGTCGGCAAACGAAGTCGCCGAGATCGAGCGCGTCGAAGTGCTGCGCGGCCCGCAAGGAACGCTGTGGGGCCGCAACACCACCGGCGGCGCGATCAACTTCATCACCAAGCGGCCCACCGAGGAGAAGGGCGTCGACCTTCGTCTCGGCTACGGCGATTACCAGGAGATGCTCGGCAAGATCACGCTGAACTCCGGCGAGATTCTCAACGGGCTGCGCCTGTCGGGCGCCTATATGTACAAGAAGCGCGAAGGCGTCGTGGACAATCTTCTGGAGCCGGACGATGACCGCGACCCCGGTGCGCAGGAAGTTAACTCCGCCCGCGTCGCAGCGGTCATCGACCGCGGCGGTCCCCTCACGATCACGAATATCTTCGATTATGCGGAGATCGAGGGCGTGCCGCACGCCAACCAGCTTGCTCAAGTGGGCGACGGCGTCTCTCGCCCCAACGTGACGATTGACGGAATCGCTTACGCTCAGGTTCAGCCGGCGAACGTCGCCGGATATCTCGCAGCGGCGACCCCCCTCGAGCCGGGATGCGGCGAGCCCGTCACGCCGGCGCGTCTGGATACGATCTGCCTGGAAAACGCCGGCGAGTCGACCGACAAGCTCTGGGGCAACCTGTTCCGCGTCGAGCTCGACCTCGATGGCGTCAACATCCGCTCGACGACTGCGTATCGCAGCTGGGAGAACCTGATCCGCGGGTCCGATCTCGACGGCCTCGGAACGATCAGTGGTCCATTGTTCAGCAACACGACGCTTTTCAACGGCATGCCGGCGAGCACGCTCGCCTTTCTTGTTCCCAGCGTATTCCCAACCGTCGACGCGGCGAACTTCGTCGCCTCTCAGTCGGTGCCCACGACGACGCAACCCCTGTTCCAGGCGTTCAATGACCGCGAACAGTCCCAGTGGAGCCAGGAAATCGAAATCGTCTCGGACGGCGGCGGGAATTTCGACTGGGTGCTCGGCGCGTTCTTCTTCGATGAGTCGGGGAGCGAAACGAACCCTCAGAGCATCGGCTTCGTGCTAAACACGAACCAGGCGGTCTTCTCGGGATTCGGCGGGCTTTCGTCGCTGCTCCAGGCGGGCAATCCGGCGCCTTTCCGCCTGGTGGCGCAAGCCCCGACGCTCGCCTATGACGCTGAAGGGCGCTCCTTCGCCGTTTATGGTCAGGGCACGTATCGTCCGGGCGGCGCGGACGGCCCCCTCGGCCTGACGCTCGGCCTGCGCTACACATGGGACCGCAAAGAGGTCGATCGCTCGCAAAACGGCGCGACGCCGTTCGACGAGGCGAACCGCGTACTCAATCAGCAGACGGCCAGATTCTCGGAGCCGACCGGTCACATCACGGTCGACTATCGCGCCTCGGACGACATCAATGTTTACGCCCGCGCCGCGCGCGGCTATCGCTCCGGCGGCTTCAACCTCCGCCAATCGACGAGTCTCGCCAACAACATTCCGCTCATTCCGTTCAGCGAGGAAGTCATCGACTCGTTCGAAGTCGGCATGAAGACGGAGTTCTTCGATCGGCTGCGCCTCAACGGAGCCGTGTTCTACAACAATTACAAGGACCTGCAGGCGACGATCCCGATCCCGATTACCGGCGGCGGATCGTTCGGCACGCAGGTCGTCAACGCCGGCGAGATCGACTATTTTGGCGTCGAACTCGAAGCCCAGTTCGCCCTCAACGAAAACATCTCGTTCGACGGGGCGTTCGGCTATGTCGACAAGGACGTGAAGCAATTCCCTTCCGTCGATGCCCAGGGTCTGACCCGCGGCATCGACGGAACCTGCCCGACGCCGTCGCCGACGATCGTGCCGGCGCCGCCGGCTGACTACTGCCACGGGTCCGGCATCGCCGATGTCATCACGCCCGGCAACTCGCCCGACTACACGGCGAACGCCGCGGTCAATCTCTTCTATCCGCTTGGCGGCGAGATGGAGGCGACGGGCCGCATCGGCTGGAACTACATCGCGAAGCAATACTACTTCCCCAATCCGCTGACGTCGCCCTTCAATGACGCGATCAAGCAGAAGGGTTATGGTCGCGTCGACGCGCAGCTTCGGATCAGCGGGATCCAGGCTGGAGTCGGCGACGGACTTGCAGTCACGATCTGGGGCCGCAATCTCGGCGACAAGGATGCCATCGCCCGCGGCATCGATTTCGGCCAGCTCGGTTTCGGATCGGTCATCTACAGCGATCCGAGGACCTTTGGCGTGACGGTGGACTTCGCGTTCTAGGAATCGATCGGCACCTGCGGTTCGGCACCCGCTCAGGACGCTGCCTTCATGGTAGGCAGCGTCCCCGGCCTGCCGAGCGCGATCTTCGAACCCTATACGCAATGGGCACAAGGCAAGATTCCGATCCCCGCTTATGGCCCGGCAGGCGGCACCAACTTCAGGTCGTTCCGGTCGCTATCTGAAGCCATCGAAGGCGCGCTGGAACGCGGCGAACCGGGCAAGGCCTATCTGGTGGGCGACGAGAATCTGAGCTTCCGAGACTATTTCCAGCTCTTCTTCGATGCGGTCGGTAGCGATGCCCGGCTCGAAGAGCGCGACGCGGAGCACCCTTTGCTCGCCGATATCGCCATTCCGCAGGGTCGCGGAAACTGGGTGCGCGTCAATCCCGATCCGGCAGAGATTGCGCGGCTGGGGTATTGGCGCAACGGCGTCGCGAACGCGGTCAGGGACGTGGTGGCGCAATTCTCTTGAAAGCGCAGCCTCAGCCAAGGGGCGGGTAGTCGATGTATCCACCAGGTCCCGGTGTGTAAAGCGTCTTCGGGTTGAATTTCGCCAACGGCGCACCGCTTGCGACACGCGTGACGAAGTCGGGGTTGGCGATGAAATGCCGCGCAAAGGAAATCGCTTCCGCCTGACCGGCTGCAATCGCTGCTCGCGCGGTGTCGGGCGCGAATCCGTCGTTGAGAATGAGCGGACCGCTGAAATGCTCGCGCGCGAATCGAGCCGCATCGAGACCGTCGATCGGCGATTTCAAGACATGCAAGTAGGCGCAGTCGAGCGGCCGCAGTCCCACGAGCAGCGCGGCGTAAGTCGCGCGCGGATCCAGGTCGATGACGTCGTTGAAAGGATTGCCGATGCCGATGCGCACGCCGACGCGGCCGGACCCGATCGCGGCAATGAGTGCCTCAATCGTTTCGATCACGAATCGCGCGCGACGCGCAGCCGTGCCGCCGTAGGCATCATCGCGTCGATTGGTATTACTGGCGAGAAACTGCATCGGCAAGTAGCCGCTCGTGCAGTGCAGTTCGACGCCATCGAAGCCTGCCGCTCGGGCGCAATGTGCTGCATGAGCGTACTCCTTCACGACCGCAGCGATTCCGGAGCTTGTCAGCGGTTCGGGTTCGTCGCAGGGCTGTAGACCGGCCTGGTCCGTATAGAGTTGTACGGCCGCACGAATAGGAGAGGGTGCGACGGTGCTGGCGCTACTCGCCTTGTTGTAATGACTGGCGATTCGACCCACGTGCATGAGCTGCGCAACGATTCGGCCGCCGCGCTCGTGCACGGCCGCAGTGACCCGCGACCAGGCGGCGATCTGGGCTTCGCTGTGCAGGCCAGGTGTCCTTGGGTAACCCTGTCCGTGAATCGATGGCTGAATGCCCTCTGTGATGATGAGACCCGCACCGGCACGCTGCCCGTAGTAGATGACATGCAAGTCGGTCGGCAAACCGTCGGCGGTCGCGCGACTGCGCGTCATGGGCGCCATGAGCATGCGATTGCGGCACTCGATGTCGCCCAGACGAACTGGCGTCAGCAGCGCATCGGTTGCCGTCACAGAGGCCATACCGTCGACTCGGCGCCGCCATCGAGCTCAAGCGTCTTCCCGGTCATCCATGATGATGCCGGCGACGCCAGGTACAACGCCGCTGCGGCGATGTCCTCGACTTCTCCCAGGCGTCGGAGCGGCGTTCGTTGCTCCATTGCCGCACGAACTTCGGTTGTCAGGAACGGTTTCAGAGAGGCGGTGACCACGGGGCCGGGCGCAATTGCGTTGACGCGAACGTCGGGTGCGAAGTCCTGCGCGAGTAGTCTTGTCAGCTGCGTCAAAGCAGCCTTGGCGGTGCCATAACTCGAAAAACTGCGCTGTGCATAGCGTGCAGCAGCCGAGGTGATGTTGATCACCGAGCCGCCGCCGCTCTTGCGCATCAGCGGAACGCACTGGCACGTGAGTGTGTATGCGGGCAGTACATTCCATTGCAACGATTGCAGAAATCTCTCCGGCGAAGTCTTGAGCGGATCGTTAGGGCCCGAGCCGCCCGCATTGTTCACCAGAATCGACAGAGCGCCGAATCCCCTGGCGACGACGGCCACGGCGGCCTGCAGCGCCTCAACCTGGTTGACGTCGCAGGGGATCGCCAGTGCCCTGCGGCCTAACGCCCGAATCTCCGTGGCAAGCGATTCCACATCCGGCTGGGTGCGCGCCAGACAAGCAACATCGGCGCCGGCGCTCGCGAAGGCGAGCGCGATGGCGCGTCCGATGCCGCGCCCGGCGCCAGTGACGACAGCCTGGTGGCCGTCGAGCCGAAACCGGCGCGCGACATCCACCTCGGTACTTTTCATCAAAGAAATTGCGCGACCAGAGCGCGGCTTCGCATCGGGCGTCACCCGTGAATTGTCAGCGCTATCAAAAAAAATAACTGCCGCCGTTGACGACGAGCACGCTGCCCGTGACGTAGGATGACTCGTCACTGGCAAGGAAACGCACGGCGGCGGCGATTTCCTCGGGCCGACCCATGCGGCCCAGTGGAATGGCTTTCTCGAGGCTCGCGATCCAGTCTTCGGGAATCGATCGCATCAGCGGCGTATCCGTTGGTCCCGGCGCAATCGCATTGACGCGAATGCCGCGCGACGCGACTTCACGGGACAGCGCGCGTGTTAGGCCGACCAGCGCCGCTTTGCTGGTCACGTAGTGAATCGGACCTTCGCCCGATTGCACGGCGGTGGATGCGATATTGATGATCGAACCTCGAATATTGTTGGGCCCCATGATGCGCAGCGCTTCGCGCGTGCAATAAAAAGCCCCATCGAGGTTGACGGCCATGACA
>Ga0194128_10010754_pt1 | contig 10791 bp, 6 predicted proteins | sample TA2KigCa65mmetaG_FD_148650 | JGI IMG/M metagenome (GOLD analysis project Ga0194128, IMG submission 148650) | Freshwater microbial communities from Lake Tanganyika, Tanzania - TA2015037 Kigoma Deep Cast 65m | ecosystem: Environmental > Aquatic > Freshwater > Lake | place: Tanzania: Lake...
CCGCCGAGCAGTTCGACGTGAGGCGGGCGATCTCGAAGATCCTCACCTTCAGCTACGGCACGCATTACTGCATCGGCGCCGCCGCAGCGCGCCTGCAGGGCCGTGTGGTGCTCGAGGAGCTGCTGCGTCGGTGTCCGGATTTCCGCGTCGACGTCGCCGCAGGGCGCTACGCGGACGGCAACTACGTGCGCCGGCACCTGACGTTGCCGTGGCGCGCCGACGCGGGGGCTGGCGACGCAGGGGGCGAGCGAGGGCCGACCGCCGCCCCGGGTTCTGCTGTCTGAGGCGCGCGCGACCAGGGCTCGCGTCGATTCCCTCGGCGAGCTCGGTTTCTACACCGCGGCCGGCGCACCCAGCTCGCCCCGCGTCCTGGCGGCCCGGACCCAGGTCGCACTCGAGACCGGACGGTTTCGTTCTCGACGAGCTCGCCTGCAAGCGGCCGATGACGAGGGCGCCGGCGCACTTGCCACCGAGTCGTGCACGGGGGCCGAGGGCCCGATCGAGCCGTTTCGCTACTACGAGTGGGGCACCAGCCGGGTCTTGCCGATGCCGGCCTCTCCCGTGAGCAGCACGGGCGCACCTTGGCTCGCATCGATCGCCGTCATCGCCGGGCTCAGCGCTGCGAGTTCGGTTGCACGGCAAACGCGTGGTGTGCGGGTATAGCGGAGTCCTGCCATCCGCGGTTGCAAGGCGGTCGCTGTGCACTCGAGCAACGGGCCAAGTGCGCAACATCGCACGAGGTTACATTGTAACCTCGAAACTCACGCCCGACCGGTGACGTGCCCAGCGGGGTTTTGCAGGAGCGGCGAGACGGAGAGCCGAAGGAGCGATCGGTCGAACAGGCTCGTCGTCGCCGTACTCGTGGTGCGCTCGGCGTGGAGTACTGCGCACACTGTCGCTGCTACTCGCGCGGCGACCACGTTGGCATCGTGTCGGTCGCAGCACCCGCTGTGCGTCTTGCGCATGCATCTGGCACGGACCGTCTCGCGCGCGTCCTGTGCGCCGTACCCACGGATGCGAAAAAGCGCCCTTGCCGGCGCGGCCTCCCAACGGCCTCCGCGGCGCTCTCACCCCGCATCCGCTCCAGGAGGGCAGCCATGAACCGAACCGTTCGTCGTGCGCTCGCGTGTCTCTTCCTGCTCGGCGCCTTCATGCCAAGTGGGGTGCTCCTGGCCGCCGAGCAGACCATTCTCGGATCGCAGCTCGTCGTGAAGGACCCTGGTGTCGCGACGAGACGGAGCGTCACCAGCTCGGGAAGGGAGCCGGCGAGCAGCAACACGGTCATCGGTGATCCGACGGCCGGCGGCGGCGTTCTCGAGGTGATGGTGAACGGGAGCGCGTCGTCGGCGCAGCGCTTCGTGTTGCCGCAGGGCCTGAGCATGACCGGGCAGCCGTTCTGGTCGGCGGTCGGTACGAGCGGCTTCCTGTACCGCGACGGCAAGGGACAGAACGGCCCCGTGAAGAGAGTGAAGATCCAGCGCACCTCGTCCGGCAACTTCTCGATCAGTGTGGCGGTCAATGCGAAGTTCGGCACGGTGAACGTCGTGCCGCCGAATCCCGGCACCGATGGCTGCGTCGCGCTCACGCTTGGCGGCGGTGATCGCTACTCGATCGCGTTCGGCGTGCAGAGTCTGGTGAAGAACAATGGCACGAAGCTCTTCGCCGCGAAGAAGCCGCTCGTGGAAGGTGTCTGCCCGGCGCTTCCGACGCCGACCCCCTCCGCGACGCCGACTCCCACTCCGACACCTACCGCAACGGGAACTCCCGATCCCTGCGAAACGGTGGTCTTCACGGAGGCCTTCACGGGGGCCAACGGATCGCCCTGGCCGGCGCCGTGGGTCGAGCTGGAGAATAGCATCAACCCGAATCCAGACATCCAGGGCAATGCCGGGCGGTTCAAGCCGGGCCCCCTGCCCATGTTCATGCCGGGCCGCGTTTACGCTCCGATGAGCGAGAGGGACGCCGAGGCGCTGTTCACGGTCGAGTTCGAAGACCTTGCCACACAGGGGTTCGGATTCTACTTGCGCCAGAACGGCGGTCACGTGCAGATCAGCTCGACACACGGAGAGGGGTACGCCGTGTTCGTCGAAGGCTTCCTGGGCTACCACGGCATCGGTCTCTGGCGCGAGACGGACGGGGTCGAAGAACGCCTGCCGGTACCCGGCAACCTCGACAATTCTCTCAGCTTGTCGAACGGCGTCCGCTATCGCGTTCGCTTCCGCGTCTCCCAGATGAACGCGTCAACCACGATGCTGCGCGCGCGCATCTGGCCGGAGGCCTCGCCCGAACCTTCCGTTTGGAACGTGACGGCCACCGACAATCATCCCTCCCTGCAGAACGTCTCCGCAGGCATCGCCGTCGATTCGTACAGCCATCTCCAACCGAATCCGGTCACGGCGTACCTTCGTGTCGACGACATCGTGGTCACGCGCCTGTGCAATCCGCTGTACGGGATCGGCGCGGTGACCACCGTGTCGGAGGCGTTCACGTTCTCCGAAGGGCCGCTGTGGCGTGACGACGCATTGCTGTTCACCGACATCCTGGCGAATACGATCCACGAACTCACGCCGCCGAGCACTGTCGGAGTGTTTCGCTCGCCGTCCGGCCAGGCCAACGGCCTCGCCACCGACATCAACGGGGACCTGCTCGCTGCCGAGCATCTGACCCGCCGCATCTCGCGCACCGATTCGATGGGCACGGTCACCACTCTGGTCGACACGTACATGGGCGACCGGTTCAACTCGCCCAACGACATCGCCGTGCGGTCGGACGGAACCATCTATTTCACCGACCCGGCGTACGGGCTGGCGAATCCGCTGGACCGCGAATTGCCGTTCAACGGTCTGTTCCGCCGCACGCCGGCGGGCGTGCTCACGGCCGAGTGGATGGGAGCGACCAGCAGCGGTCCAAACGGCGTGTCGCTGTCGCCGGCCGAGACGGTCCTCTACATGGCCGAGACCGCGGGGGGCACGATCCAGGCGTGGGACGTCGCCGTGGACGGCGCTCTCTCCAATCAGCGCACCTTCGCCACCGGGCTGTTCATTCCGGACGGCACCTGCGTCGACACGCGCGGCAACCTCTACGTAGCGACCTGGGCGAACAACGTGACGGTATTCTCGCCGCTCGGCGACCGATGGGGAACGATCGGCATTCCTCGTCAGGCGACCAATTGCGCCTTCGGCGGTACCGGAAACTTGACGATGTACGTCACCGCCCACGAGGGCCTGTACAGCACCTCGATGGCGGTTCCGGGCATACCGTAGAGAGTTGCGGGCCGGCCGGGTCGCGATCAATCGCAGATGGTCAGGGCGACGCCGCAGTCCCTCGCAGAGCTCGAGCGCATCGCACCGGTCGCCCTTCTGGTTGGGGCGATGCGTCTCGAGCCGCACCTCGCGGGCGTCGACGACCACCGGCTCGAGTCCGAGCCGGCTCCGCTGGCGAGCAACGAAGAAAGCAACCGTCAAGGTCTCGAGGGCGACCTGGGATCCGGGGCGTCAAGTCGTACGTCGCCACCAGCTCGGAGAATCCTGCGGGTGTGCTCGATCCTTCGCTCTGCGCGATACCTTGCCGGCCGCGTCCTCAATCAAAAATGTGCTCTGCCTCCTGTGATCGGCGAGACCCACTGCGTACTTTGCCATCGGGCTGCTCCTCCCTCGCTTGGGGTTCCGACTCGGGATCCCGTGGTCCTCCGCGAACCTGATCGCGGTCGCGGAGGGGCAGTCCGTCTTCGGTGACAAGAAAAAATACCCGCTTCGTACTGCCTGTCCGCTTGCCGACAGGGGGGAGGACCACATGAACTGCCGCCACGACACGGCCAGCCGCCGCAACGGAGATCCCGCCCGGATCATCGATGCGCGCGTGCTGTGCCTCGCACTGCTCGCCGCCTCGGCACTCACCGTGGCCACTTCGGTCCTCGCGCAGGATCTTCCGAATGTCGCGCGCACTCCGGGCGACCTTCTTGCCGGCCCCATCGCTCCGCAGCAGGGCCGCACGGCCATCGTCGCCTGGCACGGCGGCCGCGTCGTGTCGGTTCCGGAGGCCCCGGGCAGTCAGCCCGGCGCCGACCTTCGGATGCGGGTCGTCAGCCTCGAGGCCCTCGACTCCACCGGCCCCACCGTCACCGTGATCCCCGCCCGGGCCTCGGGTTTCCACGCGCACGGCTACTACCACACCGGATCCTACCTCCTCGTCGGGCCGCACTGCCTCGGCAACGCCCTCGACCCGTGCAACGGCACCTATCCCCATGACGTCTGGGCCAACGCGCTGCGCATCGGCGGCGCCGGGACGCCGATCGGCGACTCCGAGCTGCGCCGCGGCGACATCGACAGCGAGACCGGCCTGCTGCTCGGCAGCGTGCAGCGCGCCGGCGCGCAGTCGCCGTGGGGGCTGAACGACTTCTGGAGCTACAACACCATCGGCGGGGACATGTGGCTCGCCGTCCGTCGGGGCGGCGCCTGGGTCTACGACTGGGGCAACGGCGGCGCAGCCGTCGGGCCGGCGATCACCGCGACGTGGGATCACCTGGGCCTCACCGGCGTCACCGGCTTTCCCTTCCTGATGGGGAACATCCTGATCGTCGCCTCCGACCAGGCAGGCAGCGGCGTGGCCACCTACGACGTCTCGGATCTCTCCAACCCTGTCCTTCTCGATGTCCTCAAGGAGTCGAACCCGGGCGGCTACTGGCCCGAGATCTACGGCCACTACCTGTTCTTCCCGCGCCGCGACGGCGAAGGCGGGGTTGGCAGCCAGGCCGGCTTCATGGTCGTCGACTTCGAGGATCCGACCAACCTGAAGGTCGTCGCCATCCGCAACCTCCCAGGCTCGAACCAGTACGTCACGTTCCAGGACGAGTTCGCCTTCATGAACCGTTACAAGATCGACATGCGGACCTTCGACGTCGCGCTCGAGCTCGCAACGGTCCCGGGAGTGATTGACACGAGCCAGTTCGCGCTGCCGGTGGGCAACCTGGTGGTCACCGGCGGCTACGGGAGCGACGGCCCGGGCCTCGCCGTCTGGGCCCAGCAGGCCGACCCCGACACCCGCGGCCCCTTCGTCGCCTACCACGTGCCCGTTCCCGACCAGACGAACTACCCGGAGGCGCTGCCGATCACGCTGTCGATCCCCGAGACGCTGCGCACCGAGACCATCGTCAATGGCGTGTCGTTGATCCTGCGTCCCGTCGGCGGCTCGCCCGTCGCGATCTGGCACGCCTTCTCGCAGGGCAAGCTCCTCACCGTGACGCCGCAGCAGCCCCTCGCTTCCAACACGACCTACGAGCTGGTGCTGACGGCCGCCATCCTCGACGCCGCCGGCAATGCGATGGAGCCGTACAGCTTCCGCTTCTCCACGGGCAACGCGCTGACCGGCGGGAACGCGGCGCCGCAGATCGCGTCGCTGACGGCGGATCCCACCGAGCCCGCTCCCGGCGCCACCGTCGACTTCGCGTGGTCCGCGAGCGATCCCGAGGGTGACCCCATCGAGTACCGCATCGACTTCGGCGACGGCAGCCCGCGCACGGACTGGTCAGGCGCTGCGAGCGAATCCCACGCCTATCCCGAGGCAGGCCACTTCCAGGTGACCGTCCAGGCCCGCGACGACAACGGCGCGCTGTCGGCTCGCTCGCGCAGGATCACCGTAGTGCCTCCGCCCGCCGCTCCCGGCTCGACGGCCAGCAGCCCGATCGCGCTGGACAGTGCGACTGGGCGCGTGTTCGTCGTCCATCCCGACGGCGACACGGTCGCAGCGGTAGACCCGACCACGAACTCCGTCGCGTGGGAGGCCAGCGTCGGCGACCACCCGGTGAGCCTCGCCCTTGTCGCGGACGGCACGCTCTGGGTCGCGTGCCGCGACAGCGACGAGATCATCGTGCTCTCGGCCGCAAGCGGCGCCCGCGTGACTTCGCGGCCCCTTGGCTACGGCGCGACGCCGGTGGCGATCGCGCCTGTGCCCGGCGGCGCCGCCGTGCTCGTCAGTCTCGAAGGGCGCCGTTCCCTGGTTCGCTTCGACACCGCATCGCGCACGCAGACCGGCACGGTTGCGCTCGGCCCCTTCCCCCGGGCCATCGCGGTGACGGCCGACGGTGGCCGCGCGCTGGTCACTCGCTTCATCTCGGGCGAGTACGAAGGCTCGGTCTACGACGTCGATCTCGCCGGCAGCATGTCCCTCGACGGCACCATCCGGCTGCGCCGCGACCAGTCCACCGACGGTTCGGCCTCGGGACGCGGGGTGCCGAACTACCTCGCCGGCATCCGCATCGACCCCAACGGCACCTATGCCTGGATCGTGGGCAAGAAGGACAACACGACCCGCGGCACGTTCTTCAGCCCGGAGATGGAGCCGGGCCAGGACAGCACCGTGCGGGCGATGCTGGCCGTGGTGAACCTCGCCACCGGCCAGGAAGCCGCCTCGCTGCGCCTCGACATCGACAACAGCGACTCGCCGAGCGCCGTCGCGTTCAGCCCGCGCGGCGACTACGCCTTCATCACGCTCCAGGGCAACAACCAGGTGGCCGTGATCGACGTGCTCGACCTGCTGCGCCAGGACAGCCCGGGCACCGTGCACAGCCGCTGGGCCACCGGCCCCGCGCCTCAGGGCATCGTCGTGGACGGAGACACCGGCAGAGTCGTCTCCCAGGACTTCCTCGGCCGCGAGGTCACGCTATTCGACGCCGCCGGGTTCCTCGATTCCGGCGCCCTCACCGTGCCTTCCAACACGGTGGTGACCGCCGCCTCGGAAGCCCTCGACCCGGAAGTGCTCGATGGAAAGCGCATCTTCTACGACGCGTCCGACAGGCGCATGAGCGCCGAAGGCTACATCAGCTGCGCAAGCTGCCACCTCGACGGCGGGCACGACGGCCGCACCTGGGACTTCACCAGCCGGGGCGAAGGCTTCCGCAACACGACGGACCTGCGCGGCCGCGCCGGCACCGGTCACGGCGCCGTGCACTGGACCGCGAACTTCGACGAGATCCAGGACTTCGAGAACGACATCCGCGCGTTCTTCGGCGGCAGCGGCTTCCTCGGGGACGCCGAGTTCGCGGCCACGGGCAATCCGCTCGGGTCGATGAAGAGTGGGCTCGACGGCGACCTCGACGCGCTGGCCGCCTACGTCGCGTCGCTCTCGTCCGAGTTTCTGCCGCGATCCCCGGCGAGGAACCCCGACGGTACACGCAGCGCCGCTGCCGAGAACGGCGCCGCCCTCTTCGTCGCCGAAGGCTGCGACTCCTGCCACACGCCGGCCACCGACTACACCGACCGCTTGATGCACGACGTCGGGACCCTGCGCGCCTCCTCCGGCCAGAGGATCAGCGGGCCTCTTACCGGGATCGATACCCCGACCCTGCTCGGGGCCCACGCGAGCGCCCCCTACTTCCACGACGGCAGCGCCGCCACGCTCGAGGAGGTCTTCACCAGCACAGGGGGCCGCCTGGCCCAGGCCGAGGGGGGCACACTCGGGGGCGGCGGTTATGCCCAGGACGTCACGTGGTTCCCGATGAAGGAGTGGCACCAGGGGGCCTACGTCGAGATCTCCGGCGGACAGACGATCACGTTCAACGACGTCGAGACGACCACTGCCGGTGCGGGCTACATCGAGGTGCGCTACGCCGTGCTGTACGCGGGGGCGAACCTCAGCGTCGCTGTGAACGGCGGCGCTGCGACGGTCGTGCCGCTGGCAATGACGCCGAATTCCCCGGGCTACCTGCCGACTGCATGGCGCAGGGTGCGCGTGCCGGTCAGCTGGGCCAGCGGCACCAACACGGTTGTCCTCCGGCGCACGTCCGGCGGGGTGCTGGCGATCGACGACGTGCTGTTCTCGACGCCGGACGACGCGGCAGCGGCGAGCGCCCACGTGCGCGACCTCGCGCCGGAAGACCTCGACGACCTGGTCGCCTACCTGGCCTCCCTCGATGCGACCGACGCGGCCGCGCCGGTCGGCGACTGCGACGGCCCGGGCCAGCCCGCCTGCGGCTCGCCGCTGGTGATCGCCAAGGCGGTGCTGTCGCTCGGGGCGAGCAGCAGTCCCGACAAGGGCCTGATGAAGCTCGACGCCGTGATCGACGAGGACCTCACGGCCCAGGAGCTTCTCGATGAGCTCGCCGCGGGCCTGTCGGTTCGCGTGACCGACGCCGATCGGTCCTTCGACGTCACGCGGCTCATCATGGGCTGCCAGCTGCGGGCGGGCGGGACCGCCATCCGGTGCGGAGACGCCGGCGCGGGTGGGCGCGCGCTTCTACGCCGCTCGGGTACCTCGTGGCGAGTGACGGTCACGGCGAGAGACCTTCCGGCCTCGCAGACCGGCGCTGTCGACCCCGACGCGAACCCCGTCCAGGGGCCGGCCCGCGCCACGGTCATCCGCGGCGGCGTCGCCCACGCCGGAACGGCCACCGGGTGCCGCGAGCGCCTGCCGCGAAGGCTGAGGTGCGGGAACTCTTGAAAGCGTGGTGTCGGTGTCGCGCGATCGCGTCTGATCAGCTCGTCATCCGCATCCGCTCGATCGCGCGTGCATCACGCAGGGCTATGCCCAGGTGCTCGCACCCACAGCCGCGAAGCCGGCCTGAGCCGGTTTCGCGTCGGAGGCGCGTGCGCTAGCCCGGATTTCTCACCGAAAAGAAGCCCCACCCCGCTCGGCTCCTGCTAAACCCTGTTCACCACAAACAAAGTGTCGAACAGAATGAGGCGGGGTTAAGCAGACGGAGTGTAGGAAGGAACAGATCGCGTTCCAAGGCTTTGGCGGAAGGAAAGTGGTGGCGGCGTTCGACGGCGGGCGCCTGAGCACGGACGGCGGCGTGCTGCTGCTGCGCGAGGTGGCGGAGGGCAGCGGGATGCTGCGGCGGTTTGCGCGCTGCTTCGTGGACCACCGCAACCCGGAGCTGATCGAGCACACGGTCGAGGAGTTGGTGTCGCAGCGGATCCTCGCGCAGGCGTGCGGGTACGAGGATCTTGAGGATCACGACGTGCTGCGCGACGACGCGCTGCTGGCGATGGCGTCGGGCAAGCGTGACGCGACGGGCGAGGGGCGCCGGCGCAAGCGGGATCGTGGGCACGCGCTGGCGGGGAAGAGCACGCTGAACCGGCTGGAGCTGACGCCTACGAACGCGACGTGAGAGTCGCGGTACAAGAAGATCGTGTGCGTGGCGGACGAGGTGGAGAGGTATTTCGTGAGCGAGTTTCTGTCGGCGCACGGCCGCGCGCCGCGGGAGATCGTGCTCGACCTCGACGCGACCGACGATCCGCTGCACGGTCACCAGGAGGGGCGTTTCTTCCACGGCTACTACCGGACGTACTGCTACCTGCCGCTGTACGTCTTCTGCGGGGACTTCCTGCTGGCGGCGAAGCTGCGTCGTGCGGACCAGGACGGAGCGGCGGGAGCGGTGGAGGAAGTGGCTCGGATCGTCGCACAGATCCGGGAACGGTGGACACGGGTGCGGATCGTGGTGCGCGCGGACTCGGGCTTCGCGCGCGACGAGCTGATGGCGTGGTGCGAGGCGAACAACGTCGAGTACGTGCTGGGCTTGGCGCGCAACGAGCGCCTGCAGGGGGAGATTGCCGACGAGATGGCCGAGGCGCGCCGGGAGCACGAGCGAACCGAGAGTGCGGCGCGCGTCTACAAGGACTTCCGCTACCGGACGCGCACGAGCTGGAGTCGGGAGCGTCGCGTGATCGGGAAGGCGGAGTACCTGCCCGGGAAGGCGAATCCGCGCTTCGTCGTGACGTCGCTGCCCGCGGAGGAGTGGGCAGCGGCGGCGCTGTACGAGAAGCTGTACTGCGCGCGCGGCGACATGGAGAACCGGATCAAGGAGCAGCAGCTCGACCTGTTCGCCGACCGTACGAGCACGGGGACGATGCTGGGCAACCAGCTGCGGCTATGGGTGGCGTCGGTCGCATACGTGCCGTACTGTGCGGGCGCGTTAGCGGAGTCGAGCCACGCTCGCGACGGCCGATAAGAGGGCATATGTACAAATCGCGGCTTTGTGCTTCCTCGCCGCAGAGTGACGCGGACGGTGACGGCCTCGGCGATGTCTGCGACCCGTGCACGAACGGCGTCGTCATCCAGTCTGCGGTGGTCCGCTTCGAGGGGCTGCTGGCACCGGCCGGTGACGACACGTTCGTCCTGAAGGGGGATCTGGTGTTCTCGCCGGTGCGACCACCGATCGATCCGAAGGCGAACGGGATGCGCGTCCGAATCGAGGGCGCGGGCGGAGCCGTGCTGTTCGACGCGACCGTGCCTCCAGGGCAGTACGATCCGGACACGCGCATCGGGTGGCGATCCAACGCCAACCAGACCTTCTACCGGTTCCGTAGCCCGACGGCTGTCGACGGTCTGGTGAACAAGGTGAAGCTGCGTGTGAGGACGCTGGTGCCGGATCTCGCCGAGATCAAGATCACCGGCCGCAACTCGGATTTCGCCGGTGTCCCCCCGCTGGCACCGCTGCGCGCCATCGTCGTTCTCGACCCGCCGGGTGCGCTGCTCGGACATTGTGGTGAGCGCGATTTTCCCGGTCCACCACCGGCACCTGCCTGCGACTACGTCACGCCCGGACCGGAGGACACCTTCCCGGCGAACGACGTCTACGCGTGCCGCTGAGCGGCGACGCGGCGCAGCGTTCCCGAATCATGCGCGCCCGCCATATCGTGCGCGTGAGTCGGTCGACCCTGGCGAGGAACCACCTGAATCGTCTGATCTTTCTCTATTGCCTTCGTGGCGTCCAGCTTGCTAGTGCACCGCTGTTGAGATGCGATCAAGCATTTTGCGATGAGAACGGATGATAGCCTGTGCGGGCTTGGTCCAAGC
>Ga0194128_10010756_pt1 | contig 10788 bp, 10 predicted proteins | sample TA2KigCa65mmetaG_FD_148650 | JGI IMG/M metagenome (GOLD analysis project Ga0194128, IMG submission 148650) | Freshwater microbial communities from Lake Tanganyika, Tanzania - TA2015037 Kigoma Deep Cast 65m | ecosystem: Environmental > Aquatic > Freshwater > Lake | place: Tanzania: Lake...
GCCTGGGGCTGCGTTGCTCCTCGGTCACAGCCCCACTGGCGGGGGATGCTCGCTCGTCGCGCCTTGCCCCAGGCCAAATTGGGCGCAACGAACGTGAGCGTATTTACGAAACGGACCACTTAGGGTCTGTGCAAGTCATCACGGCGAGGCGCTTTCTCACTTCAACGCCGGATCTTTTTCCGCATCGGCTTTGCGATAGAGCCCGGTGGGGATCAACAACTGCGCCGGCACGGGTTCCCCCGCGAAATGCTTCAAGATCGCTCGCACCGTCTCGACGCCAATCTTGTCCGGGAACTGGATGGGATCGGCGTAGATTTTTCCTTCCTTGATCGCTTGTTTGCCTTCCGGCTGACCATCGAACCCGACGAGCTTGGTTTGATCGGCCTTGCCCGCTTTCTCCAAAGCGGCCCGGGCGCCCAGCGCGCTCGGATCGTTGATGGCGAATATGCCGGCGACGTCGGGATGCGCCTGGAGCAGATCTTCGGCGGCTTTGTAGCCTTGATCTTTCACGCCGCCGCTCGGCAGTTCGGCGACAATTTGGATCTTGCCGCGGGCGCCTCCAGCATTGTGCTGGCCGATCACTTCTTTGAACCCTTGAACGCGCAGGATGCACGATTCAACGATCTTGTGGTCGAGGATCGCGATTTTGCCGCCGGATTCTCCGAGCGCTTCAATGATCGCCCCGGCGGCCTCCTTGCCGCCGCTGTAATTGTCCGTGGCGATGTGCGAGACGACTTTGGCCCCGGGCGCCAGGCACGCGATATCCGCCGTGAAAACCGGGATGCCCGCGGCATTCGCTTCCTGGATTGCCGGCCCGATCGACTTGGAATCGCACGGGGTCAGGACAATGGCCGCGACCTTTTTGACGATGAAATCCTTGACCTGATTCTGCTGTCTCGCGACGTCGAACTCGCCGCTGACCACGAGCACGTCGTAACCGGCCTGACGCGCCTCGGCCGTCATGCTGTCGGCGATCTCTTTGAAGAAGGGATTGGTGAGCGTCAACACCGACAAGCCGATCGTGCCTTTGGTCTTGAGCGAAAGCCGGACCCGGCTGGCGTCGGCGTCCGGGCCCGTCGATGGACTTTCACCCTGCTGGCCGCAGCCCATCGCAAATACCAAACCGAGGGCAGACCAGCACAGCCGCGTGGCAGTGGAAAGAGAGGTGTTCATGAGCTGGCGTCTCCAAACCGAAGTCAGGCCGCGCAGTGGAAGGCCTTGATCCGTCCGAATTCCGGGAGCTTGCCGTCCTTCTTCTTCTGTTGCCCGACCGCGCCGGCCAGGAACAGGCGCGCGCCGTCCGCGCTGAACGCGGCGCTGGTGACGCGCATTTTCGTGTCGAGTCCGTGGAGCAGTTTGCCGGAACTGGAATCGAATAAAGCCGCGTTCCATTTCCCTTGAGCCAGCCGCCCCGCCATGAAAAAGCACTTTTGGGACGGGTGAAACTCGATCGTTTCCATCAAACCGTTGCCTCGATCGCCGTCCTCAATCTCCCCCGTCTTGCGCGGCGGATTTTCGCGCCAGGCGAATCGCTGCCAGGTTTGTTTGCCGTTGCCGGCCATCGGGTCGCGCATGGGCCCCATGCCGCAAACGAACAGTTCGTGGCCGTCCGGGGTGAAGGCCATGGCGAAAATCCCGCCACAGTAATGATGGCTTTTGATGATTCCCCAACTGGTGAAATCCGGCGTCGCCCACGCCGCCGCCAGCTCGCCGCGGGTCAAATCCCAGACCCGGACATCGCCCATCATGTTGGCTGCCGCGACGCATCGGCTGTCCGGACTGAACGCCAGCGACAACACCGGCGGTCCGAGCGAAACGCTGCGCCGCAATTCACCGGTCTGAACATCGAACACGCGAACGGACGGCTCTTGTTCGGGTCCCGGCTCGTACTTGTATCCGCCGGCGAGGTACTGCCCCGTGACCGAGGCCACGAGTCTTTCATCGGGTGACACCGCCATTTGCCAGGACCAAAACCGGTGAGCCCGGACTTGGCGGACCGGCTTGCGGCTCGCGAGATCGAACCAATGCAACACCCCATCGTATCCCGCCGAAATCAAGAGCTGGCTCGTGGGCAAATGCCACACACCGGAAGCGTAACTGTCGTGCTTCAGGAGGCGTTCAAAGTTCCCCGTGTCGACGTCCACCTGGTAAACCCCTCCGTCGAAGCACGCCGCAAAGAGCTGGCGCCCATCGCTCGCCGCGTCGAGCGCGAGGACCGCAGTCGGCAACTTGTGCTCTTTGACTGGCTCGGCCTTCAACAGCGTGGCCTCGCCTTCGGATTTGGGTTTGTCGTCCCCTGAGTTCATGCCAGCACCTCCTCAATGGGCTTGGCGCGCTCTTCCACCCGATAAAACGTCGCCAGGTTCGGGATGTCGTACTCGGCATGCGGATCGATGCCGAGCGCGGTGAAAATCGTCGCGAAAAGATTTTTTTCGTTGAACGGTTTCTCCGTGACCTCGACCCCGTCGTCATCCGTGGCGCCAACCACGACGCCGCGTTTGATGCCGTGGCCCGCGAGCGCCAGGCTCCACGCGTCCGGATAATGATCGCGGCCCCGGCTGGCATTGAGCCAAGGCGTGCGGCCGAATTCCCCCATCATCACCACCAGCGTGCGTTCGAGCAGACCGCGCTGTTCGAGATCGGTGATCAAATGGTAGATGACCTGATCCAGTTCTGGCACGAGCATCTGGTAAATCTCGTGCTGGAAGACATGGCAATCCCAGGTCATGCCGTTTGCCACCATCACGAACGGGGCGCCGTTTTCGACCAGATGCCGCGCAAGAAGGGTGTGCAACCCGAACGTGCCCGGTCCATAGCGTTCCTTGTCCTTCGCGGGCAGCTTCTCCAGATCGAACAAGTCCGCGCAGGTCATCAATCCTTGGACGCGGGCGAACGCGGCGTTTTGGGAAGCTGCGGCGGCGCTTTTCCGTTCGTTCTCGAACTTCTTCGTGAGAAAGCGGCGCAACGCTTCGCGCTCTTCAAAGTCTTCCGTCGTGAGGTCGGCCACGCGCTGAACGTCGGGGATCTTGAATTCACCGCCGGCGCGAACAGGCGCGTATGGGGCGCCGAGCCAGCCCGCCCAGTTGCCCGCCTTGAATTTCTTGAATTCATTTCCCTCCGGGCACGGATCGAGCAGAACGAAGTTCGGGATCGGATTGTCCAGGTGACCGAGCTGTTGCGCGAGGACGGAACCGAGCGTCGGCCGCACGAACGGCTCGCGAGGTTCGGCGCCGCGGTTGAGCAAGTCGATGGCCTGGAAATGCTCGTTCGGCTTGGTTTTCATCGAGCGAATGATGGTAGAGTTGTTCGGCGGAGAGCGGCTTCTCCAGTCCGCGAGCGAAGGCTTCTGGGGGCGGCGCGCTTTTTCCGCGCGGACGCGAATCGAGCTGATACGTGCGAGTCAAGACGATGTTCCGAAGAAGTCCCTTGATGTCATATCCGCTGCGCTCGAAATCTTGCGCCAGCCAATCCAGCAAGTCCGGATGGCTCGCTCGATTCCGCGCCGTCATTTGATCCACCGGATGAACCAGGCCCCGGCCCATGAGCAGCGCCCAAATCCGATTCACGAACGCCCGCGCCAGCAGGGGATTCTCCCGTGTCAACGCGTCGGCCAGCGCTGCGCGGCGTGAAAACTTCGGCACGCTCGGCCGCGCCGGCTTCTCCTTCTCTTTGGGCGGCGGCACGAGATAGAAATCCGGCGCGTCCGTCTCTTTCTCGCCCTCTGCGGGTCTCTTCTCTTCGACAGAGGCGCCATTCAGAAACGCCAGCCGGGCCGGTTGAGATTCCTTCTTCAAGTTTTGAAAATTGATGAAACCGCCGATGGCCGATTCCGCCACGCCGATTCCCTCCGCCACGTCCACGTTTTTGCTGCGATTGAACGCCGCGACGAGTCCCCAGTAATGGCGCTGCTCGATTTCCCACGCCAGCGGATCGTTGTGGCACTGGGCGCACTTGAATTGGACGCCGAAGGCGACGGGCGCGACGGCTTCCGCCATCGCTTGATAATTGTTGTTGCGCTCGTAGAGAAACCACACTGCGCCACGGTCCGTCTCTTCGGCGGGGCGCGCCAGAATCAGGTCGCGGACAATCTCGTTCCACGGACGATTCGCGCGAAACGCGTCTTCCAGGTAGTGAAACCAGCAATCGTCGCGGCGCGGCGTCTGCCGGTCGCGGCGTTGATTCTCCAGCGGCTCCAGGCGCCGTTCCATCAGCACGACATCGAAAATGTCGCGCAGGTGGCGCGGGAAATCGTCTCCCGCCAGCAGCGTGGCCACGAGCCGAACGCGCCGGTCTCGGCGTCGATCCGCGAGAAACGCATCCGCTTCGGCAGGTGTGGGGATGCGCCCGGCCAGATCCAGATAAATTCGGCGGACGAAAGTTTGGTCTTCACAGAGCGAACCGGGTTTGACGTTCCGCTCTTTCCAGCCGCGGGCGACAAACTGGTCGATAATCTCGCTTGGGGTCAACCGCGCCGGCGGCGTCCAGGCGGGCCTTTGGGATTCCTTGAGCCTGGCGATGTATTGGCCCGCCCAAGCCGCGTTTGTAGCCGGGCCGCCGCCGAGCAGCCGCTCCATCGGCGGGAGGGTTTGAATCCAGGTTTTGAGGAGCGCGAGGTCTTCGCGGCTCAACTGTTTCTTCTCGTCGAGCGGCATGTGTGGATCGGCGCCGGGCAGGACGAATTGGTAAAGGTGGCTTTGTTCGGGCTGGCCCGGAATGAGCGCCGGGCCGTTCTCGCCGCCGCGAAGAATGGTCTCGATCGAACGGAGGTCGAGATCGGCCTTTTGCTGAACGCCGCCGTGGCATTTGAAGCAATGCCGCTCCAGCAACGGTTCGACGCGGGTCCGCCAGAGTTCATCCGCCGGCAATGGCGCAGCCGTCGTTGCGAGGATTCCTGTTCCAAACAGCAGCGCGGTGGCGGTTTTCCAGGTGTGCAGCACACAGAAGAGGGCTTGAAGCTGGCCTACGAAGAAACGATGCTCGTCAGTGCCGTGAGGTTAAGCCGGGCATCGAAGATCGCGCGCACGGGGATTTCACACCCGCTGACGATCTCGCTCCGAACCATGCCATTGGCGTACTGGCCCCTGGCTTCAAAGCGGCCTCGTTCGAGAAGAAACCGTTCCACCTGCTCCTTTGCCGGATCAACCAGCCAGTATTCACCGACGCCTTTGGCGGCATAATCCTCGAATTTGAGGCCGCGATCTCTGGCTTCCGTGGATTCGGAGAGCACTTCCGCGATGAAATCCGGCGCGGGAAATCTCATTTGACCACGCTGAAGCTGAGCTGCCTTGAGTTTGCCGAAGAAGCAAATGTCGGGTTCGTAATCGTTTCGCGGCAGGCAAACGAGAACTTTCTCCGCCGCGACAAAGCCGAGTTGGTGGCGCTCAACATGAGCGTGCAACAAAGTAAGAAGCAACTTAACCGCGTTGGTGTGTTCGTATTTGGCGGGTGACTGCACAATAACCTCCCCGTTGATAAATTCCGCTTTGATGTCTTCCGTCAACTCCTCGTAAAAGCGTTCTCGTTGGGCGTTTTCTTTGGCGAGCAACTGCTGCAGCTCCTCCACATAGCCCGGCAGGCGCGGAGATTTGACGAGCGCTTCGACCAGTTCCGTCATGCCACGACACTAGACTCTTGGCCCGGCACCGTCAACCGAGCTGAGGGGACCCAAATCCTCGCCTAAGGATTTTGAAAACGAGTCTTGAGCCGGTGGGCGTGGCATTTTCGATAGACGCGATTCAATACGAAATCTATTGAACCGCGACGTTGGCACGCCCCGAACTGGCCGCATCGCAAGGATGGTTTTGAAGATTTAGGCGAGGAACATGGGGGGATGACTAGAATCTGTTTCTCTCAATCGCTCATAAAAGTCAGGATCGAGTGGAATCGAGTGGAATCCGTCCCTACCAGGTTTCCCTGGTTCGTGAGCAAGTCTGCAATGAACAGGCACCTTCCCAGGCTTCCCCTGAACCCACTTCCCGGACCGTGGCTTTTAGGCCGCTTCAACGCTCGACTGCGGAGAGTGCGCGGAAGCAGCCTGAAGGCTGCGGTCCGCCCGGTCTCAGGTTCATGGGCCGAGTGCAGGTCCTTTGGGAACAGGGAGCTTCCCATGATTCACTCGCCATAAGGCTCTCGGCTCTCTAGATTCTCGGTCATGCCCTCAAAAGAAACTCGCCCGCTCGGAATTCTCGCTACTCCCCGCTGGACCCGACGGCGCTTTCTCACGACAGCCTTCAAGGCCGCGGGTGTTGCGGCCGCGGTCCGCGTCGTCCCAAATCTGAGTGCGCTTCCCAGTCAGCTCTCCGCCAGCCGGACGGCGCGCAAGAAAGTCGCGATTCTCGCCACCGAGGTTCGCAAATACTCGCACGCGCAACACTTCATCGACCGATTTCTCGAAGGCTACGGCTGGCACGGCCGGCATCATCGGCCATCCCTGGACCTGGCCTCGCTCTACATCGATCAATTCCCTCAGGGCGACCTCAGTCGCGAACGCGAACGCCGCCACGGCGTGCGGATTTATCCGACCATTGCGGAAGCCTTGACGCTGGGCGGCTCCAAGCTCGCCGTCGATGGCGTGCTGATCATTGGCGAACACGGGCGTTATCCGAGGAACGACAAAGGGCAGGTGCTTTACCCGCGCTTTAAGTTCTTCAAGCAAGTCGTCAGCGTCTTTGAAGCGAGCGGACGGGCCGTTCCGATGTTCAACGACAAACACCTTTCGACGGACTGGCAAGAATGCGTGGCCATGGTCGAAGATTCCAAACGTCTGGGTTTTCCGTTTCTGGCCGGGTCCTCACTCCCCGTGACGTGGCGAATTCCGGAAACCGAGATCCGGCTCGGCACACCGCTCCAGGAAAGCGTGTGCGTCTGCTATGGGGGCGTCGATTCCTATGACTTTCACGGATTGGAAACCGCGCAATGCATGTCGGAACGGCGCGCGGGCGGCGAAGCCGGAGTCAAATCCATCCTTGCGGTGCGCGGCGGCCGGATCTGGCAGGAACTGGCTGCGCGCGAGCAAACCCGGAAACTCCTCTTTGCCGCGCTGGCGCGAAGCCACACCTGCAAAGCGCCGCCGGGCCACACGATTTCTGTTCCCACGATGGAATGGATTCAGAAGTGCAGCCCCAACGCCGTCGCCTACTTCATCGAGCACATTGACGGATTCAAGACAGCGATGTTTCTGCTCAATGGTTGCGTGCTGGACTTCACCTACGCGGGGCTGGCGCGCAAGACGGGCAAAGTGATCTCCTGCCAGATGCACTTGCCCATGCCGCCCCGCCAGACGACGCTCGCCGATTTTTTCAATCCCCTGGTCCACCACATCGAACAGACGATCCTGACCGGAACGGTTCCGTATCCAGCAGAGCGGACTTTGCTGACGTCGGGGATGACGTTGTTCGCCGTGGAATCGCTGCACCGCGGCCAGGTGCTTTTGCCGACGCCGGAGTTGAGCGTGCGATATCAAGCGTTGCCCGCTTCAGCCTTTTGGAGGGCGTGAAGATGACTCACCTGAAACAAATCGCGTTCGTGCTGGAGAGCTTTGCCCTGCAAACACCGGGCCAACAGCTCCTGGATCGATTCCTGACGGGGTATCCTCGCGACGGAGCTTTTCATCGGCTGGAGAACTGCCGCGTTTCCACTTATGTCGCAAGCCCGGCGGACAACCCGGAGCTTGCGCAACGCGAACGGGATTTTGGTTTGCGCGTCCACCGCGAAATTCATCAGGCCATTGCCGGAGCGGACGGCGTGGTCGTCGCCTGGCAAGGATCGGGCGCGGAAGCAAAAGACGAATTGCTGAAAGAGACGCTTCAACGTGTCGATCGCGGAACGCGGTGCTTTGTCCACGGCGCATTGAGCGCCAGTCTGGCGGGCGCTCACGAGATCGAACGGCTGGCTGCTTCGCGGCGAGCCGCCCTGCTGGCCGGGACGCCGCTGGGCGTGACCTGGCGACTGCCGCAAGTCGAGATTCCCAAAGGCACGCCGTTGAAGGAAGCGTTGGTGGTAGTTCAAGGAAAATCGCCTGCGGCGGAATTCGAAGGCCTCGAAACACTCCTTCCTTTGATCGAACGCCGCCCGCGCGGGGAATCCGGCATCCGCAAAGTGCAGCTTTTGCGGGGAAACGATCTCTGGAAAGCGGGCGAAGCGGGTCAATGGTCTTGGCCTTTGCTCGCGGCGGCGCTTTCCCGTTCGGACTCCCCGCAAGGCGACCCCGTGATGGACGGGCGCACGCAGGATTTGGCCGGGCTGGGTCTGGTGCCGAAGCTGGCGCGCGAACCGCGCGGCTGGATCATGGAGCACGAAGACGGAATGCGTTCGACGATCCTGGTGCTGGACGGCGTCGTGGCAGACTACAACTTCGCCGTTCGGACCGCCGATGGCCGAATGATTTCAGCGCAGATTTATCGCCCGCCTGCGCCTGGCGAGCACCATTTCACACGCCTGGCCGAAGTGATCGAAGGATTTTTCCGAACCGGAAGACGGCCCTGGCCCTTGGAACGGAGCGTCTTGATCGCCGGGATCCTCGACTTCTTCCGCAATCGCGCGGAGCAAACCACTGCATCGATTGAAACTCCGCACCTCAAAATCCCTTACGCCCTCTAAGCCGTATCAATTCAGTCAGATGGGGAGCGCACGCGCCCTCGCGTGCCGTGGTCGGCGCCCTCGCCGACCAGACCGCTCGCAAGGAGCGGTCAGCCTTTGGTGACTGAGTTTCTACAACGTTCCGACCGGCGGGGGCGCCGGTCGATACAGCGAGGGCGCGTGTGCTCCCCAATTTCGATTGCCTACTTACGGCTAAGCATTCGCCCGGTAGAACCCGCGCAGATAGAACCGCCCCAGAAGCATGAACGGCACGAAGTCGGAGAGGTAGAGTCTTCGGCCCGGCAATTGCGCGGCGGAAATCTTGGGCGCCTCGCGCATCTTCCGCACGAAATCCGCGTACACCCGATCGTAAGCGTCTCCCGCGTGCGGTTCGGCGGCCCGGCGACAGGCTTCGCGCCAGAATTCAAGACGCGGCTCATCGGAGGACCGGATTTCAGAAAGAATCGCGGCGACACGGTTACAGTCGTCGAGCTCGTAGAGGAATTCAGGATTTACTCCTCTGACATAGGAATCTGCTCCGCTCTCGATGCGCGGATAGACCGGCAAGACGCCCGCGCTCATCGCTTCGAGCAGCGCCAGGGGCAATCCCTCGAAGTCGCTGGTGAAAAGAATCGCGTCCCAGCTCGCGACGATTTTCCAATACTCGTCCCCGCTTTTCCGGCCATGGAAAACAACCTTCGCGTGCCCGGCGAACTGCCGTTCGAGCCAGATTTGATCCGGTCCGTCACCCAGCAACTCCAGCCGATAATTCACGCGCTTCTGATCGAGCACCGACACCAGTTTCGGCAGGCGATCGATCCGTTTCTGTTCTTTGACCAATCGCCCGCTCACACCGATCACCAGGGGCCTTCCCGGCAAAGGCCGGCGCTGGACTTGAACGAGACACCGCGATATCGGCAGCGGCAGAATGGCCACGCGCGAGGCCTCGAGGTCCGGGAGGTAGCGGTGCACGAGTTCCTTCAAAGGCTGGCTGACGCACAGAACTCCGTCGAGCAAGCCGGTGTTCCCCGCAAGACAATCCCGAAGCGCCGACGGATACACGTGCATCACGCCGATGCGGCGGTCCGCGCCGTCCAGATCCGCGAGGAACGGCACGCCCCAGAGATTGTGATAAACGGCGGTCGGCTTTCCGGCCTCCCGCAGGCACGCGCTGAATTTTTTTCGGGCGCTCGCCACCGTGCTTTTCCAATTCAGCCCCAGCCCGCTCACGCGCGGATGCGACGCTGGATGCGGATCGAAGACGGCGACCACGTCCGTATCGAGTCCTTGTTTCGCGTCGGATTCGAGGTGGCGGCGGAGCAGCGTTTGCACGCCGCCGAGCGGCGCGAAGTGAGAGACATAGTGAGTGACCGGGATCATGATTTGGTGTCTTGGCCAGCCGCTCGCATTGGAACGACTCTGCCAAATCACCCGGCCATTGACAATTTCATGCGTGGGTGGGCCCGCGAAACACCCCAAACACACAAAAACCAATGCACTCGGCCCTTGAACCCGAGGTTATCCCCCACGAATTCGGGGCGGACCGCGAATGGTTCCGCTCAATTTGTGGTCCGCCCTGAATTTGCGGGGCCAGCTCATGGGAAGTTGCCTTGTCCTCAGTGCCACGCACATGACCCTTGAACCGAAAACCGTGCGGACCGCAGCCTTCAGGCTGCCTCCGCGCACCCCGACGGTCTGAGCGCGTCCGTGATGTCGAAGCGGAATCCATCGTAGCCGCCGCGATGCGCGCCCATCTCCCGGCCGTTCACAAAGACCGTCGCTTCCCAATCCACCGCTCCGAAGTGCAATAAGAGGCGCTGGCCAGGTTCAGCCATTCTTTGCGGACCATCTGCGGACGCGGGTATTCGGGATGCGCGTTGTTCGGCGAAACCTCTTTCGCCCAGCGCGTCCTCAGCGGTCCGTGGACAGGTTGCCACGCGGCTCCTGTGTTGGAGCAGAGACCTGGACAAAACAACAAAGCCAGACCAAAGAGGATCGCGGGCTTCTCAAGACGAGGGAACAGTGTGCCAGCTTTCATGCCGTGAAGAAGAGTGAGGTGATTTTGAATCTCTCAAGAGGAGCTTAGGGTCTGTGCAAAAATAACTTCCGGTTTTGGCGGGAGCGCCGCCTGGCCGGATGCAAGGCGCGAGGAGGGAGCATCCCCGTTTTGGGGCTGTGACCGACGAGCAACGCCGCAGCCGGCCAGGCGCC
>Ga0194128_10010757_pt1 | contig 10786 bp, 9 predicted proteins | sample TA2KigCa65mmetaG_FD_148650 | JGI IMG/M metagenome (GOLD analysis project Ga0194128, IMG submission 148650) | Freshwater microbial communities from Lake Tanganyika, Tanzania - TA2015037 Kigoma Deep Cast 65m | ecosystem: Environmental > Aquatic > Freshwater > Lake | place: Tanzania: Lake...
GCCGAGCGCAGCCGCACCGGGGTCGAGCTGGCCGCCGCGGCGCTCGGGGCGGCCGTGCTGCTGGCCGTGGCCTTCCCCGAGGGCGGCGACCACCCCTTCGTCGCCTCGAGCTTCCAGCCGGCGCTGCTGATCGCGCTCGCCGTCTTCCTCGCGATCCCCAGGGAGGAGAAGGTGCTGCGCTACGGGGTCGCCGCCTACGCGGCGGCGCTCGCCGGCTCCTTCCTGATCGACAGCCCGATGGGGGGCAACGTGACCCGGATGGGCCTGCTCTTCCTCGGCCCCGTGCTCGCGCTCTCGCTCTGGCAGCGCCAGCGCTACGCGCTGCTGCTGGTCCCTTTCCTGGTCTACTGGCAGCTCTCGCCCGTGATCAGAGACCTGGAGACGGTGCACGCCCAGCCCTCGGTCCAGGCCTCCTTCTACGCGCCCGTCCACGACTACCTGCGCGGCGAGACGCGCTACTGGAGCCAGCGCGTCGAGGTGCTGCCGGTCGTCCACCACTGGGAATCGGCCTACCTCCCGCGCGGCCTCTTCATCGCCCGGGGCTGGGAGCGCCAGCTCGACCGCAAGCTCAACCCGCTCTTCTACGAGGACGAGAGCGGGCCGCTCACGGCCGACGCCTATCGCGCCTGGCTCGACGACCTCGCGGTCGGCTTCGTGGCGGTCCCGCGGACCAAGCTCGACTACGCCGGTGAGGCCGAGGCGAGGTTGATCGCGGAGGGGCTGCCCTACCTGACGCGGGTCTTCAGCAGCGCCGACTGGATCGTCTACCGGGTCGAGGACCCATCGCCCCTGGCGATCGGCGCGGCTCGCAGCGCCAAGCTGACCCGGGAGGGCTTCACGGTGGTCGCCGACTCCCCGGGCGCGATCCTGGTCAAGGTGCGCTGGACGCCCTACTGGAAGATCGAGGAGGGAACCGGCTGCCTCGAGCAGAGCGCGACGGGCTTCACGCGGGCGACCGTGACGGAGCCCGGCCGGCTACGGGTCGGGGTCGACTTCAGCCCCTGGCGTGCGCTCGACCGGGGCAGACGCTGCGCGGACAACCCGCCCGCCGTCGGCGGCTGGGAGAAGGCGGTCGTCCCGCCCGGAGGGTCTTGAGCGCCGCAGAGCTGCGGCGGCGCTTCCTGCCCCGCGGCCCGCTCGATCTGCTGGTGCAGCTCGCGGTCCTCGCCGCGGCCTACACCGCGTGGCGCTACGCGCGCGGCGCCGTCGACGGCAGCTACGCCACATCGCTCGCCCACGCCCGAGACCTGATCTCGCTGGAACTCGCGCTGCACAGCTTCGTCGAGCTCGACATCCACGACTGGGCGGCGGCCAACGCGGTCCCCGGCGAGATCGCGCGCTGGGGCTATGCGAACCTGCACTTCAAGGGCAGTGTGCTGGCGCTGACGCTGATCTACTTCGGCTGGAGGGGGAGCTTCGGCTTCGTCCGCAACACGCTGTTCGCCGCGATGGCGATTTCGACCCTCGCATACGCGCTCTATCCGACCGCCCCGCCCCGCTTCGTACCGGAGTTGGGCGTCGACGCCTCCATCACCGGCAACGAGCCGATCATGAGCGATCCCGGCAACCCGCTCTTCAACCCCTTCGCCGCCGTGCCCTCGATGCACGTCGGCATCTCGATCATCTTCGCCTGGTCGCTGGCGCTGCTGGTGCGGCCCCGCTGGCTCAAGGGGATTCTGTTCGCCTATCCGCTGCTGATGACCTACGTGGTCGTCGCCAGCGGCAACCACTTCTGGATAGACGGGCTGTTCGGTGCCTTCACCGCCGCCGCCGCGGCGGGCGTCGCGACGCTGCTCGCGCGGGCCAACCCGGACTGGGCGTTCCGCGGGCCGGCCGAGCGCGAGGGAGCGGGCGCGATCGCGCCCGAGGCGGTGGCGACGTGAACGAGCAGCCCCGCTCCACCGCGGCCAAGGAGCTCTCCCTGGTCGTCAGCAACCGACTGATCGAGTCGCGACTGACGCCGAACTCGATCTCGATGGTCGGGCTCGTGGGCAATCTGGCGGCGGCCGTGCTGGTCTGGCAGGGCTACTACTTCATGGGCGGGATCGCCTTCATCCTCGGCTCGATCATGGACACGCTCGATGGGCGCTACGCGCGCGCCTCGGGCAAGGGGACGCTGTTCGGCGCCTTCCTGGACTCGACCCTGGACCGGATCGAGGAGGGGATCGTGCTGGCCGCGGTGGCCTACCGTTTCGCGCAGAACGGCGAGGACTTCGCTGCGGCCATGTGCGTGGTGGTCGTGCTCGGCTCCCTGATGGTCTCCTACACCCGGGCCCGCGCCGAGGCGCTTGGAGTGGAATGCAAGGTCGGGATCGCCACAAGGCCGGTCAGAGTGGTCATACTGTCCATCGGCCTCGTATTCGCAAAAGGGGCCGGCGTCTTCGAGATCGAGCTGCTGGCCCCCGCGATCTATGCGATGGCCGTGCTCACAGCCTTCACAGTCGTGCAGCGCGTCTGGCACGTGAGAAACGCACTGAAGGCGATGGAGGGGACGGATCAGGCCCCGGAAGGGGCGGAGGGAGCGGCCGCGGACGTGTAACCGCGGCGCTCCGTAAGTGTCATTTCAGCGTCAAGACTTCGCATTAGGAGGAATTCTCAGGCATGAGTACCGTCAATGGCAGATCGAACGGAGTGGCGCGCAACGGTGCCCGCGACGACAAGGTCCGAGTGGCCATCGTCGGCGTCGGCAACTGCGCGAGCTCGTTCGTGCAGGGCGTCGAGTACTACAAGGACGCCGACCCGGCCGAGCAGGTGCCGGGCCTGATGCACGTGGACCTGGGCGGCTACCACGTGCGCGACATCGAGTTCACCGCCGCCTTCGACATCGACGCCGACAAGGTCGGCAAGGATCTGTCCGAGGCGATCTTCTCGGGCCAGAACAACACGATGAAGTTCTCGGACGTCCCCAAGCAGGGGGTCAAGGTCCACCGCGGCATGACCCACGACGGCCTCGGCAAGTACCTGAAGCAGAAGATCACCAAGGCGCCGGGGCAGACCGCCGACATCGTCGGCATCCTGCAGGACACGCAGACCGACGTCGTCGTCTGCTACCTGCCGGTCGGCTCCGAGCAGGCGACCAAGTGGTACGTCGAGCAGGCCCTGGCCGCCGGCGTCGGCTTCGTCAACTGCCTGCCCGTGTTCATCGCCCGTGAGGACTACTGGGACGAGCGCTTCACCGAGGCGGGCCTTCCGATCATCGGCGACGACATCAAGTCGCAGGTCGGAGCCACGATCGTGCACCGCCAGCTCGCGAGGCTGTTCGCCGACCGCGGGGTCCGCATGGAGCGCACCAGCCAGCTCAACGTCGGCGGCAACATGGACTTCTACAACATGCTCGAGCGCGAGCGCCTGGAGTCCAAGAAGATCTCGAAGACCAACGCGGTCACCTCGATCATGGATCACGAGCTGCCCGCCGACGACGTCTACATCGGGCCCTCGGACTACGTGCCGTGGCTGACCGACCGCAAGTGGGCGCACATTCGCGTCGAGGGCAAGTCCTTCGGCGACGTGCCCCTGAACGTCGAGCTCAAGCTCGAGGTATGGGACTCGCCGAACTCGGCCGGCATCGTGATCGACGCCGTGCGCACGATCAAGCTCGCCCTCAACAACGGGATCTCCGGCCAGCTCGACGGGCCGTCGAGCTACCTGATGAAGTCGCCGCACAACCAGCGGCCCGACCCCGTGGCCCGCGAGATGACCGAGGAGTTCATCAGCAAGAACTCCCGCCAGCGCGGCCTGCCGGCCGACGGCGAGAAGAAGGGCAAGAAGGGCAAGAAGAAGACGAAGGCCAAGTAGCCCTCGCCGCACCGAGTTGCGAAGGGCGCGCCCTGCCGGGCGCGCCCTTTCTCGTGTACGTCGTGTACGCCCGGCATGGCCAGGCGCTCGGGGGTGCGAGTCCCCGTGTTCGTCCGCTACGCGGAAGACCTCAGCAGCTAGGTTCGCTCCGAGCGAGCGGCGCGGAGGTTGATGCAGAGCACCTGCGAGTTCGCCAGAGCGACGCCTCGAGCTGGGGGTCAACCGGGGCAGCTCCTCGGCCGGCTCGGCCTTCAAGGTGACCCTGCTGGGTTCAGCTTCCTGCGGCGCGCGGGCGAGATCAAGGTGCGGGTGGACCCGAAGGCCCGCAACCGGGCCAAGGATCCGGGGACGGGCTCGCGACCGGTCTTGCCCTCGCGAAACGGCCTCGGTCATATCCTCAAGCACGTGAGCGCCGCTGACGGACTTGCGATCGCCCAGGTGAGCCCCCAGCGCTGGGGCTCGCGGCACGAGATCGCGGAGTTCGTCGAGCGCACCTCGGTCGAGTTGGCGCAGCGCGGGCACCGCGTGCTGGTCGCGGCCCCCTCGGACTCCCGCACGGCGATCCGCGACGGGAAGCGGGCGATTCGGGCCGCCGCCGCGGACCCCGATTCGCTCTTCGCCGCCGACAACCCGCGGGTGCTGGCGATCGGCCAGAGCCTGCCCCTGCCGAGCGGGCCTCGACGGCGCCCGGCGCCGATCCCGCTCGACGTCAGCGGCGCCCTCGAGCAGCTGTTCGAGGCGGTCCCGTTCGACATCGTCCACGTGCACGAGCCGTTCGCCCCCAGCCCGGGATCGGCGGCGCTGCGCCACTCGCTCTCGCTCAACGTCGCCAGCTTCCACGAGCCGGTCGAGCGCGTGCTCTCGACCCAGGTCGCGCGCATGCTGGTGGAGATGTTCTTCGGCCGCATCGACGCCCGCACCGCCAGCACCCTGGCGACGGCCGAGATGCTGGAGCGGTTCTTCCCCGGCCCCTGCGAGCTGATCCGCGCGGGCGCGGACGTCGCCGACCCCGTGCTGCCGGCGCCGCCTGCCGGACGGGTCCGGATCGTCCACTGCGCGGAGGAGGAGCGCGGCGCCCTGCGCCTGTTCCTGCGCGCGCTGCGGCGCCTGCCCGACGACCTCGACTGGGAGGGCGTGATCTGGTTCGACGGGCAGACCGACCCGCTGGCGCGCGTCAGCCGCAGGCTGCGCGAGCGGGTGCGCCTGCTCAGGCCCACCGACGGAGAGCCTCCGCAGGTGATCGCCGGCGCCGACATCGTCTGCCTCGCCTCGGGCGGGGTGCGGCCGGCGCCGGGCGTCGCCCGCGAGGCGCTGGCCGCCGGGGCCGTTCCCGTCGTCTCCGACCTCGAGACCTACCGCGAGCTGGTCGGGGACGGCGAGCGCGGGCTGCTGTTCCCGGTCGGCGACTCGCAGACGCTCGCCGCCCAGCTCGAGCGCCTCTGCCGCGAGCCCGAGCTGCGCTCGAGCCTGGCGTCGAGCGCGCGCTCGGGAGGCGAGGGCCGCGGCTGGGGCGAGGTCGGCGACGAGCTGGAGGCGGTCTACCGGCGGCTGGTCGCCAGGCGCCACGATCCCGCCGGCGACCCCGTGATCCGCAAGCGCCTGCAGGGCAGGGAGCTGATCCATTGCGACCTGCACATGCACACCGACCACTCGCCGGACTGCGCGACTCCGGTCGAGGTGCTGCTGGCGACGGCGAAGGAGCGGGGGCTGGGAGCGATCGCGATCACCGACCACAACGAGGTCTCAGGAGCGCTCGAGGCCCGCGAGCTGGCCCGGGAGATGGGCGGCATCAAGGTGATCGTGGCCGAGGAGGTGAAGACCGCGCAACAGGGAGAGGTGATCGGCCTCTTCATCGAGGAGAAGATCGAGCGGGGGATGTCGCTGGCCGAGACGATCGCCGAGATCAAGCGGCAGGGGGGCCTGGTCTACGTCCCGCATCCCTTCGACCGCATGCACTCGGTTCCCGACTACGAGCACCTGCTCGACGTGGTTGCCGAGATCGACATCCTCGAGGTCTTCAACCCCCGAATCGCGATCGACTCCTTCAACGAGGAGGCCGTGCGCTTCGCCCGCAAGTACGACATCGTCGCCGGGGCGGGGTCGGACAGCCACGTCGCACAGGGCCTGGGCAGCGTCATGATCAAGCTGCGGGACTTCGAGGGGCCGGCCGAGTTCCTGCAGGCGATGCGCGATGCGGACATCGTCCGCAAGCACAAGAACCTCGTCTACGTGCAGGCGCTGAAGTTCCTGCAGACGAGCGGCGGCCGCGGCGGCCGCTCGCTGGCGGCCCGGCAACGGTCCGGGCCCGGGGGTCGAGGCGGCTCTGGGCGAAAGCGCCCGGTCGGCAAGAGTTGATGCACGCGCAAGGGTCGGGCGGGGAGCCGAAGAAAGACCAGGCAGCCGTGCCGCCGACCACCGACGACGAGATCCGGGAGAAGTACCTGGAGCGGGCGATTCGTGAGCTCAACGACCTGGGCCACGACCTGTCCGCCTGCGAGCGCTGCCCCCGCGGCAGCGTGATGCCGGTGCAGGGCTCGGGGCACCCCCAAGCCGACATCTTCATGCTCAAGCACACGGCCACGCCCTCGGAGATCGAGGAGGGCGTCGCCTTCTACGGCCGCGCCGGCAACGCCCTGATGAAGAGCTTCAAGCGGCTCTCGATCGACCCGATCGTCGTCTTCGGCACGCTCTGCGTCAAGTGCCCCCTGAGCGACCCCGACGCCGCCGCCGACCCCTGCGTCGAGCGCGTCGCCGAGGAGATCGCGATCGTGCAGCCGCGGATCGTGGTCGTGATGGGGGAGGAGGCGCTCGAGGTGCTGAACGAGCTGCAGCTTCCGCTCGCCTCGACGGTCGAGGCCAGCGAGGGCGAGATCCAGCCGCTGACCCCCACGATCGACGCCCTGTTCGTTCCGGACATCGACGAGTCGCTCGACGAGCAGGGCGCCAAGCAGCGCTTCTGGTCGTCGTTCCGGGCGATCGGCGCCTGGTACGACCAGCTGCCGCCCTACTGATCCGGCGGCGGCTCCGCGTCAGCCGCGGTGCCGATGGTGCCGCCCTGGGAGAGGCCGCCGCCGAGTGGTTTCGTCTTCTTCGGGCAGGCCGTGGTGGCCGGGCTGGACCCGCCGCCTGACCTTGGCGCAGTGGGTGTGGACGTCGAGGCTTGGGCGCGCGACCGCCCAGCGCTTGCCGCTGCATGAGCTCGTGATCGAAGGGCCGAGGGTGAGCGCGGTCCCGGGATCGGCCTGGGTTGCGGAGACGGTCGCCGTCTTCGGAGCGTCGGCGCGGCAGTACGCTGACGCTGTGATCGTGGCCACGGAGGGGGCGCCGCGTCGATCAGGCCGGCGGAAGACCCACCATGAGCGCCGGCACAGCTTCCGTCCTCGCCCAACTGGACACGGCTGCCGAGTAACCGTAGTATCGGCCGGGATGGGGCTGCTCGGCGATTCCTTCAAGGCGATGCGGATGAAGGACCCGGTGGACGGGACCGCGCAGGTGGTCGGCAGCACGCAGCCACCGGACCACGCGAGCTCGGCGAACGTCAACCTGAACCTGGTGATTCAGGCGGAGGGGATCCCCGCGACGAGCGTCGAGCTCGATTGCATCGCCCCGACCAAGAAGTGGCCCTGGCCCGGCCATACGCTCCCAGTGACCGTCGATCGCGCCGATCCCGAGCGCGTCAAGGTGCAGTGGGACGACGTCCCCGACCAGCAGGAGGCCGCGCAGGCCAGCGCCGACGCGCTCGCCGCCCAGCTGAACCAGGGTGGAGGCGGCCAGGTGGTCTCGGGAGGCGGAAACGTCGACGATATCGTGCAGGCGCTGCAGCAAGCGATGCCCGGCGCCCAGGTCAGCGTGCAGGGCTCGGGTGATCCGGGCTCAGCGCTCGGCGCCGGCGGCCAGGCTGAATCCGGAGACGACCGCGTCGCGCAACTGGAGCGGCTTGCGAAGCTGAAGGAGTCGGGCGCGCTCTCCGACGCCGAGTTCGAGAAGGAGAAGGCGAGGATCCTCGGCGGCTAGGCGGGTCAGGCTCCCGGCGCCGCGGCCTCCGCGACGGCGCTCATGTCCTCGATCGTCGCGCTTGCGAGCGCCCTGACCACCACCGTGTCGAGGGCGCGGTAGCGGCTCAGCTCGGTCTGGGCCTCGCCGGCGTTCTCGGCGGCCACCCCGACCGTGCCCTCGGGCTCGCCGAGCCGGTCGAAGTGGTCGCGGTAGCCCTTGTGCAGATCGCGGTAGAAGGCCTCCTCCTTGGCCAGGCGCCGCTCTGAGCCGGAGCCGACGGCGGTGCGGACGTAGCCCATCACAGGCGGCGGCTCGCGGCCGGCGTCGGCGGCGCCCGCCTCGGCGTGCTCGCGCGCCACCTGGGCGTACTCCGGGGTCATCCAGTTGAAGAAGACCCCGTCCCACTCGGCGCCGGCGAACGCGCACATCTTGGGGCCCATCGCGGCGAGCACCAGGCGGACGCCCGGGAGCTGCTCGCGCAGGGTGGGAAGCGCCTCGCGCATGGTCGTCAGGGGCTTCTTGGTGAAGCCCGCCCCGACGCCGAGCCAGATCCGCTCGCGGTCGAGCCCGGTGCGCTCGAGGTCGGCGGCGATCGCGGCGGGTTCGTGGCGGTCGAGCGCGATCACGCCCACGCCGAGCTCGATCCGGTCGGCGCCGCGGGCGAAGTCGGCCAGCGTGTCCAGACCCTTGGCGCCAGGGTGGTCGTTGGACCAGATCGAGGCGTAGCCGAGCTCCTGGCAGCGGCCGGCCAGCGGCGAGGCGACCCCGGGGTCGAGCCCGGCCGCGACCCCGAAGCCGCGGCTCACGGGGCGCCCTCCGGCACGTCCTCCGCTTCGCGTCCGGGCGTGCCGGGCTCGGGCGCCGACCCCCTGGCGACCCTGGGCCGCTCAAGAAGTGCGACGCACTCGATGTGCGGGGTCTGGGGGAACATGTCAACGGGCTGCAAGAGCCGCAGCCTATAGCCGGCCTCGCCGAGCTGAGCCGCGTTGGGCGCGAGCGTGGTCGGGTTGCAGGAGACGTAGACGATGCGGCGGGCCTCGCACTCGATCAGCCTGCGGACGACCTTCTTCGAGAGCCCGGCCCGGGGCGGGTCGACGACCACGACGTCGGGTCTGCCCGTCTCCTCCAGCAGCGGGCGGATGCCGGTGCGGACGTCGCCGGCGCGAAAGCGCGCGTTGCCGACGCCGTTGAGCTCGGCGTTGCGCTCCGCGTCTGTGATCGCGTCGTCGACCAGCTCGATGCCCCAGACCTCGCCGGCGCGGCGCGCGAGAACCAGCGAGAGCGTGCCGATGCCGCAGAAAAGGTCGTAGACGCGCTCGCTTCCGCCCAGCCCGGCCATCTCCAGCGCCAGCTCGTACAGGCTCTCCGCCATCTCGGTGTTCGTCTGGAAGAAGGCGCGGTGTGAGATCCGGAAGCGCAGCCCGCAGAGCTCCTCCTCCAGGTACTCGGCCCCGAGCGCTCCGGTCGGCCCGTCGGTGCCGCTCGCGCGCGGGTCCTCGACGATCGTGTGCAGATCGACCGGCGGCCGGGGGATCTCGGCCGCCGAGGTGACCAGGCGGCTCTGCAGCTGCCCGGTGCGGCGGCCCTCGCGGATCACCAGGTTGCGCAGCACGCCATGTTGGGATCGGCGGTCATAGGGTGCCAGCGCCGTCGCCCGCGCCCAGTCGCGCAGCTCGTTGCGGCGCGCGTTGTTGCGCTCCGAGGCCAGCAGGCAGTCGCGGGCGTCCACGATCCGGTCCCAGCGACCCCGCGCGTGGAAGCCGAGGACCAGCTCGCCCCCGCTCGCTTCGGCATCGCCGCGGTCCCCGGCCAGGCCGAACGAGTACTCGAGCTTGTTGCGGTAGCGCCAGCGCTCGGCGGCGGGGAGGATCGGTGCCAGCTCGAAGCCGTCCAGCCCCCCGATCCTGCGCAGGGCGTCGTCGACCTGCCCCTGCTTGTGCGCGAGCTGGCGCTCGTAGGCGAGGCCCTGCCAGGGGGCGCCGGGGCAGGGCTCGCCGCCGTGGTCGCAGCGATCCGGCACCCGGTCGGGGCTGGGGCTGAGCAGCTCGACCGTCCGCGCCTCGGCGAAGTGCCGCTTGCTCCTGGTGATCGCCGCACGCACGCGGTCGCCGGGCAGCGCTCCGCTGACGAAGACGACGTACCCGTCGCGCCGCGCCACGCCCCGGCCGCCGTAGGCGAGCGACTCGATCTCCAGCTCCAGCTCGTCACGGGAGCGGGGGCGCTGGGCCCGCGTGGGGGCGCCGTCGCCGGGGTCGCCCGGGCTCGCCGGCGGTTCGAGTTCGATCTCGGCCATGCACCCACCCTAGAGAGTGGGGAGATAGGCTCTTTCCGCAATTTGCGCAAATCAAGAGCAGCGAGAAGGAGGTGAACCGATGGAGTCCAGCCAGAGCGGTTCGGGCGGTACCGAGGGCGGTGGCGTCATGGACAACGTGCAGAAGGCGATCGACGACCTGAGGACGGCCGGTGAGAAGGCGACCGGCGACGTGCGCTCGAACATCGACGCCGCCGTGGCGCGCCTGCGCGACGCCTCCAGCGAGGCGAGCAAGCAGGCCACCGATCAGGTCTCGAGCTGGCGCAGCACGCTCGAGGAGGCGACCGAGGATGTGCGCAAGGAGCTGGCGAAGCTCGCGGTCAGGGCGCAGGGGTCGGTCGAGTCGCTCGACGAGGTCGCCCAAGAGGTGGACGAGCGCCGCAAGTCGCTGAGCGAGGAGGGCTAGCGCCCGCCGGTCAGGCGGCGGTCGAGCGCGCGCAGGACGCCCTTGCGCGCCTTGTGATTGCGCTCGTAGTCGCGCACGCGCCGCAGCTCTTGAGGCGATAGCTCGCCGAGCCGGGCGTCGACCTGGCCGATCGAGAGCTGGTCATAGGCGCTGATCGGGAAGCCGGGGACGCGCGCGCGGCGGCGGGCCCGGTCGGCGGCGGCGAGCGGCTGGTCGACGGCGCCGACCGCGCGCTTGCGAGCGTCCTCGGCGCGGCCGCCGACCTCTTCGCGCGCCCG
>Ga0194128_10010758_pt1 | contig 10786 bp, 11 predicted proteins | sample TA2KigCa65mmetaG_FD_148650 | JGI IMG/M metagenome (GOLD analysis project Ga0194128, IMG submission 148650) | Freshwater microbial communities from Lake Tanganyika, Tanzania - TA2015037 Kigoma Deep Cast 65m | ecosystem: Environmental > Aquatic > Freshwater > Lake | place: Tanzania: Lake...
AAGCCGCAGGCGAGGAGCAGCAGCGCGAGGATCAGCCGGCGGGCGCGCATGGCGTCACATGACGTCGATGCGGTGCGCCGACGCCTCGCGCGCCTTCGGACAGGTGATCGTCAGGATGCCGTCGCGAAGGTCCGCGACGATGCGGTCGGCGTCGACCGGGACCGGGAGTTGGAACGTGCGGCTGAACGAGCCGTGGCCGCGCTCGACGCGATGGTACTGCTCGCAGGGCAGGTCGCGCTCGCGGCGGGTGCCCGACAGCGTCAGGCGGCCGTCGACGAGTTCGATCTGGATGTCCTCGCGCGTGAGGCCCGGCAGCTCGGCGGTCAGGACGTAGTGGTCGGCGGTTTCCTGCAGGTCCACGGCGGGCGCCCAGCCCGGCGGCCCCGGCGCGAAGGGGTCGAGTCGCTGCTGAATGGCCAGCAGATCACGGAGCGGATCCCAGCGGGTGAACGCCACATTCCGATGCTAACACTGCCGACCCGGGAGCCGGTAGGCGGCCGCCGGCCCCGCTCCCGGCTCCCAGCCCGCGGCTACGATAAGATCGACCGACGGCTATGGCATCGATACAGGCTACGCGGCTCAAGAAGGGCATGCTCGTCAAGATGGACCAGGACCTGTTCCGCGTCCTGGACTTCCAGCACGTCACGCCGGGCAACCTGCGCGGCTTCGTGCGGGTCAAGCTGCGGAACATCCGCAACGGCACGCTCTCGGACCAGAAGCTCCGCTCCGAGGACTCGGTCGAGCGGGCGACGCTCGACGAGCGGGAAATGCAGTACCTCTACAAGGACGGCGACGACTACTACTTCATGGACACGGGCACGTACGACCAGGTCCACATCTCGAGCGAGGCGCTCGGCGACTCGGTCAACTTCCTGAAGCCGGAGATGACGATTCAGGTCGAGTTCTACGGCAGCGAGCCGGTCGGCATCGAGCTGCCGCAGACCGTCGACCTGAAGGTGCTCGACACGGTGCCCGGCATCAAGGGGGCGACGGCCAGCGCGCAGGTCAAGCCCGCCACGCTCGAGACGGGGCTCGTCGTCCAGGTGCCGCCGTTCGTCAATGCCGGCGACCTGGTCCGCGTGAATACGGATACCGGCGAGTACCTGTCACGTGCGTAGCCGGTAGGCGGCAGTCCAACGCCCGACGCGGCAAGCCCAACGCCCGACGCCGAGAGCGCAACGCCTATGGACGTCATCAGGTATCCGGCCGACCAGGGCTGGATCGAAGTCATCGTCGGCAGCATGTTCAGCGGCAAGAGCGAAGAGCTCATCCGCCGCCTGCGCCGCGCGCAGATCGCCCGGCAGAAGGTGCAGATCTTCAAGCCGGCGCTCGACACCCGCTACGCCGAGGACGCCATCATCTCGCACAGCGAGATGCGCATCCCGTCCTCGGCGGTCGCCTCGGCGCGGGCGCTGCTCGAGCAGGTCGAGGCCGACACGGAAGTCGTCGGCATCGACGAAGGGCAGTTCTTCGACGCCGAGCTGCCGGCGGTCTGCGACGCGCTGGCGGACCAGGGCAAGCGCGTCATCGTCGCGGGCCTCGACCAGGACTACCTCGGCAAGCCATTCGAGCCGATGCCGCAGCTGCTGGCGATTGCCGAGTACATCACCAAGACGCTCGCCATCTGCATGGTCTGCGGGAACCCCGCGAACCATACCCAGCGGCTCGTGGCGAGCGCCGACCGGGTGCTGCTCGGCACGCAGGGCACCTACGAGGCCCGCTGCCGCCGCTGCTTCGACCCCCGCCTCGCGGGCGCGTCCACGCCCGCGAGGCGGGTCGACTCCCAACTCCCAACGTCCAAGTCCCAACAATAGGAGGCCGGGGAGTTGGCGCCTGACGAGTTGGCGCGGCCCGGGAATTGGTCGTTCGGCGGTTTGGGAATTGGGAGTTGAGTGTGGCACTCTGACCGGGTGGCGCCCGATCGGGTTCTGCCGTCGATCCTGTTCCTCTTCGGCATCGGGTTTCTCGTCGCCAACGTGAAGGTGACGGCCGACCTCGTCCGCTATCACGCACGGAAGGCGTCGGCGCTGCTCATCTGGCAGGGGCCCAAGCCGCGCCACTACGGCTTCGCGCTGGCGCTCGGCGCCGTGCTCGGGCTGCTCGTCGTCATCAAGCTCTTTGCGCTCGGCCGCGCCCCGCACGAGCTGTTCGGCGAGATCATGATGTTCCTGTACTTCGGCTACGCGGTACCGCTCAGCTCGAGGATCGCGCGCGGCTTCTACCGCGACGGGGTCTGGTCCGACAGCGGGTTCATGCGGTGGGGACAGATCTCGGCCGTTTCGTGGCGGGAGGACGACACGATTACGCTGGTCCTGATTTCCCACCCCACGAGCATCGCCCGGCGGCTGCAGGTGCCGGGGCACCTCTACGGCCAGGCGCGCCGCGTCCTGCGCGACCGCGTCAAGGCCCACGATCTGCACATCGGGGGGGCGGGGCTCGACCTGGGCTCCCGCGACGACCGCGACGCGGTCTGAGCCCGACCCCGATCCCCGATCCCTGATCCCCGATCCCCTTTCCACCGATAATGGGGGCATGCCAGTCCGTCCGACGTGGAAAGGCTTCCTGAAGGTCAGCCTGGTCAACATCCCGGTCAAGGTGTTCCCGGCGACCGAGTCGGCCGCAACGCTCTCGTTCAACCAGCTCCACGCCGAGTGCCAGACGCGCATCCAGCAGAAGCGCTGGTGCCCGACGTGCGCGCGCGAGGTGCCGAACACGGAGCTGGCCAAGGGATACGAGTTCGGGAAGGGGCGCTACGTGATCGTCAGCGACGAGGACATCCAGAAGGTCCGCGTCGAGTCGACGCGCGTCATCAACCTCGTCCAGTTCGCCGACGATACCGAGATCGATCCCATCTACGTGGACCGGGCCTACTACCTCGCGCCCGACGGTCCGATGGCCGCCGAGGCATTCGCCGTGATGCGCGACGGCATGGCGGGCAAGGCTGGCATCGGCAAGGTGGCGCTCTACGGGCGGGAGTATCTCGTGGCGGTGAAGCCCCAGAAGCGCGGGCTCGTCCTGTACACCCTCCACCACGACGCCGAGATCCGGAGCATCGACCAGATCGAGGAGCTCGGATCGGTGCCGTCGAAGGTCAAGCCCGAGGAGATGAAGCTCGCCAAGCAGGTGATCGGCACCTTCGACGCCGAGCTCAATCTCAAGGACTACAAGGACGAGTACACGGAAGGCCTGCGCAAGATCATCGACGCGAAGATTGCCGGCGAGGAGTTCGTCGCGCCCGAGGTCCAGGAGCCGCAGAAGGTCGTGGATCTGATGGAGGCGCTCCGGCGCAGCCTCGACTCGGTGAGCAAGGAGAAGAAGAAGCCGGCCAAGGCCACCATCGGCGCGGCGCGGAAGACCAAGGCCAAGGGCCAGAAGGCCGGCGCTGCGAGGAAAGCCGCCGCCGGGTGATACCCTATGGCACCCCGGCGCGCAGGCTCCGCGCGCCGGCGACCCCGCGAGGTGGCCATGCGGCTCAGGCTTCCGGCACAGTTCCTGGCGGTCACCGTCGTCCTGCTGGCAGGCGCGCCGCCCGGCGCGGCGCAGACCGCGTCCTCGTCGATTCCCCGCACGTCTGACGGCCGCCCCGACTTCTCCGGCATCTGGCAGGCGCTGACGACCGCGTCCTGGGACATTCAGGATCACGCGGCGCAGAAGGGCGTGCCGGGCGGCCCGGGGATCGTCGTCGGCAACGAGATTCCGTATCAGCCGGCGGCGCTCGCGCGGAAGAAGCAGAACTACGACCGCCGCGCGACCGACGACCCGGTGGCCAAATGCTACCTGCCCGGCGTCCCGCGGCTGCTGTACATGCCGTTCCCCTTCCAGATCGTCCAGACGCCGACCGAGCTGATGTTGCTGTTCGAGTTCGTCCACGCGGTCCGGTTCGTCTTCCTGACGGGCCGGCATCCGCCGGGCCCGATCGAGTGGTGGCTGGGCGACTCCCGCGCCCGCTGGGAGGGCGACACGCTCGTCGTCGACGTCGTGCACTTCAACGATCAGACGTGGTTCGACAATGCCGGCAACTTCCACAGCGAGGCGCTGCACCTGGTCGAGCGCTTCACGTACCTCGACCCCGATCACATCCAGTACGACGTGCGCGTGGAGGATCCGAAGGTGTTCACCCGGCCGTGGGACATGCGGGTGATCCTGTACCGCCGCAAGGAGGCGAACGCGCAGCTCTACGACTACGAGTGCTACGCGTTCGACTACGAGCAGTACTACCCGTATCCGCAGATGAGGAGTCCGCAATGAGCCTGCGATGGCTGATCGGAGCCGTGGGCCTGGCGCTCGTCGCCGCGGCGGCCGCGCCGGTGCGGGGGCAGGAGGGCGGGCCGGCGGCGAAGCCGCTCGAGCGGCTGGCGGACGGCCAGCCGAACGTGCAGGGGCACTGGCGGCCGGTGAATCCCGGCTCGCTGTCGCTCACCAATCCGGTGCCGCAGGCGGCGGATTTCGATCCGAGCATCAAGCCGCTGCCGAGCCGGATCGTCGATCCGCCGGACGGGCGCGTGCCCTACCAGCCGTGGGCGGCGGCGCTCCAGAAGGAGCAGAACCACTACTACGCCTACCCGATGCGGCCCGAGCACATCGACACCCAGCACCGCTGCCTGCTGTCGGGCGTGCCGCGGCTCTTCACGATCGTGCCCGCGCTGAAGATCGTGCAGACGCCCGGGCAGGTCGTGTTCTTCTGGGACAGCTATCACGCGTACCGCGTCGTGCCGCTCGACGGCCGCCCGCACGTGGCGCCGAACGTGAAGCTGTACATGGGCGACGGCCGCGGACGCTGGGACGGCCTGACGCTCACCATCGACACGCGGAGCCTGAAGGGGCAGCGGCTCACCTACATCGGCGACTTCTACTCCGACAACGCGCAGATCCGCGAGCGCCTCACGTGGACCGACGCCGACACGTTCACCTACGAGGCGACGGTGACGGATCCGACGGTCTTCACACGCCCCTGGACGATGCGGCTGGTGCAGCGGCGGCTGCCGACCGAGGAGGTGTGGGAGACGGCGTGCTACGAAGGGATGAGCAACCCTGACCGGTATCTGCTGAAGGTCGCGCCGGCCCCGCCGACGAGGTAGCGCGCCGGCTCAGGCGATCCGCCGCGAGGAGGGAACCATCATGGCCATCTCACGACGCGATGCGATGTGCGGTATTTCGGGAGCGGTGCTGGTTGGCGTCTCCGGCGTGATCGGGCCGGAGAGTCTGACGGCGGAGGAGGCGGCCCAGGCCCCGCAGGCAGCGGAGCCGTGGCCCGACCGGCTGGTCGAACGGCCTCTCCGCCAGGGCTTTCCCGCGCCCCTGCCGCTCAACCCGGACGGCTCGGCGCCGGAGCAGCCGGAGAGCGCGGCCGGACCGATCACCGATCCGCTGATGTGGCGCACGCCCGACCGGCAGGCGCCGCCGATCGAGTTCGACTACCGGAAGATGGCCGTCCGGATCGACACGCGCGGCCTGGGGAGGCTGGCGGGCACGCTGCGGTTCGAGGATCTCGAGAAGCTGCCGCGCCTCTCGCGGACGTTTCTCATGCAGTGCGGCGCGCCGAATCCGCGCGGCATCGTGACCTGGACCGGCGTCCGTTTCGCCGACCTCGCCGACATGCTCGGCGTCATTCCGAACGCGCACTACTGCCGTCTGGTGGCGTCGGATCGGCACATCGTGGACGAGCCGATGGTCACGCTGCGCCACCCGCAGGTGATGCTGGCGTGGATGATGAACGGCGAGCCGATCCCGCCGCGCCACGGCGCGCCGCTCCGGCTGATCGTCCCGTTCCGCTACGGCAACCGGAGCATCAAGGCCATCACGGAGATCGTCTTCTCGACGCCGGGGCTGCCAGCGCTGCCGGCCTGAGCCACGGGCCGGCGGGCTGCGGCCGACGGAGACCGGAGCGGACGCCACGGCGTCGCTGAGCGGCACCGCTGTTACAATTTCCGGTATTCTGGCCACGACCGGCATTCCATCGCTGACGCTCCTCGCCGGGGTTCTCTTTCTCAGTACGGCCTTAGCGCTGTTTGTCGCCACCTTCACGGGGCGCCGGCGGTCGGCGCCCGGCAAGACGCCGTTCCTGCTGCTCATGACCGCCGTGGCGGTCTGGTGTGCCACGAGCGGGTTTCACGCGCTCGCCGGGTCGCTCGACGCCAAGATCGCGTGGGCGACGGTGCAGTACCTCGGCATCGCCAGCGTGCCCCCGTTGTGGCTGCTCTTCGCCGGGGAGTATGCGGACGCGCGCTGGACCCTGGATCGACGGGTGCGCGCCGCCGTCTGGATCGTGCCGGTGCTCACGGTGCTGGCCGTCGCCACCAACGAGTCGCACCAGGCCGTCTGGCCGAGCGTGCGGATCGACGCCAGCGGATTGACCGTCTACGAGCACGGCTGGGCGTTCTGGATCGCCGCCGGGTACAACTACCTGCTCGTGCTCGAGGGCACCACGCTCTTCGTCCTGTCGCTCTTCACCACGCCCCCGCCGTTTCGCGGGCAGTGGCTCACCCTCGTCGTGGCGGCCGTGATTCCACTCGCCGGCAACGTGCTGTACATCGCGGGCATCACGGTGCCGGGGCTCGACCTGACCCCGGTGGCGTTCGTGGTGTCGGGGCTCCTCTTCGTGCGGGCGCTCTATCGCGATCATCTGTTCGATCTCGTGCCCGTGGCGCGCGACACGGTGATTGAGAGCCTGAGCGACGCGGTGATCGTGCTCGACGGGTCGCGGCGCATCCTCGACATGAACGCGGCCGCCCGCCGGCTCGCCGGCGACCCCGACGCGTGGGTCGGCCGGCCCGTGTGCGCGGTCGTGCCGCTGCTCCGCGACGTGCAGACCGACGCCGTGCGCGACTCGTCGGTGATGCTGATGCGGGATGCCGACGACGGGCAGAAGGAGTATTTCGACCTCCGTGTCCTCCGTGTGCAGCGCCCGACGCGGCCTTCGGCCGCCTGGGTGGCGCTCGTGCGGAATATCTCCGAGCGGCTGCGCGCCGACGCGGCGCGCGCGGCGCTCGAGGCGCGCCTGCAGGAGCAGCAGAAGCGCGAGAGCCTGAGCATCCTCGCGGGCGGCGTGGCCCGCGACTTCAACACCCTCCTCGACGGGATCGTCGTCAACGCCGACCGGCTGACGCTGACGGTCCCGCCGTCGAGCGAGATGGGGCGCAGCGTGGGAGCGATTCTGCTGGCCGCGCGGCGCGCGGCCGATCTGATGGACACGCTGCTCGCGTATGCGGGCGAACGCCAGGGCTCGATGGCGCATGTCGACCTCGACGAGCTCGTGCTCGAGATGGTCGACCTGCTGCGCGGATCGGCGGCTCGCCACTGTCACCTCCGCTACTCGGGGCGGCCGGCGACCATTCGTGCGGATCCGACGCAGGTACGCCAGGTGGCGATGAACCTGATTCTGAACGCCATCGACGCCGTCGACGACCGGGTCGGCGAGATCGTCGTCACGACCGGGGTCGATGAGCTGACCGGGCCGCAGCTCGCGGCCCTCGACGGCGCGGACGATGCGACGCCCGGACCCTACGCGCGCCTGGAGGTGGCCGACAACGGGCGTGGCATGGACGCGGCCACGCTGGCGCGCATCTTCCAGCCGTTCGTCACCTCGAAGCCGTCGCACCGCGGCCTCGGGCTGCCGGCCGTCCTGGGGATCGTGCACGGCTACGGCGGCGCGCTCCACGTCGAGAGCGCGCCGCGCCGCGGCGCGCGGTTCCGCGTCTGGTTTCCGCTGTCGGCACGGCGTCAGGAGGAGATCGGCGGGGGCGCCGGGGTGTTGTCCCCGGAGGCGGATCTCTCGAACGCGCCGTAGCTCACCGCAGCCACGCCCAGAGTCCGAGCCCCGCGGCGGTCGGATCGCCCAGCCAGCCGGGCGGCGTGAGCCACACGAACGCCAGGATCGCAATCACCCACGCGTCGTAGGGGACCGTCGTCCGCTCGTCGCGCCAGAAGAACGCGCGCCAGAACGCCCGGGACGCCAGGTTGCCTCCGGCGGGCATCGGCCGGTTGTTGAGGACGAGGTAGGTGTAGTGGATCCGGTTGGCCACCGTGACGATCGACAGGATCAGGATCACCCAGAGCACGCCCGCCATGCGATCGGTGAACGCGCCGATCATGAACAGCACGATCCGCTCCGGGCGCTCCATGAAGCCGACCTTGCACTTGTCGATGAGCGACTCGGCGCGCGCCCGCGCGTAGCTCGTCATGATCGAGAACATCATGGCGAGCGCGGCCACCATCACGTAGTCGGTGCGCCGCAGATCGGCGTAGAGGTAGATGAGGCCGAGGAACAGCGCGATGTCGGAGAAGCGGTCGAGCGTCGAGTCCCAGAAGGCGCCGAAGCGCGACACCGTGTTGGTGAGATGCGCGACCTTGCCGTCGATGAAGTCGAAGATGTTGGCGACGATCATGATGACGCCCGCCAGGAGGAACCGGTCGACCGCGAGCGCGCACGCCGCGGCGACGTTCACGAGCACGCCGACGAGCGTCAGCACGTTGGGGTGGATGCCGAGCGCCACGCTGGCCGCGATGATCGCGCGGAGCGGGAACATGCAGACGCGTCCCACCAGGGCGGTAAACGTCATGGGTTGGTACAATGAGAGGGCGTCGTTTCCGCGGAAACGCCGCTCGGCTGTATCGACGGATTGACGAATCTTCGCATGGACGAATTGGATCGGGCCATTTCAATGCGGAAATGGAAATTCGTCAATTCGTAAATCCGTCAATCCGTCAATCCGTCAATCCGTCAATTCGTAGATTTCGATGTCCATCGATCGCCTCAAGGAGCAGATTGCGCGGCTGCCCGAGCAGCCCGGCGTGTATCTGTGGCGCAACGCCGCCGGCGAGACGATCTACGTCGGCAAGGCGCGCGCGCTCCGCGATCGCGTGCGCAGCTACCTCGGCGCGGCGGGCCTGAGCCCCCGCCACGACGCGCTCCTCGACGAGATCGCCGCGGTGGAGGTGATCGTCACCGACTCGGTCATGGAGGCGCTCGCCCTCGAGAACAACCTGATCAAGCAGCGGCGCCCGAAGTACAACATCCTGCTGCGCGACGACAAGAACTACCCCTACCTGCAGCTCACCACGAGCGAGGCGTTTCCGCGCGTCCTCGTGGCGCGCCGCGTCGAGAAGGGCGGCGACTTCTACGCGGGCCCGTTTCTCCCCGCGAAGCTGGCGCGCCGGACGATGGCGCTGACCCACCGGCTGTTCGGGATCCGTTCGTGCAACGAGGTGATCACCGGCCAGCGCGGGCGTCCGTGCCTCGAGTACGACATCAAGCGGTGCATCGCGCCCTGCGTCGCCGAGATCTGCGGCCAGGACCGCTACGCCGCCGCGGTCGAGAACGCCCGTCTGCTCCTCGAGGGACGGACGGGCGAGCTGGCCGACACCCTGCAGGCGCGGATGGCCGAGGCGGCCGCGGCCGAACGCTACGAGGAGGCCGCCCAGCTGCGCGACGCCCTCCGGACGGTGCAGACGCTGCGCGGCCGCGAACAGAAGGTCGCGACCCCCGGGCTGGGCGACCGCGACGTGTTCGGCCTCAAGGTCGGGCCGAGCGGCGGCGCGGTCCAGGTCTTCGCCATGCGGAGCGGCCGCGTCGTCGAGCGCGTCGAGCTGGCGGCCGAGCCGGGGCTGGCCCGGCGCGACGCCGACGTCCTCCAGGCGGCGCTGCAGCAGTTCTACGAGGACCGGGTGCCGCCGGCCGAGATCGACCTGCCGCTCGACGTCGAGGAGGCCGAGGCGCTCGAGGCGTGGCTCTCGGCGCGCGCCGGCCGCCGCGTGCGCGTCACCGTCCCGCAGCGCGGCGACCGGCGCGCGCTCGTCGAGCTCGCCACGCGGAACGCCGCGCTCTCGTACCGCACGCGCTTCAACGAGATCACCGCCGCCCACTTCGAGGCGCTCGAGACGCTGCGCGCGGCGCTGGGCCTGCCCGCCATCCCGCGCCGCATCGAATGCTTCGACATCTCGACCATTCAGGGGAGCGAGACCGTGGCGTCGATGGTCGTGTGCGAGGACGGCCGGATGAAGAAGTCCGAGTACCGGAAGTTCCGGGTGAGAGGGCTTCGGGCTTCGGGCTTCGGGCTTCAGGTACCCAAAGCCGAAAGCCCAAAGCCGAAAGCCAAGCCTGATGACGTCGCGGCCATCGGCGAAGTCGTCCTGCGCCGGTACCGCAAGGTCGTGGAAGACGGCGGGCCGTTTCCGGACCTGATTCTCATCGACGGCGGCCAGGGTCAGCTCGGCGCGGCCTACGACGCGCTCGAGTCGATCGGACTCGGCAATCTCGTTGCCGTCGGCCTCGCCAAGCGCGAGGAGCTGCTCGTCACCCGCGACCGGGCGGAGCCGCTGGCGCTCCCCGAGAACGACCCGGCCCTGCTCCTGCTCGAACGGATCCGCGACGAGGCGCACCGTTTTGCGGTCACCTTCCACCGCCGGGCGCGCGCGATGCGCGACCTGCGGTCCGAACTCGACGCCGTGCCGGGGATTGGCCCGCGCCGGCGCCGCGCGCTGCTCACCGCCTTCGGGAGCGTCGCCGGCGTCCGCCGCGCCACCCGCGAGGAGCTCGGCGCCGTGGTCGGGTCGAAGGCCGCGGCAGCGTTCATCGACTACTTCGCGAAATCGGCCTGACCCGGCGCGTATTTGGTCCTCAGCGTCGCGAATTTTCCCGCAGTGGGGCCGTGTATCCGCGTCGAGTCATTGGGCCTGCTCCTGGAACGTTCATTGCTGCGCAATGGCCGCGGAGGCGTGTATGAAGCCGCATCTTCTCCGTATCGCGATCGCATGCGGCCTTGCGCTGGCAACGGCGTCACCAGGGCTC
>Ga0194128_10010772_pt1 | contig 10778 bp, 11 predicted proteins | sample TA2KigCa65mmetaG_FD_148650 | JGI IMG/M metagenome (GOLD analysis project Ga0194128, IMG submission 148650) | Freshwater microbial communities from Lake Tanganyika, Tanzania - TA2015037 Kigoma Deep Cast 65m | ecosystem: Environmental > Aquatic > Freshwater > Lake | place: Tanzania: Lake...
TTGACGCCATACTCCTCGGTGGACTCGTCACCGAAGCCCGCCTGCACCCGCGCGTCCAGGTCCAGGGCGATCCACAGGCTCGCCGTTGGTTCGAGGTCGAATTCCTTTACCAGCAGCTGTCCGCGCCGGGCGGTTGAGAGCCAATGGATGCGTTTGAGCGGATCGCCTGGCTGGAATTCGCGGATGCCGCCGGCGTCGGACGTGACCTGGTGCGTGCGAATCGAGGAGCGGGACGTGCCCACCATCGACCCCGCAGGGATCATGACGTCGGCCATGATTGAGATCGGCGGATACACCACGATCGTGTTCTCACGACCGTAACGGAATTCCGCCGAGAACAGACCGAAGGGATCCCCCACGGTCACATCGGCGGGCCCGAGCCGGAACATCCCACGTCGCGCCACCGTCCCCCGCGTGCGCCACTGCTTGGTCTGACGGCTGCCCAGGCTCTCCGCCACCGAGGCGTGGTATCCCGGAACTTCCGAGTGGTCCTCGATCTCGACGACCAGCACGGGGAGCCGGCTCAGGTTCTCGAGTTCGAATTCTTCCTCAAGGACGTCGCCGACGGTTGTCCACTTGTTCCGCAACCGCCGATGGACCCGTACGTGCCGCACGACGTGCCGGGTCCAGAGGTACGAGATAGGGATGACGGCGGCCAGCGCATAGATGAGCCAGTAGGCAATCGGCGAGGTCGTGATGAGCGCGACCACGAGCAGGAGGCCCGCCAAGATCGCCACCACGGGACGCTGCAGCGTAACCGCAGGTAGGGTGTCCGGTGGTGCGGCCGACACGTATCCCCCCGGGGCCCTTCGTCCCGGCCTAAGCGGCCGCCCCCTAAACGCCGCCCCACTCTAGCATGTGGGTCGCACCGCTTGGGTGAGATGCAGCGCTACGCCGCGCTGCCGTGAATGTGCACGACGCTGCGCGCCAGGTCGGCCAGACGGCAGCGCTGGTTTCGGCTCTCGCGCCGGAGGGACTGGTAGGCCGCCTCTTCGCGCAGGTTGAGGCGCTGCATCAGCAGGCCTTTGGCGCGCTCGATGAGTTTGCGCTCCTCCAGTTGGCGCTCGAGCGCGATGCGGCGGTCGTTCGCCCGGCGCGCACGACCGGTGCTCGGTGGTGAATGTACGGACCCGGCGGTCTCGCCTTTGTCAGCACCGCTACGAATTCGCAGCCGCGGGCCTTGTTGCCACGCCCCGTTGCCCTGGCGACCCGCCTTCGGCGGGTCGCCAGGGCAACGGGTGGAGGTCCGGTCCACGTTGAGGTGACGGGGAGCACGCCCCCTCGTCGCACCTAAGGCTTCGTCGGATGGGTCTCGGCTTGACGCACGATCGCGCGGATGCCATCCGCGCATCACTCCTTCGATGCGGTACGGGGCCGCGCGCCGCGCCATGCGCGCTATCGTGTGCGCCGCGGTGTGCTGGGGAGGATTCGGAATGTTCGGTCACGGCCCCCTTGGCTGGCTCGCCACCCTCGACACGGCGCACAGTCAACGCCTTTCGAGTTGGGACCGGACCGGCGGCAATCGCGACTACGTCGGCATCGAGCCGGGGCAATCCGGCGTCCTTGCGGACCTGGCTGGGGCGGGCGTCGTGCGCCATATCTGGATCACGGCCAGCAGCGAAGACCGACACTAACGACGTTCGCTGGTCTTGCGGTGCTGGTGGGACGGCGAGCCGGAGCCGAGCGTGGAGACGCCGCTCGGCGACTTCTTCGGTGTCGGCCACGCGCGCGTGAGCCACTTTGTCGCGCTGCCGCTCAGCATGGTGACTGGTCGCCGCATCGGCGGCGCGGCCATGAACTGCTACTTCCCGATGCCCTTCGCCCGAGGTGCGCGGATCGCGATCGAGAATCAGTCCACCGCACCGGTGGCTCCCTCTACTATCAGATCGACGTTGAGGGCGTGCCCGCGCTTCCCACCGACCAGGCCCGCTTCCATGCCTGCTGGAATCACGCGCGCACGACGCCCCCGCCTGGACCAGTCGCGCCACCAGGCCGGCTGCGGAGCAGGAGCTGCTGAACCCTTCGGACGCGGAGAACTACCTCATCTTGGACGCCCGCGGCCGAGGCCACTACGTCGGCACGGTGTTGAGCGTGGCGAACGTGCATGCGCTCGCGCAGCCACGGGCGTGGTTTGGCGAGGGAGACGATATGTTCGTCGTGGACGGCGAGCGCTGGCCACCACGACTGCACGGCACGGGTCCCGAGGACTACTTCTGCGCCGCATGGGGCTTTCCGAGCGGCACCTACGCAGGGCCGTGCCACGACGTGTCGCTGGCGGGTGACGCGGCGGATTGGGCCGGGCGGTGGTCGCTCTACCGGTTCCACGTCGAGGACGCGATTCGCTTCACGACGTGGCTGCGCGTCTCGGTCGAACGCGGCCACGCGAACAATCAGTCCAACGACTACGCCAGCGTGGCCTACTGGTATCAAACGGAGCCGCACGCCCCGTTTCCACCGCTTGCGCCGAGGGATGCGCGCCTTCCGTAACGTCGCGGACCGTGACCGCCCACGCGGCTGCGCCGCGTAGGACGGCGGGCGCGACGATGATGCGTGACCTGATTGCCCGGCAGGCGTTTTCTGCCCTGCCCACCACGGGACCGGGAGGGTGCCTACGGGTCGGGGGCTCGCGCACCGCCGCCGCCCCTGGCGCCTACCCGAGTTCCGCCAGCATCTTCCGGTAGTCAGCCGGTCCGTACTCGTTCAGGTCGCGTTTCACCAGGGCTGGCCCGCGCTGGAGCGCAGGCACCTGCTCCTCGTAGGTGGGGCGTGCGGGACCGCGGTAGAAGACGCCGATGGGGACGCGCTCGCCGTATTCCTGGGCGCGCGCGAAGGCCCCCAGAACGTCGGTGGGATCGTAGGCCGCATCGTCCTCGAGCTTGTAGATGCGCTCGCGATACCACTGCGTGGTGTTGATGCGGTTGTAGATCACGCAGTCCTGCAACACGTCGACCAGCGCATAGCCGCGATGTCGGATGGCCCCCTTGATCATCTCGGCCATGTGTCTCGGGTCGCCGGAGAACGCGCGCGCCACGTAGCCGGCCCCGGCGGTGATGGCGACGGCTAGGGGGTTCAGCGGCCATTCGTGCGTGCCTTCGGGCGAGGTCGTGGTCTTCCAGCCCCGCTCGCTGGTCGGCGAGTACTGGCCCTTGGTCAGGGCGTAGACGTGGTTGTTCTCCACGATATGGGTCATGTCGATATTGCGGCGCGCGCTGTGGATGAAGTGGTTGCCGCCGATGCCGTAACCGTCGCCGTCCCCCGTCACCGAGATCACCACAAGGTCGGTGTTGGCCAGGCGCGCACCCATCGCGACCGGCAGGGCGCGGCCGTGCACCGAATTCAGTTCGTTGGCCCACAGGTAATGGGGCAGCTTGCTGCCGCACCCGATCCCCGAGGTGAACAGCACTTGATGCGGAGCGATGTTGAGGTCCGTAAGTGCCCGCTTGATGCCGTTCAGGATCCCGAAGTCGCCGCACCCGGGGCACCACGTGGATCGCTCATCGGTGTCGAAATCCTTGATCGCCACTTGCTGGCGCGCGGTTTCAGACACCGACCTTCACCTCGTCATTCACCCGCGCCACGATGTCTTCAGGCGAGATCTGGCGCCCGTCAAACTTCGTCAGGCGGTAGTTCACATTGATCCCCGTTTGCTGGCGGATCAAGCTCGCCAGCTGGCCGCTGTAGTTCTGCTCCACGCCCACCAAGTAGCGCGCCGTCCCAAGGCTCGCCGTAACCGCCTCCACCGGCATTGGCCACACGTCCACGAAGTGGTACGCGTTGGCGGATCCTCCCTCGGCGTTGATGCGGTCCACGGCCTCCGCGATGGCGCCCTTGGTGGAGCCCCAGCCAACCAGGGTCAACTCGGCCTGGGCCGGGCCGTGCCGCGCGGGCGGGCGCATCTCCCGCACCATGCTCTCCACCTTGCGCATCCGCTTCTGCATCTGTTGCGTCCGCACCGCAGCGCTCTCGGTGATGAACCCCCGCTCGGAGTGTTCGTCCCCGGTCGCCATGTGGACGCTGCGCGCGTGCCCGGGTAACGCCCGCGGCGAGATGCCGGATGGCGTGTCTTTGAACCGCAGATAGAGTTCGTCCGGTCCGCGCGCGTCCAATGCCGCCGGCGTCATGAGTTCCCCTCGGTCGATCGTGACGGCGTCGAATGCGAAGGCGGCTTGCGGGACGGATTTCAGAGCGAAGGACTGGAACAGGTCGGTCAAGACGATAACCGGGGTCTGGTATTTCTCCGCCAAATTGAACGCGCGCCAGCCGGCTTCGAAGCACTCCTCCACGCTGCCGGGCGTCAGCACGAAACGTGGAAACTCACCGTGCGCGGCATGCACCACGAAATCGAGATCGCCCTGTTCGGTACGCGTCGGCAGCCCCGTGGAAGGGCCGGCGCGCATGGAGTCCACGAAGACGACGCCGGTCTCGGAGCAGCCTGCCAGACCCAGCGCCTCAGCCATCAGGCAGAAGCCGCCGCCCGAGGTGGCGGTCATCGCCCGCGCGCCCACGTGCGCGGCGCCCACGCACGCGAACGCCGCCGCAAGCTCGTCCTCGGTTTGCTTGATGACGATGCCGTAGTCGGTTTGCTTGTCCGCCATGAATTCGAGGATGGTGGACGCGGGCGTCATGGGGTAGCCCGCGATGAAGCGGCAGCCGCCCGCAATGGCCCCGATGCAAATCGCCTGGTTCCCGTTGACGAGGGCCTGGGGCACCGAGCTGTCAGGCGGCACGATCCGGTGAGCGACCGCGCTCTGAAACCGCGTGCGCGCATACGCAATGCCCGCCCGCAGCACGGCGACGTTCTCCTCCGCCAGTTTGGAGCCTTTCTCCCCGGCGTAGCGGCCGCTAAACGCGGCGCGAAGGCTGTCTTCGATCACCTTGGGAGGCATCCCCACCAGGCCGAGCAGTACCCCGACCGCGGCCGTGTTGATCATGCGCCGGTCGCTGCCTCCCGTGCCGTCCACGAGCTGCTTGAGCGGCGCGGCGACGGGCGCCGCCTGCTTGCGGCGGATCGCCTCCGCGTCGACGTTCCAGGCGGAGTCGTAGATCACGGCGCCACCCGGCAGCACGTCGTCGAGTCGTTCGTGGACGGCCAGCTCATCGAAGGCCACGAGCAGGTCGGTCCCCCGGACGTGGCAGTGCACCGGCCGATCGCTCACCCGGACGTGATAGAAGATATGCCCGCCGCGGATGCGCGATTCGAAATCGAACAGACCGAAGACGTAGAGTCCCGAGCGCATGAGCGCCTGCGCCCACCCGCGCCCCTGCGTGTCCGATCCCGTGCCAGCAGCGCCGGCGAACTGGAAACTCATGTTGTTGACGGGCAAGCCGGACTCCTCGCTCCTTGCGCGGGGACAGGAACCACCGCCGCAACCGCCGGTGGGCTCAGCCCGACCGGCGCGACCACGGCAACATTGGGTGTACTGGATTCAGTGTCACACAAACCCCCGACGAATCCTAGGTAGGCGGGCGCGCCTTGGCGGGCCCGGGGAGGTCCCTCGAGCGGCGTCGCCGCCCCGTGCGAATCGTCGACCGCCGGCGCGCGCGCAGCCGGTACTATGGCGAACACGTGGGGTACCGGCCGGGAGGATGGCGCCATTGCGGCTGCGCTGGATCCTGCCGATGCTGGCGCTGGTCCTCGTGCTTGGTGGCTGTGATGAGGCCCCTCGCCGTGCAGAACAGACGCCCGTCGGCACTCCGGATCTCCGTCTGCGCCTCGACAGCGAACAGATCGGTCCGAGCCGGACCGACGTCATCATTACGGCGGTGAATGTGGGCACGGCGGACGTACTGATCGTCATCGCGGCCGAAATCCCCGCAAACGCCGGCGCCGACCGAACCCGCGGGCCAACGGGCAATCCAAAGGTCATCGGGCCGGCGGGCAGCGAGGTCGGCGGCGGGGCGGACGTGCCCAAGGTGTTCGAATGGGAGCCCGAACGCTTGCGCGCCGGCGCCAATCTCCGCTGGGAGATCGCGCTGCGGTGCAATGACCTGCAGCCGGTCAAAGTGGTCGCTCGCATGACCTCCACGACGGTGGGCTCGGTTGTCGAGTCCCCGTTCGATCCCATGACGATGGAGCGCGAGGTCACCTGCCTTCCGCCGCACCGGCCAGGATAGGGCGCGCGTGCGGCGGAGGGGCGTCTGCGCCACGCGCGGAAAGCGAGCCAGCGGCGCAAAATACGGGCGGGCCAGGGGCGGACAGTGGAACCGCGCCCCAAGCGCGCGCCAAGCGTCGCTAGGGCGTCCGGAACACCACCACCGTCGACCCGGACGGCACGCGCTCCGGCTCTAGGGCCAGTTCGGCTGCGTCCCGCATTTGGACCGTGGCGCCGGTCAGGAACCCAGAGTCTTCCAGGCTGGCGATGGGATGGTCGGGCGGGAGCCGCGGCGTCTTGTAGTGCATGGGAATCGTGATGCGGGGCTGCAGCGACTCCGCCACGCGCCGCGCGGCGGGTCCGTCGATCGTGTAGTGCCCCCCAACGGGCACACACAACACGTCAGGATCCCGGAGCGTGGCGATCAGCTCAGCCGAGAGCGCGTGGCCAAGGTCGCCGAGGTGAAGGAGGCGGACGCCGGCCACACGGATCACGATCAGGGCCGTGCGGCCCCGTTGGGTGCCCTGCATTTCGTCGTGGTACGCCCCGCCGACCATCGTCACGTGCACGTCCCGCACGCCCTCGGTGCCAGGGCGCCAGCCCGTGGGCGTGAGACCGCGGACCACCTTCGGCGTGCCGGGCGCCAGGGCCGCGTTGCTGTGATCGGAGTGCTCGTGCGTAATCAACACCAAGTCGACCGGCGGCAGTTCCGGCACCGGATATCCGACCTTCAGGTCGAAGGGATCGATCAGAACTTCCACGCCGTCGGGGCTCGTGAGGTGGAAGCACGAGTGCCCGAGCCAGCGCAACCGGGCGGATCGGGTGGCCATACGCGCACTCTCCTGCGGGTGTCGAGACAGCCTAGAACTCACGGCGCCCCTCGAGCGCCTGGGCGATGGTCGCCGCGTCAACATACTCGAGGTCGCCACCGGTCGCGAGCCCCCGCGCCAGCCGGCTGACGCGTACCGTGTCGCTCGCCAGGCGGTGCTGGATCTCCATGGCAGTGGCGTCGCCCTCGATGCTGGCGTTGGTCGCCACGATCACCTCACCGATAACCCCGGCGCGTACGCGGCGCTCCAGCGCGGCGACCGTCAAATCGTCCGGTCCCACGCCGTCGAGGGGTGAGATGACGCCCTGCAGGACGTGGTAGACGCCCCGATAGCCGCCGGATCGTTCGATCGCCAGCAAGTCGAGGGTGTCTTCAACCACGCACACCAGGCTTTGCTGGCGCGTGGGATCGGCGCAGATTGGGCATGGATCTTGGTCCGTGTACATGGAGCACGTCGAGCACGGACGGATGCCATCTCGCAGCGCCAGAATCGCGTGGCCAAGGGTGGACACCGAGGCCTCAGGCGACCGCAACAGGAAGAACGCCAAGCGCTGCGCGGTCTTGGGACCGATCGTCGGCAACCGCCCGAGCTCCTCGATCAAGCGGGTGATGGCGCGCGGGAGTGGGTCCGCCATGGGCTAGCCGAGGCCAGGGATGTTCAGCCCGCCCGTAAGCACGCTCAGCTTCTTCTTCGCGAGTGCCTGGGACTGTTGGATGGCGTCGTTGACCGCCGCCAGCAACATGTCCCCCAAGAACTCGGCGTCGCCCGGCTCGAGCGCCGCCGGATCGACCTTGATCGCGGTCACCCGCTGGTCGCCCGTGATGGACACCTTGACCGCGCCGCCGCCGGCGGTCGTCTCCAGCGTCGTCTCGCCCAGCTCCTTTTGAATCTTCTCCATCTGCTGCTGCATCTGGCGGAACATCTTCATCGACACCGGCCTAGGCTCCAGTCTGTGCGGGGTGATCGAGCGGTTGGGCGCCAAAGTCACGCACGGCGGCCGCCACGACTTCGTCATCGTCTGCCGGTAGGCCGGGCGCAGGGCGGCGCGGAACGGTCACGCCTGTCTGCAGTGTGTTCCGCACGGTCAGCGGCCGTCCGAACACGGTGCTGAGGGCGTGAGCCATCACGCGCAGTGCGTCGGGACGTTCCATGCGCCGCAACGGGTTGTCGCTCCGATACCCGAGGGTCACCACGCCATCGGCGCAGCCGAGCACCTCGGCCTGCGTTGCGTAGGGCGCGATGGACTTGGACTCACGCTTGACCACGTCCATCCACGCATCGAGTCGGCGACGGATGTCGTCCACCGTGGGATCGGCGTCCGAAGCAGACGCAAGGGTCGCGGGTTCCCCAGGGAGCGCGGGCAACGGCTGGGTAACGCTCTGATCCGGGAGCGCAGCGAACGCGGCGGACGCTGGCCGGCCAGTGGCCGGCTGCGCCGGCTGAATTATCGCGACCTTCGCCGGCGCGGCCTCGGCGCCGCGCGCCTCTGCCGCCACCTCCCGACCAGCGTCCGGCCGCAGCGCCAGGACGGCGCGCGCGAACGCCAGCTCCAACTCAAGGGTGGGGTCGATGGCCCCGCGCGCCGCCGGCTCGGGTTCCGCAAACACCTCGAGCGCCTGAACCAGTGCGCGCAGCCCGGCCAGGCCGGCGAGCGCATGAAGTTCGGCGAGTTCCTCCGGCAAGAGATCGGATGCCTCCGTCGCCTGCGGGCCTGCCTTGAGCAGCAGCATGTGGCGCAAGGTATCGGTGAGCTGTTTGCGCAGGGTGGTCGGACTGCCGCCGGATTGCAGGGCAGTCTTGATCGCCAGCAGTCCGCCAGCCGCGTCGCCATCCATCAGCCGCCGCGTCAGCTCGATGACCGCGTCACGTCCGGTGAGCCCGAGCATCGCGTCCACGTGCGCGGCGGTGACCATGCCGTCGCTGAACGCGAGCGCTTGGTCAAGCAGACTAACGGCGTCCCGCAGGCTGCCCAGCGCGTTGCGCACGAGCACTTGCAGCGCGCTCGGCTCGATGCCGGCGTGCTCAGCTGCCGCGATCGTCTCGAGCTGCGCCGCGAGGTCGCGATGCGCGATGCGCCGAAACGTCAGATGCTGGCAGCGCGAGCGGATCGTGGGCGGCACCTTGTGGGGCTCGGTCGTTGCCAGCACGAAGAGCACCCGTGGCGGCGGTTCCTCGAGCGTCTTGAGCAGGGCGTCCTTTGCGTCCGCGGAGAGCTGGTGCACCTCGTCGATGATGTAGACCTTATAGCGCCCCGCGCCGGGCAGCTGATGCACGCGGCGCCGCAGCTCCTTGACGTCCTCAATGCCACGGTTGGACGCAGCGTCCATTTCTAGGAGATCGAGGAACGAGCCTTCCGCGATCGCGCGGCAGTGATCGCACACCCCGCAGGGCTCGGGCTGGACCCCCTGCTGGCAGTTCACGGCCTTGGCCAGCAGTCGCGCGACCGTCGTCTTGCCGGTGCCGCGCTCCCCAGAGAAGAGGTACGCGTGCGCCAGGTTGTTGTGGCTCAGCGCGTTCTGCAGCGTGCGCACCACGTGCGGCTGCCCGACCACCTCGGCAAACCGCTGCGGCCGGTACCGGTTATAGAGCGCCTGAAAGGCCGGAGGCGACGGATCCGCGCTCAGGTCAGTTCCACCCTCGGCCGCAGGCGATGTCCCCAATGAGGCCGCGCACCCGTCTCCGTGCCGGCCAGCGGCGGCTTTCCACCCGACGCCGGCTCAGGCCAGGTGGACTCGCGGCGCCCAGAGGATTCTTCGTACCGTTGCTTCCTCTCGGACCTGGCGGGGTTGGAAGCCCTCTGTCGCACGAGGCCCGACCCTCAACACCGGACGTGGTTGGCAGGATCACCGCTGTCGACCCTCGGACAGGAATTCAGCCCGCTGTAGCGGATTGCGGTTGTAGGGCACCGCTAGTTCCCCGCCTAGCGCGGCCTCGCCTTGATGGTAGGCACCCCCTAGGTCCCGGTCAATCGACGTGGGCGACGGGCGCCGGGTTGGTGGCGGAACGCCGCCTGCGGCGTCATCCCCGGGAGGCCTCCCCACGACCGGCTCCGTCTGGCTGATGGTGGTGCGATCGGGTAGGTCGCACGCGCGCCAGCACCTCATCCTGTGGCCGCTGGGCCCGACATCGCTCGGGGATAGCACGCCGCGCTCCCCGGCTCTGCCGCCTTGTGCGCGTGTGCCGACGGGCGGCGTTTCACCTCGCCGCGGACGTGACGTAAGCTCAAACGGTGAGGTCCACCGAGACGGCCAGACCGGAATCCGGGTCGCCACCGACGCTGGAAGTAGAGGTGTTGCTGTTCGCTTCGGTGGCCGAGGCGGTGGGCGCGCGACGCCGCCGGCTCCAGATTCCAGGCGGAGCGACCGCATTCTACGTGTTTGACCGCCTGGCGGCGGGGACGCCTAGCATCGCACGCCTGCGGCCCTGCCTGTCGTTCGCCGTCAATCGCGAATTCGTCTCGGGCGATACGGTCCTCTCCGCAGGGGACGAACTTGCCCTGATCCCTCCGGTGGCAGGCGGCGCATGATCGTCGAGCTTGCCGCGCAGCCCATCGACTCATCCCGTTTGATCGCGTCGGTAAGCAGGCCCAGCAACGGTGGCGTGTGCGTCTTCATTGGAACTGTGCGTGACAACGCGGACGGTCGTGCGGTCGTCAAGCTCGAGTACGAGGCCTTCGAGCCCATGGCGCTTGCCAAGCTGTACGCCATCGCCCAGCAAGCCGCCGAACGGTGGGGACCGCTCGACCTTGCGATCAGTCATCGAGTGGGGGTCCTGCAAGTCGGCGAGGCTAGCGTGTTGATCGCGGCCGGCGCGCCGCACCGGGGCGAGGCCTTCGCCGCTTGTCGGTTCATCATCG
>Ga0194128_10010774_pt1 | contig 10776 bp, 10 predicted proteins | sample TA2KigCa65mmetaG_FD_148650 | JGI IMG/M metagenome (GOLD analysis project Ga0194128, IMG submission 148650) | Freshwater microbial communities from Lake Tanganyika, Tanzania - TA2015037 Kigoma Deep Cast 65m | ecosystem: Environmental > Aquatic > Freshwater > Lake | place: Tanzania: Lake...
CCTACAGGCTCACCACCAAAGGCATTACTGTGGCACTACTGTTCCTGTTCTTTCACAAACGCTTGTGCGGCCCCCTTGCCAACAGCCGCTTTCACCATCGGCCGTCGCCCGATCACAAACCCCACTCCGCACTCGAAAACGCATACTACAAGGCCGACCGCGCTATCGAGGACATCGTCAAGTTACTCGCTGCGTAACTTCGTTTGTTGCAGTACTCTGATTTAGAATCTTCGATTCTAGAATCTAGCGTCTTCATCGTGGCCACAGCCATCGCACTCGGCCAGCGTCCGCCACAACAGCAGCAGCAGGCGCAACCCGCCGGCATCGCCACCATGGCCGGCCGCGTCACCGACGGCGCCACCGGCGAACCCGTCCGCCGCGCCGTCGTCACCGCGACGACCGAGGGAAACAACGGCCGCTCCCGCCGCGCCATGACCGGCGACGACGGCGCCTTCGTCATCCGCGAGATGCCCAAAGGCAAGTACTGGATCACCGCCGAAAAAGCCGGTTACGTACGAGGATCCTATCGCGGCAAGAGCGCTTCTAGTTGGGGTGATGCCGTCGACCTCGCCGCCGAAGACAACCGCACCGGTCTCGACGTGACCATGCAGAAGCAGGCCGTCATCACCAGCCGCATCGTCGACGAAGCCGGCGAGCCCGTCGAACACGCCTCCGTCCAAGTGCTCCCCGTCCGCACCACGCGCCGGGGCGGATCGTACTCCGCCATGTCCGATGACAAAGGCGAATTCCGCATCGCTAAACTCCCGCCCGGCGGCTACCGCATCCTCGCCAGCCGTCTCGCCTCCCGCGATGAACTGCTCACCGAAAAGGTCGACGGCCGCGTCACCGCAGAAGCCCCCACCTACTTCCCCGCGACGACCGATATCAACGCCGCCGCCATCGTCCGCGTGAGTCCCGGCGACGAACGCGGCGCCGCCGAAATCCGCATCCAACGCTCGACCGTCGTCAACGTCAGCGGCCGCGTAACCGGCGAAAACGCCGCCGACCGCTCCGCTCGTCTGTCGCTTATCCCTGCCGCGCAAGCATCGTTCGGCTTCCGAGGCCCCGGCGGCGGCGGAGCGAACATCGCCCCCGACGGCAGCTTCACGTTCCGAAACATCCGCCCCGGCGAGTATCAGATCGTCGTGAATCAATTCGACCGCGGCGGCCCCAAAGTCACCGACCGCACCTCGATCACCGTCGGCCAGACTGATGTCAACGGCGTCACCGTCACCGCCCTCGCGCCGCTCAAAGTCGATGGCCGCCTCCGCGCCGACGGCGAGCCGCCCTTCACCTTCAACAAGCCGCGCGTGTCGATCGGCAGCGATCAGGGTTTCGGCGGCCCCGGCGCCCGCGCCGAAGTCACCGAGGCCAATCTCTTCACATTGAACGGCGTCTCCCGCGACAAGTTGACGTTGAACGTCGAAGCCGGCGACGGCATCATCGTGAAACAGATCTACGCCGCCGGCCAGCCGCTACAAGGCCTCGACATCGACTTCGCGACAACCACCGGACCGCTCGAAGTCGTGCTCTCCAACAAGCCGGCGAAGATCACCGGAACAATCGAAGGCCAGGCCAGCGAAACGCCCCGCACGACCATCTACGCTGTGCTCGAAGACCAGCCCCTGCGCTTCGAAAACTGGCGCCGCAAGCGCACAACCCTAACCAGCGGAACCACGGCGTTTACCCTCTCCTCACTCCGCCCCGGCGCCTACCGCGTCGCGGCATTCGAAGAGACCGAATCATCGGACGCAACAACAGACCCGGCTTTCTGGGAACGGTTCCGCGACCGCACGGCTACCGTCAAGGTCGGCGAGAACGAAACGGGCCAGGTGAAGGTGCGCCTCATCACCGCTAAAGAAATTGACGAGAACTGAGCCGCGCCGGAAATCGTTTCAAGCCACAGCGGCAAGGCCGTTTTTCTCGACCAGCGAGAGCAGCTTGAGCGAAGCCCCGGAAGGCTTCTTCTCGCCGCGCTCCCACTTGCTGACCAAACTGCTGGTCACGTTCAGGTACGTTGCGAATACGCTTTGGCTGACATGCTCCCTCTCCCGGATCGCTTTAATCTCGTTCGGTTTCAGTGGCCGGATCGGCGTTAGGCAAGCTTCATCGAAACGCCGCATCGTCTGTTTGTCGATGGCCCCGGCGTCGTGAAGCGCCCGCCGGCACCAACATCGTCGCCGACATGACGCCCGACTACAAGTGGCTCAAAACCAGCGGCATCATCAGCCCGAACACCTGGGGCAACCTCCCCGGCGGCGAGGTCTGGACAACGCCCGGTGAAGTGAATGGAGTTTATGTCGTTGACGGCGTCGTCGGCGATTATCTCTGCGCGAAGTATGGCGATCTGCGGACGGCGCCGCTGCGGATTGAGGTCGCCGGCAACCGCCTGAAATCGGTGGCCTGCGAGAATAAGGAACTCGAAAAGGAGTTCTGGGACTACACGCACACCGACGAAAACTCGGACCGCGTCGGCGAGTTCGCCATCGGCACCAACATCGGCGTTCGCGACGTAATCGGCAACATTCTGCAGGACGAAAAAATCCCCGGCATGCACATCGCCTTCGGACATCCGTACGGCGATCACACCGGCGCGGCGTGGACTTCGAAAACGCACATCGATGTTGTCGGTCGCGCGTTTGACATCTGGCTCGACGACACCAAGGTGATGGAAGGCGGGCGGTTTTTGGTGACGGCGTGATCGCTTCTCTTCGATCCGAGTTTCTCGCGCGCTGGACCCCGGCGAAGTATGAGCGGCTGCTCGCAATACTCGCCGCCGAATGCGGCGCACCGATTCCGTTCCGCATCTGCGAAACGCCTTGTTTCCTCGACGCTCCGCTGCTGGCAACGCTCGAGCAGTCCGGCCGGGAGTTGATCGAGCAGTTGTCGACGCCCAGCTATCGAGCGATCTCGGAAGCCGCTGTTCCCGCCGAGTTCCGCGCGCCGAACGAAGACCCGAAGCCGCTGTTCGTGCAATTCGATTTCGGCCTCGTGCGCGAAGCCGATGGCACGATCAAACCAAAGCTTGTCGAGATACAAGGCTTCCCTTCCCTCTACGCATTCCAGCCGCTGCTGGCGCGGGCTTACATCGAAGCTTACGATCTCGATCCCGCGCTCGCTCCGCGCTTCCATCGCGAACTTCTGATCGATGCAATCCGCGGCTCGCATGCGCCGGAAAATGTTGTCCTGCTCGAAATCGATCCGCTGCATCAAAAGACACACTGCGATTTTGTCATGACCGAAAAACTCACTGGGGTTCGCCCGGTCTGCATTACGCAAGTGAAAAAGCGCGGGCGCAAACTTTACTACGATCGCGATATTCCGATTCATCGCATTTACAATCGCGCGATCATCGACGAACAAATTCGGCGGGGAATCGCCGCGCCCTTCAACTGGACCGACGATCTCGATGTCGAGTGGGCCGGTCATCCGAACTACTACTTCCGCATCAGCAAGTTCTCGCTGCCGCATCTCGACCATCCGACTGTGCCGAAAACTCTATTCCTGGACCGCATCGACAAACTGCCCGAAGACCTTTCGCAATGGGTGCTGAAACCGCTCTACTCATTCGCCGGTTTGGGCGTTGTGGTTGGACCAACAGAAGGCGACATTCCGAAAGATCGCCGCGATTGGATTCTGCAGGAGCGTTGCGATTTCACTCCGCTGTTCGAAACCCTGGACGGCGTGGCCAAAGGCGAGATCCGAGTTATGTATATTTGGCTCGGCGATGAACCGGTCGCGGTCTCAACAATTGTCCGCATGGGACGCGGAAAGATGATGGGCGTCGATCACAACAAAGGTCTAAATTGGGTCGGCGCGTCGGCGGCGTTAACGCAGGCTTAGCCCGCCATCGACGGCCATGATCTGGCCGGTCACAAAATTCGAAGCGCGCAAGAAGTAGACGACCGCGTCCGCGATCTCATCGCCGGTCCCAACGCGCTGCGCGGGCGTTGCGTCGAGCATCGCCGCCATCGCGTTGTTCCACTCGCCGAAGGGGATCACCCCCGGCGCGACGGAGTTCACCGTCGCCCACGGCGCGAAAGATTTTGCGAGCGCTTTCGTCATCATGATCACACCCGCCTTCGATGCGCAGTAGTGCGAATGCTCCGCCCACGGGCGGAGACCGCCGAGTGAACTGATGTTGACGATGCGGCCTTCGCCTTGCCGCTGCATGCGGCGGCCCGCTTCCTTGCAGCAGAAGAATACGGCTTTCAGGTTCACATCGTGAATAAAATCCCAATCGGCTTCGGTGACTTCGAGCGGATTGAAGCGCGTGAATCGCGCGGCGTTATTGACTAACCCGTCGATGCGGCCCAATCGCTCGTCGATATCGCGGAACATCGCCTCGATCTCCGCAACGTTTTCCAGATTCGCCCGAAACAAAGGCGCGTCGCCGCATTCCTTCGACGTCGCTTCGGCTTCCGCCTGCGAAGTCGAATAATGAATAGCCACGCGAGCGCCCTCGCGATGAAGACGCAACGCGATCGCCCGGCCGATGCGCTTGGCCGCGCCGGTCACAAGGATTATTTTGCCTTCCAACTCAGCCATTCGTCTCTCCGTGCACTTCGACCTCTTCCATTTCGTTCGCCTGTAAATACGGGGGCTCGGGTAATCTCCCCGTCACGTTGGCCCACGTCCAGAATACCGCCGTTAAGCTGCTTAACACGCCGCTGACGACGCCGATCGTGCGTGCGTCGGTATGATCGGACGCCAGTCCCGCGCCGGTCATCGACAGCATCATCACGCCCCACGTCAACGTTTCCAGTGTGGAGAACACGCGGCCTCGGAACTCGTCCGGAACAATGCGCAGGAGTTGGGTCATGTTCATCACCGAACTCACGGCGACCGATGCGCGGGACAGGGCGATCATCGCCAGCGCCAACCAATATGGCGTCGCGAGCGCGAAGGCAACATACGACGCGCCGTGCACCGCGTAAGCGATCGCGATCGTCCTTTTGTATCCGGTGTAACTAAGCCGCGGCATCAGGCGGTGTGCGAAGATTGCGCCGACAACAAGCCCCGCGCCGGCCATGCCCCAAATTTCGCCGATGCCTTGCGGCCCGCGATGGAATACGCGCTCGCCGAACAACGGGAAGAGGATCTGCGCCGCGCCGCCTCCGGAGGCCCATCCGACACTCACCGCGCACAAGCCGACCAGCAGCGGCACCGAACCGATGTAGCGCAGGCCTTCGCGGTAGTCGTGCCACGGCTTGACGACCTTCGTTTCATTGAGGGCATTGCGCTTGGCGGTGAAGGCGCCGGCGGGGACGCGCAGTTTGGCGATGCACGCGGCCGAGAAGAAGAACGACAGCGCGTTCAACAGAAACGCCGCTTCGTAGCCGAAGGCCGCGGCGCTGGCGCCGCCGAGGAAGGAGCCGAGCGCGGTCGTTGTCCACTGCGTTGTCTGTGTCATCGAGTTGGCGGTGTGCAGTTCGTCCTTGGTCGTAATCGACGGCAGAATCGCCGCGCGGCCGCTGGTGAAGAACGGCGATGCCGCCATGACCATCGCGCTCAGCAGGTAAATCAGCCACGAACGCCCGGCCGGTATGCCGAGCACGAAGAGCGCGGCCAACACGCCGCGAACCAGATCGCTCGCGATCATGATCTGGCGGCGATCGAAGCGGTCGAGACTTACTCCGGCCAGCGGCCCAGCGAGCAACATCGGGATCGCGCGCGCGAGCATGACGCCGCTGACGGCGAGCCCGGAATTCGTCTGTTCCAGAATGAGGCTGAAGACGGCGATCGTGTTGAAGTGATCGCCGGTTTCGCTGACCACTTGCCCCATCCACGTGTAGCGATAGTTCGGGTTGTTCTTCAGCAGTGCGCCGAAGCCGGCCATCAGGCGCGCTCCGACAAATAGACGCCAGCCATGATCAGACTGCCGCCGCCAACGAGCGACGCGGTGATCGGCTCGCCGAGCATCGGGATCGCCATCAGCGTGGCCACGAATGGCTGCAAATACGAAAACGCCGAGATGCGCGAGGCTGTGACGCGCTTTAGCGCAATGGCCCAACCGATGGAACACAAGACCGACGACACAACCGTCATATATCCAAACGACAGCCACGCGGTTGTGCTGACTTTGCCGAAGTCAAAGCCCTTGGCGAAGTACAGGGTCACCGGTAATAACAGGATGCCGCCGGTGAGGAAGGAAACAGAGAGAACGGCCATCGCGCCGTGCTCGACGGCGAGTTCCTTGCCGTACACGGTGTAGTAGGCAAACGAGGCGCCCGCGCCGAGGATCAGCAGGTCGCCGATCAGCGATGCCGACTGGGTGCTTGGCGATGGTTTCTGCAAAATCAACACACCCACGACCGCGACACACAGGCCGAGAACCCGCTTCCACGTGAACGACTCCTGACCGCGCAGCCATGCGAGGAACAACACCATGAACGGCGTCATGCCGATCACGATCGCCGCATGGCTCGCGCTGGTGATCGAGAGCCCGGCGAGAAAGCAAACTTGATTTACGCTGATGCCGAGGACGCCGAGCAAAGCCAAGCGCGGAATTTCATCGCGGCGAAGCGGCGGGCGGTCCTCGCCTTGCATCAATCGATACACCACGTACAGCAGCGCTCCGGCTAGCAACGACCGCATACCGGCCGCCAGCGGACTCGGCATTTCGTTGAGCGCGAACTTCGATATCACGAAGTTGCTGCCCCAAAACAGATAAACAACTGTGATGAGCAGATAGATTCGGAATTGACTCGCACCGTCGGTCAACGAATGGTCTCCTTGCGGACGGTGATGGAGTCGAGGAAGTCCATGTCGATGTCGTAGCCGAAGCCGGGGCGATCGTTGGACTTGATCGTGCCGTTCGGCGTTGCGACGATCTCTTCGGTCAGGAGTTCGCGCTTCCAGTAGCGCTTCGACGCCGAGACATCGCCTGGAATCGTGAAATTCGGCAGTGTGGCGAGCGCGACGTTATGCGCGCGGCCGATGCCTGATTCGAGCATGCCGCCGCACCACACGGGAATGCCGGCGGCCTGGCAGACATCGTGGACCTTCTTCGCTTCCGCGAAGCCACCGACGCGGCCGAGTTTAATATTGATAATGCCGCAGGCGTGCATGCGGATCGCCTGTTCGGCGTGATGCGCGGAGCGAATGCACTCGTCCAGACAGATCGGCGTTTGCAGGTGTTTTTGCAGCTCGGCGTGGTCGATGATGTCGTCGTGCGCGAGCGGCTGCTCGATCATCATCAGGTAGAATTCGTCGAGCGCTTTCAGCCGATCGATGTCGTTGAGCGTGTAGGCGGAGTTCGCGTCGGCCATTAGCTTGATGGACGGGAACCGTTTGCGCACTTCGCGGATGTCTTCGACGTCGCGGCCGGGCTTGATCTTCATCTTGATGCGCTGATAGCCGTCGGCGAGTTCCTTCTCGATGACATTCAGCAGATCGTCGACGGTGTCTTGAATACCGAGCGACACGCCGCTTGGAATTTCGGGCCGCGCGCCGCCGCCGATCAACTTCCACAGCGGTACACCGGCGCGTTTCGCTTCGAGATCCCAGACGGCGACTTCCGCGCCGCCTCGGGCCATGCGGTGTCCGCGAATGTGCGCGACACGCGCGGCGACATCAGCGGCGGTGTTGAACGGCGTCTTCAGAATGCGCGGCGCGACGTAGTCCTTGACGATGCTCCAGGCCGACTCGGTCCACTCTTCGTTGTAGAACGGATTCTCACCCGCGGTGACTTCGCCCCAGCCCGACACGGCTTCGGAAACAACCTCGACCAGCACCATGTGGCGTTCGTAGGTGCGGCCAAAGCTGGTCTCGAAAAACTTGACGAGCGGCATGCCGATCTGGCGCAGACGGATCTCTTCGATTTGGAATGACATTCTATTTCTCCGTGAACAGGTAGGCGCTCTGGGTTTCGCCGCGCTCGAATCCGGTGGCGACCAGACCGCGCCGCAGGTATTCGAGAAAACGTTCGCTGACCGAGGCTTGGATTTCCCGTTTGCCCGAGGACAGATCGTGAGGCACTTCGATGCGCTCAACCACGGGTTTTCGCTCGCCGCGCGGGCGGTTGAGACGCCACGAGGCGATGCAGCGGTCGGTGGGCAGGCCACCATGCAGCTTGCTGGTGGTCACGCCGTATTGATTCAGCACGTAACGCTCGACGACCGCGCCCAGCCGTTCGATGTTGAAGAAAGCGTTCTTCACTTCGAGCGGATCGAACGTCCATTCGATCATGTCGATACCGCGCGAGAGCGCTTCTTCGCGTTGAGCGAGCTTTAAAGTGCGGCCGACGCCGGCGTTGCGATAATCGGCGACGACGCCCATCATGTTGCTGTGCAGATAGTGCGTGCCGTCGGTCTTGATGCCGGGAACGGCGATGAGAAACCCGACCATCCGCGCGCCGTCGAAGGCGGCCATCGTCTGCCCGCCGACTTTGTTGGCGACGACGAACATGCGGACCGGCAGCAGTTCCAGATCTTCAAATCCCCAGATCTCTTTCTGCAACCGCACGGCTTCCCGCAGGTCTTCGGTCTCGGTGATGGTTCGAACTTCTATCACGCTCGTTTTGCCTCCTGCCATAGTTCTTCCAACTCGCTAATTGGTGTGCCTTCAACGGCGCGGCCTTGTTCCTCCAACCGTCGTTCGAGATGTTTGAAACGTTTCTTGAACTTTGCGTTTGTGCGGCGAAGAGCTTGCTCGGGATCGACCTTGTAGAAACGCGCGATGTTGACGAGAACGAAGAAGAGGTCGCCGATTTCGCCTTCGCGCTCGTCGGGGGTTGTCGCTGTCTTCAACTCGTTCAACTCTTCGTGGAGCTTGTCGACGACTTGCTCGACGCTATCCCAGTCGAATCCGGCCTTGGCGGCGCGGCTTGAAATTTCTTTCGCTTCGAGGAGGGCGGGCAGCGCTTTGTTGATGCCCTCAAGAATGCCCTTCGTGGCGGGTTTTTCTTCCGCTTTCACGCGATCCCAGACGGTCTTTACGTCGTCGGCGGTTTCCGCGCTGGCATCACCGAAGACGTGCGGGTGGCGGCGGATCAACTTCTCATTGATGGAGCGTAGCGAGTCTTCGATGCGGAATAGATCCTGCTCGGAGGCCATTTGGGCGTGGAAGACGGGCTGCAGGAGGAGGTCGCCCAATTCTTCGCGCAAGGCGGGCCAGTCGCGATCCTCGATCGCTTCCATAACTTCGTAGGTTTCTTCCAGCGTGTAGCGCTTGATGGTGTCGAAAGTTTGCTCGCGGTCCCACGGGCAACCATCCGGTGCGCGAAGCCGCGCCATCAGATCGACTAACCTTTGAAACTCCTCACCAGCAGGGGATAACGGCACGTCAGCGGGTACTTTTCTAAGGTAACACGGGCTACTATGGAAGTGTGATCTCACGCGTAGCGACACTGCTGGTTCTGTTTGCGGCCTTGCTGCCAGCAGCGCCAGTGGTTTCTTCGTCGATCTCGATTCGCCTGGCAGCGGCGGTTGTTTATTGCTCCGATGAGTCGCGGGATGAACAAGAGGCCCCGCGGATTGCGCGACCGTCGCGACGGCGGGCCGTGGACGATACGCGCGCGCCGGCGGTGCAGTTCGTTGCTGTCGATCTGGCGTTTGCGTTGTTTCAGCGTCCTCCTCCGTTTGTTGTCGTTTAGGCTCGTTCGAGCTTGCTATTGCGGCACCTTCCTGACTTTTTGTGGGAGCTATCGGTTGGGGAAGGTCCGCTCCTTCGCGGTCGCGGCTCTGTAGGGTTGTCGGCGTAATTGGGGCGTTTGGGGGTGGGGAGGTGGTGGCGACTTTCATCGTTTTGTGCGGCCCGCGGCGGGCCATGGGGGCTCCCTTGCGGTCGCGGCTCTGTAGGGCAGGCGACACCACGAACCCGAGGACACTTTATGAACGCGAACTTTTCCGCGGCTGACGCAGCCGTGCGCCGAGTATTCGGCTATTCTCTTTTTCCTACTCAATGGCGATGCGCCGAGGCGCTGCTAAACGGCCGTATTGTCGAAATGCAAACCGGCGAGGGCAAGACGCTCGCCGCTGTGCCCGCCGCCACCGCGCTGGCCCGAGAGGGCCGCGGCGTGCACATTCTCACCGCCAACGACTACCTTGCCCAGCGCGATGCCGAGTGGATGGCACCGGTCTACAAGGAACTTGGACTTCGCGCGGCGTGGGTGCGACAGGCTTCGACACCTCAACAGCGTAAGGAGGCCTACGCCGCCGATGTCGCCTATGTCTCGGCGACCGAAGCGGGTTTCGACCATCTCCGCGATTGCCGCGCCTTGCAAGACGATGAACGCGTGCAACGGCCGCTGCATTCGGCGATCATCGACGAAGCCGATTGCGTCCTCATCGACGAGGCCCGCATTCCGTTGGTGCTTGCCGGGGAGTCATCCGGTTTGGCCGCCGCGGCTGTGCTGGCCGATTCGGCTGTGCAACATCTCCACGAGGGCATCGATTTCGAGCGCGCGCCCGAGGGAACATCGTTCAATCTCACGGTCGCCGGATCAGAGAAGGTGGAACGTCTGCTCGGGATCGACAACGCCTACGAAGAAGAGGGCGCGCCCGTCATCACCGCGGTTCTGCATGCGTTGCATGCGCGCAGGTTGCTACATCGCGATGTGGACTACATGGTGGCCGATGGGCGGGTCGTGCCGATCGACGCCTACAAAGGCCGGGGCTCGCGCGAGCGCCGTTGGCCGGCTGGGTTGCATGCGGCGTTGGAAGCCAAGGAAGGCTTGACGGTTCGTGAACCCGGCCGCGTGTTGGCGTCGATTACGCTGCAGAACTTCGTGCAGCAATACGACCATCTCTGCGGCATGGCCGGCACCGCGGTTTC